>OBNI01000001.1_pt1 | contig 368015 bp, 328 predicted proteins | sample 1670211 | NCBI WGS metagenome assembly OBNI01 (sample SAMEA104232309, study PRJEB22302) | sediment metagenome | biome: forest; feature: aquifer; material: sediment | place: USA | collected 2011-08-07 | depth 0.01 m | reverse complement strand
TCAAACTTGCTGCCAGCCTTGGCACCTTCGGTATAGGTGTCGAACTTGCCGGCACGGGCAAGAGCGCCTTCGGTGTACGGATCAAACTTGCTGCCAGCCTTGGCGCCCTCCGAGTACACATCGAAGCGTTGGCTGACTTGCGCAGCACCTTGCGTGTACACGTCAAACTTGGCTGCGGCCAGGGCCGGCACACTTGCCAAGGCGATCAGGGCAGCAATCAGGGTACGTTGGGCTTTCATGATGTCTTCTCCAGATGGGCGCAGCGCGTCGGGCAGGTGATCCGGACATTTCCAGGATTTTCTTTTTCGCTGCGGCGCCGCATTCGATGGAGTCATCGTAGGCGAGCCTGTTCAGACAATAAATGTCGCGACAGGCAATTTATTGTTGCGATATGTGAAATTACGGGAAAACCCGCATCACCAGTGGTTTTGCGGCCTGCGACAAAGGCTTGCGGGTTAATTTGCGCAAACGCAGAATGTGACTTTTTCACCCAAAGTCAGCGTTGTACGGCTTTCGAACGGGTTTTATTGTTGGGTTCTGACGCATCGCATCATGGTTGTGCGACGCGCACAGATTGTCATTTCCCGATACACACGCGCAGAGGTTGGCGAATGACCCTGTGTCACACTGCACGGCATTCGCTTTCAAACGCACCCACGATGAAACGCCTTCTCCTCGCTGTGTCCCTGCTCGTCGCTGCACTCCTTTCCGGGTGCGGCGTGGTGGCCGCGCCGTGCCGCGTAGCATCGGCGGGCCTGAAGATGGTGCCGCTGGTGGGGCATGTGGCGGCCGCGCCCACCGACGCCTGCGCCGACATCATCGATTGAGCGTAGTAATCAAAGCGCTGTGCTGTGAATTGAGCTCAGAAGGCTTGGGCCACTCAGGAAAGCATCTACCGTTCTTCACTGAACCTTAACCAGTGCCGCTGCCTCACAGGGCCCGCTGCATCAGCAGACAATCCAGCCAGCGCCCAAACTTGTAGCCTACCGCCTCCAGCACGCCCACCTCGCGAAACCCGCAACGGGCGTGCAGCTTGGCTGACCCCGGGTTCTCGCGGCCGCCCCCTACCACAGCCACCATCTGCTTGAAATCGCGCGCCTGGCATTCGCGGATGAGCGCCTCCAGCAGCAACGTCCCAACGCCCCGCCCCTGAGCGGCGGTGTCGAGGTAGATGGAGTCTTCCACCGTATGGCGATACGCAGGCCGCGCACGATGCGGGCCGGCATACGCATAACCGAGCAGCGCACCGCCCGCTTCGGCCACCACGTAAGGCATGCCGGCTTCCTGCAAGGCATGAAAGCGGCGCGTCATCTCGGCCAGATCGGGGGCATCGATCTCAAAGCTGGCGGTGCCGGTACGCACATGATGTGCATAGATGCCGACGATGGTCGGCAGATCCGCCTCGATAGCGGGACGAATGGCAACCGCACCGGATTCGCGCACGGATCCGGAAGCGTCGATGGGCATTGCAGAAGGCATGGCGGCAGGAGCTGGAAGCGGTGTGAAGCGTTCATTGTCACGCCAATTCAACACGAATCGCATATCGCCGAGCGCATTCCGGTGACATGGCTATCGGGCGGCGGCGGAATGCGGTAACTTGGCAGACGCATTTGCCCCCGCCGCGCCCTTCCTGCCATGCATGACCTGTTTCCCTTGATCGCCGAATACGGCGCGTTTGCCGTGTTCCTCAATGTGCTGCTGACGCAAGCCGGCGCCCCGCTGCCGGCCGTGCCGACGCTACTGGTGGCCGGCGCGCTCACATTCCAGGGGCCGCTCTACTTCATAGAGCTTGCGCCCGCTGCGGTGTCCGGTGCGCTGCTGGGTGACGGCCTGTGGTACTTCGCAGGCAAGCGCTACGGCAGGCACGTCATGGCACTGCTGTGCCGCGTGTCGCTGTCGCCCGACTCCTGCGTGCGGCGCACGCGCACGCAGTTCGAGCGCTGGGGCGCGCCGATGCTGCTGATCGCGAAGTTCATTCCGGGCTTGTCGACCGTGTCGTCGGCGCTGCTGGGCACCATGCGCACGCCGTTCAGCAGGTTTGCGCTGTACAACCTGGTGGGCTCGGCGGCGTGGGCAACGCTCTGGCTGCTGCTGGGCCGCGTAGCGCATGACAGCATCGACCAGGCGCTGCGCCAGCTCGACATGCTGGGCGCGCGTGCCGTGCTGCTGATCGCATTGCTGGCGGCGGTGTATGTGGCGGCGCGCTGGCTGCAGCGCTGGCGCTTTCGCAAGATGCTGGAGATGGCGCGCATCTCGCCCGATGAGCTGCACGCGCTGATCGAATCGGGCGCGGCACCCGTCATCATCGATGTACGCGCCGACAGCTCGCGCATGCTGCAGCCGCAACGCATTCCGGGAGCCATGCTGTATGACATGTCCAGCAGCAAACGCGCGATCGAGATCGACGGCCCCGACCGAGAGATCATCATCTACTGCGCCTGTCCCAACGAGGCGTCTGCCGTCATGCTGGCCCGCACGCTGATGGGACGCGGCTTCAAGCGCGTGCGTCCGTTGCATGGCGGTATCGATGCATGGGTGCAGCGCGGCTATGGCGTGGAGCACGTGATATCGGTCACGCCCGCCACACTCGCAACGGCGGAAGCGGGCGCCTGAGACTCCGCACGCAGGTGCGCCGCAACCACGAAGCTGGCGCACAAAAACAAAAAGCGCACCTCGCGGTGCGCTCTCCCGTAAGTACGGCAAACATGCGGTGCGCCAGCCCCCCGGCTCGGACACCCCGCATCGGTCCGTGTGCATCCGCCCAAGGACGGATGTGGCGAAATGATCCCCGTTTGATCCCTTCTTCGCCAGTCGGACTTGACCCCCTTGTTATTCATTTGCAACGCTGCCGCTTCAAACCTATGCGCGGCGAGCTCGCGTTGTGATTTCCCGTCCTTCCTTTGTAGCCTTGCGGCTGGCCATTTTTGCGTGGCACTCCTGCGTACTAACGGCAGCGTCGCGTCGAACTTTAGGCGCCGCCCCAATCGTCAGGCAAATGTATCGATCGCACCTTCGTGGCTGGAAACACGGCGCGGTGCCGCCGTCACCGTATCGGGGCGGTCTTGCGAGCCGCTGCTGCCATAACGACTGCCACTCCCCCCGTTGCCCGAACCGCTACCTTGGTTTTGCGCCGACGAGCCCTGCGATGCGTTCTGCTGCTGGCTGAAGTCGCCCGTGCTGACTGACGTTTGCGCAAGCTGCATCCCGCCTTGCTGCATGGCGTCGCGCAGGCGCGGCATGGCGTCCTGCACGAGTTCGGCCACGGCCTGGTGCTGGCAGACAAAGCTCGCGTTGACGGCGCCGTTGTCCACTTCCAGCTTGACGTGCATGCCGCCCAGCTCGGCCGGGTTCAACTGCAGTTCGGCCGACGATTGGCGATGCACTTGCATGAAAGCCAGCTGGCTGGCCATGCTCTGCGGCCATGCGGCATCGCCAAAGGTGGGCAGCGTGTGGACTTGTTGCGGCGTGATCGATGCCCCAGCCGCTGCGCCTGCGTTGGCACCGCCCACCGCAAAGGTAGGCGCGGCCATCCCCCCGTCGCCAGTGGCGCGCGACAGCACGCCCTGGAACTGCATGCCGTTGCCCTGCGCGTTGGATTGCGTGCCAGCGTTATCGGTGTTGCCGGTGTTGCCACCATTGCTGGCGTGGCTGATGGCATCGGTTACGGCGGCGGCGGCCGGTTGCGCGGGGGCGTTGTGTGGGCTCAGATCGCGGCGCGGCAGGCCGCGATCGGCATTGGCGCCCTGCCCAGACGACGCGCTGCCGAGCTGGCGCACGGCAGCCGGCGTGTTGTCAGCAGCGGCGCGTGTGCGAGCCATGGCCTGGGCCAGCGTGCCGCTATCGGGCAACGCGGTGGCGGGCGGCGTCGGCGTGTTTGCGGCGTTTGCCTTCGCGTCCTTCGCGGCAGGCAGTCCGGCCAGGCCGGCCTGTGCCATCGCGGCCGGGTCTGCGGAACCCTGCGCCCCGTTGGCGGCTGCACTTGCGGCGGCCAGTGCGGCGGCGCCATTGGCAGGCGATTTGCTCGCTGCCGACGACGTCGCATCGGTATCGGTGTTGGAGGTCGATGGGGCCGCGGGTAAGGCAACCGGCAGTTGCGCGGCTGCGGCCTGCTGCGCGGCCTGGCGTGCAGCCTCGATCTGCGCGGCCAGTTGTGCAGCCGGATCGACCGCGGCCTGCTTCGCGGCGGTATCGAGATCCTTGGCGCTGGCCGGTTGCGACTGCTTGGCAGTCGCCGTATCGGCGGTGCTGGCGGCAGGCGTGGTGATGCTCGGCACGGGCGTATTGCCGTCGGCCGGCTTGGCGTCCTGATCGTTGCTGGCGGCGCTGGTGCGCGTCGCGTCCTTGCGCGCGATATCGGCGCGGCGGCCGGCATCGTCGGCGGCCGACTGTGCATCAGCGCGACGGCGCGCGGCGTCCTGGGCCATGCGGTCCGACAACAGGTTGCCGAAGGTATCGGTGCCGGACGAGGAAGCCTGCGTCTTGTCAGCGGCGGCAGTATTGCCGGCCGACAGCATGGCGCCCAGGTCCTTGGCGGCGGCATTGGGGGTGGCACTCAAGCCCACGTTGACTCCATCTTGCGACTGCGTGTTCGCGTTGGTCTTCAATTGCCGCCCTGGGCCGCACGCATGCGGATCACCTTGGCGGCGTGTTCGTCGTTGTCGCGCTGGGCACGGCGTTCTTCGTCCAGGCGCTGCTCTTCAATGTGGCGCTGGCGCAGGATGTCGAACGACTGCTCGCGGCGTTGCTTTTCCAGCCAGTTAGCACGGCTCATCGCAAGCTGCTGCTCCAGCGCGTTGATGGTGCCCTTCTGCTGGTGCACAGCATTGCCCAGGCGGTCGATAAAGGCCGCGTAGTTGCGCAGGCGCGTGACGTCCATGCCGCCTTCGGCGGTGCTCAGCATCTGCTGGTGGTAGTTGTTGCGGTAGTCGGACAGCAGTGCCAGCTTTTGCGTGGCGGCCTCGCGCGTGTTCATCAGCCGGCCGACTTCCTGCGTGGCTTTTTCGGTATCCTTCTGGGCCAGTTCCAACACGGTTTCGAGGCGGAACGGCTTGTTCATGGTGGTCATCGGTGGACCCTCCTGCTTCCCGTTACATCAACCCATCGGACGCAAACCCGGCGGCTTTAGCCTCCGGCTTGCGCAACGCTTGCGGCTTCACGGTGTCAAGCGGGCACATCACGCCAGCACTCCGTGCATCTTCTCCAGCGTGTGCTCGCGGCTTTCGTTCTCGAACATGCCCTGCTGCAGGAACGCTTCCATGTCGGGGTAGCGCGCGATGGCCTGGTCGGTCACCGGGTCGCTGCCACGTGCATAGGCGCCCACGGCGATCAGGTCGCGGTTGCGCTGGTAGCGGGCGTAAAGCTGCTTGAAGCGGCGGGCCGTGTCGAGCTGCTCGCGCGGCACGATGGCCGACATCACGCGGCTGATCGACTGTTCGATATCGATGGCCGGGTAGTGGCCCTGCTCGGCCAGCTTGCGCGAGAGCACGAAGTGGCCGTCAAGAATGGCGCGGGCCGCATCGGCAATCGGGTCCTGCTGGTCATCGCCTTCGGCCAGCACGGTGTAGAACGCGGTGATGGAGCCGCCGCGGCCGTTGGCATCAACCATGCCGTTGCCGGCACGCTCAACCAGCGCCGGCAGCTTGGCAAACGCCGAAGGCGGATAGCCCTTGGTGGCCGGCGGCTCGCCGATGGCCAGGGCGATCTCGCGCTGCGCCATCGCATAACGCGTGAGCGAATCGACGATCAGCAGCACGTTGCAGCCGCGGTCGCGGAAGTACTCGGCGATCGTATGGGCGTAAGCGGCGCCCTGCAGGCGCATCAGCGGCGAGGTGTCGGCCGGCGCGGCCACCACGGCCGAGCGTGCCAGGCCCTCGTCGCCAAGAATCTCGTCGATGAATTCCTTCACTTCGCGGCCGCGCTCGCCGATCAGGCCCACCACCACCACGTCGGCTTGCGTGTAGCGGGCCATCATGCCCAGCAACACGCTCTTGCCCACGCCGGAGCCGGCGAACAGGCCCAGACGCTGCCCCTGGCCAACGGTCAGCAGACCATTGATGGCGCGCACGCCCACGTCGAGCACATGCTCGATCGGCTTGCGCTTGAGCGGGTTCAGCGGTGCCGGGTTCAACGTGCCCCAGGCCAGGTCTTCATGCGCGCCCAGCGGCCCCTTGCCGTCGAGCGGTTCACCGTTGGCGTCCACCACGCGGCCCAGCAGGCGCGGACCCACGGGCAAGAATTTGCTGTGTGAAATCGTCGGGTCGGCGCCGTCTTCGCTCGACACCGGCAGGCGTTGCGGCTCCAGCGGAAACACGCGCGCGCCTGGCACCACGCCCACCAGATCCGTTTGCGGCATCAGGAAGGCGCGCTCTTCGGCAAAGCCGACCACTTCGGCCAGCACGTGGCGCCCATGCGGCAGTTCCACGCGGCAGGCGCTGCCCACCGGCAGCTTCAGGCCAACGGCTTCCATGACCAGGCCGGCCACACGCGTGAGCTTGCCGCACGTCACCACCGGACGGGCCAGACGCGCACGCTGCGCGGTCTGCTGCAGGTGGGTGTGCCACATGCGCACGTTGGGATTGTTGGCGGCAGCGTTGTGGCCAACCCCCGCTGCGGGCTGCACGGTCTCAGGCGACATGGAGTGCGCCTCCTGCAATGCGTTCGGCTTCCGCGCGCTCGCTGGCAAGCCATGCGGTATCGCGGCCCAACGCGCGGGTCAGTTCGGCCCAGCGGGTTTGCAGCGTGGCATCGGTTTCGCCAAAGCGGGTCTGCACGCGGCAGCCGCCGCGCTCGATGGCGGCATCGACGATGAGCGTCCAACCGGCAGCGGCCAGCTCCGTGCCCAGCGTCTGGCGAATCAACGCTGCGTCATCGGCATGGACGCGCAGCATGGCAGGTGCCGGTGCGGTGGGCGCGTCGCCCAGCACTTCGCGAATCAGCGGCAGGATACGCTCGGGCTGCGCATGCAGCGCACCGTGCAGAAACTGCTGCGTCAGTTGCAGCGCCAGATCGACCAGCTCTTCGGCAACGCTGCCGTTCAACTGATCGATCGCCTCGCGCACGGACTGCATGAGCGTGGCGATGTGCTTGGAATCTTCTTCGCCCTGGCGGCGGCCTTGTTCAAAGCCATCCTGAAAACCTTGCGCAAATCCATCGCGGCGGCCTTCGTCGCGCGCAGTGGCAAGTTCGGCGTCCAGCGCGGCCTGCCATTCCTCTTCGGAAATCGGAGGCTCTTCGGGTTCGGGCGGAGGCGGAGGCGGTGCCGCCGCGGCGGCGGCAAGCTCGGCCTGGCGCTCGAAGTCGATCAGTTCCCACCGCTGGTATTCGACCAGCGTGTCGCGCGGGATGATCGGCGGACGCGGCATCTCAGCGCTCCGTTACAGCAAAGCGGCCGGCACGGTCAGACATAGGCGTCCTCCGCCTTGCGGCCGATGGTGATCTCGCCTTCGTCGGCCAGGCGGCGCGCAACGACCAGGATTTCCTTCTGCTGCGCTTCGACTTCCGACACCTTGACGGGCCCCAGCACTTCCAGCTCTTCCTTGAGCATCGTGCCGGCACGCTGCGACATGTTGGCGAATACCTTGTCGCGGAACTCCTGCTTGGCGCCCTTGAGCGCCACCACCAGAACGTCCTGGCTGATCTCTCGCAGCAGCGTCTGCAGCGCACGGCCGTCCAGATCGATCAGGTTGTCGAACACGAACATCTTCTCGACGATGGCGTCGGCCAGTTCCGGATCGCGCGAACGCACGCCTTCGATGACCGCGCTCTCCACGGCGCTCGGCACCAGGTTGAGAATTTCCGCTGCCGTGAGCACGCCGCCCATCGCGTTCTTCTTGCGGTGGTCGTTGCCTTGCAGCAGCTTGGTCAGCACGTCGTTCAGCTCGCGCAGGGCGCTGGGCTGAATGCCGTCGAGCGTGGCGATACGCAGGATGGTGTCGTTGCGCAGGCGCTCGGTGAAATAGGTCAGGATTTCCGAAGCCTGGTCGCGGTCAAGGTGCACCAGGATCGTGGCGATGATCTGCGGGTGCTCGTTGCGGATCAGTTCCGCCACCGACGATGCATCCATCCACTTCAGGCCTTCGATGCCGCTTGTGTCACCGCCCGATAGGATGCGGTCGATGATGTTGGCGGCGCGGTCGTCGCCCAATGCCTTGCGGAAGACGGTGCGGATGTACTCGTTCGAATCCACGTCCAGCGGCAGGTCTTCGGCTTCGACAAAGAAGGCGTCAAAGGCGTCGAGCACACGCTCGCGCGAGACGTTCTTCAGCGCGGCCATGGTCGCGCCCAGCTTCTGCACCTCGCGCGGGCCCAGGTGCTTGAGCACTTCGGCGGCTTCGCTTTCGCCCAGCGACATCATGAGGATGGCGCTGCGTTGGAGTCCTTCGGCGCTCATTCGTTACTCACCCATTGTTTGATGACGGCCGCGACGGCGCGCGGGTTGCTCTGCGCCACACGGCGCATGGTCTCGAGCTTCTTCTCGAAGTCGTTGTTCTTGAGTTGCGGCAGCGCGTCCGGCAGCTCTTCGGAATCGGCGCCCGCCGCCGGACCTTCCAGTTCCGGCCCGGCCGAAGCCGCGGCACCGGTGATGATCGGGGCGTTCGGATCTTCGCCTTCGCGGCCGACGAAGGTGGGCGTGGCCGGCGCGTCCTTCTCGCCCATCGAGCGGATCGCCGGACGGATCACCGCAAACACCAGGATCAGGAAGCCGATTGCCAGCGCCAGGTACTTGGCGGCCTGAATGGCGTACTGGATCATGTCCGGCTGCTTCCACAGCGGCAGGTCGTCCTTGGACATCGGCAGCGTGCCCGAGAACTGGCTGTTGACCACGTTCACGGAGTCGCCGCGCTTGGCGTCAAAGCCCACGGCGTCCTTGACCAGCGCGTTGAGCTTGACCATCTCGGCTTCCGACAGCGGCTTCCAGGTTTTGCCGTCGCCACGGTAGTTGACCACCACGGCCACCGACAGGCGGCGCACGGTGCCCACTGCGGCGCGGGTACGACGCACGGTCTTGTCGACTTCGTAGTTGGTGGTGGTGTCGCGGGTGCTCGACGAATTGCCGCTGGCCGCGGTGCCGCCCGTGTTGGCAGCCGCCACTTGTTGCGGTTGGCCATTCGGGCCGGTTGCAGCCGGTTGCGACGCCGAGGCCGGAGCCGGTGCGGTCGGCAGCATGCGCGGCGCGGTCGGCGGCTGGTTGGACAGCGCGCCCGGCACGCCACCCTGGGCGTCGGCCTTGTTCTGCGTGGCTTCAGCGGTGTGCGTGCTGCGCACGGCGGCGTTGGCCGGGTCCTGGTTCGGACGGTAGCTCTCGGCCATCTGCTCGGTGTTGTCCAGATCGACGTCGGCCGTCACCTGCGCACGCACGTTGTCTTCGCCCACCACGGGGCCGAGGATGGCTTCGATGCGCTTGATATAGCCCTGCTCGACGTCGCGCACATAGCTCAGTTGCGTCGGGTCGAGGCCCGAGGCGTTGTCCTGGAACGACGACGACAGCAGGCGGCCGGATTGGTCGACCACCGTCACATTGGCCAGCGGCAGGTTCGGCACGCTGCTCGACACCAGGTGGCCAATGGCCTGCACCTGCGAGCGATCGAGCATGCGGCCCGGATACAACTTGAGCAGCACCGAGGCGCTGGGCTTGGCCTGCTCGCGCACGAACACCGACGGCTTGGTCATTGCCAGATGCACGCGGGCGGACTGCACCTCTTGCATGGCCTGGATGGTGCGGGCCAGCTCGCCTTCCAGGGCGCGCTGGTAATTGACTTGCTCGGTGAACTGGCTGGTACCGAATTTCTGGTTCTCCATCAGCTCGAAGCCGGCCTGGCCGCCCTTGGGCAGCCCTTGCGAAGCCAGCTTCAGACGGGCTTCATGCACGCTCGCCTCGGGCACCATGATGGCGGTGCCGCCTTCGGCGAAGCGGTACGGCACGTTCATCTGTTGCAGCGCAGCGATGATCGCCCCGCCGTCGCTGTCGGACACATTGCTGTACAGGACGCGATAGTCCGGCGCCCGGCTCCACAGCATCGCGGCGGCAATGACGGCCACCAGCGCGGCACCGCCGATCATCATCAGCAGACGCGGCGACAGACGGCCGAGCGGGCCCAGGGCGCCCAGCGCACCTGCTCCTCCCGCTTTTTGGCGCGTCATCACGCCCTGGCCCACCGCCGGCATATCCACCGTACCGAGCGTGTCGGCGACAGCAACCGAATCGGCTGTCGTTGGCATCCAAAATCTCCTGACTGACTACGTTGCTTGAGCCCTCGCCCAACATCTGGGCATGGCTCCGTGGTTGCCATTATCGGCAGCGGGTGCGCAAGCAAATTGCCAAGAAGAGGGCCTTTTCCCGTTCTTTTGGGCGCTTGGGAACGGCGGGCGGACGGCTACCTTTGCATCACCGTGGCGCCATAGCGACCAACCGGCCAGGGCGGAAAGCGCCCTGGAAACCCGGCCCAGGCAGCCAAGCAGCGGCGCCGCAAGCAATACAGAGCAAAAGAGGAGCTTCCTTCACATGGATATTACGAACGCCCATTCAGTGGTCTCGCTGATGAACAGCGTGCTGTCGCCGTCCAGCACGGTGGGTGGTATTGGCTCGGGCGGCTCGACCTCGGGCGACGGCGCCAAGGTCAGCGTCGACTTTGGCGCGGTGCTCAAGTCGTCGCTGGACAGGGTCGATGCGTCGCAGCAGAAGGCCGAATCCATCTCGCGCAGCTTCGAAATGGGCAACAACGACGTGGATCTGCACGACGTGATGCTCTCGCTGCAGAAAGCCAACATCGACATGCAGACCGCCGTGCAGGTGCGTAACAAGTTCGTCTCGGCGTACCAGAGCATCATGAGCATGTCGATCTGAAATCACTTTTTTTTCTACGCCTCTTTTTCTTCGCCGCATGTCCAAGCACACCAAACATCGCGCCAAGCCGGCCAAGGGCAGTCTGGCGCTGGTCGTCATTGCCCGCGACGAAGCCGCCTGCATCGAGCGCTGCCTGATGAGCGCCAAGCCGCACGTCGATCGCATGATCGTGCTGGACACCGGCTCGACCGACGACACCGTGGCGATCGCCAAGGCGTGCGGCGCGCAGGTGCACCATTTCACGTGGGTGGATGATTTTTCCGCCGCCCGCAATGCCGCGCTGGCCGCCGCCAATGCGGACTGGAACCTCGTGCTGGACGCCGACGAATGGATCGAAGCCGGCACGGAAGAGCTGCGCAACGCCTGCACGTTCGGCCCGTTGCTGGGTGTGGTGTGCATCCGCAGTGAATACGACATTTCCGGCCACGTAGAGCATTCCAACAGCTGGATCGCCCGCCTGTTGCCTCGCGGCGTGCGCTACAAGGGCCGCATCCACGAGCAGCCGGTCGCAACTGCGGCCAACCTGCAGCGCGTGCGCCTGCCACTCGTGATTGGTCACGACGGCTACATGAACGCCAAGCTGGACCGCAAGCGTGGGCGCAACCACACGCTGTTGCAACTCGAGCTGGCCGCGCATCCGGATGACCCGTATGTGCTGTACCAGCTCGGCAAAGACTTCGAGATCAACCAGAAAGACCCCGCCGAGGCCGCTGCGCACTATCAGCGGGCGCTCGCAAGGGCACCCAAGGTGGCGCCATATCGGCATGACCTGTGCATTTGCCTGCTGGCGTGTCTTTCCAAATCGAAGCAACTCGACTCGGCCATCACGCTGGCGGGTGAATGGATGGAGGAGTGGTCCGGCTCGCCAGACTACTTCTACATGCTCGGACACCTGATGTTCGAAGCCGCCGCGCAAGACCCGGCACAAGCCGAAAAGCAATGGCTGCCGATGGCAGAAAACGCCTTCCTGAAGTGCCTGGAGATTGGCGAGCAGCCCAAGCTGGACGCCGCCGTATTCGGGCGCGGCAGCTTTGCCGCCGCAAAGTACCTGGCGCTGACCTACCGGGCCCTGGCCGACACGCTGGCCATCAAGTCGAACCAATATTCCGACATTGCGCGGCAGATGCAGGAACGCAGCGCCGCCGTCGCCGCATGAGTACGCAATCATGAAGACAGTCATCCTGGCCGGGGGCCTCGGCACGCGCATCAGTGAGGAATCGCACCTGCGGCCCAAGCCGATGATCGAAATTGGTGGCCGCCCGATCCTGTGGCACATCATGAAGATCTATGCCGCGCACGGCATCAACGATTTCATCATCTGCCTCGGTTACAAGGGCTACGTCATCAAGGAGTACTTCGCCAACTACTTCCTGCACATGTCGGACGTGACGTTCGATATGTCGAAGAACGAAGTGACCGTGCATGAGCGCCATGCCGAGCCTTGGCGCATCACGCTGGTGGATACCGGCGAGCAGTCCATGACCGGCGGGCGCCTGAAGCGTGTTGCCGCGTATCTCGATCCGAACGAGCCCTTCTGCTTTACCTACGGCGACGGTGTGTCCGACGTCGATATCACCCGCAAGATCGCCTTCCACCGCGCCCACGGCAAGATGGCCACGGTGACGGCCGTGCAGCCGCCGGGCCGCTACGGCATGCTCCAGCGCGATGGCAACCGTGTGACCGGTTTCACGGAGAAACCACCCGGCGACGGCGGCACCTGGATCAACGGCGGCTTCTTTGTGCTGAACCCGGCCGTCATCGAATACATCGCGGGTGAAGACACCCACTGGGAAGGTGAGCCGATGAATCGCCTGGCCGAGATGGGCGAGTTGAGCACGTTCGAGCACCATGGCTTCTGGCAGCCGATGGACACGCTGCGCGACAAGAACAGTCTCGAAGCCATGTGGCAATCGGGGAGTGCACCGTGGAAAAAGTGGTGACGCTCGACCCGCGTGCGTGGGCGGGCAAGCGCGTCTTCCTGACCGGGCACACTGGCTTCAAGGGCAGCTGGCTGGCGCTGTGGCTGCGCCAGCTTGGCGCCGATGTGACCGGCTTCAGCCTGGCGCCGGAAACGAACCCAAATCTCTTTACGCTGGCCGAGGTGGAATCGGCCATGGCCGGCCACACGCTGGGCGATATCCGTGACGCGGATGGCCTGCGTGCCGCGATGACGGCGGCGCGGCCCGACGTGGTGTTTCACCTCGCGGCGCAACCACTGGTACGTGCGTCGTACCAGGACCCGGCCGGCACCTACGCCACCAACGTGATGGGCACCGTGAACGTGCTGGAAGCCGCGCGCGTGTGCGCCGGCCTGTCGGCAATCGTGGTCGCCACCACCGACAAGTGCTACGACAACCGCGAGTGGGCCTGGGGCTACCGCGAAACGGATGCGCTCGGCGGCCATGATCCGTACAGCGCCTCCAAGGCTTGCGCCGAACTGGTGGCCGCAAGCTACCGGCGCGCCTTCTTCGCCAACGGCCCGCTGCTGGCCACGGGCCGCGCAGGCAATGTGATCGGCGGCGGTGATTGGTCGGAAGACAGGCTCATCCCCGATGCCGAGCGTGCCATGCGTGCCGGTACGCCGCTGGTCATCCGCTCGCCGCACGCCACGCGGCCGTGGCAGCACGTTCTGGATTGCCTGCATGGGTACCTGGTGCTCGCGCAACGGCTGCTGGCGGGTGACGCCTCGTGCGCAACCGCCTGGAACTTCGGCCCGGACAGCGCTGCCACGCGCACGGTCGAACAGGTCTTGCAAGGCTTGCAGCAACATTGGCCCGCACTGATCTGGCAACTGGACGCCAGTGCCACCACCGGCCGCCATGAAGCGGGCATGCTGCATCTCGACGCCAGCCGGGCGCGCCAGCATCTAGGCTGGCAAACAGCGTGGCAGTTCGAGACCGCGCTGGAACAGACCGCCGCGTGGTATCGGCATCTGCATGAAAAAACCGCGGATGCGCGCGCGCTGTGCGACCAGCAGATCGACCGCTTCACCGCCGCCGCATCTGCTGCCGCATTCAGGAGCGCCGCATGAGCCGCTTCACCATCCAACCGACGCCGCTGGCCGGCGTGGTCGAAATCAACCGCAAGGTGATCGGTGACCATCGCGGCTACTTCACGCGCTTTTTCTGCGCAGACGAACTCGCCGCCGCCGGCTTCGACCGCCCGATCGCGCAAATCAATCACTCGTATTCCGCCAAGCGCGGCACCGTGCGTGGGCTGCATTTTCAGTACCCGCCGCATGCGGAAATCAAGCTAGTGAGTTGCGTACGTGGCCGTGTGTTCGACGTGGCCGTTGACCTGCGTGCAGGCTCGCCAACGTTCCTGCAATGGCATGCGGTGGAGTTGTCCGCCGAACGCCACAACAGCCTGCTGGTGCCGCGCGGGTTTGCCCACGGCTTCCAGGCGCTGGAAGACGATTGCGAGCTGCTGTATCTGACCTCGACGCCGTACGCGCAAGCCGCTGAAGACGGCCTCAACCCGACTGACAGCCGCCTCGGCATCGCTTGGCCGCTCGACATGACCGAATGCTCCGACCGGGACCGCAACCATCCGCCGCTGACCGACGCATTTGCAGGCATCGCGTTGCGAGCTCTGAATCCTGAACTGCAGGAACAGCCATGACCCAAAAGATTCTGTACTCGAAGCCGTCGATCACCGAGCTGGAAGTCGAATACGCCACCGACGCCGCACGCAACGGCTGGGGCGACCAGTGCTACGCCTACATCAACCGCTTCGAAAAGCAGTTTGCCGCGTTTGTCGGCACGCAGTACGCCATTGCCACCTCAAGCTGCACCGGTGCCATGCACATGGGGCTGGCCGCGCTCGGCATCGGCGCCGGCGATGAGGTGATCCTGGCCGACACGAACTGGATCGCCACGGCGTCGCCCATCACCTACGTGGGCGCCACGCCGGTGTTTGTCGACATCCTGCCCGATACGTGGTGCCTTGACCCGGCGCTCGTGGAAGCGGCCATCACGCCGCGCACGAAGGCGATCATCGCCACGCACCTCTACGGCAACCTGTGCGAGATGGACCGCCTGCTGGACATCGGCAAGCGCCACGGCATTCCCGTCATCGAAGACGCGGCCGAAGCCGTCGGCTCGCGCTGGCACGGGCACGCAACCGGCTCGCAGGGCATCTTCGGCACGTTCTCGTTCCATGGCACCAAGACCATGACGACGGGCGAAGGCGGCATGTTCGTCACCAACGACCGCGCGCTGTACGACCGCGTGATGACGCTGAACAACCATGGCCGCGTGCCCGGCGGCAAGCAGTTCTGGTCCGACTTCATCGGCTTCAAATACCGCATTTCCAACGTGCAGGCCGCCATCGGCTGCGCGCAGCTTGAGCGCATCGACGCGCTGGTTGCACGCAAGCGCGAGATCTTCGCCGAGTATCAGGCGCACCTTGGCGGCGTTGCTGGCCTTGCGCTGAACCCCGAGGCGCCCGGCACGCTCAACAGCTACTGGATGCCCACCGTCGTGTTTGACGAGGCACTGGGCATCACGCGCGATGGATTGCTGGCCGCGTTCTCGCGCCGCGGCATCGATGCACGCGTGTTCTTCTATCCCCTGAGCCAGATGGGCCTCTTTGGTGACGCACCAGGCAACACGCCCAACAGCTACGCAATTGCCGAGCGCGCCATCAACCTGCCGTCATATCACGACATGTCGAGCGCAGACATCGACACCGTGTCGCAAGTGGTGCTCGATCTCGTGCAAGAACATCAGGAGAAGCAGACGTGCCTGGCATCCTGACCCCCGACCAGATCGAGACCTTCCAGCGCGACGGCCTGCTGATCCTGCGTGACTTTTATGCGCCGGACCAGGTGGAGCCGATCCAACGTGCGATCTACAACATTATCGGTCTGGTCATCGACAAGTACCGGCTCGACATCAAGCGTGCGCCGTTTGCACCGGAACGCTTCGACGACGGCTACCAGGCGCTGATCAAAGCCAATCGCAAATATGGCGCCGAGGTGTATGACGCAGTCAAGCAGATCCCGGCGTTTGTCCGGCTCCTGGGCGATCCGCGCCATGAGCAGGTGGTGTCCGAGCTGCGCCCCGGCGCGCTGCCCGGTATTGCCGGCGCCGGTTATGGCATCCGCATCGACAACCCGCGTGAAGAGAAATTTCGCGCCAACTGGCATCAGGAATATCCGGCGCAGTTGCGCAGCCTGGACGGCGTGGTGTTCTGGAGCCCGCTCGTGGAGATCACGCCCGAGATCGGGCCCGTGGAGTTCTGCCCCGGTTCGCATCGGGAAGGGCCGCTGCCGGTCGTGAGCGCAGACCCCGACAACGCGGGCAAGCAAGGCGCTTACGCGCTCATGCTCAAGGATGAAGCCGCCTATCTCGCGCGCTATCCACACGTGCAGCCGCTGACCCAACCCGGTGATCTGGTGCTGGTTGATTTTCTGGTGCTGCACGCATCGGGCCAAAACACCAGCGGCCGCTCGCGTTGGTCGATGCAGTTCCGCTACTTCAATTTCTGCGAGCCGACCGGGCGCGCGCACGGCTGGAAAGGTTCATACGCCAACGGCGTCGACTTCCGAACCGTCCATCCCGAACTTTCTGTGGAAGCCTGACCATGACGACAGGTGCACTGCCGTGCAATGTCTGCCAGCAACCGCTGCCAGAGCCGATCTACCGTGCCCCGCAAAGCGCGCTGTCATCACTGCGCCGCACCATGGAGGGCACACTCGAGGAGTCCTGCTGCGCCGCGTGCGGCCACATCCAGACCGTCGAACTGTGTGACAACGGCAGCTTCTACGACACCGAATACGACATCCTCGTAAACAGCGAGGAAGAAGACCAGATCTACGCGGTCGAGAATGGCCAGAAAATCTTCCGTGCCGATCACCAGGTCGCGCTCTTCCAGAAAAAGCTGCAACTGCTGGGGGGGCTGCACGAGGGCGCCCGCGTGGTCGACTTCGGCTGCGCAAAAAGCGCGACCATGCGACTGCTCAAACAGCAGCGTCCGGACGTGAAGGTCCACCTGTTCGACATCAGCGACCGCTACGTCGGCTTCTGGGAGAAATTCCTCAGCGCCGGGCAATGGGCCACGTACACCATCCCGCCGGCATGGCAACGTTCATTCGATGTTGTCAGTTCGTTCTTCTCGCTTGAGCACATCCCAGACCTGAGCACCACGCTGCGTACCATCCACGGGTTGCTGCGCGAGGACGGCCGGCTGTATGCCATCGTGCCCAACACGTTCACCAATACAGCCGATTTTCTGGTGGCGGATCACGTGAACCATTTCACGCGCACGTCGCTGCAGGTACTGCTCGCCAGCCACGGTTTCGAGCTGCTCGAACTTGACGAACGCAGCCATCGCGGCGCATTCGTCGTCACCGCTGTACGCACGGCCCCTGACCATGCTGCGCCTGCCGTTGATCCGCGGCAACTGGCGGACACCGTGGGCGCCGCCAACCGCCTTGCGCGCTTCTGGCAGCAAGCGGCCAACCACCTGGGCGATTTTGAAACGCGCCATCAGGGCGCGCCTGCGGTGATCTACGGCGCGGGCTTCTACGGCACCTACACCGCCAGCAATCTGCAGCACCCGCACGCGCTGCGGGCCTTTGTGGACCAGAACCCGTATCTGCAAGGCTCATCCCTAGCGGGCAAGCCGGTGATTGCGCTGACCGAGATTCCGGAGGAAGTCGAATTGGTGTATCTGGCGGTCAACCCGGTCATTGCCGATGAGGTCAAACACACCGTGGAAGCCGCGTTCCCCAACCGTTTCCGCTACTTCCAGTTCGAGCCATGATCGCTACCGGCAATGTATGCCTGCGCGCATGGCGCGAAGAGGACATCCCGCATCTGCTGCCACTGCGTAACGATGTACAGACGCAACTGCAGCTGATGACGCGCCCCAGGCCCAACTCCGCGGCGAGTGTGCGCGACTGGCTGGTGGGCAGGTCAACGCAAAGCGACGCGGTGCTCTTCATCATTGCCGAGCAGGCCGGCGACCGCGTTCTGGGCTACCTCCAGTTGACGAAGATCGACCTGGTCAACCGGCACGCTGCGCTGGGCATCTGCTTGGCACCGGCCGATCAGGGACAAGGACACGGGCGAGCCGCCTGCGAGGCGCTGTTCTCGTACGCTCGCCAGACGCTGAACTTGCGCAAGATCACGCTGGAAGTGCTGGCTGACAATGAACGCGCGATCCAGCTGTATCAGAAGCTCGGCTTCCGCAAGATCGGCCAGTTGGCCGAGCACTATCTGCAGGATCAGCGCTGGCATGACGTCGTGCTGATGGAACGCATGCTGAGCCCATGAACATCGTCATTTCACAACCCATGTTGTTCCCCTGGGTCGGCATGCTTGAGCAGATCGTGCTGGCGGACGTCTTCGTCAACTATGCGGACGTGCAGTTCTCCAAGGGCAGCTTCACAAACCGGGTGCAGATCAAGGACCGCACCGGATCACGCTGGCTGACCGTTCCGCTGGAGAAGTTCCACCTGGGTGAGCGCATCGATCAGGTACGCCCCTGCGCCAGCACCGACTGGCGCGGCCAGCACCTGCGCAAACTGGAGCAAGCCTACGAAGAAGCGCCCTATGCGCAGGACATGCTGGCACTCGTGCGCACGGTGTACGAGGCCGACTACGCCCACATGGGTGCGCTGGCGTTGGCGTCGATGCAGGCCATCTGCAGCTATCTGAACATCCCGCTCAGTGCGAAGCTGCGCGACTCCGTGGAACTGGCCGTGCCGGGGCGCAACAGCGATCGCGTACTGGCCATCGTGCGGCAACTGCACGGCAGCAAATACATCACCGGGCATGGCGCCAAGAACTATCTGGCGCATGCTGAATTCGAGCAGCACGGCATCACCGTCGAATACATGAACTACGCCATGCTGCCTTACCGGCAACTGCACGGCGCGTTCACCCCCTTTGTCAGCAGCCTGGACCTCATTGCAAATCACGGCCCGGCGAGCAAGCAGTACCTGAACCCACAAACCCTCAACTGGCGCCAATTCACCCATGAATGACATCGAACAGTTCCAAGGCGAAGTCCAGCAGAACATCCAATCCCTGGCGCAGGACAAAGACCTGCAATCGCTGTCACGCATCTGGCTGCGCGAAGTGACCGCGCACAAGTACCACTACAACTTCACCTGGATGGGCTTGCCCATCATCCAGTGCCCGCAAGACGTGCTGGCCATGCAGCAACTGATCTGGGAGGTCAAGCCGGACCTGATTATCGAGACCGGCATTGCGCGCGGCGGCTCGCTGATCTTCTATGCCTCGATGCTCGAGCTGCTGGCCCAGAGCGGTCATGGTGAAGGCACGGTCCTAGGCATCGACATCGACATCCGCCAGCACAACCGCGAAGCGATCGAGGCGCACCCGATGGCGCGGCGCGTCCAGATGCTGCAGGGCTCCAGCATCGACTCGGGCATCATCGAGCAGGTCAAGCGCATCGCCGCGGGCAAGCAGCGCGTGCTGGTGGCGCTGGACTCCAACCACACCCACGACCACGTGCTTGCCGAACTGGAAGCCTACGCGCCGCTGACCAGCGTGGGCAGCTACTGCGTTGTGTTCGACACCGCTGTCGAAGACATGCCGCAAGCGATGTTCAACGATCGTCCGTGGGGCGTCGGGAACAACCCGAAGACCGCTGTGCACGCCTACCTGCGTGACCACCCGGAATTCGTGATCGACGCCGATATTCACCACAAACTCCTCATTACCGTCGCACCGGACGGCTACCTGAAGCGCGTTGCCTGAGCGCTTGAACCGATCGCTTGATCTGAAAAAATTGGCCGCTGAAATGGAACCCGCGAAGACGACGCCCCAAACCGATGCAGTCACGCTGAGCATCTGCATCCCGACCTACAACCGGGCGCGCTACCTGGACAACCTGCTCGGGGAACTGGCCGCGCAGATTGGCGGGTTGCGACACAGCTACGAACTCCTGATCGGCGACAACTGCTCAAGCGACACCACCGAACAGGTGGTCGCCAAATATCAGGATAAGCTGAACATCCGGTATTTCCGGCGCCCGTCCAACCTGGGTTCGGCCGAAAACCTGAACCAGCTCTACCGCAGCGCGCAGGGCAAATACGTGCTCTACCACGCCGACGACGACCTGCCCATCCTCGTCGAGATCAACAAGAACCTCGAGATCTTTGAGCGCAATGCGGCCGTGGGCGTCATCTTCGCGCCCTGGTTCATCCACGACTTGCCGACCCGGCAGGACATCACGCCCTTCTACCGCCAGGACGACAATTACCTGATCGAGCAGCACGATTACGCCAAGCTGCTGGCGCTGATCCTGTCGCACCACATCTTTCCGGAGATCTACTTGGCGCGCCGCGAAGTGCTCGACCGGCTGTACTTCGCCGCGCCCGAGCATGCGTTCTGGGCATTCGCGCATGCGGCAGAAATGCTCGGGTCGTACGCGCTTTATTTCAGCAAGACACCGTTTTATCGCTCGGTTGCGCGCTACTTTGACGACGAGACGCGCGCCCAGGCAGGCAACGAGGAAGTGAAATACGCATGGGACCGGTATCGCGGCGGCCTGGAATACGTGTTGAGCAAGTTCGCACCCACGTTGGCCCCGAACGAGCGGCAGGAATGGCTGAATGCCATCAACCAGTTCGTGCTCGCGCGTATGAAGGTGGCGCTGCGCTTGCGCACCCAGGAGGGTGGCCACTGGATCGACAACTACTACATCGCCAATCGCATCAAGGCGCTCGGTGAGGTAGGCGATCTGCCCGCGCCGTATGACCTGTACCGCGTCAACGCCGCGTTCGAATACGTCGCCAAGCTCGACCCGTTCAAGCCCGAGCCGCCCAGGTACGCCACCCTGCGCCGCGCGCCGCTTCAGGTCTTGCACCACGCGCACGGCTTTGCCGACACCGAGTTTATGGTGCTCGACGACGATGCCGCCATTCCCCATCACACCGTCATCGTCACGCCGATTCCGATGGACATTGCGGTGCCTGCCGGCCGTGAAGTCCGCTTCGTCTCGGAACTCGAAACACTCGCTAAATTTCCCTGAGTCACTGGTCACGCCCACATGGATCTTTCCAACGCCCATTCCGTCGTCTCGCTGATGAACAGCGTGCTGGCACCGACAAGCGCCGTCGGCGGCAGCACCGCCAGCGGCGAGGCCGGCAAACCCAGTGTCGACTTCGGCTCCGTGCTGAAGTCTTCGCTGGACCGTGTCGACGCTTCACAGCAGAAGGCCGAATCGATCTCCCGCAGCTTTGAAATGGGCAATAACGACGTCGACCTGCACGACGTGATGCTCTCGCTGCAGAAGGCCAACATCGACATGCAGACGGCGGTGCAGGTGCGCAACAAGCTGGTCTCGGCTTACCAAAGCATCATGAGCATGTCGATCTGACATCACGCTGCACCCCACTTTCCACGTGGCGGAGAAGGGTTTCCAGACCTCCTTGCCATTTATATTGTGTTCGATATAATTGTGTCATCGATTTTGGATTGATCTCCCGGCCGACATGTCGCCGACCGGGCTTCCCAATAAGAGGACCCGACCATGAAAACGCTCTACCAGACCCAAGTCACCGCGGAAGGCGGCCGTGCCGGCCACGTTCGTAGCGCCGATGGCACGCTGGATCTGCCCCTTTCGCTACCGCGCGAACTCGGCGGCGCAGGCGGTGCAGCTACGAACCCCGAGCAACTGTTTGCCGCCGGTTATGCCGCCTGCTTCGAAAATGCAGTGCTGCATGTGGCACGTGGCAAGCAGATCAAGCTGGCGTCGACGTCGGTCACGGCCACGGTCGGCATCGGCCCGCGGGAAGACGGCGGCTTTGCGCTGACGGTGTCGCTGTCCGCCACCCTGGGCGGCGTCGATCAGGCGACCGCTGAAGCGCTTGTGGCTGCGGCACATGGCGTATGTCCCTATTCGCATGCCGTCCGTGGCAATATTGACGTCCAATTGAACACGGTCACGCGCTGAGCCTCTTGCTCCGCCCTGTTGGGCCGATGCGGCACTCGCCGCTCGAGCGCCAGACCGTTCCCCCCGGGAGTTTTCCGTGAACGACGTGCTGGCGCTCGATCAGCAGCTCTGCTTTCCTTTGTATGCCGCCGGCCACTTGCTGACGCGCCTCTACCGCCCGCTGCTCGATGAGCTGGGCCTGACCTATCCCCAGTACCTGGTGATGCTGGCGTGCTGGCAGCAGGCGCCATGTGCTGTCGGCGACCTCGGCCGCAGGCTGTACCTCGATACGGGCACGCTGACGCCCCTGCTCAAGCGCCTCGAAGAACAAGGTCTCGTCACGCGTACGCGCGATCCCGATGACCAGCGCCGCGTCGTCATCGAGTTGACCGACGCCGGCCGCGCATTGCGCGAGCGCGCTGCCAAGGTGCCCGAAGCTCTCGCCTGCAAGATTCCGCTGGAATTGGACGAAATTGGCGCCACGCGCGACGTGCTGCGCAAGCTGCTCGACGCTCTGGCCACAGTGGACGACCGCGAATGAGCGCACCCTCCGCTTCCGCCGATCTGGCGCTGGTTGTCATCGCCCGCAATGAAGCCGCCAGCATTGCGCGTTGCCTGCTCAGTGCCAAACCGTTTGTCGATCGCATGGTGGTGCTCGACACAGGCTCCATCGACGACACCGTGGCCATTGCCCAGTCGTGCGGCGCCCTTGTCAGCCACATGGCCTGGACGAACGACTTCTCGGCCGCGCGCAACACCGCGCTGCAGGCAGCCAATGCCGACTGGAACCTTATCCTCGACGCTGACGAATGGCTGGAAAGCGGCGGTGAGCATTTACGCACGCTCAGCGGTGCGGCCCCGTCCGTCGGCGTGGTGTGCGTCAAGAACGATACCGATGCAACCGAATCCGCCAGCCAGTTGATAGCGTGGATTCCGCGGCTGCTGCCGCGTGGCGTGCACTACACGGGGCGCATCCATGAGCAGCCGGTGTCGTCCTTGCCGGCGACGCGCGTGCCGGTCATGGTGCGCCACGACGGCTATACCGCGGCCAAGATGCAGAAGAAAGGCGAGCGCAATACCCAACTGCTGCTGGATGAACTCGCGCATCGGCCAGACGACCCGTACGTGCTGTATCAGCTCGGCAAGGAAACCGAGCTGCATCACGAAGACTACGCAAAGGCCGTGAACTACTACGCGCGCGCCTTCAGCCTGGCGCCCGCAGATGCGCCGTACCGCCGTAACCTGGCGCTGCGTTATGTGTACAGCCTGGGCAAGGCCGACCGCATTGAAGAGGCGCTGGCGCAAGGCGATGTCGCCATCCAGACGTGGCCTGACTTTCCGGATCTGTGCTTTGCGCTGGGACTGGTCTTGCTGGATGCGGCTGCCAAGCAGCCTGATGAGGCGGGGGCGCGGTGGCTACCGCTGGCAGAACAGGTCTTCAACCGCTGCCTCGAGATCGGCGATCAGCCGGAGATGGACGGCAGCGTCATCGGCCGGGGCAGCTTCCTCGCTGCCCAGCAACTGGCGATCGTGTACCAGATGCAGAGCCAAGCGCTCGCACGCAAGTCCGAGCACTATCTGACGCTGTCAAAACAGCTGCAGGACGCGTCGTCTCAATAACGCGCCATGCTGCCGTAAGCGTTGCTGGCGTTGGTGGCACGGCGTGCCGTGTCGATGCGCTTCTGCAGGCGGTCCAGGCGCGGATACACCATGGCGCGCACGCGTGCATCATCTTCCAGAATGCGCACGAGCAGCGTGCGCTTGCGCTCCACGTCGGCACGCGAGAGCTGCGGATGCGGTTCGGAACGGCGCAGCGCATCCACATAGGCGGCGCTTTCGCGTTCCAGCGTACTGACGACTTCCCAGTTACCCACTTCGGCCGCGCTGACCATTTCAGCGGTCAGACTTGCGATGGCTTCGTAGCAGGCGAACAGACTTTCGCTGTCCTTGATCGGGATGTTGCGGTGCATATTGGCTCCAGTTGGGCCGAATTCAGTCAAAGGTCGCTTTACTACAAACGACGTGCAATCAGCTCACAACGCTCAGGTGGCTGTTTGCCGCAGCAGCACCCGGTTGGCCGGCCTGGCCGATGGCGAGCCACGCATCCTGCAGCGGGACCAGCAAAGCATCCACCTCGGCGAGGATCGTCAGATCGTTGTTGGCGTTCGCCAACAGCAGGCGGCGCAGCATGTAGTCGTACAGATTGTTCAGTTGCACGGCAATCTCGCCGCCGCGCTGGTGATCCAGGCTGGCCTGCAGCCCCTGGCCGATGATCGAGATGGCCTTGTCGAACGCCCGCACCTTGGCCAGCACTTCGCCGCGCTGCATGGCGGCACTGGCCAGGTTGATGGCGGCGCGCGCGCCTTCAAACAGCATGGCGATCAGGCGGTGCGGATTGGCGTCTACCACGGACGTCTCGATGCCGACTTGCGCATAGGCACCGATGGCACGGCGTGCAGCGTACATGGAAATGGTCCTCGCTGTGGTCTGTTTGTTTTGGGTTGTGCTCTAAGCCTAAACCCGGCTTAGTTGTTGCTCGAAGTTTGCTTTGTAATGGCCGCAAGCTGCGTCGTCAGGTAATTGCTGGTGTTCGTCATGCTGGCCACCGCGGAGGACAACGCATTGAATTGCGTGTAGTACAGCGCCTGCTTGTTATCCAGGCGCGTCTGCATGGCGGTGATCTGGCTGGCAAGCGAAGTCAGCGAACTGTTGATCGAGTCGGTCTCGTTCTGCAACATGCCGCTGGACGCCAGCAGGTTGTTCATCACCGTGTTGAGTTGGGCAGCGTAACCGCGCTGCACCGTAACCGTGCCGCGAGCGCCCAGCGGGCCTCCCGCAATCTGCACGGTCAGGCCATCCGTGGCGGAACCCGCGATCCCATACAGGCTCTGGCCCGAGCCGGTCGCGGCCGCACCGTTGATGGTGCCCTGCACGTCCACACCATTGGTCGACGTCGGGCTCGAGCCGAAGAGCGACGAAGCCCCCGCGCCCGATACCGACACCGCCGACACCGAGCCAAATTGGCTATCGGTAATGCTCAGCACGCCGCTGGCATTGGCCGACACCGATGCGTTGACTTTGGCGTTTTGTAGCGTGGTCGATGCGTTGATCTGGCTTTGAATCTGCGCGGCCAGGGTCGTCGCGGTGTAGCTGCCGGCCGCCAACGTCACGTTGACCGACATGCCGCTGATGCTGAACGCGAGCGTGTCGTTCACGCCCGCCGTAATGGTCGTGTTTGCGGCGGCCGAACCCGTAAGCGTGCCCTGCGTGGCCAACTGCGTCACGTTGACGGCGTAGCTGCCGGCCTGTGTGGAATCCGAGAACGTCGGCACGCTGACCAGCGAATCGGTGGCCGTGCCGGTACCGGCGAACAAACCGGTAACCTGGCTGGGCGACTTTGCAATGGCCGCCGACAGCTTGGTGTTGTCGACCGACAGGGTGCCGTCGGAATTCATCGTCACGCCCACGCTGCCCAGCGACTGGTAGTTGCCGTTGCCGACCGCCCGGCCCAGCACATCGGTAATCTGATTGATGAGCGTCTTGGTACTCACATCGCCAGCCAGCGGGCCGTTGTTAGCCTTGTTGGCGGTGTCGATGTTGGTGAGCCCGTTCAGTTGCGTACGCAGCGCGTTGTAGCCGTTCACGAAATTGGTGACGGCCGTGGTGGTGGCGGTCGGATCGTTGGCTACCGTCACGTTGGTGCTGCCCGTCTTGGACAGCGTAAACGACGTGCCATCCACCACGTTTGACAACGTGTTGGTCGGGCTTTGCACGGCAATCCCGTTGATGGTGGCCAGGGCATTCCGGCCCGTGGTCACCTCGGTCATGTTCTGCGTGCCGGCCGGATCTTGCGAGAGCAGCGATTGCAGCGTCGAGTCGCCCGACACCGAAATCTTCATCTCCGAGCTGGAACCGCCCGCAGTGGACGTCAGCACCAGACGGTACGGGTTGCCGCTGCCGTCGTTCACGATGCTGGCCGAGACACCCAGGTTGGCCGAGTTGATGGCATCGCGAATGCCCGCCAGCGTGTTGTTGGACGAGTTGATCGTGATCGAGCCCCCCGCCAGGTTGCCGTTCTGCGTGAACGTCGAACCGGTGTACTTGCCGCCGGAAAGCGAGCCGCCCGACACCGTGCCGAACGAGAACGAAATCGTGGTCGATGCGCCGCTGCCGATGGCGGTGGTGGTGGAAGCTTGCCCCTGCGCCGCCAGCACCTGCGATTGCGCAAGCTGCGTGACATTGACCGCGTAGGAACCTGCCGGCGCCGAGCCCGTCACCGACGCGCTCAGCATCGAGGTGTCGTAGCCGCTGGCCTTCATGGCGCTGTAGTTCGACGCGCTGGTCAGGCTCGACAGCGCGGTCTGGAAGGTCGACAGCGCACTCTTGAGCGACCCCACAGCCGACAACTGCGTCTGGTACGAGCTTTGCTGTGTCTGCAGCTGCGTCAGCGGCAGGCTTTCCACCTTCATGAGGCTGGACACCAGCGAGTTGACGTCGATGCTCGTCCCAATACCGGGAATCGAGATCGGCGGTACGTAGCTGCTGGTTGAGGAGGTGGTAGTGGTAGTCGCCATGATCGGGTCCGATAAGCATCTGCGCCGGCGGAAGTCTCTCTACATAACGGCACGGTCCGCAGCTTCTTTAGGGCAGGTTATGCAGGCGCCACCCATGCAGAAGAGGGGTATCCGACAAAAGGAAAAAGGCCGACGCCCCCGAGGAGCGCCGGCCCTTGGCCCAGCCGCAAGACGGCTGGGTGGCATCCAGCTTACTGATTAGCCCTTCAGCAGGCTCAGGATGCTGTTCGGTGCCGAGTTGGCTTGCGCCAGCATCGCCGTACCCGCTTGCTGCAGGATGTTCTGACGGGTCATGTTCGAGGTTTCCGACGCATAGTCCGTATCGATCAAGGACGACTTGGCAGCCGACAGCGCGGTGTTGTTCGACGTCAGCGTGTTGATCGTCGAGTTCAGACCACTTTGCTGAGCACCCAGGTTGGCGCGAGCCGCCTTCAGGTTGGTCAGATCGGTGTCGATGGCCGCCTGTGCGGCGGTCGCGTTGGCAGTCGAGGTCACGCTCGTGCCGCTCAGCGTACCGAAGGTCGACAGGTTGGCGTTGGAGACCGAGGTCACATCGGTCGCCGCATTCTGGCCGTATTGGAACGTCGTGGACGTGACCGAACCGTCGAACAGCTTGTTGCCGTTGTAGTTCGCGTTGGTCTCGATGTTCTTGTTGGCGGTGGCCAGCTTCTGGTATTCCTTGTCCAGGTTGGCCTGGTCGGTGGTCGACAGACCGCCGTTGTTGGCTTCCACAGCCAGTTGGCGCATACGTTGCAGGTTGTTTTCAACCTGGCCCAGGTACGAGTCGGCCGTTTGCAGATACGACATCGCCTGGTTGGAGTTCTGGATACCTTGCGTTTGCGAGTTCAGCGTGGTGGTCAGGCTGGAGGCCACAGCATAAGCGGCGGCATCGTCCTGGGCGCTGTTCACGCGTAGGCCGGTCGACAGACGTTGCAGCGACGTGTGCAGAGCGGACTGCGATTGCGACAGTGCTTGCTGCGTTTGCAGGGACGAGATGTTGGTATTGAGGCTGAGGGACATGACGGCTCCTAAGTTTCCCGATGGTTTGTTGCCCGTGTTTGCTAATTCCGGCTAGGCCGGGCAACGTGACCTGCAACTTGAAGGGGATCAGGTCTGCGTTGTACTCAGGTTATCGGTGGCCGCTGAGGAAAGTTTAGGGTCGCCTTGACAAATTTGTGCGTCGGCGGCGGTTTGGGCTTGCGGCCGCCTGACTTGCGACACCCCTCCAAAAGAGGCGGTGCGCCTGCTTCTTGGCCGGCAGGCCCTCGGCTATACTCGATCGATCAGTTCATAGGCGCCTGCATCTCTCTATATAGAGCGCCACACACGGCACAGATGGGGAGTTGCAAGCCCGCCGGACGGCCCAAGGCCTGCCGGCGGAAATAAGAGCTCGAAGCGAGCCCGCGTTTGACCCGCAACACCCACCATGCTCAATGTCCTGATCGTCGAACCGCACGATATCGCCCGTGTCGGCCTGCGCCAGATCCTCAAGGATTCGCGCCTGGCCCGCCAGATCGAGGCCGTGCCGGACCTGCGCGATGCCAACAACGACCTCCTCGCCCAGCGCGAGTGGGACGTCATGCTCTTCTCGGTGGAATCGGCTACCGGAGACGAATTCCAGACCATCAAGACCGTGCGCCAGCAGCATGCCCGCCTGGCGGTGCTGGCACTGGGCCGGCACCCTGAGGCGCTGCTGGCCGTGCGGGCCCTCAAGGCGGGCGCCGCCGGCTATCTGCCGATGGACGCGAGCCAGCCGCAGCTGCTGGCAGCCGTGAACGCCATCTCCAAGGGCAAGAAATACCTGCCTTCGGACCTTGTGGAAGTCCTGGCCGACAACCTGAATGTCGACTGGGACAAGCCCCGGCACGACATCCTCTCTGACCGCGAATTCCAGACGCTGCGCATGCTCGGCTCCGGCCGCACGCTGGGCGAGATTGCCGAGGCACTGCAGATCAGTGTCAAGACAGTGAGCGTGTATCGGGGGCGCGTGCTCTCGAAGATGAAGCTGCGCAACAACGCCGAGCTGACCATGTACGTGGTCAGCAACAGCTTGCAGATCTGAGCGCGCTATGAGAACCGCGGGACACGCTCGCCGTAACGGCGGGCGTTCTCGCGCACGAGGTCCTGCACCGCTGCCGGCTCCAGCGGCCGCGTCAGCAGATAGCCCTGAAACTCGTCGCAGCCGACTTCGCGCAAAAATTCAAGCTGGCCGAGGGTTTCCACGCCTTCGGCCACGGTCTTCATTCCCATGGCTTGCGCCATCATGATGATGGCCCGCGTGATGGCCGCGCGCTCGACCACGTGCGGCAGGTCTTGCACGAACGACCGGTCGATCTTCAGCGTATCGATCGGGAAGCGGTGCAGATACGACAGCGATGAATATCCGGTACCGAAATCGTCCAGCGCCAGCGATACGCCCATCGCGCGCAGCTCGGTCAGCAGCGCATGCAATGACGGATCGTCGCGAATCAGAATGCCTTCGGTCATCTCCAGTTCCACCGCGTTGCCCGGCAAGCCGCTGGTCAATAGCGCGCCGCGCACCATCCCGCTCAGCTGCCCGGAACTAAATGCCTGCCCCGACAGGTTGATCGACATGCGCAAGTCCGGCAGCCCGATGCGGCGCCAGCGTGCAAGCTGGTCGCAGGCGGCGCGCAGGATCCAGCGATCGATCTCGACGATCAGGCCGGTTTCTTCGGCGTCCTGAATGAACTGGCCGGGCATCATGTGGCCGAAATCGGCCGAGTTCCAGCGGATGAGCGCTTCCACGCTGACGATACGGCCGCTGCGCACATCCACGCGCGGCTGGTAGTCGGCATAGAACTCGTTGCGGTCGCTCGCGCGGCGCAGGCCCGATTCAATGCGGAAGCGGCGCGAGACGCGGTCGTCAAGGTCGCTGGTGAAGGTCTGGAAGTTGTTGCGCCCGCGCTCTTTGGCCAGGTACATGGCGGCGTCGGCCTTGCGCAGCAGCGTGTTCGGATCGTCGCCGTCGTGCGGTGCCACGGCAATGCCGATCGACACGCCCAGATACAGCTCCTGCCCTTCGATATGGAACGGCGCGCTGATGGCCGAGAGGATGCGCTCGGCCACGCGCCGCGTGCCCAGGCCATCGAGCGCTTCGAGCATGACGACAAATTCATCGCCGCCCAGGCGCGCAACGGTGTCGGCTTCACGCGCGCAGGCCTGCAGGCGGGCTGCCACTTCACGCAGCAGCATGTCGCCAAACTGGTGGCCCAGCGTGTCGTTGACGTTCTTGAAACGATCCAGGTCGAGAAACATGACCGAGACGCGCGACTGGTTGCGGCGCGCAAGCGCCAGCGCGTGCTCCAGCCGGTCTTCCAGCGCGGAGCGGTTCAGCAGGCCCGTGAGCGTATCGTGCGTAGCGAGATGCCGGATGCGCTGCTGCGCTTCGCGGATCTGCGTGATGTCGACCAGCGACACCAGCACCGAATAGGGCGTGGCGCTGGCTTCCGAGGCGCGCGCCGAGGCCGTCATCGAATGGCTGCCATCGGCAAACAGTGGCGTCCAGTTGCTGGAAACCCACACCGTGCGGCCATCCACACAGTGCATTCCGAAAATCTGGTTCAACTGCGGCTGGCCCTCGGCGATCACGTCCTGATCGGGCCAGTCCGCCTCGTGGATGGAGGCGTCGAATTCGTCCACGGCAGAGGTGACCACCGTGGGCAGCAGGCGCCCCACTAGCGCATCCACCGGCAAACCCAGCAGCCGTGCGGCGCTCGGGTTGGCATAGGTGACGCGGCGATCCGCCCCGCACACGAGGATGCCCTCCGTCAGCGCATTGACCATCGACAGCAGGTCCAGCTTCGGGCAGAAGCTCGGCAGTGCGCCGCGTGCAGGACAGTCGGCCGACAAGCCATCGGCATCGACGAGCGCAAAGTCAACACGGGAGGGAAAGGGCAAGGAATTCAAGGCGGCTTCCGACAAGGCAACGCAGATATGCAGGGCCGGAACGTGCCGGCGCCTTCCCTCATTACAACGGCAAGCGCGGGTAAATCTTTCGGGCCAACGTCACTTTTTGGCGTGACCGCGCGCCGGCAGGGATGGGAGTGCACTGGGGGAAGCCTCATCACCCTAAAAAGTGCCTCATAATTTACTTATGACACGACCGACGGGCTACCCCGTCCACCGCAAACGCCCGAGATAAGCGGGATTGACCGCGTTTCTTGCTGGAATGAGCTGGACAGAGGTGGGGAAGAATGCCATCCGAGAACCCGACTCTGTGCGTTGCGTTGTTTCACGGTGACTTGCGCGACGTGAGCCGGGAAAGCCCACCCCCCTTCGTCCCCGAGTGATCCCCATGGCTGAAGCTGCTGCTGCCACTACCGCCCCCGCCCCCGCAAAGGGCGGCTCCACCAAGCTGCTGCTGATCATCCTGATCGTGCTCCTGCTCTTCGGCATGGGCGGCGGCGCCGCCTGGTTCTTCCTCGGAGGCGGCAATCACGCCGCGTCCGGCCCCGCCGCTCCGTCCAAGCCCAAAGAGCCGGTGTTCGTGCCGATGGAAACCTTGACCGTCAATCTGCAGCCCGAAGAGGGCAACGACCGTTACCTGCAGATCGGCATCACGTTCAAGAGTTTCGACAAACATGCCGAGGAGCAGATCAAGACCTACACGCCCGAACTGCGCAGCAAGGTCCTGATGCTGCTGGCCAGCAAGACGCCCACCGAGCTGTATCCGGCAGATGGCAAGGTCAAGCTGGCCAAGGAAATCGTTGAACTGTGCGAACACGTCTTCAAGGCTGTCGGCAAGGAATCGCCGGTGGCGGACGTCTTGTTCACCAACTTTGTGATCCAGTGACATGCTCAAGGAAGAGTTTCTTTCCCAGGAGGAAATCGACGCGCTCCTGAAGGGCGTGTCCGATGACGCGGACGACGACCCCGTCGAAGCCGCCGACCCCTCGGGCATACGCTCGTACAACCTGGGCTCGCAGGAGCGCATCGTCCGCGGGCGCATGCCCACGCTCGAAATCATCAACGAGCGGTTCGCGCGCAACTGGCGCATCGGGCTGTTCAACTTCATGCGGCGCAACGCGGAGATCTCCGTCGGGCCGGTGAAGGTGCAGAAGTACAGCGAGTTCATCCGCAACCTGGTGGTGCCGACTTCGCTCAACCTCGTGCACGTCAAGCCGCTGCGCGGCACGGCGCTGTTCGTGTTCGACCCCAACCTCATCTTCCTGGTGGTCGACAACCTGTTCGGTGGCGATGGCCGCTTCCACATGCGCGTGGAAGGCCGCGACTTTACCGACGTCGAGCAGCGCATCATCCAGCGCATGCTGCATCTCGTGTTCGAGCATTACGCCAAGGCGTGGCAGCCGGTCTACCCGATCGATTTTGAATTCCTGCGCATGGAAATGCACACCGAGTTCGCCAACGTGGCTACGCCCAATGAAGTGGTGATCACCACCAGCTTCAGCATCGAACTGGGCAGCAACGGCGGCGACGTGCACATCTGCATGCCCTACACCATGATCGAGCCGATCCGCGACCGGCTCACTTCCGCCATCCAGGGCGAAGCGCTGGAAGTGGACAAACGCTGGCTGCGGCTGCTGTCGCAACAGGTGCAGACCGCCGAGGTCGAACTGATTGCCGACCTCGCCACGGCCAAGGTGCAGGTGTCCGACATCCTGAACATGAAGGTGGGCGACGTCATTCCGCTGGAGCTGGATGACTGCGTGACCGCCAAGGTAGACGGCGTGCCCGTCATGGAATGCAACTACGGCACGTTCAACGGCCAATACGCGCTGCGGGTCAACCGCATGCTGAATATGAGCGGCAGCGAGTCTGCCACGGAGTCTGACGATGACAACTGAACCGACCATGAACCCCGAAGCCAACGCCGACGACATCGATGTCGAGATGACGATGGAAGAGGCCATGGCCTTGGAAGCCGCGCAGCGTGCCGCGGCCAACCCGCCGGCTGCCGCGCCCGCTGCCGCCGAATCCAGCCCGGTGTTCAAGCCCCTGACGGCCGACGGCCTGGGCGGCGCCCAGCGCAACGACATCGACATGATCCTGGACATCCCCGTGCAGTTGACGGTGGAGCTGGGCCGCACCAAGGTGCCCATCAAGAACCTGCTCCAGCTTGCACAAGGTTCGGTGGTGGAACTCGACGCACTGGCCGGTGAGCCGATGGATGTCCTTGTCAACGGCTACCTGATCGCCCAAGGTGAAGTGGTGGTGGTCAACGAAAAATTCGGCATCCGCCTGACCGACATCATCACGCCGTCGGAACGCATCCGTAAATTGAACCGTTAATCCACACCAGTAAGTGCGCCATCGAGCGGCACCCTGACAGCAACCAGTGCTCCCCCCGGGCAAGGTGTTGAAATGAACCATGCAGTGGATTGGGCCCGCACCCTAGGCGGGCTGTTTGTAGTATTGGCGATGATCGTGGCGGCCGGCTGGCTGCTGCGCCGCCTGCAGCAGCGCGCGGGCATGGGCCCCGCGGGTTTGGGCCGGCGCCGCAGCCAGGTGATCACCGTGGTCGCCCAGCAGATGCTGGGCGCGCGCGAGAAGGTCGTCGTCGTTGATGTGGAAGGCACATGGCTCGTGCTGGGCGTCACGCAGCAGCACGTGCAAACGCTCCACACGCTGCCGCGCCCCGCAGAAGCCGCTTCCACGCCGGACGACCCATCCGGCGACGGCACGTCAGGCTCCGGCAAGCCACCCCGCTTTGCCGATGCACTGTCCATCCAGCTCAAGCGTCACCTGACGGGAAAGTCGGAATGAACGTGCGTACCTTCCTCCGTTGCCTGATTGCGTTGGCGCTGCTGGGCGCTGCGCCCGCCGTGTTCGCACAAGCGCAACCCGGTCTGCCGCTGCTCACAGGCACCGCCGGCGGCCAGAGCTATTCGCTGCCCGTGCAGACGCTGGTCTTCCTGACGTCGCTCGGGTTTCTGCCGGCCATCATCCTGATGATGAGCAGCTTCACGCGCATCATCATCGTGCTGTCGCTGCTGCGCCATGCGCTCGGCACGCAAACCTCGCCGCCCAACCAGGTGCTGATCGGGCTGGCGCTGTTCCTCACGTTTTTCGTCATGTCGCCGGTGCTCGACAAGGTGTACACCGACGCCTATGTGCCGTTGCGTGACAGCAAGATCACCGTCGAGCAGGCCATGGACACGGCCGCCACGCCGCTGCGCCAGTTCATGCTCAAGCAGACGCGCGAGCCCGACCTCGCCCTGTTCGTCAAGATGGGCAACATGCCGGCCATCGCCTCGCCCGAGCAAACGCCCATGCGTGCGCTCATCCCGGCCTTTGTCACGAGCGAGCTGAAAAGCGCGTTCCAGATCGGGTTTGCCATCTTCATCCCGTTCCTGGTGATCGACATCGTGGTGGCGGCCGTGCTGATGTCGATGGGGATGATGATGGTCACGCCGTCGATCTTCTCGCTGCCATTCAAGATCATGCTGTTCGTGCTGGTGGATGGCTGGCACCTGCTGCTGGGCTCGCTGGCCCAGAGCTTTGTGCAATGAGCGTCGATAGGAAACCGACATGACCCCCGAGTACGTTCTCGATATGGCCCGTCAGGCCATGCAGGTCGCCATGATGGTCGGCGCGCCGATGTTGCTGGTGTCGCTCGTGGTCGGGCTGCTCGTGGCGGTGTTCCAGGCGGCCACGCAGCTCAACGAGCAGACGCTGTCGTTCATCCCCAAGCTGCTGGCCGTGGCTGCCACGATGGTGCTGGCCGGCCCGTGGATCGTCGCGGTCATCGTCGACTACACGCGCGGGGTGCTGACCAACATTCCCAACTACGTGAATTGACGTCAGCCAGCTGACGCAGCCGCCCAATCCACGATGATCCAATTCACCGCCACGCAGCTCAACGGCTGGATCGCCATGTACTGGTGGCCGCTGGTGCGCGTGCTGGCATTCATCGCCATTGCACCGCCGTTTGCCAATACCGAGATCCCGACGTCCATCAAGGTGGCGTTCGGCGTGGTCATCACGGTGGCGCTGGCGCCCATGCTGCCGGTGCCCGCAGGCGTGTCGGTGGGCTCCTATGAGGGGCTGTGGATCACGCTGGTTCAGGTGTTGATCGGGCTGGTGCTTGGCTTTTGTGTGCAACTCGTGTTTTCCGCCATCAGCGGTGCTGGCGAGGTGATGTCGGTGCAGATGGGTCTGGGTTTCGCCTCGCTGCTCGACCCGACGCAGACCGAGAGCAGCATGCTGCTTGGCCGCTTCCTCAGCCTCACGGCCGTCACCGCGTTCATTGCCGGCGACGGCCATCTCGTGCTCCTGCACGCCCTGTTCGACAGTTTCACCGCCCTGCCCGTCTCGGCGGCGCCGCTGGGCAACCCGGGCTGGCAGACGCTGGCCGGCGGCGGCACGATCGTCTTTGCGCTCGCCCTGCGCATCGCCCTGCCCATCATCGCGATCATGATGATCGTCAACCTCGGCTTTGCCGTGCTCTCGCGCACGGCGCAGGCGCTCAACCCGTTTGCCGTGGGCATCGCCGCCACGCTGGTGGTGGGGCTGATGCTCGTCATGGTGATGATGACGTCGCTTGCGCCGGTGGTGGAACGGTCGGTGATGGATGCGCTGGACCTCGGTGGGCGGGCGTTCAGCCAGTTCAGCACCCTGCCTCGATAGGCAGCGCGCGCAGCCGCAGCACTGCCCGCCGCGCGTGCGATGATCGCGGTATTCCGCCGACCGATCTTCAAGGGAGTCTCACCACATGAGCCGCCGCGTTCTTGTGACGGGTGCCAGCCGCGGCATTGGCCGCGCCATCGCCTACCAACTCGCCTCCGACGGGTTTGACGTATCCGTGCATTGCCGCAGCGGCCGTGCCGAGGCCGACGCCATCGTCGCAGATATCCAAGCAAACAAGGGCAGCGCCCGCGTGCTGCAGTTCGACGTGCGCGACCGCGCCGCCTGCCGCACCCAGCTCGACGCCGACGTTGAGGCCCACGGCGCCTACTACGGCATCGTCCTGTGTGCAGGCGTCACGCGCGACGCCGCCTTCCCTGCCCTGACCGACGAAGACTGGGACATCGTCCTCGAGACCGGCCTGGATGGGTTCTACAACGTCGTCCACCCGCTCACCATGCCGATGGTGCGTGCGCGCAAGGGCGGGCGCATCGTCACCATCGCGTCCGTCTCCGGGGTGATGGGCAATCGCGGGCAGGTCAACTACAGCGCCGCCAAGGCCGGGCTGATCGGTGCCACCAAGGCGCTGGCCGTCGAGCTTGCGTCACGCAAGATCACCGTCAACTGTGTGGCGCCCGGGCTGATCGAAACGGACATGCTCGCCCACATGGAACACGTGGACCAAGCCCTGCAGGCCGTCCCGATGCAGCGGGTCGGACAGCCTGCGGAAGTGGCTGCAGTGGTCGGTTTCCTGATGTCGGATGCGGCGTCGTACGTCACGCGGCAAGTGATCGGCGTGAATGGCGGGATGGTGTGACGCGGAGGGCGGCCCCGCTGGGCGCCGCGCCCACGCTCCAGCATCACTTCACGCGCCAACTGGCGAGGCGCTCCGCGCTGCGCATGCATGTCGTCCTGATCGTGCTGTGGTCGCTGCGTGGGGTGTGGCGTGCAACAAGCTGCTGCGCTGCGCCCGTTCTCTACCGGCGGCGCGCCAGCAGATCGTCCACCACCGGCACCACCGCCAGCAGCATCAGAATCGACGCCAGCGGAATCGTGGCGGCATAGCCCAGATGCTTGAAGCCCAACGCGCCCACCACGCCGCCCACAAAGAACATCCCGAGCAGGGACGCCAGCAGCCGCAGCTTGGGCTGGTTGGCCACCACAGCGGGCAGATTGTGGTGCCCATGGTTCCAATACAGCGCCTTGCCGATTTCGATGCCGATGTCGGTGGCCAGACCGGTCACGTGCGTGGTGCGGATCTCCGCCTTCGAAATCTTGGTGATGATGGCGTTCTGCAGCCCCATCAGGAAGCACAGCAATGCCACGGTAGCCGGCACGAACACGACCCGGTATTGCCCGAGCGTTGTGCCCATCAGGCCGAAGAGCAGCAGCAGCGCGGCCTCCAGCATGAGCGGCAGCGCGAATTCACTCTGCGTGCTGCGGCGGCGCCCCCAGTTGACGAGCACCGCCGTACACGCCGCGCCGCACAGAAACGCCAGCAGCGAAGCAAGGCCTGCAAACACAAGGACAACGTCGCCCAGCACGAGGTCGTCGGCGATCGCCGAGACGATGCCGGACATGTGCGAGGTGTATTGCTTGACGGCGAGGAATCCGCCTGCGTTGGCGGCGCCCGCCACGAAGGCCAGTGACTGACCGAGGCGCCGGTTGGCGTCTTCTGAGCGTTCCGGGCTGGTCAGGCGGCGAAGATACTGGATGGGCATGACCAGTCCTGACGGTAGGTGAGCCGACATGATACGCCGCGCTCCCCGACCGTCCGACCGCGCCGCGTCAAGGATTGATGTACTGGAACAGCGACATGCCCTGCATGGCCGTGAAGGTCTTCTGCGCGGCCTGCAGCGATACCTGCTGCTGCGAGAACTGCGAGATGGCGGAGGTGTAATCCACCGATTGCAGCTTCGAGATCTGCTCCTTCAACTGCTCGCCGTAGTTCGAGCCGCTGCTGTTGAGCGTGGTGAGCTGCGCCTGCTGCGTGCCCACCGTCACCTGCGCTTGCAGGGCGACCTGATAGGCATTGTCGAGATTGCCCTGCGCCGTCTGCACGGCCTTTTGCAGGTTGGCGACGTCGGTGGCCTGCGTGGCAGCGTTGATCGGGGTCGACAGCGCCGTGATCAGCTTCTCGTACGTCTTGAAGACGCTCTGATTGGCGTTCGGGTTGGACGCATCCGAGTTGGGGATGCGCACGAACACCGAATCGCCCGACACCGAATTCGGCATCGAGATGTTCTGCGAAACCTGCACCACGGGTGGCTGGCCGCTGCCGACGTATTGCACGGAACCGCCGGTGTTGGTGAACGGATCGGTCGTGCCGTTGGCGCCGCCAAACAGGGCTACGCCCGCGGCATCGCGCTGATTGGCCGTCGACAGCAGTTGCTGGTACTGCTGCTTGACCTGCGCCAGCACACCAACGCGCTGTGACTCCGTCATCAGCGAGGTGTTGGCGCCCACCAATGTCTGCTTGCCCTGCTGCAGCGTGGTCACCAGGTTGGTCAGCGCCGAAGACACGCTGGTCAGGCGCGCGTCGGTGGTGTCGCGGTTGGACTGGTATTGGTCGTTGGCGTCCTGCGTTTGCTGCAGTTGCGCCATCTGACCGAACGCGCTGGGGTTGTCGCCCGCACTGGTGAGCGCGATACCGCTCGCAATCTGCTGCTGCAGCGTAAGCAGGTTCGATTGCGTGTTCTGCATCGAAGCGGAAGACGCGGCAAAGAATTGGGCGCTACTGACTCGCATGATCGGTCCGGACGAAGGGCTTTAGGACGTTATCGGCAGGCGGGGCGTTTTCTTCAGCACTACCCATCAGCCGCCGGCAATCGACAGCAGGCTGCCAAACAGCGAATTGGCCGTCTGCATCACCTTGGCCGAAGCTTGGTAGGCCTGCTGATACTTCATCAGGTTCATCGCCTCTTCATCAAGGCTTACGCCCGACACCGACTGCTGCTGTTGCGTGGAACTGGCCAGCAGCGCCTTCTGCGAGGTCAGGTTGGTGCTGGCGCGGTTAGCCTGCACACCGACCTGGGTGACGAGGTTGTTCCAGGCCGAGCCGATCGAAGTCGTGCCGCCGTCCAGCAGGTTGCTGTTGCGCAGCTTGGCCAGCGCGCTGGCGTTGCGGTTGTCGGTGCTGTTGGCGGTATTGGCCGAAATGGCGAATGTGTCACCGTTGCCGGGCGAACCCGACAGCGTCATCTGTACGCCGTTGAACGCGTACGTCGCGCCCTGGGTGTACGGTGCAGTGCCGCCCGCGTACGTGGTCGACGTGCCACCCACCGTGACGGTGACGCTGCCCGGGAATCCCGACAGCGAGCCGCCAACGGCCGAGCTGTAAGTCAGGTTGATGGGCGAGGTGAGCGGCGAGCCGGCATACGTGCTGTCCACGCCCAGTGAAGACACCGTGGCGCTGCCCGTGTTGTTGCTGCCCTGGTTGAGCACCACGGGCGAGGCTGCGGCCACGTTGTGGTAGTCGGTGGTGAGCGTCTGCATGGTGGCGGCCGCGTTGGCGGTCGGGCGCACCAGGAAAGAGTCACCGCTGTTCATCGTGCCCGACAGGTTGAGCGTGACACCGTCGATCGTGGTCGGCCAGCTCGACACCGTTACGGAGGCGGAGCCGTCCGGATAGTGCGAAACGGTGTAGGCGCCGCCCTGGTACTTGACCTGGTAGTCGTAGCCCTGCCCCGCATTGGCGTTGGTGATGCTGGCGGTGAGCGAGCCGCTGCCGGTGTTGTTGGTGCTGGGCGCGACGCTCGGGTTGGCCACGGAGAAGAGGTCCGTGCCCATCTTGCCGTTGGCGTCCATGCCGAGTTTGTTCTGCGCGTTCACGTCGGCCGACACGGCCGTGGCCAGGCGGCCAAGGCTGTTCTGCGCCGGAATGAGCGTGTTGTTGCGGAAATCCATCAGGCCGCCCAGCGCCCCGCCGCCGAGCTGGCTGTCGTCGATGTTGACCGTGCCGCCCGGGCTCTTGTAGCCCACCGACAATTGCGTCGGGTCGTACTGCGACGGCACCGCCGTCAGCTGGTAGCTCTGGTTGCCCTGCACGAGCGCCTGGCCGTTGCCCACGTAGATGTTGAACTGGCCGTCGCCGGTCTGTACCACGCTGGCCTTGATCGACTGATTGAGCGTCTGGACAAGCTGGTCGCGCTGGTCGCGCAGATCGTTTGCCGGCTGACCGGTCGACGCTTCCGCCTTGGAAATCTGGTCGTTCAACGCGGCGATCTGCTGCGCGGTGCCATTGACCGCGCTGATCTGCGTCTGCACCTGCGTGTTGACCTGGCTGTTGAGCGAACTCAACTGGCCGGCAATCGAATTGAAGCGGCTTTGCAGGCCGGCTGCAGCGTTCAGGAAAACCTGGCGCGCGGTGGTGTCCGAAGGCTTGGAGGCCAGGCCATCGGCAGCGTTGAAGAAGCTGGTGAGCGACGAAGTCAGGCCGCTGTTGCTGTCCGACATGTACTTGCTCAGGCCCGACACCAGGCTGTTGAGCTGATCGGCTGCGCTGGTCGAGGCCTGACCGCTTTGCACCTGTGCCGTCAGGAACTGGTCGTAGATGCGCTTGACGGTCGTGACGTTGGCGCCCTGGCCGAGATAGCCCACGCCCGCGTAGAGCGGAATGTTTTCCGTCTGCACGGCTTCCTGGCGCGAATAGCCGGGCGTGCTGGCGTTGGCAATGTTGTTGCCGGTCACCTGCAGGTTGATATCGGCCACCCGCAGGCCGGACGCGCCAATATTCAGAAGGGAGCTGCTCATAGTTGTCTCGGTGCGGGCAGCACGAAGCCGCCGAAATAAGCTCTAGAAACAACATCGGCCGGACAAGAACAAACTTGAGCCGGCCGATGTTGCAAAATATGCTTACTAAGTCACTTAGGCGATCTGCTTGAGCACCGCCATGATCTTGTGGGCGTAGTTCGGATCGGTGGCGTAGCCTGCGCGCTGCAAGCCCTTGGCGAACGACGCCGCATCGTTGCCGTTGCCGGCTGCCACGACGTTGCTGTAGCGGGGGTTGTTGGCCAACAGATTGGCGTAGTCCTTGAACGCCTCGGCGTACGAGCTGTAGGCGCGGAACTTCTCCTGAACCTTGTGGGCGACGCCGCCAATGTATTCGGTGGTGGTCACCGTGGCGGTCTTGCCAGCCCACGAGCCACCGGCCTTGATGCCGAACAGGTTGTGCGTGTTCGTGCCGTCCTTTGCCTTGATCTCGCGGCGGCCCCAGCCCGACTCCAGCGCGGCATGGCCGATCATGAAGTTGGCCGGAATGCCGGTTTCCTGCGCGGCCTGCGATGCGTGGTCGATCAGCTTGTTGTAGAAGCTGCTCATGCGCTCGCCCCGCGGCTCCGACGCCACCGTCGACAGATCGACCTCGGGCGGCGCGCTTGGGCTCTGCGCCTGCGCGTCCGCCTGCTTGCGCAAGGCGGCCAGCGCACGCTGCACGCGTTCTTCCAGGCCCGGGCGGGGCACGGTGCTGATGCCCGAGCCGTCGTCTTCCGTGCCGGGCGCGACGGCTGCGGCCATGCTGTTGAGCGACGAACGGGCGATCGCCTTGGCGGCATCGCTAGTGGCACCGGCGGCCCCCGGCAGCGCGGTATTGGTCGCCGTCGTATTGGACAGCGCCGTATTCACCTTGCCACCCGCATCCGGGTTCACATGGTTGGCCTGACGCAGCATCTGCTTCAGAAGCTGGTCTGCCACGCCCACGCCGCGCGACGCCATGGTCTGCGACAGCTGCTGATCGAGCATCGACGTGTACATCTTGCTCGAAGACGAATCGAGCGGCCCGTTTTGCGGCGATGCATCGCGCATCTGCTTGAGCATCATGTTCACGAAGATCGCGTCGAACTGCTTGGCGACGGTCTTGGCCGCGCCAGTCGGATCGGTACGCGCCGTTTGCTTGAGCGACTCGAACCCGCGGGAATCGAGCGCCAGGCGGCTGGTGAGGTCGGTTTGGTTCATCGTGGCCTCCGCAGCGTCAGATGATTTCCAGGTCGGCGCGCAGCGCGTTGGCCGCCTTCATCGCCTGCAGGATCGAGATCAGGTCTTGCGGGTTGGCGCCAATCGCGTTGATGGCCTTGACCACATCCGCCAGGTTGGTGCCGCCCTTGACGTTGATGAGGCTGCCGCCTTGCTGCTTGACCTCGATGTTCGAGCGCGCGCCCGCCACCGTCTGCCCTTGCGAGAAGGGCGCGGGCTGGCTCACCACCGGGTCCGTGCTGATGGTGACCGACAGGCTGCCGTGCGCCACCGCGCAGGGCTCGAGCTTGACGAGCTGGTTCATCACCACTGAGCCCGTGCGGGCGTTGACCACCACGCGTGCCGCGGCCAGTGCCGGCGTTACGTCAATGTTCTGCAGCTTGGCCACGAAGCCGACGCGGTCCGACGCCAGGGCCGGTGCGCGCACGTTGATCGTGCGGCCGTCCGCGGCTTGCGCCGTATCGGTGCCGAATTGCTTGTTGATGGCGGTGACGATGTTCTGCACGGTGCCGAAATCCGTCGTGCCGGTATCGAGCTGGATGCTGCCGGCCTCGCCCACCGTGGCCTGCACGGCACGCTCCACCGTGGCGCCGTTGGCGATACGGCCCGCGCCGAGCTGGTTGATCTGCACCTTGCTGCCATTGGCCGATGCGCCCGCACCGCCAATCACCACGTTGCCCTGTGCCAATGCGTAGAGCTGGCCGTCCACGCCCTTGAGCGGCGTGAGCAGCAGCGTGCCGCCGCGCAGGCTCTTGGCGTTACCGATGGACGACACCGTCACGTCGATCGTCTGGCCCGGCCGCACGAAGGCGGGCAGCGTGGCCGTCACCACCACGGCGGCGGTGTTTTTGAGCTGGATGCTCGCGCCGGCCGGCACGTTGATGCCGAATTGCGTGAGCATGTTGTTGAAGCTCTGGACCGTGAACGGCGTCTGCGTGGTCTGGTCACCGCTGCCGTCCAGGCCGACGACAAGGCCGTAGCCGATCAGCGCGTTGTCGCGAACGCCGGCAACGGTGGTCAGATCCTTGATGCGGTCGGCGTGTGCCGTGCTCGGAACCACCGCCGAAATTGCGCTCAGTGCCACCAGGGCTGCGCCGATGATGCGATGCAAAGTCATGGCAGATTCCTCAGAACGGCGACACGGTCAGGAAGAACCGCGACAGCCAGCCCATCTGCTGCGACTCGGCCACATAGCCCGTGCCGCGATATTCCATGCGTGCGTCCGCCACCTGGGTGGACAGCACGGTGTTTTGATTGTTGACGGTCGTGGGGTTGACCACGCCCGAGAACTTGACCGACTCGGTGCCCTGGCCCACGGCGGTCTGCTTCTCGCCGCTGACCACCAGGTTGCCGTTGGAGAGCACCTCCACCACCGTCACCGTGATGGTGGCCGTGAAGTTGTTCTGCGCACCGTTGGCGCCCTTGCTGTCGAACTTGTTTGCGTCGCTGGCCGACACACCCAGCAGCGACAGCACGCCCGGGTTCATGCCAGCAAATGTCGGCACCGAAGCGGTCAAGCTGCCCGTGCGGTTGACGCTGCCCGAAGTCTGCTTGCTGGCCGCCGTGTTCTCGGTGATCACGATCGTGATCGTGTCGCCCACCATGTGCGCGCGGCGGTCTTCGAACATACCGCGAAACCCACCGCTGCCCGATGCCACTTCCTGGTAAATCGCCCCGCTCTGACGCGGCGCCATCACCGGCATCGGCGGGCGCGCGGTTGTCGGACCTTGCACGATCGGAGCCGGCGGCGGCAGCATGCCGCACGCCGTAGCGAGCAAGGCGGCCGTGCCAAGCACGACCAATCGAACGACTCGAACAGCTAGCACAGCGCGGCCGCTGTGCTTGCCATTCTGGAGCGAGTGAACCGGGGGGGTATGCATCGCACTACATCCTCAAAAACTGCGCTGTCCAGCTCAAAGCTGTGACAGCTTCTCCAGCATCTGGTCCGACGTCTGGACCGATTTGCTGTTGATCTCGTACGCGCGCTGCGTCTGGATCATGTTGACCATTTCTTCCACCACGTTCACGTTGGACGTTTCAACGTAGTTCTGGTTGAGCGCGCCCACACCGTTCGAGCCCGGGTTGGCCAGGTTGGCGGTACCCGACGCTTCGGTTTCGGCGTACAGGTTTTCGCCCATGCTGCGCAGGCCGGCCGGGTTGATGAAGTTGGCCAGCTGGAACGTGCCCACCTGCGTGTTGTTGACCGTGCCCGGCGTGGTGACCGTCACAACGCCGTCCTTGCCGATCGTCAGGCTGGTGGCGTTCTGCGGCACCGTCACGGCCGGCTGGACCGGGTAGCCGCTGGAGGTCACCAGCTGACCCTGCGCGTTGATCTGGAAGCTGCCGTCACGCGTGTAGGCCAGTGTGCCGTCGGGCATCTGCACCTGGAAGAAGCCGTTGCCGTTGATGGCCACGTCGGTCGAGTTGCCGGTCTGCTGCAGGTTGCCCTGCGTGTGCAGGCGCTCGGTGGCGACGATGCGCGTACCCGTACCGATCTGCATGCCCGAGGGCAGCGTGGTCTGTTGCGACGACTGCGCACCCGGCTCGCGCACGTTCTGATACAGCAAGTCTTCGAACACGGCGCGCGAGCGCTTGAAGCCCGTCGTGTTGACGTTCGCCAGGTTGTTCGAGATGACATCCAGCTGCGATTGCTGGGCGTCCATCCCGGTTTTGGAAATCCACAGGGAGCGAATCATGTTCGAGTCCTTGGTTGATTCAATTCAATGCGCCGGCCGTTCAGGCGTGGCGCAGCAGTTCATTGGCCGACTGGGCATTCGTGTCGCTCGTGTGCAGCGATTTCATCTGCATTTCGAGCTGGCGCGAGATTTCGATCATGTTGACCAGCGAGTCGGTCAGGTTGACGTTGCTGCCCTCCAGCGCCCCGCCGGTGATGCGGACTTTTTCATCCACGCCTGCGTCCTGGCCGTCGCGCTGGCGGAACAGGCCGTCCGCGCCGCGGTCGATGTTCGCCGGGTCGATGCTCACCAGTTTCAGTCGGCCCAGCGACACCGGCGGCGTACGGCTGTCGGCACTGATCGCGTTGACCGTACCGTCCTTGGCAAACTGCACCGTGGTGTTGGGCGGCAGCGTGATCGGACCGCCGTCGCCCAGTACGGGCTGGCCTGAGAGCGTCTGGATCGTGCCGTCCGGGCCCAGTTGGAACGTACCGGCGCGGGTGTAAGCCTCACCGCCATCCGGCGTCTGCACGGCAAAGAAGCCTTGTCCGTCGATGGCCACGTCCAGGCTGCGGCCAGTGGTCTCGATCGGGCCGGGCGCTAGGTCCGTACCGATGGCCGAGGCCATGACGTAGCTGCGCGTGGGCGAGCCCTCGCCTTGCACACCCACCGTATGGAACGCGTCGATCTGCGCCTTGAACCCGGTGGTGCTGGCGTTGGCGAGGTTGTTGGCGCTGGCAGCCTGCTGGTCGAACAGGTGCTTCACGCCGGTCATCGACACGTAGATCGAGCGGTCCATCGCGGGCCCCTATCAGCGCAAGCTGACCAGCGTCTGGAGGATGGTGTCCTCCGTCTTGATGGTCTGCGCATTGGCCTGGTACGAACGCTGCGCGACGATCATGTTGACCAGCTCGGCAGAAAGATCCACGTTCGACTGCTCGACGGCGGAGGACTGCAGCAGACCGAATGAGCCCATGCCGGGGGTGCCCAAGCCAGGCGCGCCCGAATTGGAGGTTTCCACCCACTGGTTGCCGCCGATGTTCTGCAGGCCTTCCGGCGCCTTGAAGTTGGCCATGGCGATCTGGCCCAGCACCGAGGTGCGGCCATTCGAATAGCGGCCCGTGATGGTGCCGTCGGTGCCCACCGAGTAGCTGGCCAGGCGCCCGGTGGCGTAGCCGTCTTGCGTGACGGTGGTGTCGTTGTAGCCGCCGCCGTACTGCGTGGTGCCCGTGAAGTCGATGTTGCTGATCGACATGCCAGTCGGCGTACCAAACGCGACTGCAACCTTGCTGGGCGACGAGGTCAACTGGCCGCTCGTGTTGAAGGTGAGCGATGTGACCGGGTTGCCGCCAGTGGGGTTGTTGCCGTCCACCTGCGAGTACACGTTCCAGCCGGTGCCGGTGCGCACGTAGTAGTTGGTCAGCATGTGCGCCGTGCCCGTGCCGTCGTACACCTGCTCCGACACGGAGTGGTTGAACGTGGCCGAGTTGGTGGCCGAAAACGGCGTGGTGGTCGGCACCGTGGCCGCGGCATCCAGGTTGATGGCGAACGCGGTGTTGGTGGTAGCCAGCGGCGCCAGGTCATTGACCGGAATCTGCAGCTTGGTCAGCACGGCCGTGTTGACCTTGCCGGTGGAGTCCACACCGTAGCCGGTCAGGTTCTGGCCGGTGGCGGAGATGACGTAGCCGTTCTTGTCGGTCTGGAACTGGCCGTTACGCGTGTACGACACCTGGCCGCTGCCCTGGTCGACCATGCGATAGAAGCCCGAGCCGTTGATGGCGATATCCAGCGGGTTGCCGGTGATGGTCACGTTGCCCTGCGTGAACGCTTGCGACACCTTGGTCACGCTCACGCCCTGCCCGATCTGGTTGTCGGAGGCACCGACCAGCGAGCGCGCATACACGTCGCCAAACTCGGCGGTCGACTTCTTGTAGCCGACAGTATTGGCGTTGGCCACATTGCTGCCGATGACGTCGAGGTTCTTGGAGGCGGCGTCGAGACCGCTGAGGCCTTGCTGGAATCCCATAGTGTTCTCCCGTAGAAGATAAAAGCGCGGGGTCTGCCCGCAGTTGACCCGTGTTTATTGAATCGATGCAACGTCGGACAGCTTGGCGGTTCCGCCAGAGGCCAGCACCAGCTGCATCGTGCCGTTGTTGATGGTGACGCCGGCCACCTTGTCGGTGCCCAGGGCGTTTGCCGTAACGACCTTCCCGCCCTGCGTGGCCGACACCTTGATGGAGTAGGCGCCGTCGGCAAGCTGATTGCCCTTGTCGTCCTTGCCGTTCCAGGTGTAGTTGCCGCTGCCGCCCCCCATCTGGCCGAGATCGACGGTGCGCACGGCCACGCCCGCAGCGTTCGTGACCGTGACGACGACGTCGTCGGCGCCGTTGGGCACCGAGACGCCGAAGTTGGCAGCCCCCGAGGCCAGCGTCAGGTTGTTGGTCGGCACCTGCACCGAGCGGCCGATCATCGACGACGCCTGCGTGGTCGCGTTCTGCGTGAGCATGCTCGACATCGTGGTGTTCAGCTGCTGGATGCCGTTCACAGTGTTGATCTGCGCAAGCTGCGAGGTCATCTGCGAGTTGTCCATCGGGTTGAGCGGATCCTGGTTCTTCAACTGCGCCACGAGCAGTTGCATGAACGTGTTCTGCAGGTCGCTGCCCTTGGTGATGGCAAGCTGGTTGCCGGAGGTCGTGCCCGCGGTGCTGGTCGTGTTGGTCGTTGAGCTGACGGTCATGTTCTTGTCTCGCTAGGAATGTGCCGCTTACTGGCCCAGGGTCAGAGCCTTGGAAGCCATCGTCTTGGTGGTGTTGGCGACTTCCACGTTGGCCTGGTACGAGCGCGACGCAGAAATCATGTTGACCATTTCGTCCACCACATCGACGTTCGGCATGGTCACGTAGCCGTCGGCATCGGCCAGCGGGTTGCCCGGCTGGTGCATGCGCTTCATGGGGGTGACGGTGTCTTCCACCACGCGGTCGACCGACACGCCGGTGGCGTAGTCGTCAGACTCCTGCGCGGGCGAGAACACCACCTGCTTGGCGCGGTACGCCTTGCCGTCCGGGCCCGTCACGCTTTCGGCGTTGGCCAGGTTGGAGGCGACCACGTTCATGCGCTTGGACTGCGCGGTGAGCGCGCTGCCAGCTACATCCATCACCTTGAATAGCGACATGTTGATTCCGATGTCTTCAAACACTGTTGCCGGCGCGGCTGCCGGACCGATCCGGTGTTCTGCATGGCGGCTTGCTCCGGACCGATCTTTCCCGGCCCGGAGCGCCACACAGTTCCCGCCCCTCTTTCGCCGCGCGTGATTGCTGCGCGGTCGTCTTAATGCCTGTCTGCTGCTCTTGCTGCTCTTGCTGCTCTTGCTGCTCTTGCTGCTCTTGCTACGTCGCGCTAGCTGTTCTGAATCGCCGCCAGCATCGACTTGATCTTCTGCGTCACGATGCTCAGATCGGCCTCGTAGCGCACGGTGTTGTCGGCAAAGCGCATGCGCTCGCCGTCCATGTCCACCGTGTTGCCGTCGATGGACGGCTGCTGCGACGTGCGGTACTGCACCTCGCCCTGCAGCGCCTTGGTCTGCTGCGACAGCGATGCCTGCATCAGCGACACATCGCCGGCCGGCGCGCCATCCACACTCAGGTGGCCCGCAGCCGTTGCCGACATCGGCAGGCTGTTACCGCCTTGCTGGCCGACCGCCTTCTGCAGCGCCGACTGAAAGTCGAAGTCGCGTGCCTTGTAGTTGGGCGTATCGGCGTTGGCGATGTTCGAGGCCAGAATCTGGTGCCGCTGCGAGCGCAGGTGCAACGCCTGCTCCTGAAAACCGAACAACTGATCCAGCTTGTCGATCATGTCTGTCATTCCTTGCGCGTGGCGTCCTGGTGATTGCTGCCACCCGCCGGGGTTGCGTTCTGTCTTGCGTTTGCTTGTTGCGCGTTCCGTTCGGCAGGAGGGCCCGGCATCAGCGGCCCCTTCAAAACCGCCGATGCCGTCTCCAAAACCGCTGAACCGCTTGTCTTGCTGAGTTGCCGTCATGCAGCCTCAGTGGAAAAGACCTGTCTGCGAATCCAGAGGTTGGCCGGGAAACCTTCCACCGGGGCAGGCTGCACGGCCAGGAACCGCGCAACGCCAGGGACTTCACCACGTTGCAAAGTCTAGGGGCGGGTGTGCAACACCATTCGTTCGAATAAGGGGGGGATTGGCCGACATTTCCGCATTTGGCCCTCGCGCACGCGTGGCTACACTTCACCGGACTTTTGATGAAGGGGCTGTCCATGTCCACGCGGTTTGCACGCAGCGCGCACCACCCGATCCGATCTGCCGCCACGGCCATGCCGCTGGCCGCGCGCCAGCGCAAGCTGTTGCTGATCCTGGCGCTGGGCCTGCTGGCCAGCGTCGTTCATCCGATCCTGGCGCACGCTCAAGGCATGGTGCGCGTCGGCTATCCGCCGGCCCAGGCTGCAGTTGTGCAGCCGGCCCCGCAGCCCACCACCATCCAGGGCCCGAACGCCATTCAGATGCAGATTCAGCAACAGCTGCAGTCGCAACTCGACATCTTGGGCGGCACGAATGAGACGGGGGCGCCACGTGCTTCGGTGGAAGTTGGCCCCGTGGATGCACGCGTGGCCAACCAGCCTTGCGACCAGATCGACCTGATGCTGCCCGCGGCCAACCGCCTGCGCGGCCGTATACAAGTAGGCGTGCGCTGCCGTTCGCCGCATGCCTGGGCGGCCTGGGTGCCGGCCACGATTCAGATTACGGGGACGTATTACGTCGCCTCGCACCAGCTGTCGCCGGGCAAGACGCTCGATCTGGGCGATCTGGAGGCCCGTACGGGCGATCTCTCCACGCTGCCGGCGTCGGTCGTGCAGCAGCCGGCCGATGTGGTGGGGCATGTACTGCTCACCAGCGTGGCCGCCAACCAGCCGCTGCGCGCGGAAAGCCTGCGCCTGCCGATGGCGGTGCAGGCCGGCCAGACCGTCAAGCTCATCGCCGAGGGCGGTGGCTTCCAGGTCAGCAGCGACGGTCGGGCCTTGAACCAGGCCGCGGTGGGCCAAGTGGCCCAGGTGCGCACCGCCAACGGCAATGTCGTCTCGGGCATCGCACAGTCCGCCGGCGTCGTGGCGATCCAGTTTTAAGATCAAATTGATAACGGCGGATCACTTTTCTGCTGTGATGCGTAATCGATACCTGCCGCTAAAGTTTGGGCCGGGGTTGGCCGATATGGGTGTTAGGATGAACGCGCTCTTCGGAGACACCCGTGAAAATCAACCATATCGTGAACAACACGCCGGCCGTTGCGCCGACCAAGGACGCTGCGTCCGGGTCGACGCGCGCCACCGGCTCGTCCCCGGCCACCACGACGGCTTCGGGCACCACGCGCCACACTGGCGATTCGCCGTCGCTGTCGGTCCAACAAGTCTCGCGCCAAGTGGGCAGCGGCGACTTCGACGCCGCGCGCGTCGAGCAGATCCGCAGTGCCATTCAGAACGGCACGCTCAAGATGGATGCCGGCAAGATCGCCGATGCGGCGCTTTCCGACGCGCAATCGCTGCTCTCTACGCGCTCCAAGAAGGTCTGACGGGCGTTTCCCGTCGACCGTCCCCTGTATTTTCTGACGCCGCCGGTCCATTCGGACCGATCGCGGCGGGGCGCTGTGCCGGCCGGCGGCTGCCCAAGCTCCCAAGCCGAAGGTAGTCAACATGGACAACACACTGCTGATCCGCACCCTTGCCGACGAGCAGGAACTGCTGCGCGCCGCCACGCTCACCCTGGATGCTGAAGCGCAGGCGTTGCGCGATGGCGACATGGTCGAGCTCGAACGCATCACCCAGACCAAGCAAAAACAGCTCGCCGCCCTGGGCGAGGCCGACCGCGACCGCCGCCTGTGGTGGGCCCAGCATGGCGGGGCCGATCCGTACGGGCTGGTCAAATACCTGCGCACCGACGAAAACGCCAGCCGCCTGTTCGACGAGAACCTGGCCTTGGCCCGCCTGCTGCGCCAGCGCAACATCGACAACGGCACCCTGATCGACCTGCGCCTGCGCGCCACGCAGAACGCACTGTCTGTCCTGCATGCCGCAAACAACGGCGGCGGCACGCCCTACGGCCGTGATGGCAAACAGCCGCTGTCGATGCCGCGCTTCTCGGTGGTCGCGCAATAAGCCACCAGAACCCATCTTTTGAGCACAAAAGCCGCGCTTTACGCCCACGTCAATGGGCGTGAAGTGGGGCTAGCTGCTGCCGTCTGATCCTGCTATGTATAGAGGGGACTAGCACACCACCAATCGGGGTAAACAAAAAGGTTTACATCCCATTGATGGGTGCAACAAGCATGCTGGGGATTTATTCTGCGATTTCGGCGGAGTTAATCCTCCGCGCCTGGCGACATAAACAAGAAAAACCGGAAGGAAATTGCGCCTAATGGCGTGCCAAGGTTTCGGCCCGGCGGCACCGCACCGCGGTGACTGCCGGTTGAACGGGGAAATATACCGAGACCGCGCGCTAAAAGCATTTTCCATAGGCACGGCCGCATTCATTTTGGACCGCAGGTTCAAATATAGACGCGGCAACAAGCTGATTCCGGAAATGGACAAACAAACCATAACCAGACAGGCGGCGCAGTGAAATCAATCGTAGTGGAGGCACACCCTTTGGTGCGTGCCGGCGCGACCCATGTGTTGCAATCGCTGCCGGCCATTACCGAGGTGGTCAGCGTCGAGCCGGACGAAGCCCTCTTTGAAAATCTTGCGGCGCATGCGGACGCCGAATTGGCCCTGATCGGCCTGCCCTTGCCCGGCATCGACGATCTGCCGGCCCTCTCGCGGCTGCTGCAGCAGCCCCATCCCCGACACGTTGCCGTGCTTGGCGAAACCGATTCCGCCGCGCATGTGCGCACGCTGATGCAATTGAATGTTTCTGCATATCTGCTGAAAAGCTATTCCGGCAAATTGATTGCGGCAGCTTTGGAATTGGTGCTCGCGGGCGGCCGTTATGTGCCGGCATCGATTGTGCTGACACGGCCTGAAGCCAATGCGGCAGGTTCTTCCAGCGGAAATGGTAATGACGATTGCGCCTTGCTCGGCCTGACGCAGCGTCAATATGAAATTCTGGTCTTGCTCTCACGCGGGCATCCGGTCAAAACCATCAGCCGCATGCTGAGCATTTCCGAGGCGACAACAAAGGCGCATATCAACGCGCTGTATCGTCGGCTCGAAGTACGCAGCCGTACCGAGGCCGTCTTTGTTGCTACGCAGCGCGGCGCCATGCTGCTGAATCAGCCGAACATTGGAGCGGAGACCGCTTCGCCGCCCGCCCGGCCGCTGCGCCTGGCGCGCACAGGCTGACGCCAGCCCTGGCCGGTTGTCCACACGACAAAAAACGGCGCCCGGAATCCGGACGCCGTTGCACATGGCCGCCCACGCTGTCGAGACGCGGGCGGCGACAAGGAAAGCAGATCGCGAAAAGCTTAAAACTTTGCGCGGATGCCTACGCCGAAGGTGTCGGCCGTCGACAGATCCGACACCTTGTCGCGGAAATACGCCGCATACACATCGGTGCGCTTGGACAGCGAATAGTCGTAACCGACTGCCCAGGTGTTGCGCTTCACGTCTGCGGCGCCCGACGTCTTCGTGTACGCGTACGAGGCCAGGATGCTGCCCGGGCCGACCGGGATCGACACGCCGAGCTGGCCGCCGTTGCTCTTGGCGTCGCCCGTGCTGATCGTGTTCTTGATGTACTGGTATTGGCCGTACAGCTTGACCACGCCAAAGTCATACGTCGCGCCCAGCTGCCCCGCCGTCTGGCGCGAGAAGCCAGCCACCAGGCTGTTCAGATCGCCCGGCGCGCTGTCGTAGCGCACCTGCTGGAACGCCGCCGTGGCTGCAAAATTGCCGCGGAAGTACAGCAGGCTGCCGCCCCACTTGTTCTGGCCGTTGTGGCCGGCTTGCTCGCCTGCGCCGTAGATCAGGGTGCCCGTCAGGCCGCCCATGTCCGGCGTGGAATACATGATCGAGTTGTCCCAGCCCGAATCGCCCACCAGGCCCGAGATGCCCGCGGCGCCCGAACTGCCGTTGCCGAGGTAGGTGTGGAACACCATCGGCGAGAAGGTGTACGAATCGATGAACGGGTTAAACAGGATCGTCGAAACGAAGTACGGCGGCGTGTTGCGGCCGAGCTTGATCGAGCCCCAGGTGTTCGACTGCAGGCCGACAAACGAATTACGTGCGAAGAAGTGGTCGCCATCAAAGCGGCCGGACTTGCCCGTATCAGGGCGGAAGAACGCTTCCAGCGTGAAGATCGCCTTCAGGCCGTTGCCCAGATCTTCACTGCCCTTCAGGCCCCAGTACGACGTCGACATGCCGCCCGAGTTGACACCCCATGCGCGGTCCTGGCCCAGGTTCTTGGTGGCGCCGGCCCAGGCATCCACCTGGCCGTACAGCGTCACAGACGATTGGGCCTGCGCTGCGCCTGCGGTCAAACCGGCGGCGGCAGCCAGCACGGCCAGCGAAAAACGTCGCTTGAGTTGCATTGTTGAGTTCTCCCTCGTGTGGTTCCGTTGTGTTGAATCGACTGAATCAGCGTTGAGGCGGCAGGTGGCTCAATCCGCCGCCGCTGAGATGGCGCCGTGAATGCAACTGCCGTGCCAATACGTTGTCGGCAAAGCGTCGCTTCACAAATGAATACGTTTTCCTGGGAAGGGGCGCAGACTAGCTTGAATACCCCAGGCGGACAAGTCCCCATCGCGGGGTGTGTGGCGCCGTTTCTGCACCGGTCTGGCGCAGTGCGCTTTCAGTCGTTTTGAAGCACCCGGATGTCGACTTCGCGCGTGTAGCGCTCGGGCGAAAAATCGCAGTACGTGAGGGAAATCGGCGTGTCCGCCACGCTGTAGCCGATGCGGCGCACGCGCACCAGCGGCACGCCTGCATCCACGCCCAGCTGCGCAGCCTGGTGGGCGTCGGCCACACAAGCCAGCGGTGCCTCGCGCGAGCGCGCGATAGTCAGATTGGCGCGCTGAAACACCTGCACGAACAGGCGATCCTCAAAGTCGCGCGCCTCCAGCATCGCCGCCAGCCGCGACGTCAGCCAGGTACGCAGCAGCATGATGGGCTGCCCCGCCACCTGAGCACGGCGCTCGACAAACGCCACCTGTGCGCCCACCGACAGGTCGAGTGCGGCGGCCACGGTGTCGTCGGCCGCCTCCAGCCGGAATGCACTGACCGTATAGACGGCGCCCGGCACATATTCCAGCGCGGCGTCAGACTGGCCCGGCGCATACAGCACCGGCCGATGCGGCCCCACGCGATCGAGCACCACGCTGCGCTGCCCACGCGAACGCTTGAGCAGCCCGCGCGCCGCCAGCTCATTCAGCGTGCGGCGCGCCGTCAGACGGGATACACCGTAGCGCTGAGCGACTTCATTCTCGCTGGGTGCGATGCTGCCGGCCGGCAGCGCTCCGTGCAGGATGTCGAGCCGAATGCGGTCGGCCAGTTCGAGGTATTTAGGCAGGCGGGGCGTCATGCCGTCGTTATACATGAACGATCATCGCGCGCAGCAATGCAAATGGCCCACCGGACAGGTGGGCCATTTACGTTGCACGCTTGCGCGCGCCAGGTAGGGTCCGACAGATCAGGCGATCAGGAATTTATCGCGGTTCTTGCCGATCCAGGCCGGCGCACGGCCGCGGCCGGACCACGTCGCGCCGGTCTTCGGGTCGCGATACTTTGCCGGCACCGGCGCCTTCGCACCGGCACGGCGGCCGCGGCGCTGGGCCAGGCCCAGGTCTTCAGCGGTCAGACCATATTCGGCAACCGTCTGACGCACTTGCTGGATAACCGCTTCCAGTTCTTTGGCGCGCGCAGTTTCGATCTGCTCTTCCAGTTTGGCCTTTTGTGCAATCAATTCCTTGTATGTCGCCATATGCGCTCCCGTTAAATTCTGGTGTGAAATCTGGTCTGGATCAGATATTAGATCAATTGTATTCATAACTGAAATCAAATTTCAACGTTTTTGATCGTGACCCGTCAAACCGCCCCACTAAGCCAGACATCAACTCATGCCACACCGGATGCTCAGTTTCAACCGGAAAGTCGGATTGACGCATCGGATTAGCGTACGCGATGATGTAAGGCCGCAAACTGGTATCGCGCTGTATTTCAGTGCCACCACCATAGCAAGCGCTGCCGGGTCCCGCAATTCCCGCTTGCGCCGCAGGCGGCAAACTGCAGCATCGCAGCAGTACAGCGAACGCAATATCAATTCATGCGCAAGCCTCCGGCCAGGCATGCCATTGCACCGCGATGGCATGCCATTTGGCGGGGGCGGTAAAACGATTCAAAGCACCCCCCTCTTGGTTGCAGTTGGATGAGACAACGATGAATTCGCCCTTACCGCGTCGTTTTTACTATCTGCTTTTGGTCTTTGGCGTACTGGCAGGCACGCTGTTTGTCGCCGCGACTGTTTTCTTTCCAGAACGTTCGGTCGAACGGATCAGCGCTTATTTCATCCTGACAACGGGAACATGCGTGTTGATGTGTGCAATCGGGTTGACACTGACGCATCGCTGGATCGAGCAGCATTTCGCCGCCCAGGAAAGTGAACATGGCCCGCATGCCCAAATGGAACCGTCGCTCGCACCAGACCCGCAGCCAATCGTTTTGAAACCTGCGCGACAAATCAACAACAGCGCGTCCGACAAAACGCATTCAAAATGTGTTGTATCGACCACAAACTAGATTTTGCGCCGCGCACGACTTTTGCGCATTATGAAGACCATTGCCTCTGACTTCCGGTAGCCGGCGTTCTCGCGGCCAGTGTCGCCCGAAGTCCGTGCTGACAGAGATGCCGGGCAATGCCTCAGTTGGAGCGTGGGATGCCAGACGAAATTTCCTACCCGTTGTCGGCGCAAAGCCTTCCGGTTCCGCTCTATGTGGTGCTCGAAGGCCGCATCGTCTTTGCCAATGCAGCCGGCGTTTGCATGGTGCGGGCGCTGTCCTCCGACCAACTGCTCGGCGAGCCCTTCTCGCGCTTCTTCCAGGACATTCCCGCATGGCTGGAGGCCCTTACCGGAGAAGACGCCGATGCGACGCAGCCCGATGCTCGGGCCATTCCGGCGGCACAGCTCGTCTCCGCACTTTCTGCCGGTGATTCCAACGAGGTGGTCAGCGTCAGGCTGACGGTGACGCCAACCCGCTTTGATGGGCTGCCAGCGCAGCAGGTGGTCGTGCACGGATTGCCGCTGCCGCTCGATGCGCAATTGCCGGGCAAGGCCGGCGAGCGCGTGCTGAGCGCCGAAGCCATCGGTGCCGCGTTACCGCACGAGCATCTCGATCATCTGCTTTCCACGCTGCCTTCCGCCGCCTCGCTCGGCGAGCGGCTGCATGCTGCGCTGCGGGCGCTGGAGGCTGCCTTGTCGTCGGCGCTGTGCATGGTGGTGCGTGTCGTCTCCGGGCGGGCAAGGCTCTACGGCACGCAGCGCGCACGGGCGAAGCTGGCATTGCGCGACGACCACGCGGCGCACCTGCCCACCGCGGCACAGGGTGAGTTCGATATCGAACTGGCTCGCATCGCGCCGCTGCTCAATGAGCTGGCGCCCATCGAACTGGTTCACGAAGCCAATGCGCCCACGGCTTTGCACGAAGCACTCGTCCGCGTGTTGGACACCGCGCATCCGACATGGCTGTGCCGCATCCCGGCCCAACATGGCGGCATGGCCGTCGCCGATGATCTGCTCTGCCTCTTCTTCCCAACTGCCAACCCGCCCGACGACGCAACGCTGCGCGCAGACTGCGGCCGCTACATCGCGGCCCTGGTCAAGCTGCTGCGCCTGGAGAATGAATATCGCCAGTCCCGCGAGCTGCGCGATCAGTATCGGCTGGTGGTCAACCATCTGAGCGAAGGCGTGCTGACGCTGTCCACCGACGGCCGCGTGCTTTCGTACAACCGCAGCGCGGCCGAGATCCTGCGCATGTCGGGCGCGTCATGGAAAGGCCGCCCGCGTGTGGCATTGAACGACATGATGTTGGGTGAAGACGGCGCCATCCTGCCGCGCGCCGCATGGCCCTCCACCCTGGCGGCCCGCACGGGGCGAGCGATCAGCAACGTCGTCGTGGGCGTGCCGGCCGGCAATGGGCAGATCGTGTGGCTGCGTGAATCGGTGCTGCCGATGTTCTCGCCGGACAGCGCATCCCCGCACGCGGTGCTGGTCATCTTTACCGACATCACGGCCGAGCGTTCCGCCTACGAGCAGCTGCGCCTGCTGGAGACCAAGGATTCGCTCACCGGCCTGCCCAATCGCGCGGCGTTCATCGAGCGGCTCGATGCGCGGCTGGCGCTGCCGTCCACCGGGGAATCCGCGCTGCTGTATATCGGGCTGGACCACTTCAAGACCGTGAATGAGGCGATGGGGCACCACATGGGCAACCAGGTGCTGAACATGGCGGCGCAGCGCATCCGCGGCCAGGCGGGCCAGCGCGCGCTGCTGGCACGCCTCGGTGGCGACCAGTTCTGCGTGGCCATCGATGACCCGAACGCTGCCGACACGCTCGCACAACAGGTGCTCGACGCGCTGGCCCGCCCCTTCACCGGTGGCGAACGTGAAGTGCACCTGTCGGCCAGCATCGGTGTGGCGGCCTACCCGGAAGACGGCGGCGATGCGGCCACGCTGGTCAGCCATGCCGAAGCCGCCATGTACCGCGCCAAGGAAAACGGGCGCAACCGCATCACGCGGTATTCGCGCGCGCTGGAAACACAGATGCTGCGCCGCTTCACACTCAACGAGCGCATGCGGCGTGCGCTGGCGCGCGGTCAGGTGCGGCTGGTGTATCAGCCGAAGTACGCACTCGACTCAGGCGAACTGGTGGCGGTTGAAGCGCTGATGCAGTGGTCCGACCCCGAACTGGGCGCAGTGTCGCCCTCCGAGTTCATCGACGTGGCAGAAGAGTCGGGCTACATCCTCGAACTTGGCCGCTGGGCACTCATGCAAGCCTGCGCGCAGGGCGAGGCATGGGCACGAAAGTTCGGCTTCACGGGGCGCATGGCGGTGAATGTGTCCGCGCGGCAATGCGATGCGGGCGTGATCGAGCGCGACGTCGATGAAGCGCTCAAGGCTTCGGGCATGGCGCCCGGCCGGCTGGAACTGGAACTGACGGAAAGCGTGCTGCTGGCCGACCGGCAATCGACACAGCGCCTGCTCATGAGCCTGGCCGCGCGGGGCGTGCGCATCTCGCTCGATGATTTCGGCATCGGGTTCTCGTCGCTGTCGTATCTGCGCAGCTTGCCAATCCACAACATCAAGATCGATCGTTCGTTCATCAGCGGCGTGCCTGGGGTGCCCGACTGCGTGGCGCTCACCAAGACCATCATCGCGATGGCCCGCGCGCTGAATATGACGGTCACGGCCGAAGGTGTGGAAACCCCGGAGCAAACGGCTTTCCTGACTGCACATGCGTGCGACGAAGTGCAGGGCTTCCTGTTTGGACGTCCGCTGGAAGTGTCGGCACTGGAAGAATTGCTGCGCACCCGAAGCCGCGCACAGGTATAAAAAAACGGACCCGAAGGTTTAACCCCGGGTCCGTTTCTTTTTGAGTCGACGCGCAGGTCGAACCGAAATCAACGCGTCGATACGTTGCCCACCAGGCCGCCCAGTGCGGCACCGCCCAGCGTGGCACCCGGGCCGCCAATCAAAGCAGCGCCGGCCAACCCGCCCACACCCGCACCAATGGCGGTATTGCGTTGACGTGCCGTCATGTCGGCACAGCCGGTGGCGGTCAGCAACGTCGCACCGGCCAGCAGAATCGTCAGTACCCGAACCATGTTTTTCTCCTTGAATGCGTCGGTCGCGATCAAGCCATCGCGTATCGGGAGTTTGGACAACGAGTGCCGGACTTGCTGTTTCAAGTTGTAATCAATCGTTGCAATGTGCAGGGCGGGCGCGTCTGAGAGGCCGTGCCGCATTCGCAAGCAGCGCCGACCAAAAGCCGTCGCCACGCCGCTCGGATGGTGTTTCCCACAGACTTATCCACATGTTCTGTGCATAACCGGCGCCACCTCCCGAGACCCAACCCACAAAAGGGCTTGACGGGTTTGGGCAAACATGCAACGCACGTAAAACCTGCGCACCCGCACAAAGTTATCCACATTCGGCAGCCCTGTTACATCGTGCAACAAACCCTTTTCCGTCAACTGCTTGCGGGGGGTTTTGCAAGCGGTGTGCGCGTTGCTGTGGACAAGTGGGGTTGGCCGGAAACGCGGCTCTTGTTAGCCAATCTTCGCAGGACCGCCCGCCTGAGCCCCGAACACCCCATGCCCACGGGCAAACGTTCGATCAGCGGGCCAGATCGGCCGGCGTGTCGACGTCGCGCAGGATGCCGGCATCATCGGTCTCGATGGAGATGAGCTTGGCAGGATCGATCAGCCGCCGCGCGCCCTCGTCGCCGTCGAGCGCTGTCAGGCCCGCGAAGAAGTCGGCCCCGAAGCCGATCGGGTGGCCCCGCTGGCCGGCATGAAAGAGCGCAACGCAACCGTGTGGATCCACTGCGTTGGCGACTTGGGTGATGGTCTCAGGGGCAATCCATGGCATGTCGGCCAGGGCGATGATCCACCCGCCGGCTTGCGGGCGTGCGGCTACGCCGGCAGCCAGGCTGGCGCCCATGCCACGTGCAGCATTGGGACAGCGCAAGACTTCGCAGCCGGCCTCGGCCAACAGCGTTGCCAGTTGATCGACCTGTGCGCCATGCGTGGCGGCGGCGGGCACCACTGCCACCACGTCGCTCAGCGCCTGCATCAGGTGCCGCGCGGCCTGCACCGCCACGGGGGTTCCATCGGGCAGCGGGGCAAGCAGCTTGTTGGCCACGCCCGCCGCGTCGAACCGGCTGCCGCGGCCCGCGGCCAGCAACACACCAACAACAGGCCGCTGCGGCATCAGACCACCTCGGTCTTGAGCGTGACTTCCACGTTGTTACGCGTGGCGTTCGAATACGGGCACACCTGGTGCGCCTGGGCCACCAGTTTCTCGGCATCGGCTTGCGACAGACCGCTGATCCGTGCGGTCAGGCCCACCTTCAGGCCGAAACCGCCTTCCTCGCGCGTACCGATACCCACATCGCAGTGGATTTCGATGTTGCTCGGGTTGAGCTTGAGCATGCTCTTGGCGACAAAGTCGCACGCCGAGCCGAAGCACGCGGCATAGCCGGCGGCAAACAGGTCTTCGGGCGTGGTGGTATTGGGCTTGCCGGGGCCGCCCATGGCCTTGGGCACCGACAGGTCGTGCGAGACCTGGCCGTCTTCGGTTTGCGTGTGGCCGTTGCGGCCACCTGTGGCCTTGGCGTGGGCGGTGTACAGGATATTCAATGCCATGACATGCTCCTCCGGTGGGTGAACGACGCAATCGCGGACGCAAGAATCGGTCCGCAAAACTGGGAGATACGAGGCTGCAAGAACAAGAAAGCCGGCACACAGGACTGCATGCCGGCTTCCATCACATCACGCGATGATGACAACTAGAAACTAAACCGTCTCAAACGGCAGCTTGCGCTGACGCTTGCCGGTCAGGGTGAACAGCGCATTGGCTACCGCCGGTGCAATCGGCGGCGTGCCGGGTTCGCCCAGGCCGGTCGGGTTGTCTTCCGACGGCACGAAGAACACATTCACCGGCGGCGCGTCGGGCATGCGCACGGGCGGGAAGTCGGTGAAGTTGCTGTTCTTGGTGGCACCGTTTTCGATGTCGATGGCAAAGCCGGGTTGAATCATCGCCAGGCCAAATACGCAGGCACCCTGAATCTGCGCTTCGGCGCCCATCGGGTTGACCACGCGGTTGGCATGCACGCCTGCGGTGACACGATGCACGCGCGGCTTGCCCTGGTCGACCGACACCTCCACCACATACGCCACCACCGATTCGAACGACGCATGCACCGCCACGCCCCAGGCCTGGCCCTTGGGCAGCTTGCGCTTGCCGTAGCCGGACTTGTCGACGGCCAGTTGAAGCGCCGCACGATGGCGCTCGTGCTCCTTGCCGGTAAAGCGCGCCAGGCGGAAGGCCACGGGGTCTTGCTTGGCGGCGTGCGCAACCTCGTCGACCATCGTTTCCATCACGTAAGCCGTATGCGTGTGGCCCACGGAACGCCACCACAGCACCGGCACGCTTACGTCCGGATGGTGCACCGTCAACTGCATCGGGAAGCCGTAGTCGTTTTCGATCACGCCCTCGACCATGGTCTCGTCCACACCGTTCTTGACCATGAAGGCTTCAAACGGGGTGCCCTTGAGGATCGACTGGCCGACGATTACGTGATCCCAGCCGACAACCTTGCCGCTGCTGTCCACGCCCACGTTGACGCGATGCAGATGCATCGGGCGGTAGTAGCCGCCGCGGATGTCGTCTTCGCGGCTCCAGATCACCTTGACTGGGCCGTTGTGTCCGGCCGCCGCATAAGCCTTGGCCACGTTGGCCGCTTCAACCACGTAGTCCGACGTGACGATCGCGCGCCGGCCAAAACCGCCGCCCGCCATCATCGTGTTCAGCTCGATCTTCTCGGGCGATACGCCGAGCACCTTGGCGATGGCACCCTGGTCGATGGTCTGGAACTGCGAGCCGACCCACACCTTCGCGCCCGTGGTCTTGCCGCCGTCCTTCTGCAAATCGATCGTGCAGTTCAGCGGCTCCATTGGCGCGTGCGCGAGGTACGGGAATTCGTAATCGGCCTGGATGCGCGTCGCGGCAGATTGGATTGCGCTCATATCGGCGGCCTTGGCCACCGTGCCGGGCTGGCCGGCGAGCTTCTTGTACTCCGCCATCAGCGCCGGTGTGGACACCGTCGAGCCGGCGTCTTCCCACGTGACCTGCAACGCATCGCGGCCCTGCTTGGCTGGCCAGTACCCGTCGGCAATCACGGCCACACCCGTGCCGCCACGGTCGGTCGGGATCTGCAGCACATCGACCACGCCCTTCACCGCCTTGGCCGCCGCCGCGTCGTACTTGGCCACCTTGCCGCCAAAGCGCGGCGGGCGGGCCAGCACCGCCACCTTCATGTTGGGCAGGCGCGTGTCGAGGCCAAACTTGAGCGAGCTGTCGAGCTTCGCGCGCGCATCGAGGCGCGGCGTCGGCTTGCCGACAATGCGGAACTGCGACGGATTCTTCAGCGTGACCTGCGCCGGCACCGGCAGCGCCATCGCCGCCTGAGCAAGCTCGCCGTAGGTGGCACGGTGGCTGCCCGACGTGACCACGCCATTTGCGGTGCGGCATGTCGACGGATCGACCTTCCAGCGCTCCGCCGCTGCCGAGATCAACATGGCACGCGCGCGACCGCCCAGTTCGCGGTATTGCTGGAACGAGTGATTCAGCGCCGTCGAGCCGCCCGTCATCTGGATGCCGAAGCCCGGGTCCTTGTACGGATCGCCCGCGGGCGCCAACATGCCGCGCACGTTGCGCCAGTCCACGTCGAGTTCTTCGGCCAGCGCCATCGGCAATGCCGTATGCACGCCCTGACCGAATTCGAGCCGGTTGACCGCCACGGTGACCGTGTTGTCCGGGGCAATGATGATGAACGCCTGCGGCGGCGATGGCGGCTTGGCCTTGGCGTCCTGCGCGCCGGCCAGCACCGGTGCCACGCCCAGGGCCAGGCCGCCGCCGGCCAGCGTCGTGAGCTTCAGAAAGCTGCGGCGATCGAGCGTTGCCGGCCCGGCATCCGCAGACGCCGGCTGATGTTGCGCGCCGCCACCGGCCAGCGCTTCAAGATTTCGAATACGCATCGTGAATTCTCCGGTGGGGCTCAGGCCAGCGATTTCGCTGCGTCGTGGATGGCCGCGCGAATGCGTTGGTACGTCGCGCAGCGGCACAAATTGCCGGCCATCGCGCTGTCGATATCGGCGTCGGTCGGCTTCTTCTTGGTGCGCAGCAAACCCACCGCGCTCATCATCTGGCCGCTCTGGCAGTAGCCGCATTGCGCCACGTCGTGCTTGACCCAGGCGTCGAGCACGGCCTTGCCGACTTTGTCATCGGCGATGTGTTCGGACGTGGTGATCTGCTGGCCGGCCACCGCAGAAATCGGCAGCACGCAGCTGCGCGTCGGCTGGCCGTTCAGGTGCACCGTGCAGGCGCCGCACGATGCGACGCCGCAACCGAATTTCGTGCCGGTCAGGCCGAGGTTGTCGCGCAACGCCCAGAGCAGCGGCGTCGACGGATCGGCATCAACTTCCACCGGTTTGCCGTTGATGTTCAACGTGACCATTGTGGGATTCTCCTTGTGGGGCGTGAGGGAGTCTTGCCGTTATAAACCCCTTGATATAGCGGGCTGGCGGCATGGACGGGGTGTATTAAAGCAGGTTCGGATAGGTTCTGCTGGCGCCCACATCACATGGCTTCTGGCGGGCTGCACACGTTTTCGTCGGCTCTGAATCTGGTGTTTCATCTGCCCCAAAAAACCGTCCGGAATCCGCCCACGCAGCTTGACAACACCCCGGCGGCGCCATCAATATCGCCAGATGCATTCTCAGCAGACCACCCTCCGTACCGCTCCTGCCCGCACCCTCTCGTGCGTGCGCGGTCTGCTATCCGCTTCCCTACTACGCGTGTAAGCGCGTAGACCTCTCTTTCCCCTCGTTCCGGTGTTTGACCGGTCCGTGCCGTAAGCGGCGACGGGCCTTGAGTGTGGCGCAGTTTGTGCGCCGAATCGTTGGAGCCTCTCATGCACGCCTCGATCCCGCTTTCGCTACGACTACCGACCGGTTGCCAGACCACGCGCCCGTGGCTGTCTGGCCGCCACATCCCGAACCCGATTCCGGCCACCCCGGACGCCGCCCGCGCGGCCGTCCCCGTTGTACGAAACCGATCTCGATCTCACAGGACACACTCACCATGTTGAAGAACCCCGCCACCAAGTACCGCCCCTTCCCCGCCATCGCCCTCGCCGATCGCACCTGGCCCAACAAGACCATCACCCGTGCCCCGATCTGGATGAGCACGGACCTGCGTGATGGCAACCAGGCCCTGTTCGAGCCGATGAACGCCGAGCGCAAGATGCGCATGTTCAAGATGCTCGTGCAGATCGGCTTCAAGGAAATCGAAGCCGCTTTCCCCGCCGCCTCCCAAACCGATTTTGATTTTGTGCGCGAGCTGATCGAGGGCGGACACATCCCCGACGGCGTGGCCATCGAAGTGCTCACGCAGGCCCGCGAAGACCTCATCCGCCGCACGATGGAATCCCTGCGGGGCGCCAAACGCGCCATCATCCACGTCTACAACGCCACCGCGCCGGTGTTCCGCCGCACGGTGTTCAACACCGACGGCGAAGGCGTCAAGCGCATTGCCGTGCAAAGCGCCAAGCTGATCCGCGAGATTGCGGAAACGATGCCCGAGACGCAGTGGACGTATCAGTACAGCCCGGAAGTCTTCAGCGGCACCGAACTGGATTTCGCGCTGGAGGTGTGCAACGCGGTGACCGAAGTCTGGGAGCCGACGCCCGAACACAAGATCATCTTCAATTTGCCTGCCACGGTGGAGATGGCCACGCCAAACATCTATGCCGACCAGATCGAATGGATGCACCGCAACCTGGCGCGCCGCGATTCGATCATCCTCTCGGTGCACCCGCACAACGACCGCGGCACGGCCGTGGCAGCCGCTGAGCTGGCCGTGATGGCCGGCGCCGATCGCGTGGAAGGTTGCCTGTTCGGCAATGGCGAGCGCACCGGCAACGTGGACCTCGTCACGCTTGCGTTGAACCTGTACTCACAGGGCGTGGATCCGGAACTGGATTTCTCGCACATCAATGACGTGGCACGGACCTGCGAAGACTGCACGCAACTGCCGGTGCATCCTCGCCATCCGTACGTCGGCGATCTGGTGTTCACGGCATTCTCGGGCTCGCACCAGGATGCGATCAAGAAAGGCTTTGCGGTGCAGAAGCCCGATGCGCTGTGGGAAATGCCTTACCTGCCGATCGACCCCGCCGACGTGGGCCGCACGTATGACTCGATCATTCGCGTGAACAGCCAGTCGGGCAAGGGCGGCATCGCCTATCTGCTGGAATCCGGCTATGGCGTGGCCATGCCGCGCCGCCTGCAGGTGGAATTCAGCAGCACCGTGCAAGAGCTGACCGACCAGAGCGGCCGCGAAGCCACCGGTGCCGACATCTGGGCGTTGTTCCAGCAGACCTATCTGCGCGGCGATGGCGCGATCGGCTACGTATCGCACCGCCTGACCGAGCGCGATGACGGCAGCCAGCATATTCGCCTGGTGGTCAATATCGCCGACCGCGAGCACATCTGCGAAGGCACCGGCAACGGGCCGCTCGATGCGCTGGTGCATGCGCTGTCGCACGTGCTGGCAGCGCCCGTGTCGATCCATCACTACGAGGAGCGTGCACTCGGCCAGGGTGCCAATGCCGATGCCATCGCGTTTGCAGAAATGGCCGCGCCGGGCGTGGCGGGCAGCGTCTTCGGCGTGGGCGTGGATGCCAACCTGACAACGGCGTCGATTCGCGCCGTGGTGGGCGGCGTCAATCGTTTGATCGCACGCGCCGGTAGCGGCATGCTGCGCAGCGGCAAGAGCGAGGCAGAAGCCGTGTAACTCACAAGTCGGGCTCACACAGTGGAGCGCGAGTTGCTAAATTGAAGAGATGAGGCTCGGGCCGCGCCCGGGCTCATCCCTTCACAAGCGCGCCAGCGTGCACATCCACTGCCACAGGAGAACCGACATGACCACTCGTCCGACCGCGAAAGAGAATGCCAAGCGTTTTGCCAGTGTGATCCAGGCGCTGCAGGCATGCGAGGCCGCTTGCACTCACTGCGCGACGGAATTCGGCAAGAACGGCCACGCCGAAGCCATGGCGCGCTGCATCGGTGTGTGCACGGACTGCGCCGAATATTGCGCCCTCACGCGCAAATTCCTGGAGCGCAACAGCGAATTTGCAGAACTGCTTCTGGAAGACTGCGCCGAGATCTGTTCCCAATGCGCGGAAGAATGCGATCATCACGGCCAAGGCCACTGCAGCGCCTGTGCCACGGCCTGCCGCGCCTGCTTGGACGCCTGCCTGAAAGTCGCCGGCGTCGAAGCCATCACCGCCGAGCCGACTGTCTTCTGATTCTTTTTTTTCAACGCGTATGAAAATTGGCGAACTCGCCCAGCGCACGGGCATCAGCATCGAGACCATCCGCTTCTATGAAGCGCAGGGCCTGCTGCCCCCGGCTGCACGCGCCGCCAACAACTATCGCGTCTACACCCCGGAGCATGTCGAGCAGTTGGCCTTCATTGCGAAGTGCCGGTCGCTCGACATGGCGCACACCGAAATCCGCCGTCTGCTCGAACTGCAGGCCAACCCGCAGGCCTCGTGCGAAGAGATCAACAACCTGCTGGACGAGCACCTGCGCCACGTTGAAGCGCGTATCGCAGAGCTGACCGATCTCAAGGGCCAGATCGAGGCGATTGGGCAACGCTGCACGACGGCAGCGTCCGTGGCTGAGTGCGGCGTGCTGCAGTCGTTGCACGAAGAGCCCGTCGCCGCCCATCCGCAAGGCCACAGTCACGAACATGGCGAGGGCGAACACGCGCACCGGCATATTCGCGGCGTGCATCGCTGAGCGACGTGCAGATTGTGGACGCTACGCCGGTGGTCCAGTCCGACGACATCAAGGTGGACTCGGCCTCCACGCTGGTACCAGCCTAGCGCAATAGGAAACGCCACCCCGGCGTGATCGCGTGGGAGCAGGCGCTTCCTACCGGCGAAAGCGCCCGCCACTCGGCTGACGGCCCCATCGTCTAACCGGGCTGATCGAGTGACCTTGCGCGTCGGCAGATCAAGCGCGCACGCGCATCACCCGCAGGCCGTTGAACACCACCAGCAGGCTCGCACCCACATCGGCAAAGATCGCCATCCACAACGTGGCGTCGCCCATCACGGCCAGCGCCAGAAACACCGCCTTGATGCCAAGCGCCAGCACGATGTTCTGGCGCAGCACGGCCACCGTGCGTCGGCTGATGCGGATGAAGCTGGCGAGCTTGCGCGGGTCGTCGTCCATGATGGCAACATCGGCGGCTTCCAGCGCGGTGGCTGTACCGGCGGCGCCCATGGCGAAACCGATGTCGGCGCGCGCCAGCGCCGGGGCGTCGTTGATGCCGTCGCCGACCATGCCGACGAAGCCGTGTTGGGCGGCCAGTTCACCGACCACGCGTTGCTTGTCGGCCGGCAGCTGCTGCGCGTGCACGTTGCCGATGCCGACCGTCTTGGCGATGGCCTGTGCTGCGCGGCGGTCGTCGCCGGTGAGCATGACGGGCGTCACGTCCAGCGCGCGCAATGCGGCGATGGCCTCGGCGCTTTCGGCCCGCTCGCGGTCGCGCACGCCAAAGAGCGCCACGGCGCCGTTCGCATCGCAGAGCGTGACGGCGGACATGCCCTCGGCTTGCAGTGACTCCGCAGCGGCACGCCAGTCGGAGGTATCGAAGCCACGCTCTGCGACGAGCGCCGCGTTGCCCAGATGCCAGCGCACACCGTTGAACGTGCCGGCCACGCCACGGCCCGGCAGCACCGACAGGTCTTGCACCGAGTTCGCATCGACCGCGCCGTGCGCTGCGGCCGCCTGCACAATGGCCACGGCAATCGGGTGCGTGGTGTTGGCATCCAGCGCTGCAGCCACTGCCAATGCATGCAATTGCGCCGTGTCGGTTGCGGCGTTCAACGCTGCGATGGCGCGGCGGGCGCCACCCGGCAACATCACCGCATCGAGCACCGGGCGGCCGGCAGTGAGCGTGCCGGTTTTGTCCAGCGCCAGCGCGCGTAGGCGCCGGCCGCTTTCCAGATACACCCCGCCCTTGACGACGATGCCACGGCGCGCGGCGGCGGCCAGTCCACTGACGACCGTGACCGGCGTGGAGATCACGAGCGCGCACGGGCACGCGATCACCAGCAGCACCAGCGCGCGATACGTCCACGCCAGCCAACCGTCGGCCGTGACGAGCGAGCCGATGACGGCAACCGCCAACGCCAGCAACATCACCGCGGGCGTATAGATGGAAGAGAACTTGTCGACAAAGCGCTGCGTGGGCGCCCGCTGCGATTGCGCTTGCTGGATGGCCCCGGCAATACGCGCCAGTGTGCTGTCCGCAGCCACCGCCGTGGCTTGCGCCTCGACCACGCCGTCGGTGACGATCGTGCCGGCCAGGATGGCGTCGCCAACGGCCTTCTCCACCGGCAGGCTTTCGCCTGTCACGGGCGATTCGTCGAGCGCCGCGCGACCGCTCACGATGCGCGCATCGACCGGCACGCGGCTGCCGGTGCGCACACGCAGGCGCGCCCCAACGACAACGCTGTCGACCGCCACATCGCGCCAGCCGCCTGCGCCATCGGCCAACTCTGCGGTGTCCGGCGCGATGGCGGTCAGGGCGCGTACGGCATCGCGGGCACGCACCAGCGCGCGCGCTTCGATGGCTTCGGCCACGGCAAACAGAAAGATCACCATGGCGGCTTCGGCCCACTTGCCGATCAGCAGCGCGCCGATGACGGCCACCGCCATCAGGAAGTTGATATTGAACGTGAGCGCGCGCACGGCAATCCAGCCCTTGCGCAGCGTGGGACCGCCGGCCAATGCGATGGAAGCCAGTGCCAACGCCAACACCGGCCAGGCGTGATCGCCCAGCGACCAGGCGATGGCTTCCGCACCGAAGGCAGTCACGCCGCCGATACCGAGCAGCCACGTGCGGCGCGAGATCCGGGTGGGCTCCGCAGATGCTGCGGACAGGCGCTCGCGCTGTTCAAGCACCTCGCCATCCATGCCGATGGCCCGCAGCGCCTCCAGGAAGGGCGTCACATCGTCAACGGTGTGGTGGATGGTGAGATGCCGCTCAAGCAAATTGAAATCGAGCGCGACGACGCCATCCGCGCTGCCCAGCTTGGTGCGGATCATGCGCTCTTCGGTCGGGCAATCCATTTGCTCGATGCGCACGACGGTGCGGCCGGTGGCGGCTGCGCGAGCTTGGGCATCGAAGGGGGCCGCGGCTACCGGCGCGTGGCCATGATCATGATCATGACCGTGGTGATCGTGATGATCGTGGCCATGGTCATGCGCAGGTTGGGCAGCGTTCCTTGCGACCGGTTGCGCATGACCGCAGCAACCGCCGCAGCCGGAGACTTCCGGCTTGGCGTGGTCGTGGACAGGCAGAGTGGAGGCGAGATCGGGTTTCATGCCTCCATTCAAAACCCTGAAGAAACTTCAGGGTCAAGCCCCGCATACCGCTGCTTCAGATAAGGTCTTTCATCCACTTGGCGACGATGGCACGGGCTTCCGGCCAGTCGCCCAGGCCCGATTCCGCGTTGATATGGCCGCGCGCGCCCAGGTTCACGGGCTCCGCACCCCACGCTTCGGCTTGACCGTGGCTCCAGGCGGCGTCGCTGAACGGATCGTCGGTGCTGAAGACGAGCACGGCAGGAAACGGCAAACGCTGCTGCGGAATCGGCCGGAAGTCTGCCAGTTCCGGCGGCATGCCGGCGCGATCCAGTTGCGGCGGAGCAACCAGCAAGGCCCCACGAACCCGCACGGCACGCGCCGAAGTGGCCGCCCAATGCGCCGTCAGCACGCAGCCCAGGCTGTGCGCCACCAAAACGACATCGCCGGGCGCTGCGCCGACTTCGGCTTCGAGCGCGGCCACCCAATTGGCACGCTTCGGGGTCAACCAATCGCGCTGTTCGACACGGCGGTCACCATGCAGGCGTTCCCAGCGCGATTGCCAATGCTCTGGGCCAGAGTTCTGCCAGCCGGGGAGGATCAAGACGGTGGGGGTGGCGCTCACGATGTCTCCCGCAGCGGATGGTGAGTTGAGATGCGCGACATTTTGCCGGGATTTCGTGGGCGGCGTCGGCGCCACTCATCGACAAATCCGCTCAATCCATCCAAATGTTCTGTTTCACAGGCAGATGACGCGCTTCTACAGTCGCTCATAAATCCCGCCAACAGGGATTCCGAATCCAACACTCGGAGGAGACCATGCTCGCACTGCTCGGGCTGTTGACCATCGTCGCGCTGTTTGTCGTCATCCTGACCAAACGCATGTCGCCGCTGGTCGCGCTCATCGCCATACCCGTCATCGCCGCGCTCGTAGGCGGCTTCGGGCTGAACACCAGCAAATTCATCATCGGCGGCATCAAAGACGTCGCGCCCGTGGCGGGGATGTTCATCTTCGCCATCCTGTACTTCGGCATCGTGACCGACGCCGGCATGCTGGACCCGATCATCGACCGCATCCTGCGCACCGTGGGCAGCCGTCCGCCGCGCATCGTGGTGGGTTCTGCCCTGCTGGCGCTGCTGATCCACCTGGACGGCTCGGGCGCGGTGGCGTTCCTCATCACCATTCCGGCCATGCTGCCGCTGTATGACCGCCTCGGCATGGACCGCCGCATCCTGGCGTGCGTGACGTCGATGGCGTGCGGCGTGAACTTCCTGCCGTGGACGGGGCCGATGATCCGCGCCTCGGCCTCGCTGCATATGCCGGTCACGGACATCTTCAACCCGCTGATCCCGGTGCAGATTGCCGGGCTCGTTTTCGTGTTCGCGTGCGCATGGCTGCTGGGCAAGCGTGAAGAGAAGCGCCTGGGCCTGGCCAACCACGCCGGCGGCACGCAGGTCGTCGCGCGCCCCGTGACGGATGCAGAGCAGGCGCTGCGCCGCCCGCGCAATTTCTGGATCAACCTCATCCTCACCGTCGTGGTGATGGGCGTGATGGTGAGCGGCAAGGTCGACCCGGTGGTGATGTTCATGCTGGGCGTGGTGGCCGCGCTGCTGATCAACTACCCGAACGTCGATCAGCAACGCCAGCGCGTGGACGCCCACGCCAAGGCCGCGCTGATGATGGCGAGCATCCTGCTGGCGGCAGGCGTGTTCACCGGCATCATGAGCAAGTCCGGCATGCTCACCGCAATGGCGAAGACGGCGGTCGATTTCATTCCGCCCGGCATGGCGCACCACATCCCGGTGGTGCTGGGCGTGCTGTCGATGCCGCTGTCGCTGCTGTTCGATCCGGATTCGTTCTACTTCGGTGTACTGCCCGTCGTGGCCGAAGCGTCGAAGATGCTGGGCGTTGCGCCGGTGCATGTGGCACAGGCGGCCGTGCTCGGCCAGATGACCACCGGCTTCCCGGTCAGCCCGCTCACACCGGCGACGTTCCTCGTGGTGGGCCTGTGCGGCATCGAGCTGGCCGACCACCAGAAATTCTCGATCCCCTTCCTGTTCGGTGCCTCGCTACTGATGACCGCAGTGGCCGTGGTGCTGGGCGTGCTTCCCTGGTGATGGCATGAAGACTGCGTTGAAAACACTGCGCATCGGCGGCGGCGCCGGTTATTCAGGCGACCGCATCGAACCGGCGCTGGAACTGGCAGAGCACGGCGACATCGACGTGCTGATGTTCGAATGCCTGGCCGAGCGCACCATCGCGCTCGCACAGCAGGTGCGCCGCAAAGACCCGTCGCATGGCTACGACCCGCTGCTCGAAGCGCGCATGCGGGCAGTACTGCCGGCCTGCGCGGCGCGCGGCATCCGCATCGTCACGAACATGGGCGCGGCCAACCCGCAGGCGGCGGCCGAACGCACACTCGACATCGCCCGCGAGCTGGGGCTCAAGCTGCGCGTGGCGGCCGTGACGGGCGACGATGTGTTCGATCTGCTGCAGGCCCGCGGCCACGACTTCACGCTGATGGATGGCGGCGCGCCAGTGGCATCGCTGCAGGCACGTATGGTGTCGGCCAATGCGTACCTCGGCGCGCAGGGCATTGTCGATGCGCTGGCGCAAGGCGCGGACGTCGTCATCACCGGGCGCGTGGCCGATCCGGCGCTGGCGCTTGGGCCGCTCGTCCATGCGTTTGGATGGCGCATGGACGACTGGCACCGCCTGGGCTGCGGCACGCTCGCCGGGCACCTGCTCGAATGCGCCGGACAAATCACCGGCGGCTACTTTGCCGACCCCGGCATCAAGGACGTACCGGCACTCGCTCGTCTGGGCTTCCCGATTGGCGAGGTGGGCGAAGACGGCTCGGTGCGCATCACCAAGGTCGCCACGGCCGGTGGCCTTGTCACCGAAGCCACGTGCAAGGAGCAGTTGCTGTACGAGATCCACGACCCGGCGCGCTACCTCACGCCGGATGTGGTGGCGGACTTCTCCAACGTGCGCATGCACGCCGACGGCAAAGACCGCGTTGTCATTGAAGGGGCCACCGGCACACCGCGCACGGGCCAGTTGAAGGTCTCGATCGGCTATCTCGACAGCTATATCGGCGAAGGCCAGATCAGCTATGCCGGCCCCAACGCGGTGGCGCGCGGCAAGCTGGCGCTCGACATCGTGCGCGAGCGGTTGGCGCTCACCGGCGTGCAGATGACGGAAACGCGCTTTGAGCTGATCGGCGTGAATGCGCTGCACGGCGCAGCCCTTTCCCGCGCCGATGCCGAACCGTATGAAGTGCGCGTGCGCGTGGCCGCGCGCACCGAATCGATGGCCGAAGCCGTGCGCGTCGGCAACGAAGTGGAAACCTTGCTAACGTGCGGCCCGTCGGGCGGCGGCGGGGCGACCAAGAGCGCGCGCGAGATCATCGCCGTGGCATCGACGTTGATTCCTGCTGAACTCGCGCCGCACGCCGTGCACATCCTGGAGAGCTGACATGCCCCGCACCCTCCGCGACCTCGCCCACACCCGCGCCGGCGACAAGGGCGACATCTCATGCATCTCCGTCATCGCGCTCCGTCCGGAATGTGCGGAAGAATTTGCCTTGCTTGAGCAGCACGTCACGGCAGAACGCGTGCGCGCGCATTTCGCTGAACTCGTTTGCGGCGAGGTCGAACGCTACGTGCTGCCGCAGCTTGGCGCGCTCAACTTCGTACTCCACGGCGCCCTGGCCGGCGGCGTGACGCGCTCGCTGGCGCTGGATGCGCATGGCAAGTCGCTGTCCAGCGCACTGCTCACGCTCGAGATTCCAGGCTAAGCTGGCGCACCCGCCCGGCATCGCCATGAACCTCTCCGTCAAGCAGCTCCGCGCCTTTGCCGCGCTGCGCGAGCACAAGAACTTCACGCAGGCGGCAGAGACGTGTCACCTGTCGCAATCGGCCTTCAGCGCGCTGATCCAGAACCTGGAGGCCGATGCCGGCGTGCGCCTGTTCGACCGCAATACGCGCCATGTTGAACTGACCCCCGAGGGCGAAGCCTTTGCGGAATCGGCGCTGCGCCTGCTGGCCGATTTCGAGGCGACGTTCTCCGAGCTGCGCGATCGCGCCGCGGCACGCACCGGACGCGTGACGGTGGCCGCGCTGCCGTCGATCGCGGCGGGGATTCTGCCTGGCGTGCTGGCCACATTCTCTGCAGAGCATCCGGGCATTCAACTGGCGCTGCACGATCAACTGTCGGACTCATGCATCGACATGGTCCGGCGCGGGGCGGCGGACTTCGCCATCGCGGCCATGGGCGCCGACATGGCAGGCCTGGCCGCCCAGCCGTTCTGCACCGACGACTTCCACCTCGTCTGCCATCAGGAGCACCCGCTTTCGCGCAAGCCGGCGCTGGCCGTGGGCGATCTTGTCGATACGCCGTTCATCCACCTTGCGCGCAACACGAGCATCCGGCAGTACCTCGATGCGGCGCTGCATCCAACGAAGCTGCGCAGCGGCATGGAAGTCGAACATCTGGCCACGGCGGCGGCGCTGGTGGCGGCCAACCTGGGCATCACCGTCATTCCTGCGCTGGCGCTGTTCCAGTTCCGTCTGCCGGAGCTGGTGGTGCGACCGCTGCCCCTGCCGGGGCTGGTGCGCACGCTGTATGTCATCCGGCGCGACGGGCGCAGCCTTTCCGTGGCGGCGCAAGGGTTGCTGGACTTGCTGCTGGCGCACCCGGCGCGCGCGGCGGCGCCAGTTTGACGGCGCGCAACCCGGGCACATCCGGGGGTGCGGCATCGCCCACCTGCGCTGCTACAGTGAGGCATCCCATTCCGATTCTGCGGAGCGCCCCATGCATCAGCGCATTCTTGCCGCTTTCGACGGCACCCATGAAGCCCACTTGGCGGTCGAGGAAGCAGCCGCCCTTGCCCGCGCTTTCAACGGCCGCGTCCGGGTCGTCTGGGCGATCGGTTCGCCTGCCATGCCTGAGTCGCGCGAAATCTATAGCGTCGACAAACTGCGCGAAGAAGCACACCGCACAGCCAGCGCATCGCTGGTCGAATTGCAGCGCCAGTTCGACGCCGACGGCACCCCCGCCGAAACCGGCGTGCTGATGCTCGACGCCACCGATGACGATATCGGCAACGCGCTCGAGCACGAAGCCGAACGCTGGCAGGCCGACACCATCGTTGTAGGGTCGCAAGGCAAGCACGGGCTCGCGCGCCTGCTACTGGGCAGTGTGGCCGAGCGAACGACGCGCCTGTCGCACCGCACCGTTATCGTGGTACGCGCACAGCACCCTCAGCATGCAGCCGGCTGAAGTCGAATAGCCCCACTATGCAACCTGTTGCATAGAAAAAGTTGACTGTGCTATGTTGCGTCCCACGTTGATGCAATCCGTTGCACTTTCTGCTCAGGAGCCCGCATGCCGCAGCCGATTCCCCAGACACTGAACGCGCCCGCGCAGGCCACGCTCGAGGCCTGGCATGCCATGCTCGAGAGCGGCAACATGGACGATCTCGACCGGCTGTTCGCCGATGAAGTGGTCTTCCGCTCACCCGTGGCGCACACGCCTTACCCGGGCCGCACGGCGACCACGCTGGTGCTTCGCACCGTCAACACCGTCTTTGAAGACTTCAAATACCACCGCAGCTTCGTCACCGGCGACGGCGCCAGCGTGGTGCTCGAATTCAGTGCCAACGTGAGCGGCAAGGCCCTCAAGGGCATCGACATGGTGCGCTTTAACGCTGAAGGCAAGATCGTCGAGTTTGAAGTCATGGTGCGCCCGGCCACCGGCCTGCAGGCACTCGGCGCGGCCATGGGTGCCAAATTGGGCGACAAGATCGCGCTGCTCAAGGCCGAAGCCTGACCCGCTCCCCCCTCCCTACGTTCCCTTATTCCATAACGATTCCAACGGAGACTGCCATGTCGCTGCCCCCGATCCTGCAAAACCGCCTGTCCGTGCCCGTGGTGGGCTCGCCACTGTTCATCATTTCCAACCCCGACCTCGTGATCGCGCAGTGCAAGGCGGGCGTGGTCGGCTCGTTCCCGGCGCTCAATGCGCGGCCGGCCGAGCTGCTGGAGACCTGGCTGCAGCGCATCACCACGGAGCTGGCCGAATACGACGCCCAGCACCCCGACAAGCCGTCGGCGCCATTTGCCGTCAACCAGATCGTGCACAAGTCGAACGACCGCCTGGAGCACGACCTGGAGCTGTGCGTGAAGTACAAGGTGCCCATCGTCATCACGTCGCTGGGCGCGCGTGAAGACGTGAACCAAGCGGTGCACAGCTATGGCGGCATCGTGCTGCACGACGTCATCAACAATAAGTTCGCCAAGAAGGCGATCGAGAAAGGCGCGGATGGCCTGATCGCCGTGGCGGCGGGCGCAGGCGGTCATGCGGGCACAACGTCGCCGTTTGCGCTGATCCACGAAATTCGCGAATGGTTCGATGGCCCGTTGCTGCTGTCGGGCGCCATCGCCAACGGCAACGCCATCCTGGCGGCGCTGGCAGCCGGCGCTGATCTGGCCTATGTCGGCTCCGCGTTCATCGCCACCGAAGAAGCGAATGCGATCGAGGGCTACAAGCAAGCGATCGTGGAAAGCACCGCCAGCGATATCGTCTACACGAACCTGTTCACCGGCGTGCACGGCAACTACCTGCGCAAGAGCATCGAAGGCGCCGGCCTGGACCCGGACGCGCTGCCGGAATCGGACCCGAGCAAGATGAACTTCGGCTCGGGCGGCGGCGCAAAGGCCAAGGCGTGGAAAGACATCTGGGGCGCCGGCCAGGGCGTTGGCGCGGTCAAGCGCGTGGTGCCGGCGGCGGAACTCGTCAAGCGCTTTGCCGAGGAGTTCGAGGTGGCACGCCGGCGCCTGAACAACATCGAAGCGCTGCGCACCGCGGCCGATAGTAGGGCGACGGCTTAAGGCTTAAGCGGTCACTGAGGCTGGCTCCAGCAACGGCAGCACATCGTCTGCCCACGCGAGCCAGCCTTCTTCGTAAACGATGCCGCGCTGAAGCACCGCGTGCTGCAGCTGCTGCGCACGCGTGAGATCAGCCCGGGCAAAATCGCGCTGTTCGATCTCGCGGAACGTATTCAGCCGCGTGCGGTGCTGCTCGATCAGGCGCTGCATCTCTTCCGCAAAACCGAGCGGGCCGATCACTGCGTCGGCGCGCAGCTTCACCAGCACTTCTTCGCGGTTGTCCGACGACACGGTCGGCTCCAGCACCCAGCGCGCGAGTTCGTCGCGGCCCGGCGGCAGCACGGTGTAGGTCTTCTTGCGGCTGTCTTCCTCTTCCTCCACGCTCACCCAGCCGGCTTCGGCCATGCGCCCGAGTTCGCGGTAGATCTGCTGATGCGTGGCGCTCCAGAAATAACCCATCGACTTGTCAAAGCGTCGGGCAAGCTCGTAGCCCGACGAGGGCTTTTCCAGCAGGGATGTCAGCAGCGCGTGTTGGATGGACATGATGGGATTTTTTATATAAGCCGTTGATTCTAAATGCAGAATACCCGCTGCGTGGAAGATTTTTTCCCACGGAATCAAGGTGTTTCTTGGCAATACCATCGATGATTGCCACGAACTTGTTCAACGGCATCGGGCTCGTTCAGGGCTCCCGCAACGAAGATTGAGCTATGCGAGTTGCCGAGCTAATGCCGATTAGCGAAACCCGGAGCATGAGCCTTTGATGAGTTGCGAGAAGTTCTATGTCATCACCGGCGCTTCTGGTGCTGGCAAGTCGACTCTTTTGAACGCGCTGGGCGAACGGGGCATTTCAGTCATGCCCGAGGCCGCGCTCTCAATCGTTCAGGAACAGGAAAGCTCCGATGGAACGCGCCTTCCGGGCACCGACCTGCAGGCGTTCATGAACGCAGTGATGGAGCGAAACATCAGGGCGTGTGAGGCGGCGAAGTCCCTGCCACCACCGGTGTTCTTTGATCGCGGCATGCCGGAACGCATAGCGCACATGAAGCGACTAAGCCTCGACAGAAATCCCGCATACGTTGAGGCATCGCAAGCGCGACGCTATGCAAACACCGTGTTCGTGGCGGAGCCTTGGCCAGAGATTTACGTTTGCGATCAATGGCGACGTGCGCCATTTGCGCGCGCTGCTCGCTCGTTCGAGCCGACCGTGCTGGCCTACGTGGACGAGGGCTACACAACATGCGTACTTCCCAAGGTATCGGTAGAACGGCGCGTTGCATTCATTCTTGCTCACGTGCGCCGGCTCAGAGCGGGCGAGGCTGCATGAAAACGCGTGTCGAATGTCCGTACAAAAAGCTCGACCCTCCAGCGACGACGGAACGGTAGAGCGGCCCCTGACACCGGAATATTTTCGCGGCTCACACAGCCGCACACCGTTTCTGTCGTATTCGGGCGGTCCGGGAAGATCGCGATCAGGCGCTCGCCATGGAAAACGGCTCCTACAATCCAGTCAACCCCAAGGCCCCGCTCAAGGGCAAGGCGGCAGAAGAGCAGAACAAGATGAACTCCATCCTGAAGACGGCCGTTGCGCTGGACTGGGACGTGATCAACGCCGAGCGCCCCGAGTGGAGCAAGCGCTGGAACCGCATCGTCGAGCGTTGAGCCTTACGCACCACCGCATCGCAACAGTTTTTCGATTGAACACGAGAGAAGAGCAAGGATTCACGCCATGTCAGATTCCCGAACACGATTGCAGACCGTACTGAAGTCCCTCGGCCTGGACCTGAAGGCCTATGAAGGCACGGACTGGACGAGCCGCGCCCCGCGCGATGGCACGGTATTGGCAACCGTGAAATCACACACCGCCACCGAGGCCGAGGCGGCCATCCAGAGCGCGCATCTGGCGTATCTGGCATGGCGCATCGTGCCGGCACCCGTGCGCGGCGAACTCGTGCGCCGCTTGGGCGAAGTCCTGCGCACGCACAAGGCGGCGCTGGGCGAACTGGTCTCGCTGGAAGCCGGCAAGATCACCTCCGAAGGCCTGGGCGAAGTGCAGGAGATGATCGACATCTGCGACTTTGCCGTCGGCCTGTCGCGGCAACTGCATGGCCTGACCATCGCCAGCGAGCGCCCCGGGCACCGGATGATGGAGACGTGGCATCCGATGGGCGTGGTGGGCATCATTTCGGCGTTCAACTTCCCGGTGGCGGTGTGGTCGTGGAACGCCGCGCTCGCCCTGGTGTGCGGCAACGCCATCGTGTGGAAGCCGTCGGAGAAAACGCCGCTCACCGCCATCGCTTGTCAGCACCTGATGCAGCAGGTAGTCGACGCGTTCAATGCAGAGAAGCCGGGCGCCATTCCTGCCGGACTGAGCCAACTGCTGATTGGCGGGCGCGACGTGGGCGAAGCGCTGGTGGCCAGCCACCTGGTGCCGGTGGTCAGCGCCACGGGCTCGACGCGCATGGGCCGCCAAGTGGGCGTGAAGGTGGCAGAGCGCTTCGGCCGCTCGATCCTGGAGCTGGGCGGCAACAACGCGATGATCGTCACGCCGTCGGCGGATCTGGAACTGGCCGCGCGCGCCATCACGTTTGCCGCCGTCGGCACTGCAGGCCAACGCTGCACCTCGCTGCGGCGTTTGATCGTGCACCGCTCGGTGGCCGATACGCTGCTGGCTCGCCTGGAAAAGATCTACCAGAGCATCGCCATTGGCGACCCGCTGGCTGACGGCACGCTGGTCGGCCCGCTGATCGACCAGGCCGCCTTCGACGGCATGCAGCAGGCACTCGCGCAGGCCCGCGCCGAAGGTGGCGAAGTGCTGGGCGGCGAGCGCGTGCGAGAAGACCTCGGCGCCGACGCCTGGTATGTCCGTCCTGCGCTGGTCAAGATGCCGAAGCCGACGAAGGTGATGGAAACCGAGACCTTCGCGCCGATCCTCTATGTCGTGACGTACGACGGCGACACCGAGCAGGCGATCGCCATCCAGAACGGCGTACCGCAGGGCCTGTCCTCGGCGATCTTCACGGCAAACCTGAGCGATGCCGAGCGCTTTATGTCGTCGGCGGGCAGCGACTGCGGCATCGCCAACGTCAACATCGGCACGTCGGGCGCCGAAATCGGCGGCGCATTCGGCGGCGAGAAGGAAACAGGCGGCGGCCGGGAATCCGGCTCGGACGCGTGGAAGGGCTACATGCGCCGCGCCACGAACACGGTCAACTACAGCGGCGCGCTGCCGCTGGCGCAGGGCGTCCGGTTCGACGTTTGATCAGCGCCCGATCGACGTGATGTTCGGGCGGCGGCGCCAGATGCTCCGCCGCCCTGATGCTCAACGCGCCACGCCGCCCACATCCGTGATCGCGCTGTAGACCAGCGTGCGCAATTGCCGGCGCACGGGGTAGGCGGACGAAGGCAGCACCTGTGTCAGGAACAGGCCGATCAGATCCTCCTGCGGATCCACCCAGAAGAAGGTGCCGGCCGCGCCGCCCCAGAAGAAGTCGCCCGTGCTGCCGGGAATCAACGTGGCGGCTTGCGAGATCGTGGTCGCGAACCCCAGTCCGAATCCGACGCCGTCATACGCGGCCTCGCTAAACATCGAAGGTGACGACAGGCTGGACATGTCGCGCCCGCCCGGCAGGTGGTTGGCGGTCATCAGCGCCAGCGTTTTCGGCGCCAGCAGGCGCGCGCCATCCAGCTCGCCGCCCTGCAGCAGCATGCGCGAAAAACGCAGGTAGTCCGCCGCCGTGGAAACCAGACCGCCGCCGCCTGAGATGAAGCTGGGCGGCTTCAGGTAGGGGCTGGTGCGCGGATCGTCCTGCAAGACCGGTCCACGTTCAGACACCGCCTTCGAGCCCAGCGCGCCCACGGCATAGCACGCGCAGAAGCGCGATGCTTTCTCCTCCGGCACATGGAAGGCGGTATCGACCATGCCCAGCGGATCGAAAATCCGTTCCTTCAGGAAGGTCTCGAACGGCATGCCGCTGATCTTGCCGACGAGGTAGCCGAGCACGTCGGTGGAAACGGAGTAGTTCCAAGCCTCACCGGGCGAGAACTCCAGCGGCACGCCGGCCAGCTTTTCGATCATCTCGTCGAGCGTGCCATCGGTCGCGATGTCGCCCAGCTTCAGCCGGCGGTACGCGGCGTCGACATTCGTGTTCTGGTGAAAACCGTAGGTCAGGCCGGAGGTGTGGCGCAGCAGGTCGACCATGCGCATGGGGCGCTTGACCGGATGGGACTGGAAGCCCTCCATGAAACCGCCAGCGTGCACGCCCAGGTTTGCCCACGCGGGGATGAATTTGCTGACCGGATCGTCCAGCGCGACCTTGCATTCCTCTACCAGCATCATGAACGCCACCGACGTGATCGGCTTCGTCATGGAGTAGATGCGGAAGATCGAATCTTCGGCCAGCGGCACCTGACGTTCTCGGTCGGCCAGGCCCAGCACGGAGTTCAAGGCCAGCTCGCCCCGCCGCCACACCTGGACCAGCGCGCCGGGCAGCTTGCCGGTGGCAATGTAGGCGTCATCGATAAAGCGCTCGACCCGTTCGAGCCGCTCGTGGGACATCCCCTGCGTTTGCATGCCTTGCCTGTCCATGCTTTCTCCTTGCATTGATGCCCGCGCGAGGCGCAGGCGTGCCAGACCCCGATCCGGCCTGCGCGGCATTCCGACGCGCGCAGACCCACCCAGCGACACTGTACAGCGCTGATCTGTTGCCCGCGAGCGTGCCCTGCCGGCGCCTGTGCTTCAATGCAGTTCGACCGCAACCCCGTCCCGATATGAAGCGCTTCGACGACCTGTACCTCTTCACGCGCGTGGTGGAAGCCGGCGGCTTTTCCGCAGCGGAACGCGCCACGGGCATCCCCAAGTCACGCCTGAGCCGTCGCATTGCGGAATTGGAGGTACAGCTCGGCACGCGGCTGCTGCAGCGCTCAAGCCATCGCGTAGCCGTCACGCCGGTGGGCGAAGCGGTGTATCGGCATGCGCGCGATATGGCCGATGCGTCGGCAGCCATTGAAGCGCTGGCCGGGGCCGCGCGCAGCGAACCGGCCGGTGTGCTGCGCGTCGGCACGTCGCCGTTGCTGGCAGAAACGCTGGTGGCAGGCTGGCTGGCCGAGTTTGCCCATGCGCATCCGAAGCTGCGCATTGAGCTGGACTTGTCCAACACCTATGTCGACCTGATCGAGCAACGCATTGACGTGGCGATCCGCGCGGCCACGGGGCCGCTGCCCTCGCGCGATGTGGTGGCGCGGCATCTGGTGGTCTCGCCGCGCGTGCTGGTGGCCAGCCCCGCGTTGATTGCGCGTGTGGGGGAGCCCGACACGCCCGCCGCGCTGGAAGATTTCCCCTGCCTGGGGCAAGGCTCGCTCACCCGCAGCCGCGATTGGGTGCTGCACGATGCGCGCGGCCATCGGCTGTCGCTGCCGATTCGGCCCCGATTTGCCAGCGACAACATCATCGCCCTGCGCGAAGCCGCCATCGCTGGCCTGGGCCTCACCATCCTGCCGCAGCATTGCTGCCATGCGGCGCTTGGCCGTGGCCAACTGCGCACGGTGCTGTCCGGCTGGACACCCGAGCCGGCCGACCTGCACGCACTCTATCCATCGCGTGCAGGCGTGCCGCCTTCGGTGAAGGCGCTGGTGGCGTTCCTGCGTGAGCGCTTTGCGGCGGAAGCCACCATGCAACCGTTGAAGTGAAGCTGTAAGTTACTTCACCACACGGCCAAGAAAATCGAGCATGCGTGCACCAATTTCGGCATGGTGCGTCTCCAGCGCAAAGTGGCCGCTGTCGACAAAGTGGATCTCCGCATCCGGCAGGTCGCGCTTGAAGGCTTCCGCGCCGGCCGGAATGAAGATGGTGTCATTGCGCCCCCATACCGCGAGCAGCGGCGGCCGATGCGCGCGGAAGTATGCGTGCAGCGCCGGATACAGCGCCACGTTGCTCGCGTAATCCAGGAACAGATCCATCTGGATATCGAGCTGGCCTGGACGGATCAGGAAATATTGATCGAGCAGATAGCCATCCGGCGCCACGCGCGTCGGGTCCGGCACGCCATCCAGGTATTGCCACTGCGTCATCTCATCTGACACGAGCGCATGCAGCGCGCGGCGATGCGCTTCGTCCGGGTGGTTCCAATACGCCCTGATCGGCGCCCATGGCCCCTCGCCCAACCCTTCTTCATAGCCGTTGCCGTTCTGCGTAACGATGGCGCTGATGCGCTCCGGATGCGCCATCGCCAGACGCCAGCCGACCGGCGCGCCGTAGTCGAACACATAGATGGCGTACCGCGACAGGCCCATCGCCTGCGTAAAGCCGTCCACCACATGCGCGAGGTTGTCGAACGTGTAGCGGAAACCGTTCGGCGCCTGCGTCAGGCCAAAGCCGGGAAAGTCCGGCGCCACCACGTGATAGCGCCCGGCCAACTGGGGAATCAGGTTGCGGAACATATGCGATGCGCTCGGAAAGCCGTGCAACAACAGCACGGTCGGCGCATCGGCTGGGCCCGCCTCTCGGTAGAACACGCGCACACCTTCGACATCCACCGTGCGATGACGCACAGCAGTGGGGGCATACGCATCGACAGCCAGATCAGCGGTTCGGACAGGGGCGTTCATGGCAAGGCTCCGGATGGGTTTCGAGAAAGAGCAACGAAACCATCGTAACCGCATAAATACAGTTTTTAAAGTTACATGAAATTTTCCCATCGCTCGCATGCCGATTTGAGATGCGAAACAAAACGGGCACGCCGTCTGGCGTGCCCGCGCGGGAAACAATGCAGCAGGAAAACTCAGGTGAGCCGCTCGAGCGCCTGGGCGGCAATGCGCCGCGTGATGGCTTCGGCCGAGTCTTCCGTGGCCAGCCGGCCCGCTTGGCCGGACCACAGGTTGATGAAATCGCCTGAGCCGGTCGGCTCCGTCTTGGCGCGCAGCGGCGCCAACGCGCCGCCGGCTGTCGGAAAGGCCGGCGCAAACGTGCTCATCGGGCCAATCTCACGCATCAGCCGGTTGACGATGCCGCGCGCCGGCCGGCCGGTAAACAGGTTGGTGAGCGCGGTGTCGGCGTCTGTAGCCTGCTTGAGCGCCGCGCGATGAATGGCCGATGTCTTGGCCTCCGGCGACAGCATGTAGGCCGTGCCGATCTGCACCGCCGATGCCCCCAGCGCCAACGCCGCCACCACACCGCGCGCATCGCCGATACCGCCGGCCGCAATGACCGGCACCTTCACCGCATCGGCCACCTGGGGCACCAGCGCGAACGTGCCGACCTGCGATTCGATCGTCTTGGCGAGGAACATGCCGCGATGGCCGCCTGCCTCGTTGCCCATGGCGATGATGGCGTCTACGCCGCGCGCTTCCAGCCAGCGCGCCTCTTCCACCGTGGTGGCGGCGGAGATGATCTTCGCCCCTGTGGCCTTCACGCGGGCCTGCAATTCCGGCGAAGGCAGGCCGAAGTGGAAGCTCACCACTTCCGGCTTCAATTCCTCCACCAGCGCGCAGGTCGCTTCGTCGAACGGCGCGCGGTTCACGGCCGGCGCTTGCGCATTCAAATCGATACCGAACTCGGCGTAGTACGGCGCCAGATGGGCACGCCATTTGGCATCGCGCTCCGGGTCCGGCTGCGGCGGCGTATGGCAGAAGAAGTTCAGGTTGATGGGGCCGTGCACGGCCGCCCGGAACTGCTCGACCTGCTGCCGGATCTGTTCGACGTTGAGCATCGCGCACGGCAGCGAACCGAGGCCCCCGCCCCGTGCCACGGCAATCGCCAGCTCCACGCCGGCCACGCCCGCCATCGGTCCCAACACGATGGGCACTTCGATGTTGAACAACTCCAGCACGCGTGCATCGGGCCATGCGCTCATGATCGTCTCCGGCGAGTTTCTTGGATGACACATGGTAATGCGGCGAGCTTTTCATCGGATTGATCCGTTAGAACGCGCATGCAACAAGTAACTGGAATAGCGCGTTAAATTGGTTACAATTCCACTATCGATTTTTCTTGCAGATCACCATGTCCTCCACCGCTTCCGCCACCGCCGATGCGCCCCTGTTGATTGCCGACGATCCGGTACTGGACATGCTCAACACCGTGGCCAACGTCAACGGCCAGCCGCACGATTTCTGGCAGAACGACGTCGATGTCTCCGATTGGCTGGTGCGCGCCGGCTGGCTCGCGGAGCCTGTGGCAGGCCGCTACCCGCCTGGCGTGCTGCTGGCCGTGGCGCGGCACCTGCGCGAGGTGATTCGCGCCTTGGTGGAGGCCCGCAAGGCAAGCCGTGCAGCCAGCGCCGATGCGCTGAATGTGTTCCTGCGGCAGGCGCCAAGCCATCCCGTGCTGGTGTGGGAAAACGGCACGCCGCATGTCAAACGCCTGCGCCCCACCGATTCAGTCGAGCAATGTCTGGCGCCGCTGGCCGAGGCCGCTGCGCATCTGCTCGCCGAAGGCGATTTCCAGCTCGTGCGCGTGTGCGAACACCCCGAATGCACGCTGTGGTTTTACGACCGCACCAAGTCGCACAAGCGCCGCTGGTGCAGCATGGCCGTCTGCGGCAACCGGCATAAGGTGGCCGAATACCGCAAACGCCAGCAGGGCTGATCGCGGCCTCGGTCGTTCCAATGCTGGAACGCCGCGTCGCGGCCGAACGGGCTGCGCACAAGCCCGCTCGTTCGTAACCTGTTCTCCCGAAACGTCGCACCCATTCAGGAGAACAGCATGTCCGCAACTCAAACCACCCCGTCCACACCCCAACGCCTGGCAGGCCGCACCGCCATCGTCACCGGTGGCTCGCGCGGCATCGGCGCCGCCGTAGCGCATCGACTGGCCACCGACGGCGCGCGGGTGGCCGTGGTCTATCGCAGCAACGCCGCAGAAGCCGATGCCGTGGTCAACCGCATCCGCAGCACCGGCGCGCAGGCCATTGCCGTACAGGCCGACGTGGGCGACGCAGTGTCTGTTGACGCAATGGTGAGCACCGTGCGCGAAGCCTTCGGCGCCATCGACATCCTCGTCAACAATGCCGGCATTCTGGAAAACCAGCCGGTCGGCAGCATCGACCTCGCATCGTTCGACGCGCAGTTCCGCACCAATGCGTTCTCGACGATTCTCGTCACGCAAGCCGTGCTGCCGCATGTGCCGGCGCGCGGCGGGCATATCGTGAACGTGTCGTCGAGCCTGGTATACCGGCCCCGCGCAGGGCTGGCGGTGTATGCGGCAAGCAAGGCCGCCGTCGGCGCCCTCACCCACGCGTTTGCCGTAGAACTGGGCCCGCGAAACATCACCGTCAACGCCGTGGCCCCCGCCCTCACGCGCACCGACATGACCGCCCCGATTCCCGATGAAGTGAAAGCACACATGCGCGAATCGACACCGATGGGCCGTCTGGCCGAACCGGACGATATTGCCGACGCCATCGCCTTCCTGGCCTCGGACGACGCCCGCTGGATCACCGGCCGCACCTTGATGACCGACGGCGGCTTCATCTAACACCCGCCCCTCTACGGACGCTGGCCAAGACGCCAACACAGATACACAGACGGTGTGGCCGTACCCTGCCCTAGATGGCGCCTTGGAGTTTTGTCGCGGGGAGGAAAAAGAGGGGAGGCTGTCTGAGCGCAGCGAGTTTGCCTCCCCTCCCTCCCCGTGACACAAATCCAAGGGGAAGTCGCCATCTCGGGCGCGCCTTTCTTTGCCTACCTTTCTTTGGCAAGACAAAGAAAGTAGGTCGGCCCCGGCAGGGGACGAAACCCAACACAAGCCAGCACTAACAAGCCGCGTCCGAAGACAAACACGAGCGCAGCGCCCAACAATTTACTCAGCCAACCGCTTCACAAGCCGATAAAGAAACTCCCGCCCGTCATACAACCGCGCAATCTCGATGCGCTCATCCAGGCCATGCGTGCGCAAGTCAGCCGGCTCGGTAAACAACCCCGACACGCCATACATCGGAATGCCGGCATTGCGCATGAACCGGCTGTCGGTTGCCCCCGTGCTCATGGCAGGAATCACCGGCACATTCCACATCTGCTGCGTCAGCGCTTCCACGGTCTTTACCAAGTCGCCATTGAGCGGCGACGCGGGGCTCGCCAGCGGCTTGTTGACGTAGCGCACGCTGATCTTCTCGTTGCCGATCACCTGCTTCAGCTGACGATCGATATCCGCCGGATCATCGTGCGGCAGGATGCGGCAATTGACGGTGGCCTTGGCCGATTGCGGCAGCGCGTTCTCGGCATGGCCGGCGTTGACCATCGTGGCCACGCAGGTCGTGCGCAACTGCGCGTTGTAGAACGGCACGGCCGAGAGCCGATCGATCGCAGCCTGGTCCGGCTTGCCGGTGCCGACCGAACGCATGTCCTCCGCCAGTTGCCCCGTCGCCAGCGGCGCGCTGCGCGAGAAGTAGGTCTGCGTCACGTCGGCCAGCTTGACCGGAAACTGATACGCCCCTAGCCGATCCAGCGCGGCCGACAGTGCATAGATCGGGTTCGTCTTTGTCGGCACCGAGCTGTGGCCGCCCACGTCACGCACTTCCAGCTCGTACGTCGTGTACATCTTCTCGGCCACTTGAATGCGGTGCAGCACCGGCTTACCGTTGCGCAGTTCGCCACCGCCGCCTTCATTGATGCCGAACTCGGCCTTCACCAGTTCCGGCTTGTTGTTGACGATCCGGTACGCGCCGTTGGTCGGCACATCGCCGCGTTCCTCGTCGGTGGTCAGCGCCAGGATGATGTCGCGCGAGGGCTTGAAGCCTTCCTGCTTGAGCTGCCCGAGCACTGACACAAAAGCCGAGGCCATCGCCTTATCGTCGATCGCGCCACGTGCGGTGAAATAGCCGTCGGTCTCTTGCAGCGTGAAGGGGTCGGTCTTCCAGTCTTCGCGCTTGGCTTCCACCACGTCAATGTGGGCCAGCAGCAGCATGGGCCGCTTGGCACCGCTGCCCTTGAAACGCAGCACCAGGTTGCCCTTCTTCGGGAAAGGCTCAAGCACCTGCATGTCGGCGGCGGCAAAGCCGGCATCGCGCAGGCGTTTTTCCATCGCGCGAGCGGCCTTGGTGGTGTCACCTGCCGAATGCGTCGTGTTGATCTCGACCAGCTCTTTGTAGATGTCGTGGTAGCGCTGCTGCTCGGGCGTGAGCGTGGTGGGCGCGGGCTTGCTGGCGGGAATGCTCTGAGCGAACGCGCCGGCGCTGCATGCCAACACGGCTGCAGACACCAAGACGCGAACGGGAACACGACGACACTGGAAACGCATGACACCTCCGGATAATCGTTATGTGAACCGGCTCATGGCACGTAGCGAGTGGCTCGAGGGGCGTAACAAGGCCATGAGCGGCTTCTGAGTGCACCGCATAAAACAAAGCGGGGCCGACCCGAAGGCCGACCCCGCAGTGTAGCGCCACGGCAGCCGTTTCGCTGCCGCGGCAACCCATCAGGAATGGTGCTTTACATCGCCACGCGGAACACCGCCACAGCGCGGCGCAGCTCGTCCGCTTGCTCTTCCAAGGCCTGTGCAGCAGCAGCGGCTTCTTCCACAAGCGCGGCGTTTTGCTGCGTCACGTCGTCCATCTGCGTGACGGCTTCGTTGATCTGCTCGATACCGGTGCTTTGCTCGGCCGAGCCCGCGCTGATCTCGCCCATGATGTCGGTCACGCGCTTCACGGCCACGACGATCTCTTCCATCGTCTTGCCCGCGCGCGCCACCAGCGTCGAGCCCGATTCCACACGCGTAGCGGAATCTTCGATCAACGATTTGATTTCCTTGGCAGCGCCTGCACTGCGCTGAGCCAGCGTGCGCACTTCACCGGCCACCACGGCAAAGCCGCGGCCCTGTTCACCGGCACGCGCGGCTTCCACCGCAGCGTTGAGCGCCAGGATATTGGTCTGGAACGCAATGCCTTCGATCACGGCGATGATGTCGGTGATCTTGCGCGACGATTCGCTGATCTCGCCCATGGTGGTCACCACGTCCTGCACCACGGCACCGCCCTGCACGGCGATCTCGGAGGCGTTGACGGCCAGCGTGCTCGCCTGACGCGCGTTGTCGGCGTTCTGCTTCACGATGCTCGTCAGCTCTTCCATGCTCGACGCGGTTTCTTCCAGCGAGCTGGCCTGCTCTTCCGTGCGCTGCGACAGATTGGTGTTGCCCGCGGCGATCTGCTGCGTGGCAGAGGCAATCGACTCGCTGCCGCGACGCACCGTCACCACGGTTTCCTTCAGCTTGGCTTGCATCTGCTGCAGGCCTTCCATCAGCAGGCCCATCTCGTCACGCGAGTGGATGCGCACGTCGGTGGTCAGGTTACCGCCCGAAATTTCGTGGAAGTGCACGAGCATCTCTGCGAGCGGGCGCGAGATGGCACGCGAGAGCACGACATAGCAACCGACGGCCAGCGCCAGCCCGATGGCGATCACGAGGCCGAAGGTCCACAGCAGCCCGTTGAAGAACGACTGCGATGCAGCGTAGGCAGCCGAGGACACTTCCTCCTGAATCGCATTCAGGCGATCGGACTGCTCTGCGTAGACACGGAACTGCGTCGGGATTTTTTCCAGTGCCAGCACGCGCGCCGCATCCTTGTCGCCACGGCGGAGCGCATCGATCGCTCCACCGATCCCATCCTTGATGATGAGGCTGCGCTGCTTGCCGGCTTCGCCCGCAATGCGCTCCTCTTCGGGCGTCGAAAACGGTAGGGCCAGATAGTCCTTCCACGCTTTCTCGCTGCTCTCAATCTGCGTTGCGATGCGGCCCAGCGCGTCCGCGCTCTTGGACGGATCGGGCTCGAAGATGGCGCGATCCAACGCGGTGCGTGCTTGCGCAAGCTTGGATTCGGCCAGCCCCAGCGCGCGCGTGGAAGGAAGGTTATTGGAGAAGGTTTCCTTGAGCGCTGCGTTGGAGCGCAGGTTGCCGACCAGTCCCAGCGCGCCGACACCCGTCAGGAATGCAGCCAGAACAAACAGCACCAGCGCCAGCCGTGCCTTGATGGAGAGCGTCTTCATATCTGTCGCGAAGTTGGGGGAGCGTGAAGTGGTTCCTCTCAGGGATCCGAATTCAACAAAACTAACGACAGATCTTCAAAAGACTTTAACTCCATTCCTAGGGTTTCCCCGAAGAACAAAGCCTCGTGCCGCTCTTGGCTCACGCCTGCATGCGCGCCATCACCGCGTTATCGAGCAAGACCCGCGCACCGTCACCGCCTGGCGTGCGACCACGTCAAACCCGTTGCGGGCAATGAAGGGCTCGGCGTTCAAGCGCGCGTGCGCTTGCACACGCGGCATGTCGCGCTGCGCTGCCAACCCGAGGATGTGGCTCATGAGTTGTTGCCCGATGCCTTGTCGCGCATGGTTGCCGGATACGAAGAAGTGATCGATCTATCCATTCGCCTGCAACTCGGCATAAGCGACGGGCTGCGCGTCGGGTTCCGCCACGAACGGCTGGATGCGGCGGATGCGCTCATGCCACTGGGCGACGTCGTAGTCGGTCGGGGCCCAGGCTTCGCATTGTTCGGGCGTGTATCGGCGGGCGGCGATGCCGTGCACGGCAGAACGAAAGACAGCGTGCAGGAACGGCTCGTCCCCAATTCTGAAAGCGCGTATGACGACGGGGCGGGTGTTGAAGCGGTGCGTTCATGATCATTGCCCCGCATGCGGCAAGTCCATCGATGCCAGCACATCCTTGATGTGCTGCGCCGCCTGCTGGGCATTCTGTACGGCGGGCACGGGCGCCTGCTGATCAGTCGACAGATTGCGCACGTGGTCGTCAATGCTGATGCCGGTGCCCAGCGGCGCGAGCATCGCCGCCGATTCGTGCATGGCCCATTGGAAGTCGTTGAGCGGCGCGTTGCGGGCGGCCTGCAAGCCGGCCGGGTTCGCTGCCATGGCACGGGCGACAACGGGATCACGGTTGTCGTCGGGCGCGCTCAGTTCCAGCACCTGACCGAGGTCGGGCGCACTGGCATCCCGGGCGGTCAGCGGCGTCCGGATGTTGTACCGCACGCGCAGCGTCTTGATGATGGCGGTGTGGTCGTACGGCTGCGCCGCGGTCGAGCGGAAGATCGTGCCCTTGGGAATCCACGGCGACACCACCACCGCCGGCACGCGCACGCCCAGCCGGTCGAACGCGAAGAGCTGCCCCGGCTGCGGCGGGCTTGGCGGCACCACGGCGGGCGGCGGCACGTGGTCGAAACAGCCACCGTGCTCATCGAAGGTGATCACGAGCAGGGTCTGATGCCACTGCGGCGAATTGCGCAGCGCGTTGTACACCTGCGCGACCAAAGCATCGCCGTAGCCGATGTCGTGCGGCGGATGCATGTCGTTGGGCCAGTCGAGATCGGCAAAGTAACGTGGCTCGATAAAGCTGTACGAGGGCAGCTTTCCGCTGGACGCATCGTCGAGAAAATCGTCGAACAGGTGAAAGTGATCCAGGTGCAGCCACAGCCGCGTCAGCGTGAGCGACTGCGCGAAGTCGTGGTAATAGACAGCCCAATCGTCGGGCACCACGCCGTCAAGCGCATTGAACAGCGTCGGCATCAAGTACGGAAAGTGCACCGGCGAGTTGTTCGGATAACCGTGCGCGGTACCGGTGTGCACAAAGAACCGGTTCGGCCACGTCTGGCACGGCGCGGAGGCAAACCACGCATCGCATACGGCGTAGTTGCGCGCCAGCGTGCTCAGTGCTGGCACTTGGTCCGCCGTGAAGAAATGCATGATGTCGCGCGGGTCGCCACCGTTCTTGGCGTAGTTGGTGGTGAAGCCCTGCATGGTGGGCGTCTGACCCAGCGGCATCTGCTGGCCGAAGAGCTGCTGGTTGATGTCGGTGAACAGCTCGCCCGGGTCGGGGTTGGGCAGCGTCATCACGTTGGGCGGCGCGGGGGTTGTCCACACCCGGATGGGCTGGCCGCCGCCGTCGGGGTTGGTCTCTTCGCCAGACAGGCCGTCGAACTCTGCGCTCTTTGAATAGAGCGTGCCGAACAGGTTGTCGAACGACCGGTTCTCCAACATCAGCACGACCACGTGCTCGATTGCATTCAAGCCTGCCATGGTGGCCCCCTCGTTTCGTTGCGTTGTTCTGCGGGCCACTATAGGAAGAAACGAGGGGATTGGCGTTGCGCGCGTCTACTGACGTACCGCCGGCAGCACACGCCATGCAATCAGCGCGCTGGCGGCCGCCACCAGCCACACCACCGGCCACGACGACCACGCCAACACCTGCGGCAGGCACAGCGACGTCAGCCCGAGTGCCGCAAACGCGCCCGTGTTGCCGAGCCCCAGCGCCGTGCCGGCGCGCTGCGCACCGGCCAGCGTCGCCAGCTCGGTATAGCCCACGCCATGCCACGCTGATACGCAAATGCCGCCCGCCACCACGGCCGCCACCAGCGCAACGCGCATGACCGACAGATCGATCGACAGCGCCGACGTCATCCACGCCACGCCGGCCAGCCCAACGAACAGCGCAACGCTCAACCGCGCACACGCGAGCAGATAGGCGCGGCGATTGCCGTGGCGGTCGGTCCAACGCCCGCTCCATACGCGCATGACGGCCGCCCCGCCCTGCACCGCTGCCATGGTGAGGCTGAGTGTGAGCACATTGGCGTGTGCGAAGTCGCGCAGGAACACCGTGGCAAAAGCGACCACCGCGCCTTGCGGCACGCACAGCAGCCCAATGGCCAGGGCCATGCGCAACAGCGTTGGATCGCGCAGCGGGCCAGTGCCCCCGGGCGGGGCTGCTTGCGCAACCGCATTCACCGTGTCCGGCGCGTCATGCACCCACAGCCACGTCAGTACCGCAGTCAACGCACATGCCGCCGCCAGCACGCCATAGACGGCGGCAAACCCCGCGTGCGCGGCGATAGTCGGCAGCACGAGCGCGCCAATGCCGCCGCCCAGCGGTACGGCGGTCTGGCGGATGCTCATGGCGAGCCCCCGCTCGCCTTCGCGAAACCAGCCCATGACGGCGCGGCCGCTCGATCCGTTCACGCTGCCGCCCAGCAGGCCGACGCTGAGCATGCCGCCCACCAGCCACGCGAGCGGCGGCACGTTGCCATGCAGCGGCACCACGCAACATGCCATCACGAACAGCGCCAGCGCGGTCAGCCCCAGCCCCGCCAGCAGCACCGTGCGATCGCCCCAGCGGTCGGTCAGCAAGCCCCACGGCAGCTCGCTGATGGCAATGCCAAGCCCCAGCGCGCCCAGCGCCACGCCCAGCTCCGCATTGCCCAGGTGATACGCCGAGCGGATGAACACGGCAGTCGTCGGGATGCCCGAAAACGCTGCCGAAAAGCTCGCATTGGCCGCCACGCCCACGCCCAGCACCTTCCAGCGGTGATGGCGCGGCAGGGGCGTCGACGTGGCCGGCAAGCCCATCGCGGTTGTCATGATCGTCTCTCCAGAAATGCGTTTGACAGCAGCAGTCTGGCGGAGCAACATCAGGCCTAAATGACGTTAATCCCTCATTTCAAGACATCATGCGCAGAATCGGCTTTTTGGTGTTTCCGGGCTGCAGCCTGCTCGATTTCACCGGCCCGCTGACAGCCTTTGACGTGGCAAACCGGCTCGCGGCCCAGCCGGCGTATCGGATCGACGTGCTGTCCGAAGGCGGCGCGCAGGTGCAGAGCGCGCCCGGCCTCGTCATGCAGACGCAGGGCCTGGACGATCCGGCCTTCGATACGTTGGTCATCTCGGGCGGCAACGGCCCGCGCGAAGACGCGTTCTCGCCGCGGCTGATCGCCTTCGTGCGGGAAGCGGCAGCGCATTCACGGCGCATGACGAGCGTGTGCTCCGGCGCCTTTGCGCTGGCGGCGGCGGGCCTGCTCGATGGCCGCCGCGCCACCACGCACTGGCGCATGGCGGCGCTGCTGCAGCGGCGCTATCCGCGCGTGCAGGTGCAGAGCGATCACATCTTCATCCACGACGGCCCTGTGTGGACGTCGGCCGGCATCTCGTCCGGCATCGACCTGGCGCTCGCGCTCATCGAGGAAGACCTGGGTGTCGACGTGTCGCGCGCCGTGGCCCGCGAGCTGGTGGTCTATCACCGGCGGCCCGGCGGGCAATCGCAGTTCTCGACCTTGCTGGAGCTGGACCCGGCATCGAGCCGCATTGCGCGGGCGCTGGGCTATGCGCGCGAGCACCTGCACGAGGCGCTGGACGTCGACCGCCTGGCCGAAGTTGCTCACCTGAGCCGCCGCCAGTTCGACCGCGCCTTTGTGGCGGAGACCGGCCAGACGCCCGCCAAGGCCATCGAAAAGCTCCGTGCCGAAATCGCCCGGCCCCGCGTGGAAGCGGGTGACGAATCGCTGGAACACATTGCGCGCGCCGTCGGCTTTGCCGATCCGGAACGCATGCGGCGGGCGTTCATCCGCGTGTTCGGCCAGCCGCCGCAATCGGTGCGGCGCTCGGGGCGGTCCGGACATACACGTCTGGCGGCCTAGCACGCCGCACCCATGAATCCGTTACCCTGACGCCCCTGAAATCCGTAATCCCGCATTCGTACCGATGGCCGACAATTCAGCCCTGCCCTTGCTCTACAGCTATCGCCGCTGCCCATACGCCATGCGTGCGCGGCTGGCAATGCTGCAAGCCAATCGACGCTTCCAGACCTTCGAGATCGTCATGCGCGACAAGCCCGCCGAACTGCTGGCGCTGTCCCCGAAAGGGACTGTTCCCGTCTTGCATCTGACCGACGGCGGCGTGCTGGAAGAGAGCCTGGACATCATGCAGTGGGCCTTCGACGCACGCGACCCGGAAGGCTGGTGGAGCCGCGCACAATCCGACGACAACCTCGCCCTGCTGCGCACCAACGACGGCGAGTTCAAGCGCCAGCTCGATCGCTACAAATACCCCGATCGCTATCCGCAAGAGGCAACGCCGCGCGAGACGGCGCGTGCCCGGGCAACAGAAACGCTGCTGATGCCGCTGGAATCGCGCTTGCTAGACCAACGCTATCTTGGCGGCCCAACGCCGTGCGCGACGGATCTGGCGATCTTTCCGTTCGTGCGGCAGTTTGCGGCGGTGGAGCCGGACTGGTTTGCCCGCCAGCCGCTGCCCGCAATACAGGCCTGGCTGGCCGGGTGGCTCACCAGCCGCCTGTTCGAGGTCTGCATGACGAAGCAACCCGTGCAGGCCGTTGCCGTGTTTCCCGAGTATCAGCATCTGGATGGATCCACTGACCGACTGACCGACTGATCCACCGATGGAGGCGTGTAAGCAATGGACGAACCACAGACAGCATCCCCCGACAGCACCGCAGCACGCGTCGCGTTGTGGCGCGCCTTGCACATGCACAGCGATGCACCGCCGCACGTGCTGGAAGACGCAGTAGGCTTGAAGCTGCTCGCCCCGGAGCCCGGCTGGCAACAACGGGGCGACATGGACCCGCAGTTCACGCGTCCGTTTCGCGCGTCCATTGTGGCGCGTGCGCGCTTTATCGAAGACCTCGTCATCGAACAAGCGGGCCGTGGCTTGTTGAGCCAGTACGTGATTCTGGGGGCGGGGCTGGACAGCTTTGCGCAACGCCGGCCCGATGTGGCATCGCGCATGACGGTGTTTGAAGTCGATCAGCCCGGCCCGCAGGCCTGGAAGCGCCAGCGTCTGCAAGCGCTGGGCTTCGGCATTCCGCGTTGGCTGCGCTTCGTGCCGGTGGATTTCGAGGCGCGCGAATCCTGGCAGGATGCGCTGGTCGCGGCCGGGTTTGATACGCGCAGGCCGGCCATCGTGGTCTCCACGGGTGTGAGCATGTATCTGTCGAAGGAAGCCAATGCGGCGACGCTGCGGCAGGTGGCGTCGCTGGCGCCGGGGTCGATGCTGGCGATGACATTCCTGCTGCCGCTGGAGATGGCGGACCCGGACGTCCGGCCCGGCCTTGAGATGGCGGAGAAAGGCGCACGTGCGAGCGGCACACCATTCATCAGCTTCTTCACGCCGCCAGAGATGCTCGCGCTGGCCCGCGAAAACGGCTTTCGCGATGCCCAGCATATTTCGGCTGACACATTGACGGAACGCTATTTCTCCGGCCGGACCGATGGCCTGCGCCCGCCGCGCAACGCAGAAGAACTGCTGCTGGCGACGGTCTAGGCTCGCAAGTGCCTACCGCTCGCGCAGCGGCCCTGGCAGCGCTTTCAGGCCGATCCAAAGCACCCCGATGACCACGTTGACTGGCACGCTCAACGCGCTGGGCACATAGAACAGCACCGACAGCCCCGGCGTGTTGAGCCCCAGTTCCAGTACGCCGCCCAGCGTGTAGCAGAGCAATCCGCACCACAGCCAGCGTCGCATATAGGCCAGCAGCCAGTGGGCGTGCGCCTGGTTGAAACGCCAGGCGGCCGACCGTTCGAACAGGTTGCCGCGGCTGGCGTCCTTGAACAGCCAGCCGAAGAAGAAGTAGCGGTACAGCAGCGTGCGAAAGGCGAGCTCTTGCATGATGGCTCCCTCGGCCAAACCAGCTTCACGCAAGCAAGTTTGGCTCCAAAATCGCGCGGGCGCCATGCCCTGCAGCGCCGGGTTGAGCATGGCGCACCCGGCTGCACCGCCTCGCCTCTCAGCTTGCCAGCTTCTTGAACGTCTCAAGCACCGCGTCGCCCTTGAACGGCTTGACGATCCAGCCCTTCACGCCAGCGGCCTTGCCACGGTCTTTCATGGCAGGGCTGCTTTCGGTGGTGAGCATGATGACGTTGACCGTCTTGTTGCCCAGCTCGCCGCGCACCTTCTCAACCATGGTCAAACCGTCCATGTTGGGCATGTTCACGTCACTGATGACGAGCTTGACGCCGGGGTTGGCCTTGATCTTGGCCAGGCCGTCCTTGCCGTCAACGGCAGTATCAACCGCCAGGCCGTGCTTCTTCAGAAAGCCGGCCACCTCATCGCGGACGGTGCTCGAATCGTCGACAACCAGAATCTTGCTCATGACGCTTTCCTCGTTCTCAAACTTCCAAATCAAAACAATTCCAGCTCGCCACCGGATTCCACTTCGTCGCTCACATCGGCCACGAAATCCAGGGGAGCATGGGCACACACGCACACGGTGGCATCCACGCGCACCATGTCGTTGATGGTGACCGCGTAGGTGGCCACGTAGCCGGGCTTGAGCACATCCAGATACGGCAGGCAGCGCGCGCTCACCACATAGGGCGTGGACATGCCAAGGTCTGGAAACACCTGCAGCAGTTCCTGGTTCAGCGCGCCGCAGCACAGGTTGCCGATTTCCAGACGCGCTTCTTCAAAAGAACGCCCGGCGCCTTCGCCCGTGAAGTACGTGCGCGTGGCGTCGGATTCATCAAATCGCAGCACCAACAGAAGACGAAAGGCGATGGACGAGATGGTGAGGATCAGTGCCTCTTCGCCGTTGACGGAGTCGCCTTCGGCTGCGGTGCCGATCTGGCACATGTCTTCGGCCTGCCGCACGAGCCGCGTACGCGCGGCCTTGCGGAAGATGCGATCGAAACTCTCTTGTGCGTTGCTGCGGATCACGTCAGACCTGCCTAGTGAAGCTGGTGTTGAAACTGGCTAGCCAGCGCCTCGACGCTCGACAGCGATGCAGTGATCATCTTGCCGCCCGCCTGGATGTCCTGGAACGTGGCGGTGGTGGTCAGATCGTTCAAGTGCAGGCTGTTGCGATAGCTCTTTGACAATTCTTCCGAACGCGCCGCCAGCGCACGCACCTCACTGGCCACCACGGCAAAACCGCGGCCCGCCGTCCCCGCACGCGCCGCCTCGATGGACGCGTTGAGCGAGACGATCACCACATGCCGGACGATGGACTGCAGTTCCTCGTTCTTCGCGTGCATGTCGTGGTTCTGCTCCATGAGCGAGATCATCTGCTCATGCCAGCGCTCGAACGTCAGCGCCAGGCCACGCAGGCGCACCGCTTCTTCGGCAATCTGCCCCGCGCGGCTCGCCCAGTGCTCCTTGGCAGCCGTGGCCGACTGCAGTTCGGTACGCAGTTGCTCGATGACCTCCAGCTGATCGGCAGCGGCATCGCGCATCTGGCCGACCGTGGTTTCCAGTGCAGCAACTTCCCGCATGCCCGTTTCGACCTGCGCGGCGTGCTTCGTAAGATCCGCTGACAGATCAGCAATGCGGCGATCGGCATCGCCCAAGGTGCGCACGAGCGCATTCACCTTCCGCTGCCGGATCACCCACATCAGCACACCGGCAACCAAGCCGCCAGCGATGACGGCCATAACAATCGTCCCCATCACGATGCTTCCTTATCAAGATCCACGCGTACTGCCGGCGCCGCGCCGAGCGTCGCGTTCACGCTGTCAACGGCAAAGCGTTCGGGCAGGCACACCACCGTCTGGAACTGGCGGAACGCTGCGCCCTTGTGGTCGTCGGTGAAGCGCAGTTCGATGCGGCCCTGCTCGCGCTTGAGAAATTCCTGCACGGCATCCATGCCGACGCCGCGCCCGGACACTTCCGTCACCTTGTCGGCAGTCGAGAAACCCGGGCGGAAGATGCACTGCGCGATGTCTTCGTCGGTGGCGTGCTGGTCTGCGCCGAGCCAGCCGCGCTCCACGGCGATGCTGCGGATGCGCTCGAGCGCCAGGCCGCGGCCGTCATCGCACAGGGTGATCTGCAGCATGCCCTGGTCAACGCCCAATTCGATGTCGATCGTGCCGGAAGCTGGCTTGCCCTGAGCGATACGCTCTTCGGCGGGTTCAATGCCATGGTCGATAGAGTTGCGCAGCAGGTGCATGAACACGTTCTGCAGGATGCCGCGGGCCTCGGTGCGCACGCGGTAGCCGTTATCGTCGATGCGCACGGCCACGGGCTCCTTGCCCAGCTCCTGCGCCAGCGACGGCAGCGATTGCAGCGTGCCCGACAACAGCGCGTCCACCGTCTCGCTGCCGAGCAGGCGCAGCAGTTGATAGACCGAATCGCGCATCACCACGAGTTCATACAGACTGCCCGGGTTGGCTGACTCCAGCAGACGCAGGCTTTCCTGAATGCGCGCCATCACGTCCGGCGCTGCCTGCGAGGCATTGCCCGGCGCCGCGTCGCCCTTGCGGCCCAGCTTCACCTCGTTGATGCGGGCGTAGTTCTCGATGGCCTCGCGCACGCGCGCCAGTTCTTGCATCAGCCAGTCCTGGTCCCAGGTGTGTTCGCTGTCGGCTTCGCGCAGCGCATGGTAGGTCTGCTCGGTCTCGTGCACCACGTTGGTCAGGTGCTGCAGGTTGTACGTGCGCGCGTTGCCCTTGATGGTGTGCATGTTGCGGAACAGCGCCGCAATGGCCTGGCTGTCGGCCTGCGAGTACTGACGGATGATCCGTTCGTTCTCGTGCACGAAGGTCGTGGAGCTGTCGATGAAGTGCTGGAACTTCTCCTGGCTCACCGCCAGGATCTCGCCAATCATCTCCAGGTTGCGGCGCTGCTCGCTGGCTTCGGCCGCCAACTTGCGCAGCTCGGTCACATCGCGCACGCACAGCATCAGGCGCAGGATTGTGTCGCTTTCATCGGTGATGGCCGACCAGGACAGGTCCAGCGTCTTCGTGCGCCCGTCCGGCATGCGCTTTTCCACCTCGCTCGCCAGCAGGTGCTGATTGAACGCGAAGTTGATGATGTCCTGCCCGAGGCATGCATCGACGGCTGCTTCCACCTGCGACAGCGTATCGGCGCCAAGGCTGGTATCGGCAAAGATCAGCTCCATTAGCCTGCGGCCGGCGATCTCCTGCGTCTCGAAGATCGATTCGAGGTAGACCGAATATTCCTCGTGCACCACGCCGCCCTCGACCACGGTCAGGATGCCCTGCTGCATGTTCTGAAGCATGGCCTGGATGTCGGCGGTCTTCTGCTTGAGCAGCGCGGCGTTCTCCTGGATCTTCTCGATCATCTGGTTGAACGCAACGACGGAATGGCCGATCTCGTCCATGCGGCCCACCGGCACGCGGCGCGTGAAATCCTGGCTGGTGGCGATCTCGCTCATCTCGGCCTGCATGCGCGTGAGCGGCCGGGTGATCTGGCGATACAGCAGCATGCCGATGGCGGTGAGCAGGACGACCGCCACGCCGCTCACCACGCCGATGGTGGTGGCCGTGCTGGCGAGCTTGCCGTTCAGGCCGGCAATGGCTTCATCCTTTTCGCGGTTCTTCTCGATGCGCAGCGTCTCGACAATCTTTTCCAGCACGTCGCGGTAGCTGGCCACGTTGGCAAACAGGAAGGCCTGTGCCAACTCGTCCTTGCCCGCGAGCTTCATGTCGGTGGTCTGCTGGATAGCGTCGACGTAGCTGTCGACGGCCTCCTTGGCCTGGGCAACCAGACCTTCCTGCGCGTGGCTGTTGGCGCGCTTGGCCTGTACATCCAATGCCGCGCGCAGGGCGGCTTCTTTCGCCTTCAGGTCGTCCTTGGCCTGCGCGACGATGTTGGCGTCCGGTGCATACACCAACACCATCGTCGCCAACTGCACGTCCTTGACGAGCGATACCAGGTCGGCCGACGCCAGCGCGCTCGGCACCACACCCTCGGTCACCTGGCGGACCTCTGCAGCGCTGCTGCGGGTCTGGTAGACCGCGTATCCGCCGATGGCCGCCAGCGCGACAAACATCAACACCACCAGCAATGTAATGCGATGACGAATGGTCATTTGAAATTCTCTCGATTCAACCACCCCCCCCGAAAGAAGGGGGTAGTCCAATATGCTTTCCTAAACATCGAAGGCGCAATTATTGGAGTCAGAAGATGACCAATCGATGACTGCCACATCAACCTTCCGGGCATTTCGGCATTGCATCTCCGGTGGCGATGGCATTGCGGCGCGTACGCGCTCGTCACTTGGTTACAGGCGAAATCGTTTGGCACCCCTACTCAAGTGGGGAATTGTGCGAAAGCGCTAAAGTTATTTTCCCAGTCGCCGTTAATTAATTGCCTTTTTATTTTTCTTTTATTTCGCGAATGATTCTTTCGCTTTGATTCCAAAAATAGAAAAAGGGTATTTCTCAGTTTCCCGGCATGCAGCCTGATGGGGCGTCTCACCCACTGTTGCGAATTGGCTACCGGCCCATGTTCCTGCCAGAATGTTCTGCTTGGCCCCCCAACCGAGGCAGACACATGAAGAAAAGCACGCAGGACACCGCCGCATCCGCGTCCGAGCTGATCGACGCACGCATTGCAGAGCTGAACGACTGGCGCGGCGAGATGCTCGCCCGCCTGCGCGCCGTCATCCGCGCAGCCGACCCCGACGTGGCGGAAGAATGGAAATGGAACGTGCCCGTGTGGTCGCACCATGGCCTGATCTGCACCGGCGAGGCCTATAAGCAGACGGTCAAGATGACGTTCGCCAAGGGCGCCTCCGTGCCTGACCCGTCTGGCCTCTTCAATTCCAGCCTGGACGGCAACACGCGCCGCGCCATCGACTTCCGCGAGGGCGACAAGGTGAACGAGAAAGCGCTGAAGGCGCTCATCCAGGCGGCCATCGCCGTGAACGAGGCCTGCGCCAAGCGTTGAAGCACAGGCAAGCTCGCGCGGGTCGGGCCGGAGCCGTTAACATACGGCCCGCCTGATCAACCAACGGAGCAACCGCAGTGATTCAACCGACCAGCGTATTCAAGGACAACCTCGCCCAACTGCCCGCCATTGACGGCATCGAACGTATCGATCTGGTCGACGGCCAGGGTGCCGTGGTCGCCGATATCGAAAACAAGCCGGGCAAGCAAGGTTCGGTGGCGGTGTACCACTACCTGCAGCAGACGTTCGACCAGCTCGATGCCACGGCCGCGGAACACGGCCTGGCCGTGTTTGCCGAGCACACCATCGACGCACGCAACCGCCCCGGCGCCCACCCGAATGTGGACCGCCTGCTGGCCATCGCGGCCGGTGAGCCGGCACTGCGCATCAACGTCGTGAAGGCCTGATGACATATCGCTGAAGTCCGCTGCTAGTAGCGAGTGAACCACCCGTTTTCTCGCTGCACCGCACACAGCAGCATCCAGAAAGCCGGCCACCGCGCACGCTGATTGCCAGCCATGGGCACGCGGCGTAGCATGAAGCAGCCCTTCTTCGGGAGCCGCCTCATGTCTGCCCAGCACGAAGACAAGGTCCGTCAGCACATGGCGGACGCCGTGGCCCTGGCGCGCGAACGTGCGCCCGATATTGCCGACCTGTTCGAGCCGTTCCTGCGGCATTACTACGGTCTGGCAGACCCCCAAGACGTGATCTCGCGCAGCGTGGCCGACCTCTACGGCGCAGCGATGGCGCACTGGCAGCTGGGTCAGAAATTCGTGTCGGGGCAACCGCGCGTACGCGTCTACAACCCGAGCCTCGAACAGCACGGCTGGTACTGCAGCCACACGGTCGTTGAAATCGTCAACGACGACATGCCGTTCCTGTTCGACTCCGTGACCATGGAAATCAACCGGCAGGGGCTGGCGCTGCATTCCGCCTTCCACCCGGTCTACCGCGTACAGCGCGATGGCGCAGGCATGCGCGTGGCGGTCGAGGCCGGCGGCGGCGTACAGCGCCCGGCGGCACTCGCGGGCGACATGCCCGACACGCCCGCCGTTGCGGACAGAGAAGCTCACGGCGTTGCCCGCTTCGAGTCGACTATCCACATCGAGGTCGACCGGTTCTCCGAGGCGGACCGCCTGCAGGCTTTGCACGACGGCCTGATGCGTGTGCTGGGCGACGTGCGCGCTGCGGTGGAAGACTGGAATCCCATGCAGGCCGCCGCCCAGGCCGCCATCGACGCGCTGGCCGCACGCGCCGCACAGCCCTCGACTGGCGACGTGGAACGCGCCGAGATTGCCGAAACGCAGGCCTTCCTCAGTTGGATGCTCGAGCGGCACTTCACCTTCCTTGGCTATCGTGACTACGAACTGATTACGCAAGACGATGGCCATTACCTGCGCGGCATACCCGGCACAGGCCTGGGCGTGCTGCGTGAAGCGCTGCGCGACACTTCCACGCCGGACACGACGCGCCTGGCACCGGGGGCCGCAAAATTTATCGACGCGCCCGAGCCCATCTTCCTCACCAAGGCCAATTCGCGCGCCACCGTGCACCGGCCCGGGTATCTCGACTACATCGGCATCAAGCTGTTCGACGCCGAAGGCCGAGTCTGCGGGCAACGGCGCTTCCTGGGAATGTACACGTCGAACGTCTACATGGTGCCCGCCGAAGATATTCCGCTGGTGCGCCGCAAGGTGGCCGACGTCATCCGACGCACGGGCTTCCTTCCCGACGGGCATCTTGCCAAGACACTGGTCACGATCCTGGAGCAATACCCCCGCGACGAACTGTTTCAGATAGACGCCGAAGCGCTGCACGACATCGCACTGGGCATCCTGCGGTTGCAGGAGCGCCAGCGCACGCGCCTGTTCGTGCGGCGCGATCCTTTTGACCGCTTCGTGTCGTGCCTCGTGTTCGTGCCGCGCGAGAAGTTCAACACCGACTTGCGCGTGCGCATCCAGGGCCTGCTGCAGGCGGCGTATCGCGGCACCGCCGTGGAGTTCACGCCGCAACTGTCGGAGTCGATGCTGGCGCGCATCCATATCACCGTGCGCACCCAGCCGGGCAATGTGCCCGAGGTGGACGTGGCCGAGTTGGAAGACCGCATCGTGCAGGCCGCCCGGCGCTGGCAGGACGACCTGGCCGACGCGCTACTCGAACGCGGCGGCGAAGAGCGCGGCAACCGCCTGCTGCGCCGCTATGCCAGCGCGTTTCCGGCGGGTTTCCGCGAGGACTACGCCGCACGCCTGGCCGTGCGCGACATCGAACTGATGGAGCCGCTGCTCGCCGCCAATGCGGCGGACAACCTGCTGACCATGCAGCTCTATCGGCCGCTCGAAGCGCCGCCCGGCGCGCTGCGTTTCAAGATCTACCGCGCTGGCCAGCCGACTTCGCTGTCGCACAGCCTGCCGATGCTTGAACACCTGGGCGTGCGCGTCAACGAAGAGCGGCCCTACTGCATCGAACCCGCCGACGCCGCCCCCATCTGGATGCACGACTTCGGCATGGAGACCATCGACGGCAGCGAAGTCGATCTGGACGAAGCCCGTGCACGCTTTGAAGACGCGTTCGCGCGCATCTGGAGCGGCGAGCTGGAGAACGACGATCTCAACCGCCTTGTGCTGCAGGCCGGCCTGACCTGGCGCGAGGTGCGCATCCTGCGCGCGTATGCGCGCTACATCCGCCAGATCGGTTCGACCTTCAGCAACGCGTATATGGAAAGCGCGCTGAACGGCAATCCTTCGATTGCGCGGGCGCTGGTGCGGCTGTTCCTGGTGCGCTTCGACCCCACGCTTGCCGAGGCCGAGCGCTCGCGTGCGAGCGAAACGCTGCGCAAGCAGATCGACGAGGCGCTCGAAGACGTGCCCAACCTCGATGAAGACCGCATCCTGCGGCAGTTCCTGGGCGTGCTGGAAGCCACGCTGCGCACGAACTACTTCCAGAGCCCGCCGGACACGGCACACGGCCACGGAAAGGGGCAGCCCAAGCCGTATCTCTCGTTCAAATTCGACCCGGCGCGCGTGCCCGGCCTGCCCGAGCCAAAGCCGATGTTCGAAATCTGGGTGTATTCACCGCGCGTGGAAGGCGTGCACCTGCGCGGCGGCAAAGTCGCGCGCGGCGGCTTGCGCTGGTCTGACCGGCGCGAGGATTTCCGCACCGAGGTGCTGGGCCTGGTCAAGGCGCAGATGGTCAAGAACACGGTGATTGTGCCGGTGGGTTCCAAGGGGGGCTTTGTCGTCAAACAACCGCCTCCGGCCACCGACCGCGATGCGTATCTGGCCGAGGGCGTGGCGTGCTACCAGACCTTCTTGCGCGGGCTGCTCGACCTGACCGACAACTACGTCGACGGCCGCGTCGTGCCGCCGCGCGATGTCGTGCGCTATGACGAAGACGACCCGTACCTGGTCGTTGCCGCCGACAAGGGCACGGCCACGTTCTCCGACTACGCCAACGCCATCTCGGCCGAATACGGCTTCTGGCTGGGCGATGCGTTCGCCTCCGGCGGCTCGGTAGGCTACGACCACAAGAAGATGGCCATCACCGCCCGCGGCGCATGGGAATCGGTCAAGCGCCACTTCAGCGAGATGGGCGTCGATACGCAGACGCAAGATTTCACCGTCGTGGGCGTGGGCGACATGTCGGGCGATGTGTTCGGCAACGGCATGCTGCTCTCGCGCCATATCCGCTTGCTCGCGGCGTTCGACCATCGCCACATCTTTCTCGACCCGTCGCCCGATGCCGCCACGAGCTTTGCAGAGCGCGAGCGCCTGTTCAACTTGCCGCGTTCAAGCTGGGCCGATTACGACCGGGCCCTGATCAGCCCCGGCGGCGGCATCTTCCCGCGCACGGTCAAGTCGATTGCGCTTACACCAGAAGTGCGCGCCATGCTGGACGTGACGGCGACCGAGATGGCGCCGAACGACCTGCTGCACGCCATCCTCAAGGCGCCCGCCGATTTGCTTTACAACGGCGGCATCGGCACGTACATCAAGGCCAGCACCGAAACGCATGCCCAGGTGGGCGACCGCGCCAACGATGGCCTGCGTGTGAACGGCGCCGAGCTGCGCTGCAAGGTCGTGGCCGAGGGCGGCAACCTGGGCTGCACGCAACTCGGCCGCATCGAGTACGCGCAGCATGGCGGGCGCATCAACACCGATGCCATCGACAACTCCGCCGGGGTGGACTGCTCCGATCACGAAGTCAACATCAAGATCCTGCTGGGCCTGGTCGTGGCCGACGGCGAGATGACGCTCAAGCAACGCAACACGCTGCTGGCCGAGATGACCGACGAGGTGGGCGAACTGGTGCTGCGCGACAACTACTTCCAGACGCAAGCGCTGTCACTGGCGCGTACGCGCACGGCGCTGTGGCTCGACCCGGAAGCACGGCTGATGCGGCATCTGGAGCGCAGCGGTCGCCTGAACCGTGCGATCGAATTCCTGCCCGCCGATGAAGAGATCGACGCTCGCCGTGCAAGCGGCGGTGGCCTGACCACGCCCGAACGCGCCGTGCTGATGGCCTACAGCAAGATGTGGTTGTACGACGTGCTGCTGGGCAGCGACCTGCCCGACCAGCCTTTCGTGGCCGATTGCCTGCCGGCGTACTTTCCGAAGCCGCTGCACACGCGCTGCGCCACGTCGATCCCTCGGCACACGCTGCGGCGCGAGATCCTGGCGACGATGCATGCGAACGCGCTCGTCAACCGAGCCGGCGTGACGTTCGTGCACCGGATGGCCGAAGAAACCGGCGCGGAACCGCTTGCAGTGGTGTGGGCAAGCCTTGTTGCGCGCGCAGTCTACCGGCTCGATGCGCTCTGGGAAGAAGTCGATGCCCTCGATGCGCAGGTGCCGCACGAGACGCAAACCGCCCTGTTCACCTCACTCGCGCAACTGCACGAGCGCGCCACCCTGTGGTTCCTGCGGCGGCGCGTGTCGGACGTACCTACTGCGGTGGAACGGTTCCGGGCTGCGGTGGATGCGCTCGCTCCCGAAATCAGCGCGCTGCAAACGGAGGAATCCGCGCAGGCCGCCGCGCAACAGCAGCAGGTGTTCAGCGAAGCCGGTGTGCCGGAAACGCTGGCGCGTGTGGCGACCGGTGTGCCGGCGCGCGTGTCGTTGCTCGACATTGCCGAAGTTGCAACCACCCGCGGCTGCGATGCACGGCTCGCCGCCCGCGTGTACTTTGCCCTCGACCAGCCGCTGGGTTACGGATGGCTGCAAGGCGGCATCCTCGGCCTGCCGACGCAAACGCATTGGCAGATGCTGGCGCGTGCAACGCTGCTCGAAGAACTGGGGCAACTGCGACGGCGGCTTACGCAGTCGGTGTTGCAAGATGCGGCGCCCGGCGCAAGCGCCGACGCCCTCATCGAGACCTGGCGGGCAACACGGCAGGAAGCGCTGGCGCGCTACAACCGCGTCATCGCCGACCAGGTGGCTACCGGCTCGCCTGACCTGGCGATGCTGTCGGTGGGGCTCCGGGCACTGGCCGAGGTCGATGCCTGATGCAGTCCGCTATCGGGCACGCGCCAGTGCCCCATTGACGCGCACCGGCGGCGTGTCGTGCGAAAACGGCGGCCGCACAACGAAGGCATCCACCACGCCGGGCTCGAAGAACAGGCAGTACGTCGAGCCGCCGCACTGGAAGAAGCCAAGCTCCTCGCCCTTGCGTACATGCTGGCCCGGCGTCACGTCGACCATGCACGACGACACCTCGGCCATGCCGATGAACACGCAACCCACGGTGCCAGGTCCGGGTCGTCGCAGGCGATGGTGATGATGGCGCGGGCGGCCATGGCCGCGCCGTAGCCTTGCGAATCGTTCTGGCCGCCGGCAGGTAAGCGCACGGGCCCGCGAGTTGCGTCCGTGGCAACGACACTGCCACTTCACGAGAGGAACATGATGCATCGCACCCCATCCTCCGCACGTGCGTTCTGCGTGGCGGCGGCAATGTTCGTTGCTCTGGGCAGCAGCGCTGTGTTCGCACAGGTAACGGGCGCACCATCCGGCACCAGCGACAACGCGCCCGCCACCAATGCGAACAGCTCCACCGCCACCGGCACCACAAGCCGTATCGACGGCCCAACGTGAAAGCCGTTTCAGTGAGCCACAGCCTGCGCTGCAGCCGCCTTCGACTTCTGCGTGCTTGACAGCACCAGCGTGAGTACAGCCGAGAGCATGAGCAGGCCGGCGACGAAATAGAGTCCGCCTGCGAAGCTACCGGTTCGGTCTTTGATCCAGCCGATCATCGCGGGGCCAAAGAAACCGCCAAGGTTGCCGATTGAGTTGATGGTGGCGATGCCAGTGGCGGCGGCCGCCCCGGACAGGAACATCGTAGGCATGCTCCAGAGCGGCGGCTTGGCGCAGCTGATCCCGACGTTCACGAGCGTGAGTGCCGCAATGAGGCCAATCACACCGCTGGCACTGCCGGCCACCACCAGACCCACGGCGGCAGCCACGCACGCAATCACGACGTGCCACGTACGTTCCCCACTCCGATCGGAATGGCGAGACCAGAAGACCATCGCGACCACCGAGACGATTGGCGGAATGGCGTTCAGCAGACCAACCCTCATGGATGACATGCCCAGCTGCTTGATGATCTGGGGCGCCCAGATGCCGAGCGTGTAGAGGCCGGCGGAGGTGCCGAAATAGATCAGCGCCAACGCGATCACCCGCAGATCAGCCAGGCCACGCAGAATGCTGTGATTAGCGCTCGCTGTGTTGCTGCTGGATTCCTCGTGCATGACTTTGACCAGCCACGCGCGTTCGTCTTCTTTCAGCCAGGACGCCTGTTCCGGGCGATCCGTCATGTAGAAGAACACCACCACGCCGAGAATGAATGCCGGAATGGCCTCGAGAATGAACATCCACTGCCAGCCGGCCAGTCCCATCACACCTTGCATTTCCAGCAATGCGGCAGATATCGGCGAGCCCAGTGCGGTGGACAGTGGCGCGGCAGCCATGAAGAATGCGGTGACCCCTGCCCGGTGACGCGCCGGAAACCAATAGCTGAGATACAGGATGATGCCGGGGAAGAATCCAGCCTCTGCGGCGCCAAGCAGGAACCGGATGATGTAGAAGCTGGTTGCCCCCTGGACGAAGGCCATCGCTGCCGAGATGATCCCCCACGTGACCATGACGCGGGCAATCCAAATGCGCGCCCCGATCTTGTGCAGCACGATGTTGGAGGGCACTTCAAACAGGAAATAGCCCCAGAAGAAAATGCCCGCTCCAAAGCCAAGAATCGATGCCGTATAGCCGAGGTCCGCCTTCATCGTCAGGGCGGCAAAGCCGATGTTCACCCGGTCGATGTAGGCGATGAAGTACAGCAGCATGATGAACGGCACGATGCGCCAACTGATCTTGTGCAGCGTACGCTTTTCGATATCGAGTTCCATTTTTTGTCTCCTTGGTGCTCCATACAATCCCAAGCTCGGTGCGGGCTCGTTCTTTATCGAGTTCTCATCGCACTTCGCTGGTCACGTTCCTGCGTGCTCCATCACTGAACCTGCGCGATGCGCAGTAGGTTGGTCGTGCCGGCGACCGTGAAGGGCAGCCCCGCAGAGATCACGATGGACTGGCCACGCTCGCCGAAGTGCTCGTCGAGGACGGTCCGGCTGGCCAGCTCTGTCATCTCAAGCACGTCGACCACTTCGTGGCACAACACCGCATGCACGCCCCAGGCAAGCGCCAGTCGGCGCGCGGTGGCCATGCGTGGCGTCATGCCGAGGATCGGCACTTCGGGGCGCTCTCGCGCCATGCGCAGCGCGGAGTATCCGGAGCTGGTGTAGGCGACGGTGGCGGGCACCTTGAGCAGCCCCGCCACATGGCGCACCGCATAGCCGATTGCATCAGCGGCATCTGCGCGCGGAGGCGTATGGGAGGCCTGGATGGCGTCGTGATAGAGCGGATCGGATTCGGTCCGTCGGATGATGCTGTCCATCATCGTCACGGCTTCAATCGGATAGCGGCCGGATGCCGATTCCGCCGACAACATGACCGCATCGGCGCCATCGTAGACAGCGGTCGCAACGTCGGATGCCTCGGCGCGCGTGGGCACCGGCGCCGTGATCATCGACTCGAGCATCTGCGTGGCAACGATCACCGGTTTGCCCGCCTTGCGGCAAACACGCACGATCTGCTTCTGGATGGAAGGCACCTGCTCGGCAGGCATCTCCACGCCAAGGTCACCGCGGGCCACCATGACGGCATCCGCTTCGTCAATGATCGCTTCCAGGCTTTGAATGGCGGCAGGCTTCTCGAGCTTGGCGACGATGCTGGCGCGCCCCTGGACGATCGCCTTGAGCTCCCGGATGTCTTCGGGCCGCTGCACGAACGACAGCGCAATCCAGTCGATGCCGAGTGTCAGACCGAAATCGAGGTCGCGGCGGTCCTTCTCAGTCAACGCCGACAGAGGCAGCACGACGCCCGGCACGTTCACACCTTTGCGATCCGACAACGTGCCGCCGTTGACAACCGTAGTGTCTGCAAAATCAGCGCCGCAGGTGTCTACGCGCAACCGGATCTTGCCGTCGTCGAGTAGCAGCTCCGTGCCCTTGTGCAGAGCGGCGAAGATCTCCGGATGCGGCATGCCGACACGCTGGCGCGAGCCGGGTGCATCGCGGTCGAGATCGAGTCGGAATGCATCGCCGGAAGCCAGTTGGACGGGACCATTCTCGAAGGTACCGATGCGCAGCTTCGGACCCTGCAGGTCCAGCAGGACACCGATGGGCCGGCCGCGCTCGCGCTCGATCACGCGGATCGTATCCAGGCGCTGCCGGTGGTCGTCGTGCGTGCCATGGCTGAAGTTCAGCCGGAAGACATCGGCCCCCGCCTCGAACAGGGCGTCAATAACCTCCGGGGTGGTACTCGCCGGGCCCAGGGTGGCGACGATCTTCGCGTTGCGCAGGCGTCTCATGGGAGTTGCTCCAGATCAGGCGCGATCAGGATCGCGCGGAAGTCGTTCACGTTGGTCATCGTGGGGCCGGTCACAACCGCGTCGCCCAGCGCCTCGAAGAAGCCGTGTCCATCGTTGCAAGCCAGCGCGTCCTGCGCGCGGAGGCCGAGCTGCCAGGCGCGCTGCAATGTGTCCGGTGTGACGATGGCGCCGGCGATCTCCTCCAACCCATCGACGCCATCGGTATCGCCCGCAATCGCGTGAACCCCGGGCTGCCCGCGCAATGCGAGCGCGAGTGACAAGAGGAATTCAACATTGCGCCCGCCCCTGCCCTTGCCGCGAACGGTGACCGTTGTCTCGCCGCCCGAGAGCAACACGCACGGGACCGGGAACGGTTCAGCGTGGCGCGCCACCTCCAGTGCCATGCCGCCTAACACCTTGCCGACGTCGCGCGCTTCACCTTCGATGGCGTCACCCAGAACGTATGCGGCGAATCCGGCTTCGCGAGCCACACGCGCGGCAGCCTGTAATGCCATGCGTGGTGTCGCGATCAACCGGGTTTCGATGCGCGGCAGGCGTGTATCGCCCGGCTTGATGGTCTCCGAGTCTTTAGAGGTGAGGACATTGCGCACCGGTGGAGGGATCGCAATGTCGTAACGGCGGATGATGTCGAGCGCATCGGTCAGCGTGGTCGTATCGGGAACGGTAGGCCCGGACGCGATATCGACCGGATCATCGCCTGGCACGTCGGAAAGCAGCAGATTGCAGACGCGCGCCGGATAACAGGCCGCGGCCAGGCGTCCGCCCTTGATGGCTGAAAGATGGCGCCGCACGCAGTTCATCTCCGTGATGGTCGCGCCGGAGGCCAGCAGCGCACGGTTCACGGCCTGCTTGTCGGCAAGCGAGATACCCGGCAGGGGTAGCGGCAGGAGTGATGAGCCCCCGCCCGAGATCAGGCAGACCACCAGGTCATCCTCCGTGAGCCCCGACACCAGGTCGAGCATCTCGCGGGCGGCCAGAAGGCCGGCGGCGTCCGGCACGGGATGCGCCGCTTCGACAATGCGAATCTGCTTGCACGGGACGGCGTATCCGTAACGCGTCACGACAAGCCCGTTCACCGATGTGCCCCACGCCTGTTCGAAAACGTGCGCCATCGCGGCCGACGCCTTCCCCGCTCCGATCACGATCGTGCGGCCTTTCGGGCGTTCTGGCAGATACCTGGGCAACGTCAGTGCCGGCTGCGCGGCGGCGATAGCAGCGTCAAACATATCGCGCAGCAGCTTGCGGGCGGTGTCGTCGCGCATGTCATGTCTCATCGGGTTAGCCGGCAGCGCGCTGGCGCAGAGATGGCACTGCGGGATGCCGAGCTTGCCGGGTGCGCTTTACCACCGAGCAGGCACAAGGCTCGCCGAACACGCGTCGGGTCATTGCTGTCTCCTATCTGCCTTGTAGTTGACGCACGCCTGCAGCTCTTTTTCGTCTGCTTCAGTGATTACGTGCTTTTCGTGCGGGGACGGTCTCACGGGCAAGCCTCCTGGCCCGCCCCGCTGTCATGCGGCTTTGGCTGTTCGGTTCGTAGCGAGGTATTGGCAGACGGCCTGGGTCACCTGCGCAGTGGTCGCCTTGCCCCCCAAATCGCCGGTGTGCAGTGCCGGGTTGCCGGTCACCGCTTCAATGGCAGCCATGACCTGACGCGCGGCCTCGGTCTCGCCGAGGTGTTCAAGCAGCATCACGACCGACCAGAAGGTGCCGACTGGATTGGCCAGCCCCTTGCCCATGATGTCGAAGGCCGAACCGTGGATCGGCTCGAACATGGACGGGTACCGGCGCTCCGGATCGATGTTTCCGGTGGGCGCGATACCCAGGCTGCCGGCCAGCGCGGCGGCCAGATCACTCAGTATGTCGGCGTGCAGGTTGGTTGCAACGATGGTGTCGAGCGTAGCCGGGCGGTTGACCATGCGCGCGGTGGCGGCGTCCACGAGTTCCTTGTCCCACTTCACGTCTGGGAATTCCTTGGCAATCTGCACGGCGATCTCGTCCCACATCACCATGGCATGGCGCTGGGCGTTGGACTTGGTGATGACAGTCAGGAGCTTGCGCGGACGCGACTGCGCCAGCTTGAAGGCGAAGCGCATGATCCGTTCGACACCGGCTCGGGTCATCATCGACACGTCGGTGGCAGCCTCGATCGGGTGGCCCTGGTGCACACGACCGCCCACGCCGGCGTATTCGCCTTCGGAGTTTTCACGAACGATCACCCAGTCGAGGTCCTTCGGGCCGCAGCGCTTTAGCGGCGCGTCGATGCCGGGCAGGATTCGTGTCGGGCGCACGTTGGCGTACTGATCGAAACCCTGGCAGATCTTCAGGCGCAGCCCCCACAGCGTGATGTGATCGGGAATCTGCGCGTCACCGGCCGAGCCGAACAGGATGGCGTCCTTGTCGCGCAGGGCGTCCAGGCCGTCCTCCGGCATCATCGCGCCATGCTGGCGGTAATAGTCACCGCCCCACTCGAAGTTCTCGAACTCGAAGCCGAAGCCGGCGCCCGCGGCAGCCAGCGCTTCCATGACTTCCCGACCGGCCGGCACGACCTCCTTCCCAATGCCGTCGCCAGGGATGGTTGCAATACGGTATGTCTTCATGGGGTGTCTCCTGAATGGAACCGGCGGTGCGTCGCCGTGGGGTGTGCAGCGATTCTCAGGCGTGGACACGGTTGCTGATCGGCTCTAAAGTTAATCCATTCTTAACTATGAGTTAAAGGTAAAACGGTGTCGGCTCCTGGCGTCCAACCTGCAGAACTCGGCTTTTTCGTAGCGCTGGCGACCGCCGGCAGCCTGAGCGCGGCGGCGCGTAATCTGGGCATCACCACGCCCGCAGTCAGCAAGCGCCTGGCACAGATGGAAGCGCGCATCGGCATGCCCCTCGTGACGCGCACGACCCGGCGCATGAGCCTCACCCCCGAAGGCGAGGTCTTCCTGGAACGTGCGCGTCGCATCCTGGGCGAGATCGACGACCTGGACCAACTGCTCACACAGGCCAAGGGCCGCCCAAGCGGCCTGCTCCGCGTCAACGCCACGCTCGGCTTCGGGCGCATGCACATCGCGCCGGCCATCTCGGAGTATGTAAAGGCGTATCCAGACGTGGACGTGCAACTGCAACTCTCTGCCGACCCGCCGCCACTGAATGAGGACCTGTTTGATGTGTGTGTGCGCTTTGGCGAGCCACCCGATGCACGCATCGTCGCGCGCAAGGTGGCATCCAACCGGCGCCTGCTCTGCGCGTCGCCCGCCTACCTGCGCGAGCGCGGAACGCCCGCGACGCCGGCCGAGCTGGCACGCCATAACTGCATCGGTATCCGCCAGGGCAGCGATGCCTATGGTGTGTGGAGGCTGGCATCCGGCAAAGGTGCCAAGCGCCGGACCGAAACCGTGCACGTGCGCGGCAATCTCACCACCAACGACGGCGAGATCGCGGTGAACTGGGCGCTGGAGGGGCACGGCATTGTCATGCGCGCCCAATGGGATATCGAGCGCTATCTCAAGAGCGGCCGGCTCGTGCAGGTGTTGCCGCAATACGCAACGCCCGAGGCGGACGTCTATGCGGTGTACCACCAACGCCATCAGCTTTCATCTCGCATCCGGCTGTTCGTGGATTTTCTGATGGGCAGGTTCGAAAAGACCCGTATCGGATGACGCTCGATCACCGATGTTCCATGTCTTCGTGGATGTCGTGCGCACGTTCGCGTGCCTCGGGGTCACGGAGCTTCAGGACTTCGCGGTCGCGCCGGATGTCGCGATGCTCGGCACGCAGTTCACGGTGCGCCTCGCGGCGCTCCACGCGTTCGGCACGTTCATGACCGTGGTCTTCCGGATGTGCTGGCGGCATGGGCTGCAGTCGGCCCCATGGCGTGCAGGCTCGCGCATAAGCAGCGCCCGGGCGACAGACGGTGTGTTTCTGTTTGTATCGGCCGCAGGCACGTCACTTGACGCCTGGACTTTGCGCCCAGGCAGCGCCTGGCTGCACTGCCATGAGGAGGATGGCCTAGTGAGACACGGCGACCGTTCGGCGGCCGCTGGTGCGAACGTGTCCGGATGCCTTGAGTAGCGCGTAGCCCTGAAGGGTCACCCGGGCATAGCAATGATCCGGGCCTCGGCGCTCCAGTGTCACGAGCTGACGTTCGATGAGCGCTTCGACGTCGGCGCGGTCGAGGTCATCGGATTCTGCACCGTCGTTGACGAGAAGCAAGACAGCAAATTCATGGGGACTCAGCACAGTCGGCTCCAGCTTGTCTGTTGGCCGTCGCACGCAATCCGTGCGGGTGGGCGGGCTTGGTTTTCACTGACACCATGAGCACTGCAAGAGCCGCCGAGAAATCGGGAGAGAGCAACTGAGCTTGCAGGAGAAGCCAGCATAGGCATCCGCGCAGCGGCATTCAAGAGGGCAATGGGACGTTTCTCCCACCAGTGTTACCGGCCGCGTCGCCGATGGCTCTGGGCCAACCGTTTGCCGTGCGGTGCAGCGCACGGGCGGCAACGATTGCGCATTGCAGAAAAAACGTCCCTCGTCCGTTTGCGCTAAGTCAATTGCGCAAAAGAAAGCGCCCCGGTGGCTCGCGTCACCGGGGCGCTGAGCGTTGCGCTCGGACTGGTCTTTACGCGTCGTTGGCCACGATGTTGCCGCGACGGCCGAAGCCGTGCAGCGGGTCGATGTGCTCGGCACGTTGGAGCCGTGCACACGGATCCTCCACTTGTGCATGCGCACCAAATGCATGCCACGTACGGTGGTGTTCCGTCGCGCGGTCGGCCGCCTGCACTGCAGCACGGCCATGCACCACGGCTGTCACGCTGCCGTAATAGCGGGCCATGCCGGGGCGCATTGCGTACGTCTGCGCGGCCGATTCGTGCGAGGTCGGCTCAACCCAATCGCTACGGCCCAGACGGCCGCGATAGCCGAAGCGATGGAAGCCTGCGGCGTCCGCCGTGATCGCATCCACGGCCTTCGCGACGTCACGCGGCGGCTGGGCAGGCGCATCCGAACCTGCCAGCGAAGGCTCTGCGCGGTCGAGTGTCTCCAGCACGATCGCCTCGCCGACAGGGCGGGAGCCGAGCACCGGCTCGTCGGGGTCGTATTCCGGGCTGCGGGTGAACGGCGTGGGCGGCGTCGCGGTGCCAGCAGGTGCCGGGCGGCCTGCCCATTCCTGCCACGAACGCACGTGGGTGATATCGCCGTCGTCGTCGTGGTCGACCACCAGCAGACGCGTGTTGCGTGGGCGCTGCCAGGCGGGTTGCTGCTGTCCGTGCAGCGCCCCGCGCGACGCACGGACGGTGGCGCCCGCCGATGCCGTCGGCACAGCCGGCGTACGGGCGATCTTGCGTCGAACGGCGCGGTCCAGCCGAGACAGGATCATCCACACCACCAGCACGCCACCCATGCCGGCGATGATGTTGCCGTACATGCGAAGTTGCTCGAATGGCAGACCGCTGGGGCCGACGCTGCTGATGGAGTAGCCCACGTACAGCCCCAGCAGTCCCCAGATCGAGATCACGAGTACCGGCCGGAAAATGCGGAACCACAGCACGTGGTGCAAGGTACCGACGACACCCTTATCCGAGAACGACTGTCGGATCGAGTTTCGCGAAACATCAATGACAAGCATGGTCATGGCGAATTCCCCTGTTGTTGTTGGATGCCCCGGTCAGGGCTGGTCCAGCGGGCACGGGCACGCGTACGCTGGAAGGCGACGGCTGGAAAGCCGATCACCGTGGTGACAAGATTCAGGATCCAGAACGCCACCGGATACCAGACGGTGTCGATGAAATAGCGCAGGATGTTGTCGTCGTAGCGGCGGTCGATAAAGCATCCAACCAGCAACTGGAGCACGCACGTGATGAAGAGCAACGTGCCGTGCCAGCGCGGGAGCGCTTCCATGCGCCATTCAGGCGGCAGCGTGATGAAGAAGCCGACCACCGACCACGCGATGACGATCAGCATGTTGTACGCCCACACCACCGACAGTGCGTACTCGAAGAAGATCGGCCACATCATCGACTGACGCAGGCTCGCCATCGCCGGTGCGTACTTGATCAGCGCCTGGATGCCGCCCTTTGCCCAGCGCAGGCGCTGCTTGTACAGGCCGCGGAAGGTCTCGGGCATCAAAATCCACGACAGCGCGCGCGGCTCGTAACGGATCATCCAGCCACCCACCTGCAGCTTCCAGCTGATGTCGATGTCTTCGGTGAGCATGTCGTTGCTCCAGTAGCCGACATCCTCGATAGCGTGTTTGCGGAACATCACGACCACGCCCGACACCGTCAGCAGTCGCCCATAGATCTGCTGCGTCCGCTTGATCAGCCCCACGATCGACGAGAACTCGCCCACCTGCATGCGACCGAGCAAGGTCGAACGCGTGCGGATGCGCGGGTTGCCGGTCACGGCACCGATGGTCGGGTTTTCCATCAGGTGGCGGATCATCCAGGCAATCGCGTCCACATCCAGGATCGAATCGCCATCGATGCACATCAGATACTCGGCATCGGTCACCTTTGCGGCGGTGGTGAGGCCGATGGCCTTGCCCTGGTTCGACGACTGGTGGATCACCACCAGCTGCGGGTATTCCGCAGCCAGTTCGTTGAGGCGTTCTCCGGTGCGGTCGGAGCTGCCGTCGTTCACGGCGATGATGTCGTAGTTCGGATATCGCATGCGCACGAGGTGGCTGATCACCTCGCGCACATTCGCCTCTTCGTTGTAGCAAGGCACGATGATCGAGACCTTGGGGTAGCTCTTGACCCCCAGCAGCGCCAGCGGATGCTTCACCTTGTGTGTGCCGCGCTCAAGCAGGAAGTAATGCAGCAGCCCCCCGATCATCCAGAAATACGACATGAAGAACGGGTAGTAGAAGACAAAGCCGGAGATCCAGCGCTTGGCAATGAGTGCGTCCACCATCTCAGCCTCCCGCCTTGTTGGTGTGGGCCGGCGCTGCCGCTTCCGTTGTCGCGGGCTTCTTGTCTGCAGGTGCCTCGCCGGCCTTTGGCGGCTGGCTCTGCGGCGCAGCGCCGCTGTTGAGCTTCTCGACGCTTGCCGCATTGCCGCCTGGCGGCTTGCGTGTCTCGATATACGTCTTGAGCGACATCACATCGCGCAGCACCTCGGTATCGGGCCGACCGGCAATGAAGTCATCCGGGTAGTAGCCGTAGTTGAGCGCGCCGGCCGCACGCAGCGCGCGCATCTGGTCACGCAGTTCGGTCGACGGGATCGGCTTGTCCTGGTTGCGCCAGTCCACCGCCTGCAGCTCGAAGATCGTCTTCTTCAGGCCGTCCTTGTGCTTGGCCACGGCGGCCGTCAGCTTCTTCATCCAGTCCTTCGGATCCTTGGCTTCTTCCATGTACGGCATGGCTTCGAGCGCCACGTAGTCGTACGCCTCCAGGAAGTCGTCATAGTTCTGCGCCGTCCACGTCTCGGCCTTCGGATCGAGCACCGGGCCCGCAAAGATGTTGCGTGCGGTCAGCATGTCGCGGCCGTTCTGATAGCCCTGCGCCACCGCGATCAACTCTTTCGAGAACGAGATCAGCGCAGCGGTCTTGGCCCGCGACCACTTCTGCATCAGCTCGGGCGACTGGCGGATCTTGTTGATGTCACCGGGCAGGCCCATGGCCTCGTAGGCCTTGAGCGCAGCGGGGCTGGCATCTTCGTAGTCGTCGAGCACGCCGTCGTCGTGGAACAGGATGCCGTCGATGATCGCGTTCTTGGCCAGGTCTTCATAGATGTCGCGGATCATCTGGCGCGCCTGCGGATCGAACGGTGACAGCCGTGGCGGCTTGACCGTGCCCGGCTTCTGCGGCGCACCGGCCACCGACTGCACCAGGTGCGTGGCCGCCGGATTGTTGGCCGGAAGCTTGTACGACAGCATCGGCAGCCAGGCGTACACCTCCACCTTCGCACGCGTCTTCAACTGCCACGACACGCGCGAGAACAGGTCCGCGCGCATCGGCATGTGGCGGTTCGGGAAGTACACCGCGTCCACCGCGCCGTTGCCCTTCGGGTCTGCAAAGGCCTGCAGGTAGACCACGCGCGGCGCGAGGTCCTTGATGCGGTCGATCAACTTGCCGAGGTTGGCCTCCTGCTGCTTCGGGTCCGGGTCGTAGATGTAATCCATGTCGACATGCACCACGCGCTGCACGGGGTTGATCATGCCGTGGTGCGTCACGGGCTCGCGCAGCGAGCGCTCGAGGTCGCCCGTGTTGGTGTCGTAGCCCATTAGGCTGCGGCGGATAGCGGTGAGCGGTACATCCGGCGTGTTCGGCCCTGGTTCGAGCGTGAGCATGTACTTCAGGCCCACGTTGGTGGCCTCCTGGTCAGCCATCAGGTTGTGGGCGCCATACGGCCACACCACCGTCTGCACCTTGGTGCCGAGGTTTTTCTGGATGATGTCGACGCTGCGCTGCAGGTCGGCCCGCACGCGCTGGCGATACTCGTCGTCGGTCTCGTAGCGGCCGAGCTTGGGCAGATACTCATGCGTGGTTGCAGTCGGCATCTCGTTGCCCTGCGGGTTACCGAGCGCACCGTGGTGCATGTCGTGCGTGTGCGTGGCGAACTCGACCAGGCCCGAAGCCTGCATCTCGCGGATCTGGTTCCAGTTCATGAAGAAATCGCGGTCGACGATCTGCGTGTTCGACAGCTTGATCTTGGCCCCCGGCGGCGCGTTGGTCCATTCCGTCACCAGACCGAACACGGCCGGGAACCGGAACTGCTTGAGCAGCGGGAAAACCTTCGTGTAATGGCTCTCGTAGCCATCGTCGAACGTCAGCAGGATCGGGCGCTTGGGCAGTGGCTTGCCGCCGCGGCGCGCCTCGTCAATCTGCGCGAGCGTGACCGGGTGGTACCCGTTGGCCTGGATCCAGCTGAACATGTTCGTCAGCATCTTGGTATCGACGGCAAACGCGTCGGGCAGCGTTTCGAAGCTGGCGCGCAGGTTGTCGCGGATGTCGTGAAAGCACAGCACGCGGAAGGTCTTGCCGTCGTCCGGATCGGGCTTTGGCAGAAAATCGACCTGGACGGCGGCAGCAGGGCGAACGGCGGCCACTAGTGCCAGCACCAGGGCCAAGGCCATCCAGGCGATGAATCGTCGCAATGACGGTTGTCGGAGAGCTTGCATGGGCATCACAGCGGAATGTTGAGGTTCAGGTACAGGAACTTGCGGTTCTCGGGCTGGCCGTCGTAACGATGGCGGCCAAAGCCGATGCCGTAGGAAACCTGCGTCTTGCGATTGATCTGCCACACATGTTCCAGCCGCGCTTCGACCATCGGGCTGTTGCCGAACGACTGCTGGTTGTACACGCCGCCGGTCAGGTACAGGCGCTGCGTGAACGACTTGTCGGCATAGCGCCAGGGCGTCCACGACCAGATGGCGGTGGCCGTTCCGCTGTAGTCGCGCGACGGCGTGAAGTAGTTCAGGCCGGTCATGGTGTTGGTGCTGGTATCGGCCCCCAGCAGCACGCCGACGGTGTGGCGCGGCGAGGTGAACACCTGCTGGTAGAAGTTCGCCGCCCAGCGCTTGCGAAGGTTGTTGTCGGTGTAACGCGACACGCCGTAGGTCAACGACGCGTAGCGCGTTTCATCCCAGGTGTAGCGCACGTTCCCGCTGAGGGTCTTGCCGGTCACGCCCACCTGGTACGCCTTGTAGGGCACCTCCAGGTCATCGTTGGTGACCATGCCCGACACCTTCCAGTGATCGCTCGGGATCCACGCGGCATCAAGCGTGCCGCCGGTCTTGCCCGCCGCACCAACCGACTGGTGCACCTCGCCGTTCACTTCGACGCCGGTGTCGAACCACTGCAGGCCCGCGCCGTTGCGCACGCGGCTTTGCGATGCACCGTCGAACTGGGCACGGCCCGCAAAGTTGTGGAAGAACAGCCGGTAGTGATCGGCAAACGGCCCGCTGTAGGCCTTGGTGCTGATGCCGTACTCGTTGTTGGCGAACACCGAATTACCCTTGTCCGCCGTGGATTCAATGATCAGCTGCGGGCTCTGGTAGACGTCCAGATCCTTGCGCAGCGCACGCACCGAACCGTTCTCGGGAAAGCGTTCGTCCAACCCATTGGCGACATCCTTGGCGGTCTTCAGATCGTCCACCGCCAGCGATGCACGGCCATAGCCGGCCACCACGCTCAGGTCGTCCGGGTGCTCGGCAAGCGCCGTCTTGTACATGTCGCGCGAGCGGTACGGCTCGGTCTGCACCATCGCGCCGTCGGCACGAGCGCTGACGAGCGAGGCGGCGAACGGCGCTTCGTGGCGCCATTTGTCCAACTCGGCAATGCCCTGGTGCGTGCGGCCCGTCAGGATCAGGTACTGCGCTTCCAGCCGCTTGATGCGTGAGTAATCGGGATTGGGCGTACCGGCTTCCGGCGCCAGGCGTACATATTCCGGATTGTCGGCCTTCATCTTGTCGAGCAGCGCGCGCGCCTCTTCAAAGCGGCCCGTGTCGAGCATGGCGTAGAAAAGGCCTTCCTGAACGTCACCGGTTTCGATCTCGCCGGGGCTCGCATCCTTGAGCGCGCGGGCGTAGGCATCGGCAGCCTTGTCCGGCGTATCGAGATACGCATAGGCATCCCCCGCGGCGACACGCGTATAGGCCGGCACCTTGCCGGTCTGCGACATGGCTTCGTAGCGCTTGACGGCATCCTTCATGCGCCCGCGCGAGGACAATGCCACCACTTCATCCGCCACGATTTCCTGGCGGAACTCCGCGTTCTCCGGCGTATCGGGCACCTTCTTGAGCAGCGCTTCGATCTCGGCCACTGCCTGATCGATGATGACGAAGCGTTCCGGTCCGTTGATGACCTTCAACTGCTGGCGCCCCCAGCGGATGCGCTGTGCGGCGGCGGCATGGTCGACGTGCCACGATTCGCTCTCCTTGAACCAGTCCGGATGCTCGCGCAGATGCTCTTGCGCCAGCGTGGCGGCACCTTCGCGCGACTCCCGCATGACCTCATCGTGAAAGGCCTGGCGGTCGGTCGGCATCGGGCCGACAGGCACGTTGTCGGGGGCATTGCCGGCGGCATGTGTGGCGGCGGCATTGGCGGCTTCCGGCGACACCTGTAGCGGTTCCAGGGCGCCCGGACCCTGAGCGCTCGGGCCCGACGGCATGGCTGGCGCCTGTGCAGCCGGTTCCGGTGTCGGAGCGCCCGGCGGCAGGATCACCGTAGGTGACGGCGGTGCAGACGGAGGCGCCGGGGGGGCTGCCTGGCCAGCAGGCATCGACGATGCGGGGGTCTGCGCGATTGCCGCGGGCGATGTCGTCACGGACGACTCTGCGGGCGGCACCGCCTGTTGTGCAACCAGCAGCGTGCTGGCCGGAGACACCGGCAGATCGTCACCGCCGACGATGACGGTGGTAGATGTAGATGCTGAGGTGGCCGGACCCTTGCCCGCCGCGTCGGCCAACTGCGTGTCGATCAGGCGACGCGTGGCCGCGCTGGAAGCAACGTCGGTCGCGGCGTGCGCGATCATGGGCACCGTACCGACCACCACAACGGTGGCGGCAGCAATTGCGCAGCGGCGGGGATGCCATGCCACAGCCGCGCGGGTGCGCTCGGCTGGCAGGCTCCAGGAGAGTGGCTCGTGGAGTGTCATTGTTGTCATGTCCAGTGGGCGGCCCGTGCAGGCGCACGTCATCCGCATTGCATGAAGAGGTGCCTGGGCTGCGTCAGCCGAGGCGGGCCGTACCGTTGGCGGTGCGCACCGGGGCGCGCATCGGCTTGGCAGGAGCTACACCGCCGGTCGCGCCGCCAAAGGCCCGCGTCATGGCGGCCCAGCGGGATTCGGCGCCCTGTTCAGTGACCGATGCGTTCACCGACGCATTCGTCCGCTCGGGCGCTCCCATCTGGGGGGAAGACGACGCCATCACCGCGTCTCGGGCCGGCGTGCCGGCCTGGAACGGATTGGGTGCGCGTGCAGCGGTTTGCACGAACACGTCGGCGTCTTGCGCATCGCCAGACACCTGGACGGATGTCTGTGCAGATCCAGCGCCGATGGTGGCGGCAGCCCCGCCCTGCAGTTCCAGCGGAATCCCCAGGCGCATGGCGGCGTACACGGCCTCGCTCTTGTTGCGCACGTTCAAGCGCCGATACAGCGTGCACGCGTGCGTCTTGACGGTGGCCTCCGAAATGCCCAGCAGGCGACCGACACCCTTGACGGAGTGGCCGCGCGACAGCAGCACGAGCACTTCGTACTGTCGCAGCGAAACATTCAGCCGCTGCGCCGCTTCGGACGCATCCAGCGAGAGCATCGGCATGGCCGCACTGGCCGCACGCGGCATCAGCGCCGGATACGACTGGCCACCGGCCAGCACGAGCCGCAGCATTGCCAGCAAGACTTCCGGCGGTTGCGATTTGGCGCAGTAAGCGTCCACACCGCACGTCATGGCAACGTGCGCCTCGTCGGCAGACAGGCTGGCCGCGAGCAGCACCACCCGGCTGGCCTCGCTGCTGTCGATGGCCTCGCGCAATTGGGCAGCGAGTTGGCCGGCGTCAGTCGGGCCATCGGGCTCGTCCAAACCGATGACGAGCAGGTCGGCGCGCTCATTGCAAGCATGCAGTTCGCCAGGGACGCCAGCAGGCAATGCGGGGGCGATGACCTCCAGGCCGAGGGTGGGATGCGCGAGCAACTGCGCAAGTCCGGCTCGTAGCAACGGATGATTCTCCAGCAGGACTGCTTTCATGGTTTCCTCGTTTTCTTGTGAAGCGATTCCGGTCAGGCGCGCACACGCCTGCAACTGCGGGCGAACACGCATATGACCGTCGAAACCCCGGGACCGTCCGAGAGAAGCGCCCTGCCGCCGGCGATGTGCCGGCTCTGGAGAAGCGAAGTGCGAATGCCGTGGGGACCGTGGGGACCAATCCGGTTCCGGATTCGCTTATGGGAAAAACCTGTCTGTATGTGGCGGAACTGCCTTGCACATACAGAGTGACCGCACCACATAGAGCAAGCATCGGGCCACCTCCGTGCAGCGCAACATCTGCTTACACTTGCGGCACAAATGACGGCGTGCAGAAGGCGGTGGAAACCCACTGTGGCAAAGGATTGGCGGCCAGCAGCAGCGATTGGTGCGACGCCGCAAATCCACTCCATTTCTGTAACGATTGAGTTACGAGTCGGAGGCATGTGACGACAGGCTGGATCATCCCGCCGGTTGTCCACTGAACGTTTTTACAACCTGTTTTAAAACTTACCGAGTGAGCGCGACAGGCGCCACATCATCGCCTGGACCGCGGGTGCATAGATGGCCGATGCGCCCCATCAGGGCTTATGGCGCATGGCAAAGAGGAAGAGGCTGTCGATGGCGCCCACCACGAAGATGAGGCCGGCGGCCGTATGCAGCATCCAGGCCCCGTCGGCGAACGGCAGTTGGATCGAAGTGTGCGGAATGGCTGCCACCACGCCCGCGGCCACCGACATGCGCAGCACCGGCACCCACCATGTGCGCTTGGCGGGCGGATCGTCGCGATGACGCGGCGCGGGGTCGGGCGTCGAACGGGGCATGCGGCAGGAAGGAGAAGTGATGGCCATGCTGCATTGTTGAACACAACCAATCGAAGCGAAACAGAAAACAGCGCCGTGCAATGCCCGCAATTCCGCTGACTGAAACTGGCTAGGCGGGGTGCGCAGCCAAGTGCCCCAGGTTCTGCAGCATGTCGGCCGTCATCTCTGCCACACCGTATTCGGGCTTCCAGCCCCAATCGCGCCGGGCAACCGAGTCGTCGATGGAATTGGGCCAGCTGGCCGCAATCGCCTGGCGGAAATCCGGCGCATACGCCACCTCGAACGACGGACGATGGCGGCGGATCTCGGCCGCCAGCTGCTCCGGCGTAAAGCTCACGCCGGCCAGGTTGTAGCTGCCGCGCTCGGTGATGCGTTCGGCCGGTGCCTCCATCAACTCGATCGTGGCGCGCACGGCGTCGGGCATATACATCATGGGGAGCGCCTCGTCGTGCTCAAGAAAGCACGTATAACGCTCGCCCTTGACGGCCGAATGGAAGATGTCGATGGCGTAGTCCGTCGTGCCGCCGCCCGGCGCGGTCTTGTACGAGATCAGGCCCGGATAACGCAGGCTGCGCACGTCCACACCGTGGTGCTCGAAATACCAGCGGCACCAGCCCTCTCCCGCCAGCTTCGAAATGCCGTAGACGGTCCTCGGCTCCATGATCGTGCTCTGCGGCGTGTTGTCCGCAGGCGTGGTGGGTCCGAACGCGGCGATCGAGCTGGGCCAGAAGATGCGCTCGAGCCGATGATTACGCGCCGCTTCCAGCACGTTCAGCAAACCATTCATATTGAGCGCCCAGCCCCACGTGGGTGATTGCTCTGCCGCGGCCGACAGCGCCGCCGCCAGGTGATAGATCTGCGTGATCCCGTGGCGCTCGATGATCTCGCGCAACTGGCCGCGATCCGTCACATCCAGCGTTTCGTGGCGGATCTGCGGGTGGCGGCCGCGGGGCACCATGTCGCTTGTCACGACGTTGCCAGTGCCGTAGCGCTCTGCCAGCGCAGCCGCCAGCTCCGTGCCCAATTGCCCGTTGGCGCCAATGATGAGGATGCGCGGTGCCGTTCCCAGATTCGCGCTGGTGCCAGTGCTCATCAGATGATCCCCAGTTCCTTGCCGGCGGTCTCGAACGCCTTGAGCGCCGCATCGAGTTGCGCGCGCTCGTGCACTGCGCTGATCTGCACGCGGATGCGCGCCTGCCCCTTCGGCACCACCGGGTAGAAGAAGCCGACCACGTAGACGCCCAACTCGAGCAGGCGTTTGGACAATGCCTGCGCCTTCTGTGCGTCGTACACCATGATCGGCACGATGGGATGGTCGCCCGGCTTGATATCGAAGCCGAGCTCGACGATCTTGCGGCGGAAATACAGCGCGCTGTCTTCCAGCTTGTCACGCAGCGCGGTGTCGGCTTCCAGCAGATCGAGCACCTTGATGGTGGCCCCGACAATGCACGGCGCCACCGTGTTCGAGAACAGATACGGCCGCGAGCGCTGGCGCAGCAGTGCCACCACTTCCTTGCGCGCGCTCGTGAAGCCGCCCGACGCACCGCCCAGACCCTTGCCCAGCGTGCCGGTAATGATGTCGATCTTGCCGAACACGCCGCGGTGCTCGTGCGACCCGCGGCCGCGTTTGCCGAGAAAGCCCGTGGCATGGCATTCATCAATGCCCAGCAGCGCACCGAATTCATCGCAGATGGCGCGGATCTCATCCAGCCGGGCGATGGTGCCGTCCATCGAGAACACGCCGTCGGTAAACATCAGCTTGAAGCGCGCGCCCGCCGCGTCAGCGGCCTGCAATTGCGCGCGCAGGTCGTCCAGATCGTTGTGCTTGTAGCGATAGCGCTGCGCCTTGCACAGGCGGATGCCATCGATGATGGACGCGTGGTTCAGCTCGTCACTGATGACGGCGTCTTCCGCGCCCAGCAGCGTTTCGAACAAGCCGCCGTTGGCATCGAACGCCGAGCCATAGAGGATCGTGTCTTCCGTGCCGAGAAACTTCGCCAGCCGCGCTTCCAGCGTCTTGTGCAGATCTTGCGTGCCGCAGATGAAGCGCACCGAGCTGAGGCCAAAGCCATGCGAGTCGAGCGCCTCGTGCGCCGCCTTCAGCACCTCCGGGTGCGACGACAAGCCGAGGTAATTGTTGGCGCAGAGGTTGATGACCTCCTTGCCGTCAGCCGTGCGGATCACAGCGCCCTGCGGCGAGGTGATGATGCGCTCGGTCTTGTAGAGACCGGCTTCCTCGATGGCGTCCAGTTCACGCCGGATGTGCGCGTAGAAGGCGTCGGTCGTAGCGCTGGCCTGCGTTGTCCCCATGGTGCTGCTCCTGTAGACTTTGTTGATCGATAAACCGAACAAGTTCGATATATCGAATAATTTGTTCAATTTACAAGATACCAACCGATGGCACAAGCCCCCGCCACCGATGCCCTCACCGATGGCCCACCGGCCGTTGGCGCAAAACTGCAGACACTGCGCCAGGCGCGCAAGCTGTCGCTCGATGAACTGTCGCGCCGCGCGGGCGTGTCCAAATCCATGCTGTCTCAAGTCGAGCGCAATCTGGCCAACCCGACCGTCGCGGTGCTGTGGCGCCTGGCCACCGCGCTCGGCGTCGGGCTGGCGGATTTCCTCTCGCCCGAAGGCGCGGCCGATGCAGCGCCTGCGGTGACGGTGATTCCCGCTCACTCCATCCCAGTCATCAAAAGCCCGGATGGCAAGTGCGAATTGAAGATTCTTGGCCCCGTCGACCTGGCAGCGCGCTTCGAATGGTATGAACTGGCGATCCAGCCTGGCGGCGTGCTGGCGTCAGAGCCGCACGAGCTGGGCTCGAAGGAGCACATCTCTGTGTTGAGCGGCACGGTGACGGTGCAATCCGGCCCGAGCGAGAAGAAGGTGCGGCACGGGGAATCGGCGCGCTATCCGGTGGATGTGCAGCACGCCATCTCGAACGCCGGCAAGACGGTGGCGACGGCGTTGCTGGTGGTCGAATACGCCCAGTAGACGTTGCAGATCGACGCTGCCTAGGCTGCCTGCAGTGCAGGCGCGTGCCACACGCGCGGCAGCAGCATCCCGAGCATCAGCCCGCGCAGCGCCATGAACCCCAGCATCGACAACCACAGCCCGTGGTTGCCCCACAGCGGCTGCAGTGTGACTGACAAGCCCCAGAACGCGGCAGCCGCCACGGCCATCGTCACCAGCAGTTCACGCGTGCGCGTCGCGCCGATGAACACGCCGTCAAACTGGAAGCCCCATACCGACACGATCGGCAGCAGCGCCGCCCACACCAGATGGTGGCGCGCAGCTTCGCGCACGGCGGGCTGGTCGGTCAGTACCCCGATGATGCCGGCACCCGCCAGCGCGTACACGGCCGCGAAGAGCCCAGCGCCGAGCACCGACCAGAACGTTGACACGCGAACCGCCATGCGCAGCGCAGCACGGTCCCGCGCGCCCATGGCGGCGCCCACCAGCGCCTCGGCTGCGTGTGCGAAGCCGTCCAGCCCGTAAGCCATGAAGGTCAGGAAGTTGAGCAGCAGCGCGTTGGCGGCCAGCACCACATCGCCCTGCTTGGCCCCTGCGTGGGCAAACCAGCCGAAGGCAGCCAAAAGGCAAAGCGTGCGCAGGAAGATGTCGGTGTTCAGCCCCATCAGGCGGCGCCAAGCGTTGCGGGCAAGCAGTTCGGCGCGCGTGAGCGGCGGCAGACCAGTGGGCCGTTGCAGCCAGAGCAGCAGCATGCCGAGCCCAAACCCTGCGATATCAGCCAGCGCCGTTGCGGCGCCAATACCGCCGACGCCCATGCGGGCACCCAGCACGAGGGTCAGCACGGCCAACATGTTGACGGTGTTGATGAACACCTGCAGCAGCAACGCCCGCCGCACCTGCTGTCGCCCGAGCAGCGTACCGAGCACCACGTAGTTGGCCAGTGCAAACGGCGCCGACCAGATGCGGGTGTGGCAATACACCTCGGCCATGCGGGTGACGGATTCGCTCGCACCGAGCAGCGCCAGCGTGATCCGGATCGCCGGCACCTGCAGCACCAGCAATACCGCTCCAATGGCAAAGGCCAGTAGCAGCGCGCGCACCACGCTTGCCCGCAACGCCTGCGCGTCGCCCGCGCCGTGTGCTTGCGACACCAGCCCCGTGGTGCCCATGCGCAGGAAGCCAAACCCCCAGAACACGAAGTTGAAGAAGACCCCGCCCAGCGCCACGCCGCCGATGTATTCCGGCCCCGGCAAGTGGCCCGCCACGGCGGTATCCACCGCCGAGAGGATCGGCTGCGTCAGGTTGGCCAGCACGATGGGAAACGCCAGCGTCAGCACGCGCCGGTGCCACTGGGCCCGGGACGCAGGTGCAACCGAAGTGGCGAAAGAGGAGTCCATGGGGACAAAAACTGCGTGGAACGATGAAAAAGTGGGTGCAACCGCTCACGATTTCGCTATCATTGCGCCCCATTGCGGGCTCCGGAATCGGGCGGCAAGTGCGGCACCCCGCACAACGTCGCCGATGACTATACGCGAATCCCCCCGGAAGGCAGACACCGTGTTTTGCCTTTCATCGCGGCCGGACAGGTGCGGTTGATGCTACGCGTCACCCAGCACACGCATGTCCTGGGCTGGTGAGACCCACCACATAGGACGGCGGGCGGCGCCCAAACAGCGTCGCCTCGGTAGAACTAAGCGGACTGGTAAGCAAACCGCGGTGCCCTGTCGAACTTCCGACTCGCCGGGGCGGAGACTCCTCTTGGAAAAAAACGTACAACGCAATCTCGGCGCCTGGGCATTGATGTTGACCGGGTTGGGCTCGATCATCGGCTCCGGCTGGCTGTTCGGCGCCGGCCACGCTGCAAAGGTCGCGGGCCCCGCAGCCATCTTTACCTGGATCATCGGCGCCATCGTCATCCTGGCCATTGCCCTGACGTATTCCGAACTGGGCGCAATGTTTCCGGAATCGGGCGGCATGGTGCGCTATGCGCGCTACTCGCATGGCTCGCTGGTGGGCTTCGTGGCGGCCTGGGCCAACTGGATCGCCATCGTCACCGTCATCCCCATCGAGGCTGAGGCTTCGATCCAGTACATGAGCAGTTGGCCGTGGCCCTGGGCGCAGTCGCTCTTCCAGCACGGTGAGCTGACGCCGCCGGGGCTCGTCCTGTCGGCAGTGCTCGTCGTGGTGTACTTCCTGCTGAATTACTGGGGCGTGAAGGTGTTTGCCAAGGCGAACAACGCCATCACGATCTTCAAGTTCATCATTCCGGCCGCGACTGCGGTGGCGCTGGTTGCGGCAGGCTTCCATCCGGGCAACTTCGGCACGGGCACGGGCGCGAATGTGGCAGGTCAAGGGTTTGCCCCGTACGGCTGGTCTGCGGTGCTGACCGCCATCGCCACCAGCGGCATCGTGTTTGCGTTCAACGGTTTCCAGAGCCCGATCAACCTGGCGGGCGAGGCGCGCAACCCGGGCCGCAACGTGCCCATCGCGGTGATCGGTTCGATCCTGCTGGCGGCGGTGATTTACGTGGCGCTGCAGGTGGCCTTCCTGGGCGCGGTGCCGCCTGAGTCGCTCGTCAATGGCTGGCACGGCATTGACTACCACTCGCCGTTCGCCCAGCTGGCGATTGCGCTGAACCTGAACTGGCTGGCCATCGTGCTGTATATCGATGCCTTCGTCAGCCCGTCGGGTACCGGCAGCACGTACATGGCCACCACCACCCGCATGATCTATGCGATGGAGCGCAACAACACCATGCCGGCCATCTTCGGCCGCGTGCACCCGTTGTTCGGCGTGTCGCGTCCGGCCATGTGGTTCAACCTGGCGGTGTCGTTCATCTTCCTGTTCTTCTTCCGCGGCTGGGGTGCACTGGCTGCCGTGATTTCGGTGGCAACGGTCATTTCGTACCTGACGGGGCCGATCAGCGTGATGTCGCTGCGCCGCACGTCGCCGCAGCTGCATCGTCCGCTGCGTCTGCCGGGGCTGTCGCTCATCGCGCCGTTCGCGTTTGTGTGCGCATCGCTCATCCTGTACTGGGCCAAGTGGCCGCTGACCGGCGAGATCATCGTGCTGATGCTGGTGGCCCTGCCCGTGTACTTCTACTACCAGGCCAAGGCCGGCTGGCCCGACTTCAAGACGGAGTTGAAGGGCGCGTGGTGGATGATCGCCTACCTGCCGACCATCGCAGCGCTGTCGTACTGCGGCAGCACGGAGTTCGGCGGCCACGGCTACATCCCCTACGGCTGGGACATGGGCATCGTGGCAGTGCTTTCGCTGTTCTTCTACCACTGGGGCGTGGTCAGTGGCTGGCACACGCGCTATCTTGACGAGGTGGACAGCGTGCACGAAGAAACCGAAGTGCGTGACCGCAAGCGCGGCGCGCGCGAAGTTCCGCAAGGCGTCTGACGCCACGGTTGCACGCTGAAAAAAAACGCCCGACCGGTTCTGCCGGCGGGCGTTTTTTCTTGTTCTGCTGCGGTGATGCCGCAGCGATAGCCACGGCCGCTAAAGCTGGGATCGCGCCTAGTCCGAACCGGCCTTGACGAAATCAATGAACGCCCTGAGCGGAGCCGGTACAAGCCGCCGCCCCGGATAGTAGAGATACGGCCCTGGGAACGGACGCCACCATGCCTCGAGCACTGGCTCGAGCGCCCCGCTGGCCAAATGTGGACGCAGCCAGTCTTCGTAGAGGTGCACGACGCCGACGCCGGCAACAGCGGCGTCCACGACAAGATCGATCGCGCCCCCAATACGGACGAGCAGCGGGCCGGATGGGTCAACATTGACCACTTCACCGTCGCGCTCGAACTCCCACGGCGGCATGGCGCCGCTCGCAAATCGCCCACGCAGGCAAGCGTGGTCCAGCAGGTCGCGGGGATGGTTTGGGCGGCCGCGTCGATCGAGATAGCCGGGTGCCGCTGCCGTTGCGAAGCGCTGCGATCGCGGGCCGATCGGAACGGCGATCATGTCCTGTTCGAGCCGCTCGTCATAACGAATGCCTGCGTCGAAACCCGCAGCCAGGATGTCAACAAAGCTCTCTTCCGCCACGACCTCCAGCTGGATCTCGGGATAGGCGTCGAGAAAGCCCGGGATGATGGCGGGCAACACGAGCCGCGCGGCGCTCATCGGCACATTGAGCTTTAGCGTGCCGGCCGGCCTTTCGCGAAAGCTGTTGACGACATCGAGCGCGGCTTCCACCTCGCTCAAGGCCGGCCGCAGGCGGCTTAGCAGGCGTTGCCCCGCTTCGGTGGGCGAGACGCTGCGCGTCGTGCGGTTCAGCAGGCGCACACCGAGCTGCGTCTCCAGCCGCCGCACCGCCTCGCTGAGCCCGGATGCGCTCGCGCCCATCAGTCTTGCACCTTCGCGAAAGCCCTTGGCCTGCGCCACCGCCGCGAAGGCATTCAGGTCACCCAGATCGACTTTCATTGTTCACCTTTTCGCACAACCCGTGCGGATTATGTCCCCTTATCGCGCACCGCGCTTGCGCCTAATCTGCTGTCACCCTTTCTTCGATCTTCGACACAGGAGTGTGACCATGTCTCTCATCGTTCAGTCCGGCACGTTTTCCATCGGCGGCCACCAGGTGCACCGCCTCGGCTATGGCGCCATGCAGCTCGCCGGCCCCGGCGTCTTCGGCCCACCCAAGGATCGCGACGCGGCGCTTGCCGTATTGCGCGAGGCCGTGTCCTTGGGCGTCAACCATATCGACACGAGCGACTTCTACGGCCCGCACATCACGAATCAACTGATCCGCGAAGCCTTGCACCCGTATCGCGACGACCTGCTCATCGTCACCAAGATCGGTGCAAGGCGCGGTGCCGAGGGCGCGTGGCTGCCGGCGTTTTCCGCGCAGGCGCTGACCGAAGCCGTGCACGACAATCTGCGCAACCTCGGCCTGGATGTGCTGGACGTGGTGAATTTGCGGATCATGTTCGACCCGCATGGCCCGGCCGAAGGGTCGATCGAGGCACCCCTCACCGCCCTGGCGGAACTGCAACGGCAGGGGCTGGTGCGGCACATCGGGCTGAGCAACGTCACGGCCAACCAGATCGCAGAAGGACGGCGCATCTGCGAGATCGTCTGCGTGCAGAACCACTACAACCTCGCTCACCGAAACGACGACGGCCTGATCGACGCGCTTGCCCGCGACGGCATCGCGTATGTTCCGTACTTCCCGCTGGGAGGTTTCAGCCCGCTGCAGTCGTCCACGCTCAACGATGTCGCAGCGCGGCTCGGCGCCACACCGATGCAGACCGCACTCGCCTGGCTGCTGCAACGGTCGCCGAACATTCTGCTGATCCCGGGCACCTCGTCAGTCGGCCACCTGCGCGAGAATCTTGGCGCAGCGGCGATTGCGTTGCCGGAAGATGCGATGCGCGAACTCGACGCTGTCGCACTTTCCACGGACGCTGCGTCGTAATACCTTGCTTGGCGGCCCGGCGGTCGATGCACCGGGCGGCTGAAACGGACGCGACGGTCTTCGCCGCCCATTTTGCGGAAGCGCAGGCTGCAGCGTTCACGAAACGGTTCCGCTCGGCCAGATGCTGCCACCGCAGCGTTTGGCGAGATCGCCCACTTTCAACAACATGGTGGCTCCTGTCTTCTGGCTTGGACACAGGCTAGGACCTCACACAATGTGAGGGTCAAGCCCGGCATGGATGGATCGCAATGGACAGCGCCCCGTGAAGACGCAGGCGCTTCCGGCATTCTGAACCGGGCCCCTCTGTGGTGGGGACCATGTCCCGCGAACCCGCGCCGCTGCGTGCGTCACAAAAAGTTCATTCAACTCTGTGTTCAGCGGGTCGTTTAGCAGAATGTCCGATCTAGCGTCTGCTGCCAACGTCATGACTTTCTCACCGACTCCCTTGCCCGCGGGCATTGCGCCCGAGATGCTGCGCACGGTGTTCCAACCGATCTTCCGCCTGTCGACCACCGAGGTGCTCGGCTACGAAGCACTGCTGCGCGGGCCGGCAGGCTCGGCCATGGAGTCGCCCGCTGCGCTGTTTGCCGCCGCATCGGACACCGCGGGCACGATTGCGCTGGAGACGACCGCCGCGCGTCTGGCCATCGCCAATTTCTCGGCCATGCGTCTGCCGGGCAAGCTGTTCCTGAACTTCAGTGCGCAAGGCGTGCGGCAGTTGCTGCAAGACCATGCGCGCCTGCTGCATGCCATTGCCGACCACGACCTCCACCCCTCGCGGATCGTCATCGAACTGACCGAGCAGACGCCCATTGATGATCTGGCCAGCTTTGCCGAGGCGCTGTCGGTGGCACGCGATTTTGGCCTGCAGTGCGCGCTGGACGATTTCGGCACCGGCAATGCCAACCTGAACCTGCTGATCGAACTGACGCCCGACTTCATTAAGCTCGACAAGTATTTCTTGCGTGACATTGCCAAGCATCCAGCCAAGCTGGACATCGCGCGCACGCTGCAGCAGACGCTCAAGGGCGGCGCCACCAGCATCATTGCCGAAGGGCTGGAAACCGAGGACGAACTGGGCGTGGTGCGCGACCTGGGCATCCGCTTCGGACAGGGCTTCTTCCTTGCACGCCCCCAGGACAAGCCCGCGAGCGACATGTCGAGCCAGGCGGCGCGCGTGCTGCAGTCGTCGCAGATTGCGGTGTTTCCGCAGGCCGTGCGCGTTGGCTGGCGCGCCATCACGGCCAGCAAGCTCTTGCGCATGGCACCCACCCTGCCCCTGCGCAGCAGCAACGACGACGTGCTGCACCTGTTCAACCGCCACCCCGATCTGCACACCGTGGCGCTGCTCGATGAAGACAAACGCCCGCTCGCGCTCATCGCACGCCGTGCATTCATCGACCGCTATGCGATGCCGTATCACCGCGAGCTGTACGGCAAGAAGCCGGCGCTGGCATTTGCCAACCGGCAGCCGGTTCTGGTGGAAAAATCCGCATCGCTGGAAGACATGTCGGCGCTGCTGATGAGCGAAGACCAACGCTACCTGACCGACGGTTTCATCATCACCGAGCATGGCCGCTACCTGGGCCTGGGCACCGGCGAAGAACTGGTGCGCACCGTGACCGAAATCCGCATCGAGGCCGCGCGCTACGCCAACCCGCTTACGTTCCTGCCGGGCAACATTCCGTTGAACCTGCACATTGAACGTTTGCTGGAAGCGCGCGCGGAGTTCTATGCCTGCTATGTGGATCTGAACCACTTCAAACCCTTCAACGATCAGTACGGCTATTGGCAGGGCGACGAGATGCTGAAGATGGCCGCCGCCGTGCTGGCCAACGCATGCGAACCCACGCGGGATTTTCTCGGCCACGTGGGCGGGGACGATTTCCTGATCCTGTTCCAGAGCGCCGACTGGCAGGCGCGCATCACGCAGGCCATGGCGGCATTCAACACCAACGCGCTCGCCATGTACACGCCGGCTGACCGCGCCGCGGGCGGCATGCATGCAGAAGACCGCAAGGGGCTGCCGGCGTTCTTCCGCTTCGTGACCATGGCGGTGGGCGCGCTGCACGTGCTCCCCGGCGCCGCACATAACAGCGACGACATCGGCACCGCCGCCGCCCTCGCCAAGCGGCGCGCCAAGCAAAGCGACAGCGGTTTCCATCTGGAAGCCATGCGCCCCACGCAGCCCGTGCGGGCCATGGGCTGACACATCTCGGACAACGCTACAGCGTCGCTGGAATCAGCCCCAGTAGCGCGGCCTTCACCACGGCATGCGTCTTGTTGGCGGCATTGAGCTTGGTGACGGCATTGCGGATGTGGAAGTTCACGTTGCGCTCGGTCATCTCCAGGATGGCCGCAACTTCCGCCGCCGTCTTGCCTTCGGCCGTCCAGTGCAGCGTCTGGCGTTCAACCTCTTTCAGGCGCGTGGCGGCATCGGGCAAGACCTTCTCGGCCATGAGCGTGCTGATGCTGCCGTGTGCACGCTGGCTCAGCCAGATCATTTCGGGCTCGCTGACGGCCAGTTCGTCTTCGGTGATGGGCGTGGCGCGGCGCACCAGGCTGAAGGTGCCGAAGATGCCGGTGTGGTCGCGAATGGTGTGCGACCACCCGTGGTTGAGCCCGTGCTGGCGCGCGTCCGCCCAGAACCGCGCGTCTGCCGTGGCGATGCCGGACCACAGCACAGGCTTGACGCAGCGCTGCCCAAACTGCAACACCGGGTCGATGGCTAAATAACCGTGCACGCGGTAGTGCTCACACCAGGGCTCCGGGTAAGTGCTCCAGCAGAGGGTGTTGAAGCGCGTGATCGGGATCGCTGCACGCAGGGCATAGGCGCAATAGTCGAAACCGAGTAGCGCTACCGCCGGTTGCAGACTGCGGATGACAGCATCGGCATCGCGCAGTCCGTTCAACTGATGCAGCAATGCCGCACGCCAGGCTGTTGCGCGGTCATGCGGCAATTGGTTGTGAGCGCCCATCCCATCGGCCTCCAGAACACACACTGAATCGCCATGCGCATCCCGCTATCCGGCCTTCCTCATTTCAAACTGACGGAAAGCGTGATCGGCCTTGTGTTTTGCTGAGTGCAATCGCTGGCGTTTTGAAACTATACATAATCCGAAACGAATTGCGCGCCGTGCATAACCGATGCAATTAGTAGAATTTCTCGAATATTGGAATAGCGCAATACAGAGATAAATTCATTGATAGCCAAACGGTTTTTCGCAAAAAAGCACCCATTATTTGAATCTGATTTTTTTAGGCTCGGCATGCCCACATTGCCGCTCCCACCGTCTGGGCGGGTGTTCTTCTTACACACTCGGGGTAAGCGAAATTCGTATCGTTGGCTTCCAATATTGCCCGCCTCTGGCACCCCAGGTGCGCCTCTGTAGGGGTTGCCGGGTTGCGCTGTCGAGAACACCGCAAAGCGCGCGCCAGCGCCACATTGGGTGGTGCGATAACGCGACACCCAGCAAGGAGCGCACCCCTCTCCAGCGACAAAACGCCGCAGTAAAAATAACAATCTCGACGTCGTACGTGCAGGTTAATCAACGTTCGGGAAAATTGACGTGTCAGATTTACACGCCCGTGTGGCGATTTGCTCCCACAGCAGAGAATTAAGGCAAGAACGGCTTTCTTATTGGGGTTTCGCTCTGTCAGCGAAACCCTTACAGTCTGCCCCGCGACTCACCCTCTCGATGTAGTCGAGACCCCGACAAAAACACGACGGTACGAAGCAACAGGGTTTTTGGCGCGTCTTCATCCTCGTCACTTCCCCGGTTTGTGGCGCTTTTTCAAATCCGGATTTTCCGGAATTGGCGGAGCTTTGCCAAAATCGGAAAAGTGACGCGGACTTAATGCGGCGGTTGCCCCGCTCCACTAACCCACTTGTTTAGGAAGTTCCGTTTCATGCGCTCCACTCTGATTTCACTTGGTCTTGTCGCCAGCGCCGCTCTCGGCCTGTTCTCTGCCGGCGCCCAGGCCAACTGCGTTGCCAATCCGCCCACGCAATCCAACTCGACCTTCCCCGCCAGCCTGACCGGCAAGCTCGCGTATCACAGCTACGTCAGCTACGGCGACGGCACCAGCCAGATCTTCATCTACGACTTTTCGGCCCGCACGCTGCAACAGGTGTCGAAGGCGGCCTGGGGCATCCAGGACCCGATGAATGCCGTGTTCAGCCCTGACGGCAAGTGGATCGCCTTCATGGGCATCACCAACAACGCGTGGAACGTGTTCTTCTGGCAAGTCGGCTCGACCAGCATGCCAATCAACCTGACCAACAGCACCGGCCAGACGCGCAATGAAGACCCGAAGTTCAGCACCGACGGTAAATCGCTGTTCTTCAAGCAAAACGGCGACGTTATGCAGGCCGCGCTGTCGTACACCAGCTCGGGTCCGGTCTTCACTTCCACCGTGAACCTGACGCGCACGGCACCGACGCTGGAAAACTCGATGCCGTTTGCAACGCCGGACGGCACCGCCGTCTTCTACACCACGGGCACCGGTTCGGGCATGGGCCTCTACAAGCAGACCGTGGGCAGCACCGCCAAGGTGGCGTTCGACACGCCCGCCGGCCTGGCGACGTACTACCCGATCGTACGCGCCGACGGCACGGTGTTCTACGCCCGCTGGCACGACGCCACCAGCCAGGCCGACCAGATCTACACCAAGGTCAACCCGAGCGACACGCCCAACCAGCTCGCGCTCAACGACTGCAACAGCAACAACTCCGACCCATCGCCCGTGAACAACACGAACTACGTGTTCTTTTCGTCGACGAGCGCCGGCGGCTACCAGCTCTACCTGGGCGACGCGAGCACCGGCCAGCGCTGGAGCCTGTCGCAGTTTGGCGTGAACTCGGACACGACCAAGGCCAAGCTCGGCTCGAACTACTACGCAGGCACGCCGACGGCCGCCGCAAAAGCCATCACGCTGCTCTCCCAGGGCAAGCCGGCCAGCGCATCGTCCAGCTACAGCGCCAGCCTCGGCCCGGCCTACGCGTTCGACGGCAACACCACCAGCACGCGCTGGGATTCCGTGGAAGGCGTGGCCGGCGCGCAATGGCTGATGGTCGATCTGGGCGCGACCCGCACCATCACCGGCGTCGATCTGTACTGGGACGCAGGCGCCAAGGTGTATTCGATCCAGACCTCGAACGACGGCGTGAGCTGGACGAGCATCTACTCGACGTCGAGCGGCGCCTCGTGGGGCCATACGTCACTCACCAACCTCAAGGGCAGCGGTCGCTATGTGCGCATGTACGGTACGCAGCGCGCCACGCAATGGGGTTACTCGCTGGACGAAATGCAGGTGTGGGGCTACTAAGCCGCGGTATCCGCATCAGCATCCGCATCGCCTGACGTGACAACGCCCCGGTGGCTTCGGCCATCGGGGCGTTTGTCATGGGTCAGGGGGTCGATCAGCAGCCAGCATTGGGGCCTACCCCTAAATTGTCAAAAGCTGAACATTCAGCCTGGGCCCGGCTCGGCACGATGGCGTCTCCGCACCACGCCAGAGGATGACGATGCCCTCCCGCACACCACCGAACAGCACCCCGCACGGCATGAGCCGGCGCGATTTCCTGACGTTTGGCACCGCGGCCAGCCTTGGCGCGCTGGGCTTGAGCCTGCCGGAAGGTGCGCATGCCGCTGCGCACGCGAATGACGCCAGTTGGCACGCCGGCCAGCTCGCGCACTTGATCCCGGCAGCCAGCCACGACCGCTTTCTCATCAAGGCATCGTTTCAGGCGCCGCTTGCGCGGGCACCTTGGTTGATGGTCAACGGCAGGCGCGTCGCTGGGGAGCAGACGGATGCCGCCGGCCGCTTCTGGCGCTTCGACGTGCGTGGTCTGCAGCCCGCCACGCAATACACGCTGCGCATTGTCGATGCGGCCGGCAAGCCGCTGGCCGACGCGTGGCCGCTGCGCACCTTTCCGTCACCGGATGCCACGCCCGCGCGACTGCGCATCCTGGCCTACACCTGTGCCGGCGGTTATGACGGCCCACCCTTGGCCGGCAAGACCGCGTGGCTCGACATGACCGCGCGCCGGCGCCTGCTGGCACGCGGCATGTCGTTTGCACCAGATACCGTCATCGCCAACGGCGACCACATCTACTGGGATCTGCAGACCTCGCAGAACAAGCCCTTCGCACGCCAGGTGCGCGAACTGATGTGGGCCAAGTTTGGCGGTGCGATCGATACATCGGTGCCGATGTCGCACCCGAAGAACGAAGCCATCTTCACGCGCGTGTGCGATTACCAGATCAGCGGGCTGTACGGCACCACGCTGCGCTCCGCGCCCGCGTATTTCCTGACCGACGATCACGACACGTTCGAAAACGACGAGTTCGACGACAAGGTCGCCACCCTGCCGCCGGAGCCTTACGGGCTGGTCGGCGCAGAGCTGACGCAGCGCCGCTACTACCCCGAGTTCCTGCCCGACGCCAACCGCCCCGTCTGGTTGCCCGGCGGTGACAAGGCCGGCATGCCCACCGACACCAACAGCGCTTTCGGCACGCTGCGTTACGGCGCATTGCTTGAGGCCGTGCTGTACGACTGCCGGCGCTTTCTCGACAACAAGGGCATCCACGCACGCGTCGTGCCGCAATGGGTGGAAGACTGGCTCGTGGCGCGCACACGCACTGAAGACACCGCGCACTTCTTCCATGTGCCCTCGCTGCCGTTTGCGTATTCGTCCGGCAAGCTGGGCGACTGGTATCCGGATTTGCTCGACAGAAAGACCGGCCGCCTCGTCGCCAACGAACCCAAGGCTGGCTGGCAAAGCGGTTGGCACGCCCAGCACCAGCGCCTGGTGGCGGCTCTTGCCCAGCAGAAACAGCGCGCGGCCGTCATCGTGCAAGGCGACTTCCATGCATCGGCGGCCGGGTCGATGTCGCGTTCGGGTGATCTGGCGCTCGCGCAACCGGTGCATGCGGTCATGACGGGCACTCTGGGCACTGGCGACCTCGCTTTCCCTTCAGCATTCCGCAGCATCGAGACCACGCCGGCACTGTCCGTCGCCATGCAGGAGGCGCTACGCCCGACGGAGAAAAACGGCTTTACCATCATCGACGTGACGCCCGAGAAAATGACCTTCTCGCTGTTCATGTGGCGCCCGCCCGAGCCGGTGGAAGCCATCGATACGCTACAGCCGGCGCTGGTGTACGAGGTGCCGCGGCTGGCGTGACAAGTCAGCGCAACAACAAGGAGACGCATGGCGAAGATCTGCATCGTGGGGGCCGGCTCGATCGGCTGTTACCTGGGTGGCCGTCTGCTGGCGGCCGGCGCCGATGTCTCGCTCGTGGGCCGCGCACGCATCGGCAACGAACTGAGCGCACACGGCCTCACCTTGACGGACTACCGCAACGGCCGCTGGCACGTGGCGCCGGCTGAGGTGCGCTACATGGCCGAGCCCGGCGACGCCGCCGATGCCGATCTCGTGCTGGTGACCGTGAAGTCCGCTGCCACGCAAGCCGTTGCCGATGAACTGAAGCCCGTGCTGCGCGCGGGTGCCATCGTCATCAGCTTCCAGAACGGTCTGCGCAATGCAGACCTCCTGCGCGCCGCGCTGCCGCAGCAGATCGTGCTCGCCGGTATGGTGCCCTTCAACGTGATGCAGCCTGGCCCAGGCGCCTTTCATCAGGGCACGGCCGGTGAATTGGAAGTGGCGGCATCCCCCGCGCTGCAACCGTTTCTCGATGACTTCCTCCGCGCCGGTCTGCCGCTCACGGAACGCACCGACATGGCAGCCGTGCAATGGGCCAAGCTGCTGCTCAACCTGAACAACGCCATCAATGCACTGGCCAACCGGCCGCTGAAGGAAGAGCTGTCGCAGCGTGCATACCGTCGCTGCCTCGCGCTGGCGCAAACGGAGGCACTCCGGCTGCTGTCGAGTGCGGGCATCCAGCCTGCCAAGCTGACGCCCATACCGCCCGCCTGGATTCCACGCCTGCTTGCCACACCCGATGCGGTGTTTGCGCGACTGGGCGGCAAGATGCTCGCCATGGACCCGCTCGCACGTTCGTCCATGTCCGACGATCTGGCCGCCGGGCGCACGACCGAAGTGGACTGGATCAACGGCGAAGTGGTGCGCCTGGCCGAGCGCCTGGGGCAACGCGCCCCCGTGAATGCGCACCTGTGTGCGATGGTGCATGCCGCCGAATCTGCTGGCACGCGCCCGAGCTGGTCCGGCAACGATCTGTTGGCGGCCTTGCGTGCAGCGGGTTAGTCGGCGCCTGCTTCGCTGGCATCCAGCAACAACGCCATGTCCTGAATCTCGATGTGGCCATAGCGCAGGCGGATCGCACCGAGCTTGACCAGTGCCTGCAGCTCCTTGCTCAGCGTCTGCCGGCTGATGCCCAGCATCATCGCCAAGGCGTCTTGCGAGGTCGAAATGCTCGCGCGCCCCTCTGCCGATTGCGACACATCGCCGTGCGCGAGTGAAGCAATGCGCCGCGCCACACGCGCCCGCGTACCGTGCAGTGCCGCACTCGCCAGCGAGCCATACGCCAGCCGCAAGCGCGCTGCCACCAGCCGGCAATCGCCCCGGCAAACGCGGCATCACGCATCAATGCTTCAAAGCGCGCCACGCTCACCGCCAGCACTTCCGAATCTTCCAGTGCAATGGCGCAATGGCCGCGCGGTTGTTGATCGAGGGTCGAGACCCCGCCAAACCAGTTGCCTGGCTCCACCAACGTGAGGATGGCTTCATCTCCGTCTGCATTGAAGATGGAGAGCTTGAGCGCGCCGCTGGCCACGCCAAAGAACGCGTGCGAACTGGCGTCCAGGGGATCGCCCTGACGAAAGAGAAATGCGCCGGCGGCGATTTGCACGGGCACCGTGGCTTCGAGCAGCGCCTCGGCAACGTGCGGAGGGAGGCTCCGGAACCAGGGGTTGGCGGCAAATGCGTTCATCACGATTCAGTTTCCGCACTTAGCCTCGACGGCCTAACACCCAACCCACCGACAACACATATCGACTGCCGCCCACCACGCGCGTCACGCTGTGCTCGCACGCGTCGGGGCGGAACAGCTTGATGCGTCGAGTCTGGAAGATCGGCTTCGCGCAGACAAACTCGCCGCCCGCGCGTGGCGACTTCAGCACGATGTTCAGCCGGTAGTGCCGGCCATTGGTGACGGGGTCGGTATGCGGTGGAATTTCCGAGCCGTCCGGATAGCGGATCAGGTAGCTGTCGAACGGGATGGGCCATAACGCGGTGGCCAGCAGCATCTTGTCGTAGCCCGTGCCCTGGCGGCCGCGCTGCCAGCGAAAGGCGGTGCCGAAGAATGCGCGCACGGAAGACATGGAAGCGAAGCAGCCCGATGGAATCCGGGCATCTTAGCCGGGAACTATCGGCGCTTGTCGAATTTCTTCCAGTACTGGAACGGCTCCTGGTGGCACTCGTAGTCCAGCTCGGCCACGCGCGTCTGCAGGCGTTCCTGGGCCTCCCGCACGGCAGGGTTGTAGACCACCGGGCCAATCTCTTCCAGAAAGAAACTGAGCAGCGCACCGGCCTGGATGTTGCCGATGCGCTCGTCCAACTGCTCGGTGAAGTAGCGGTGGATGGATTGGACGGCTTCTTCGCGGACGTCGCGGAAAGCCAGTGCAGAAAAAGAGACGCCGACAGCGTTGTCAAATCGACAGGCTTTGCGCAAACGCCAGCGTGCCGGAGCGGCTGAAATGGCGCCATATCGGGCTCTGCGGGCAAGGAACTTGCTGATGCGCGGCGCGGTTGCGCATGCGGGCATCCGTCGCCTATCGTGTCATCAGCACGATTGCATCGCACGCCACGCCGGGGAACCCGCATGCGTATCGAACTGAACCACACCATCGTCTGGTGCCGCGACAAGCAGAAGTCCACGCGCTTTCTGCGCGACATCCTCGACCTGCCCGAGCCGATCCCGTTCGGGCAGATGCTGGTCGTGCCGCTATCGAACGGCGTATCGCTCGACTTTTTTGACAGCGAGGCGCCCATCGCGATGCAGCACTACGCCTTTCTCGTCAGCGATGCCGAATTCGAGCAGGCGTTCGCGCGCATCCAGGCGAAGGGACTGGCGTACTGGGCAGACCCCGCGAAGAAGCGTCTGGGTGAAACCTACGAACACAACGGCGGGCGCGGCCTGTACTTCGACGATCCGGATGGGCATTTTCTGGAGATCATGACGCGACCGTATGACCTGGGATCGTAGCTCGCATACCTTGCGCCTCTCGGGCAGTGCGACCAAGGCACACATCCGCCGGACTTCGTAAGGCATCGGCACGATCTTGTACGGCACCGCGACAGCAGCCGCGCGGATTGCCGTTGCCTTGCGCGCGACGCTACGCCACCGCAGCCACGTTGACCACATCGGCCGCGCAGATGCGATCGCGTCCCTGATGCTTGGCGTCGTACAGCGCGCGGTCTGCGCGTGCGCTCAACCGATCGAACGATTCGCCGGGCTGCCACACGGCCACGCCACCGCTGAGGCTGTAGCGGCACGACTGCGCACCGGCCATGACAACGTGCGCGGCAGCGGCCTTGCGCAATCGATCTGCAAGGTGCATGGCATTGCCGCTGTCCGTGTCGGGCAGCAGCAGCGCAAACTCTTCGCCGCCAATGCGCCCGAGTACGTCGGTGGGCCGCAACTGTGCTTGCGCCATCTGCACGAACGCCCGTAACACAGCATCGCCGGCAGCATGGCCGAGGGTGTCGTTGATGCGCTTGAAATGATCCAGATCGAGAATCAGCAATGCCAGCGGCCTCGCGTGCCGCAGCACACGGCCAACATGGCGGCGCGCCAGCGCCTCGAAGCCCTGGCGCGACAGCGCACCGGTCAGGAAATCGCGGTTGGCCGCATCACGCGCGTCTGCCAGCAGGGCGTCATGCACCATCAGCATGGCCGACATCGACAGGATGGGCATGATGGCCGCTGCCACCACGAGCAACAGCACGCTGCCGGCGGTGGCAAACATGCTCGGATTGGACGCCGCGTGCAGCGTCAGGAAGTAGACGCCGCGTATGAGCTGACAAACGCCGAACACGAAGGCAATGATGGCCGTGACACGATACGGATACGTCGATCGACCGGCGGGCGAATGGCGCAACAGCATCCACACCAGTGCCGTACAGAAGGCGCCTGAAAACAGCGTGGTCGAAAACACCCGCATGGGGATGCTGTCGACAGCGTAGCGCCAGTAGATGACCGCGACCCCCACCGCCGTCACACCTGCCAGCAGGATGGGCCACTGCGGCCGACGGCCAAGAAAACGCGCACAGCCCGCGTAGTACGCAGCCCCACCCAAGGCCAACAGGACATTGGCCACGACAACCGACAGGGCATCGGGAATCTTCCCGCGCAGCAGGATCAACGGCAGTGCCACCACCACGGCCAAATTGGCGCCAAACCATTCGGCGATGCCTGCCTTGCCGGCGCGCAGCAACGAACCGAGCAACCCCAGCAGCACGAAGCTCATCAGCGCCGACGTGGCAATGGCGACGCCTGGATCCAGCATGAGCACTCCCGCAAGGTCTTTTGTGGCGGGGATTCTACGAAAAGCCGCGCGTTGCGAACATCACCGGGTGGTGGGGCACACCGCAGCCGCTACCGCGGCCAAACTCAACGCTGAGGTCCGAGGTCGTCTACGGCATATCCGCCGGCGGGTTGCAACGCGGCTTCGGCGGCGTCCACCTGGGCAGGCTCGGCGTCAAAGGTCAGCACAAAGCGCCCCCCGATCACGACGTTCTGGAATTTGCGCTCGTAGGTCCCGGCGCTTTCGCCGCCGGGCTCGTAGTCGCCGCACAGGAAGTTGCCGCACAAGGCACCTGCCTCGTCACCCTGGTGCGACAGCGCGACGTGCTCTCGGGTAAGGCCGGTGTTCAACACGGCTTGGCGAGCTGCTTCCGCAGCAGCATGGTCTGTGAAGATGCGGACGATGGTCGGAATGGGGGTTCTCCTCGTCGTGGTGAACCCAAGGTTGACGCATCGGCCGTGCCCAGCAACACGCCGGGCCGCCCGCTCAGAACAGCGCCATCTGCCGCATCCCAAACCCGATTGCCTCCTCCACCCGCATGCGCGCGTGCGTGAGCGACCCCTCGATGCCCGAGAGCGTGCCGGCCAGCCAGCGGTAAAGCAGCGGTGCCTGACCGCGTGGGCTCAGGTGGATTTCACCGAGCTTTTTGCCGCGCTTGTCACGGTAGTAATGGGAGCGGTAGCCGCGTTCCCAATGCGTGATTGGGCCGCGCCATCGGCGCAGGCGGCGGGGTTTGGTCGGGAAGTTTTCGGCGGACGATGCCGACGCCGGTTCCTCCCAGCCGAAAGCGGGTTTGGCAAACAGCGGCAAACCTTCCAGATCGGGGTAGAAATCCATCGTCGTATGCTCAGCTAGCCGCGCCGCCGCAGGCTTTGCAGACAAAAACGGCGCGCAGCCCGCATGATACCTGGGTTTATGGCGGACAGCACGTGCAAATGGCCTAGCGGCGCGCATCGGAACAACGCTGCGCACGCCGGACACTTCTCGCTTCGGTATGATGGCCGCTCCCAACCTCATGACACGCGGCAATCTGCCGGTACCGAGCATGAAGAACACCTTTAACACGTTGATGACACCCCGAATTGCTTGCGCCCTGTTGTTGGCGGCAAGCTGCGTCGCCCCGGCTCACGCGCAGGAAAGCGCCTTCGCGCCATTGCTCTGCCATCTGGCCGATCGCCTCGTTACCGCGGATCAGGTCGCACTGAGCAAATGGGACAGCGGCCAGCCGGTCTACGACCCCGCGCGCGAAGCCAAGGTCATCGCCAACGCCTCGTCGCAGGCGACCGCCTACGGCCTGACGGCGGCGGACGTGAGCGACGTCTTCACAGACCAGATCGAGGCGAACAAGGAAGTGCAGTACGCCCTGCTGAACGACTGGCGCCGGACTGGAGCCGCGCCCACCGCGCAGCGGCAGAGCCTGCCGGAGGTGATTCGCCCCAAGCTGGACGAACTGCAGAAATCCATCCTGCAAGCATTGCGCGAGGCTGCCACGGCACGCGGCCAGGCGGACTGCCCCGTGCAGGTGGCGAACGAAACCGGCCGTGTGGCGCAGGAGAAATCGCTCGATTCCCTGCATCGCATTGCACTGGACCGTGCAACGGCACGGCTCTGCTCCACCCGCTGATCCTCTGAAGAACCCGGCGGCCACATCGGTCGGACGCGCCGCAAAGCGGAACAAAAAAGCCGGCCTCCGAGACCGGCTATGCGAGCAGCGGTGATGGCCCCAGCGCCGCAGCGCCGGGGTTTGCGTCAGCCCAAATCCACAGGCACAAAAATCTTCGTATCGTCACGCTGCACCAGCAGGGCGACATGCTTGCCGGCGCGATCCACCAGCGTGCGCAGCTCCTGCACCGATGACACCGGCGTGCCATTGAGCGACAGGATCACGTCACCCGGTTGGATGCCGACCTTGGCCGACGGGCCGGTCACGTCCATCACCACCAGGCCGCCGGGCAGGCCGTTCTGGCGTTTCTCTTCCGGTTGCAGCGGCCGCACCGCCAGGCCCAGGCGGCCTTGGTCCGGCGCCGCCTTTTCATTGGACGCTACCTTCGCTTCCTTCGCTGCGCCAACGGTCACAGTCAGTGTGGTCGGCTTGCCCTGGCGGATGATCTGCAGCGGCACGGTCGAGCCCGGCTTGATGTCGGCCACCTGCTCGGGCAGATCGCCCGACCGGTCGATACGCGCATCGCCAATCTGCAGGATCACGTCGCCAGGTTGCAGGCCGGCCTTGGCTGCGGGGCCGCCGTCTTCCACCGAGTTCACCAATGCGCCTTCCGGCTTGGGCAGCTTGAAGGAATCGGCAAGCGACTGGTCGACCTCCTGCACCGCAATGCCGAGGCGGCCACGCGTGACCTTGCCGGTGGACACAAGCTGCTGCTCCACCTTCATCGCCACGTCGATCGGCACCGCAAACGACAGGCCCTGGTAGCCGCCGGTCTGGCTGTAGATCTGCGAATTGATGCCGATCACCTCGCCGCGCTGGTTGAACAGCGGGCCGCCCGAGTTGCCGGGGTTCACGGCCACATCGGTCTGGATGAAGGGCACATAGGTGTCGTCCGGCAGCGAGCGCGACTTGGCGCTCACGATGCCCGCCGTGACGGTGTTCTCGAAACCGTATGGCGAGCCGATCGCCAGCACGGGCTCGCCCACCTTGGTGTTGGCGGGGCTGCCGATCTGCACCACCGGCAGGTTCTTGGCCGAGATGCGCAGCACTGCCACGTCGGATTGCTTATCGACGCCCAGCACCTTGGCCTTGAACTCGCGGCGGTCGGTCAGCTTGACGTTGACCTCCTGCGCGCCATCGACCACGTGGGCGTTGGTGAGGATCAGCCCATCTGACGAGACGATGAAACCCGAGCCCAGACCGCGCACGATCTGGTCGCCGCGCTGCTGCGGCATCTGCGGCATGAACCGCTTGAAGAATTCGGAGAACGGATCATCCGGGCTCATGCCGGGCGGCAGGCCCTGCATGCTGGTGCGCTGGGCATGCGCGGTGGTGCTGATGTTAACCACGGCCGGGCCGTAACGGTCGACGATGCCGGAGAAGTCCATGGGCGCGGCTACAGCCACCGGAGCCGCCCCGGCTGCGGGCGCGGTCGTTGACGTTGCGGTGGCCACGGGTGCCGCCACCGCGCGCGAAATCATGTCTTTCTGCAGATAGGCATAGCCGCCTGCAACGGCGACCACAGCCGCCAGGCCGGCCGCAGTGCGTGCCAGGGTTTGACGCGTCATTGTCGTGTCCTCTCTTGCTGAGCGCGAGGGTCACGGCTTGCGGAGTCGCCTGCCGTGCCCATCGGTTGAAGGCATCGTAGGCGGGCAGACTTAAACGAGACTTAAAGGTGGGCGGCGCACACGCGCATCACATGAAACGAAATGTTTCTACGTGCTAGCCTTGAATGGAAAGCGCAGCACCACGCGCAAACCGCCGCCTTCGCGAGGTTCCAGAGCCAGGGTGGCGTCATGCGCCTGCGCGATTTCGCGAACGATGGCGAGCCCCAGGCCGCTGCCGCCGGTGGGCGCCTGCGCCGGGCGATAGAAGCGATCGAGCACGCGTTCACGCTCCTCCGCCGGGATGCCAGGGCCGTTGTCTTCGACCACGAGCTGCGCGCCACCGTCTGGCGTATGTGCCGTCGACACATCGACGCGCGCGCCGGCCGGACAGTATTTCAATGCGTTGTCGACAAGGTTCACTAGCAGCACGCGCAGCGCATCGGCATTACCCATCACGGATGCCGGCTGCGACTCCACCGCGATCCCCAGGTCAATGCGCTTTTGCACCGCCGCCGGTGACAGTTCGGCAACCACGTCAGCCGCCACGGCGTCGAGCGCAACCGTTGCGCGCTGCGTATCGGCAGCGCCCGGTTCCTGCCGCGCCAGCGTCAGCAACTGACCAACGAGGCGAATCATGCGCTCCACACCGCGATGCAGATCGGCATGCGCGGCGCGGCGTTCATCTTCGTTCTCGGCACGGTCGGCCACCTGCAACTGCAGCTTGAGCGCTGCCAGCGGCGTGCGCAGCGCGTGTGCCGCATCGGCGACGAACGCGCGCTGGTGTGCCAGTGCGGTGCCGAGTCGCGCCAGCAGATCGTTCAATGCATTCGTCAGCGGGCGGATCTCGTCCGGCAAATCGTGCGTGGGCAGCGGCGACAGCGCAGCCGCATCGCGCGCCTGCACCTGCCTCGCCACGGAGCCCAGCGGCGCCAGCCCGCGCCCGACCGCCAGCCAGACGATCCAGCCTAGCAGGGGCAAGAGGATCAGCAGCGGCGCCACTGTGCGCAACGCCATGCGCGCCGCCACTTCGTGCCGCGCGCTGTACGGCTGGGCGATCTGCACCACGGCAGGCCCGAAGGCGACGCTGTAGATGCGCCAGGGCCCCTCCGGCGTATTTGCGTCGGAAAAGCCCAGCTCGGCCTGGTCCGGCAGATTTGGGCGCGCGTGCGAGAGATACAGGCTGCGGCCGGTGCCGTCCCAGATGCGGATCACGACATCATCGTCACGCGCAATGCCGGCAAGCGCCGGCGGCGGCGGGTCGATCCACTGGCTCGGCAGCGCGGCGGCCACCTGCTGCATCTGGTAGTCGAACAGCGCGTTGGCTTCCTGGCGCGCCTGTGCGTAGATCAGGCCGGTGGCGATGACGATGCCCGCCAGCAGGCCGCCGGCCAGCCACCACAGCAGGGTTTTACGGATCGATTGCATGGGTTATTGGTGCGCGTCGCCGTCGGCAGGTTCCGCAGGCGACGTCGACGCCTCACGCGGAATCACATACCCCACACCGCGGATGTTCTGAATGAAATGGCTGCCGAGCTTTTTGCGCAGCGCGTGGATGTACACCTCGACCGTGTTGCTGCCGACCTCCTCATCCCAGCCGTAGAGGTTGTCCTGCAACTGGGCGATCGACCACACCTTGCCCGGCCGCGCGAGCAACGCATGCAGCACCGCAAACTCACGGCCCGACAGCTTGACCGGCACCCCTGCGCGCAGCACCTCGCGGGTGACGGGGTTGAGCAGCACTTCGCCGTGGCGCATGAGCGGATCGGCACGGCCGCCCTGTCTGCGCAGCAACGCGTGCATGCGCGCCGCCAGCTCTTGCAGGTCAAATGGCTTGACGAGGTAGTCGTCTGCGCCAGCGTTGAGACCGGCCACGCGGTCGGCCACCGCATCGCGCGCGGTCAGGATCAAGATGGGAATGGCGATGCCGCGCTGACGCACTTCGCGCACCACGTCGAGCCCGTCGCGCTTGGGCAAGCCGAGGTCGAGCAGCATGAGGTCGAACAGGGTGCTGCCTGATTCTGCACTGGCAGCGCCAGGCGCCGTGACCGCGTGCACGGCTGCCTCGCCGTCACGCACCCAATCGATGGCGAAACCGTCGTGGCGCAAACCCTTGCGCACGCTGTCGCCGATCATGTCGTCGTCTTCTACGAGCAGTACGCGCATGGACGCATCAGAAATAAGCCGGGGAAGGCTCATTGTAGAACTGCCGCGCGGGCGGCTCACACTTTGTGCAGAGCCGCCCGCAAACTCACCTCCGCATCAGAACCCGCCCGATTTGATCAACTGATTCAGCGCGCCAATGTTCAGGCTGCCCCAACCCGTTGGATAGTCCCAACCCTTGGCGGCGTTGTAACCGTAGCCCTGGTAGCCGTTGTTGCCCGAGACCACGTCATAGCGCAGCAGCGACGCGTTGGCTGGAATAGCGCTGTACAGGCGCGCCGCAGGAAAGCCCAGGTTGCCGTTCGCCGCCAGCAACCGTGCCCAGAAGCCGACAAAGATGGGCGATGCCAGGCTCGTGCCGCCAATCTGCTGCAGTTGCCCGTAGTTGTAGATGTAGGCACCCGTGCTTTGCGCCGCGTCAAACGACACATCGGGCAACAGCCGCGCATTCCCGCCCTGCCAGCTCGGTGCCGGCAGAATCTGGCTGATGCCGCCGCCCGTGGCCCACAGCTTGCCGTTGCCGTCGAGGCCTTCGTTCCACACGGTCTCGCTGGCGAAGCTCGATCCGCTGGTGTACAGCGTGGTGCCACCAATGGCCAGCACGTGCGGCGACGATGCCGGCCACGACACGCTGTAGTTGGCGCCGTCCGGATAGCCGCGGTTGTTGCACTCGTAGACGCCCTCGTCGCCGGAAGACACGGAGAACGTCTGCCCCTGCGCGGCGGCGGTGGTGAAGATGGCCTCCTCCGCATCGAGCGTGCCGTCGGCGCTGGCGTCGTTCTCGCACCAGCCGAGCGACACGTTGATGATCTTGGCGGTGTTGTCGGTCACCGCCTTGTTGAAGGCCTTGGTCAGGCCCGTGTTGCCCGGCGCGTTGAGGTCGGCCATGTAGAAAGCCAGCTTGCCGACCGCGCCGCCGGCCGCACCCACGATGGACTGGCTGTCGAGGTTCCACTCGCCTTGGCCTTCCTGGTCATCGGTGTAGTTGCCGCTGGTGCCGTTGGTCTTGATCGTGGTGGTGGACACCGCGGCGTAGCCGTTGTTGCTCGTGAACGTGCGCAGGTCACGCAGCGTTTGCGATACACCGCCGATGGTGATGACGCCCACCGTGGTGCCTGCCGCCGTCGGCACGCCGGTCGCGCCGTACAGCGCCGGGAATTCCTTCGGGTAGTGGCCCGTGGCGGTGCCGGCCGCCAGCGTGCGCGCTTCCGCCACATCGCCCACACGCAGCAGCGGACGCGCACGCGCCACGTCCTGCAGCCCCAGCACCGATCCGACGATGCCGCCCAGCGCGCGCGGCACCTGCGCCTTGCCGCTGTTCGCAAACCCGCTGCGGCCGGCCAGCTGGTAGTGCACCAGGGGCGTGTTGAAGGCCGCCTTGACCGTGCCGGCCGTACCGCGCGCAGATACCAGCAGCCGGTTGGGCGCAACGTCAATATCGATAAAACCGTTCTGGCGCAGATAGCGCACGACAGCGTCTACCTGCGCCTGCGTGGGCGCGTGGTCGGCCAGGAACTGCTCGCTGGTCAGGTACTTGCGATAGTGCGGACTGCGCGGGTCATTCACGTCGTGCGCGAGCGCCTTCAGCGTGGCCTCGTTGCGTAGCTTGAGGCTGATCAGTACATCGGCAGTCTGGCCGGGAGCGACCTCGTTGGTGGCACCGCGTGCCAGGAGTTGCGGGCCCGTCACGAAAGCCTTGGTGTGGGTGTCGACCCAATCGGTGGCGGCATGGAGCGGCCCGGCCGCAAGCACCAGCGGCCATGCATACGCCAGATGACGGCACAGGGTCGAGAAGCGCTGCACGGGGAGATCAGTACGGAGCATCGGATGTCCTTTTGAGGAGTACGACGTTGCAGAACCACGCCGCTTGTGACGACGTGGGCGTCGTTCACCGTAGCCAAGGCGCCCGCCTCCCAACAGTGCAAAAACAGTCAGTTGCACTTGGGGCGCGCTGCATCTAACAACCCCTCGCAGGGCGGTTGCGCACGGCTGCGCTTGCCTTTATCGTGATGCGGTCCGCCATTCGAACCCGCGCGCAGATGAGCGCCCAGCAAGCCACTTCCTCCGCCACCCCAGATTCATCGACCGACCTGCGCGAGCGCATTCGCGCGGCGCGCCCGTCGCTCTCTCCGGCCGAACGCCAGGTGGCCGACTGGGTGCTGCGCCAGCCCGGTACTGTGCTCAGCCTACCGGTGGCCGCCATCGCGCGCGAAGCCGGTGTCAGCCAGCCGACCGTGATCCGCTTCTGCCGCTCGATGGGCTGCCACGGCCTGTCGGATTTCAAGCTGCGGCTGGCGCAAGGCAACGTCGCCCGAGATACCGCACCGGCCCGCATCGTTGCCCCCTCGGGCATGCGCGTCCTGCAGAACGCCATCGATTCGCTCACCACGCTGCAGGGCCGCTTCGACCCGCACACGCTCGATGCGGCGGTGGCGCTGGTCGACAGCGCACATCGCATCGACCTATACGGCTTCGGCAGCTCGGGCGTGGTGGCGCTCGACGCGCAAACGAAATTCTTCCGCTACGGCATTCCCGCGAATGCGTATAGCGATCCGTATCTGGTGTCGATGTCGTTGAACGTGCTGCAGGCAGGGGACGTGGTGATCGCCATTTCCAAATCAGGCGCATTGCCCGAACTGCAGACGGCGGTGGAACGCGTGCGCGAATTGGGGGTGCGCGTGATTGCCGTCACGACGCCGGGCAGTCCGCTCGCGGCACTCGCCGATGTCGTGCTGCCCGCAGGCGTGGATGATGCCGTTGCCGACCGTTCGATGGTCGCGCGCCTGCTGCACCTGGCGCTGCTCGATGCGCTGGTGCTGGAAGTGGCGCTGCGCAAGGGCAGTGCACTCCAGCACGCGGATCAACCCGAGTAGCGCTGAAGCGGCGTCAGTGTCCCTGGGCCACGGCGTGGTCCATGGCAGCACAGAGGCCGATCAACCCCGGGTACGGTGAATGAATCACGTACACCGGCATCGACGCCACATAGGCCGAGAAGCGGCCCTTGTCTTCAAAGCGCCGCCGGAACGGTGAGTTGGCAAACGCCGGCCCCAGACGCGGCACGATGCCGCCGCCGATGTACACGCCGCCGCGCGCACCCAGCGTGACCGCCAGGTTGGCCGCGATGGTGCCGAGGAACGCGCAGAACGTATCGACGGCATAGCGGCAGCGTGCGTGGTCGCCGGCGTCGTCTTCCATCTCGCCGAGCGCGATGGCGGTGATGTCGGCGGCGCGGCGCAAGGTGGGGCCTTGCTGCCAGAGGTCGAAGCACGCACCCAGGGCCTCGTAGATCAGTTCCAGACCCATGCCGGAAATCAGCCGCTCGGCTGACACATGACCGAAGCGCTCACGTGCGAAGCGCCAGATCGCGGCTTCCTCGTCGTTCATCGGCGGAAAGGCGACATGACCGCCCTCGCCGGCCACGGCGATGTAGCGGCCTTCCGGCGTCGGCAGCAGCGATGCGACGCCCAACCCCGTGCCGGCGCCGAGCAGCGCACGCGGTGCATCGGCCAGGCTGGCACCCCCGCCCACCTGCTCCAGTTCGTCCGCAGGCAGATACGGCAACGCGTGCGCCAGCGCCGCGAAGTCGTTGAGCACGACGAAGGTGTCGAAGCCCAGCGACTGGCGCATCGCCTCGATCGAGAACGCCCAATCGCGATTGGTCATGCGGATCTGGTCGCCCAGCACCGGGTTGGCGATGCCGATCGCGGCATGGCGCACCCCAGCGGCTGCGATTTCCGGCGGCAACGATGCGAGGTACGCGCGCATGGCCGCTTCGAGCGACGGATAGTCGTCGCCAGCCAGCACGCCAATGTGGGCCAGGTGCATGGGCGCCATCTCGAGCGCAAAGCGCACGTTGGTGCCGCCCACATCGGCGACCAGCCGCGGGTAGGCCAGCGTGTCAGCCACGCTGCCCGCGTTCACCTCATGCAGTCCAATAGACATCGAGCGGCACCTCACGCTGATGAATGACGTAGCTCACCGGCAGCGCACGCTGTGCCCCGCCTCGCGCGGCCTCGTCGAACACGCCGCGCTTGACCGGCCCCGAGATCGACAGGAACAACCGCCGCGCCGCACACAGCGCAGACAGATTCAGGCTGATACGCCGATGCGGCGCAGCGCCCGGGCGCACCGGCAGATACGCCGGCGCCTGCGTGCGGTCGATGCCATTGTTCAATTCAGGCGCGTCGGGAAACAACGAGGCGGTATGCCCATCGTCGCCCATGCCGAGAATCACGACGTCGGGTTGCTGAAACGGATCATTGGCAGTCGCCACACATGCATCCACGTCAACCGATTCGCCATGCACATGCGGTGACAACACGAGAGGAAAGAAACGCGCCGCCGCCGCCGCATCCTGCAACAGGTGCTCGCGAACGAGGCGCGCGTTGCTGTCGGCATGCCCGGGCGGCACGGCACGCTCGTCGACCAGCGTGATCGACACATCGGCCCAGCGCAGCGGCAACACGCGCAGCGCGGCAAACAGCGCGATGGGCGAACGCCCGCCCGAGACGGCCAGGCACACGCTGCCCTGTTCCTCGATCACATGCGTGAGCGTGTTGGCAATGGACGCTGCCAACGCCTGCACCTGCCCGGCGGCGTCCGGAACTGCGTGCCAGCGCATTGCCATTACATCTCCTCGTGCCAGGCGGCGTTGTCGCGCGAGAGCAGCGCGCTCGACGCCGCCGGCCCCCAGCTGCCCGCGGTGTAGCCCTTGGGCGGCATGCGTGCTTCGTTCCACGCTTCAATGATCGGTTCGACCCAGCGCCAGGCTTCGGCCTGTTCATCGCGGCGCACGAACAGACCCAGCTTGCCGTTGACGGCGTCCATCAGCAGACGCTCATACGCGCCAGCATGGCGCACTCCGCCATGGTTGGTAAAGTCCAGGTCCAGCGTGGAGGGCTGCAAGCCCAGCGCCGCGCCCGGCGTCTTGGTCAGGAACTGCAGGCGGATGCTTTCTTCCGGCTGCAGACGGATGACGAGGCGATTCTCCGGAAACTGGATCAACGGCTTGGGAAACAACGCATGCGGCACGTCATGAAAGCGCACCACGATCTCCGCCAGCCGCTGCGGCATGCGCTTGCCGGTGCGCAGGTAGAACGGCACGCCAGCCCAGCGCCAGTTGGCAATCTCGGCCTTGATGGCGACAAACGTTTCGGTACGGCTGTCGGGCGGAATACCCTGCTCATGCAGATAGCCCTGCACCGGCTGCCCCGCGATGGCGCCTTCCTGGTACTGGCCGCGCACGGTCTTCTCGGGCACCTCTTGCAGCGGGATCGGCTTGAGCGCCTTGAGGATCTTCAGCTTTTCGTCGCGGATGGCATCTTGCGACAGGCTCGACGGCGGCTCCATGGCGACGATGCACAGCAGTTGCAGCAGGTGGTTCTGCACCATGTCGCGCAGCGCGCCGACGCCGTCGTAGAAATCGCCGCGCTTTTCCACGCCGAGCTGCTCGGCAATGGTGATCTGCACGTCCTTGATCCACTCGCGGCGCCACAGCGGCTCGAACAGCGCGTTGCCGAAGCGGATTGCCATCAGGTTCTGGACGGACTCTTTCCCGAGGTAGTGATCGATCCGGTAGATCTGGTCTTCGGCAAAGAACTCGGCCACGGCCGAGTTGATGCGCTCGTTCGACGCGAGATCAGTGCCCAGCGGCTTTTCCAGCACCAGCCGCACATTCGGCGTATTCAGCCCGACACGGGCAAGCTGCTTGCAGATATCGATGAAGAAGCCCGGCGCCGTGGCCAGATAGCAGACCGTGACCGGGGCGCGGTCCTCGCCCAGCGCGGCGGCCAGCGCGTCGAACTGCTCGGGTTTGCGGGCGTCCACCTGCTGATAAACGATGCGCTCGGCAAACGAGGCCCAGGCGTCGTCGGAGACGGGTGCGCCGGAATACAGGCGCATGGTCGGGCGCGTTTCGCGCTCCAGCAGGGCGAGGTAGCCGGCTGTCTCCAGCGGCTGCGTGCCGATGGCGAAGATCCGCCCGCGCGGGTGCAGTTCGCCGCCCTGATGCGCATCGAACAAGGCCGGAATCAGCTTGCGGCGGGCAAGATCGCCCGTACCGCCGAACAACACCATGTCGAATGCGGGCACCGACATCGTCATCTCCTGTGTGTGAGCCATCGATTAGGCTAGCCTAGCTGACTAGCAAGACACCACGTGTTTTTAGCGCATTTTGTAGTATTACTACATCGCAAGCAAGGCGTGTATGCAACTGCCCGAGCAAGCGCTTGCGGCCCGTCATTTCCGAATTCGCTTGGCTCTTGGCGCGCTTTGTGGCACGCAATTCGCGTGCGCGACGGTAGTGACAAGTTCGGTACCTGTGGAAAACCCTGTCCCACGACCGGCCCGTTTGTAGGAAAATTACAGGATTCGTCCCACCCGGACAGTCCCCACTTCCAGGAGAACCCGCATGGCCCTGCACCGCACTCTGGCCGCCGTCACCCAGCGCATCATCGACCGCAGCCGTGGCCCCCGCCAGGCCTATCTGGACGTCACCCGCAAGAACGCCGGCCGCAGGGTCGAGCGTACGCTGCTCTCGTGCACGAACCTCGCCCACGGTTTTGCGGCCATGCCGGGCGAAGCGAAGATCCGCCTGAAAGCGCTGGAGCGGCCGAACCTCGGCATTGTCTCGGCGTACAACGACATGCTGTCGGCACATCAGCCGCTGGAGGCGTTTCCGGCGTGGCTCAAGCAGGCGGCGCTGGACGCCGGCGGCACCGCGCAGTTTGCCGGCGGCGTGCCCGCCATGTGTGATGGCGTCACGCAGGGGCAGGACGGGATGGAGCTGTCGCTGTTCTCGCGCGACACGATTGCCCTGTCGACGGCCGTGGCGCTGTCGCACCAGATGTTCGACGCGGCGCTGTACCTGGGCGTGTGCGACAAGATCGTGCCGGGGCTGGTGATTGGCGCGCTGTCGTTCGGCCACCTGCCCGCCGTGTTCGTGCCGGCCGGCCCCATGACCACCGGCATCAGCAATGATGAAAAAGCCCGCACGCGGCAGCTTTATGCCGAGGGCAAGCTCTCGCGCGCCGATCTGCTCGAAGCCGAATCCAAGTCGTACCACGGCCCGGGCACGTGCACGTTCTACGGCACGGCCAATTCCAACCAGATGCTGATGGAGGTGATGGGCCTGCACCTGCCGGGCACCGCCTTCATCAACCCGAACACACCGCTGCGCGAGGCGCTCACGCGGGAATCGGCTCGCCAGGCGCTCAAGCTCGTCTTCAGCGGCGACCAATACACCCCCATTGCCGACGTGCTGGATGAGCGCGCCTTCGTCAACGGCATCGTCGGCCTGCTGGCCACCGGGGGCTCGACCAACCACACGCTGCACCTGGTTGCGATGGCCCGTGCGGCCGGCATCCTGCTCACGTGGGACGACTTCAACGATCTGTCGGGCGTGATTCCGCTGCTGGCGCGTGTCTACCCGAACGGCAAGGCCGACGTGAACGAATTCCAGGCCGCAGGCGGTCTGTCCATCGTGATTCGCGAACTGATCGACGCCGGCCTGCTGCACGACGACGTGACAACGATCATGGGCAAGGGCCTGCGCCGTCATGCGCAGGAGCCGTTCCTGGACGGTGAGAAACTCGTCTGGCGCGATGGCGCAGCTGCCTCGCTCGATACCAACATCGTGCGCGGCGTGGCCGAGCCGTTCTCGCCGGACGGCGGCCTGCGCGTGCTCGAAGGCAACATCGGACGCTCGGTGATCAAGGTGTCGGCGGTCAAGCCGGAGCATCGCTTTGTGGAAGCGCCGGCGCGCGTGTTCCTCGCCCAGGACGATCTGATCAACGCCTTCAAAGCCGGTGAACTCGAGCGCGATTTCGTGGCCGTGCTGCCGTATCAGGGCCCGGCCGCCAACGGCATGCCCGAGCTGCACAAGCTCACGCCGACGCTCTCGGTGCTGCAGGAGCGCGGTTTCAAGGTCGCGCTGGTGACGGACGGCCGCATGTCGGGCGCGTCGGGCAAGGTGCCGGCCGCCATCCACATCACCCCGGAAGCGCTCAACGGCGGGCCGCTCGCGCGTGTGCGCGATGGCGACATCGTCGTGCTGGATGCGGAAGCGGGCACGCTGCAAGTGCGCGTGCCGGAGGCGGAGTGGAATGTCCGCCAGGTCACCGCGCCGGATCTGTCGCACTACCACGCAGGCGTTGGGCGGGACCTGTTCTCGGGCTTCCGCCGCAATGTGTCGGCAGCGGAAGAAGGCGCCTGCACGTTGTTCGTCTCGGCGGGCGCATAAGCTGAAGCCAGACCGACCTCCCAGGCCCCGTACCTGGGCGGGTTGCGTCTACAGCATCGACTTGTCGATCGAGATGCCCAGCTCACCGGCCATCTGCTCGACAAGCGCCTGCAGCCTGGCCACCTTGTCGGCCAACTGCTTCTGCTCCGCTTTCAGCGCCTCGAACTCGGACGGCGCAATGGACTCGTCAACGCCGCCGCTCTGGCGGATGTCAGCTTGCGCAACTTCACCGCACAGCAAGTGCATCCAGCGGCTTTCACGCTCGCCCGGCATGCGCGGCAGCTTCACGACATAGGGCGGATCGTGCTCTGCCAGTTCATCCAGAAACGCCTCAACGGATGAAATGTCGGCAAAGGCGTGAAACCGCGCCGCGTTCAGTCGCAACTCGGCGGCGGTCTGCGGGCCGCGCAGCAGCAGCACGGTGAGCAACGCGACGGATTGGCTTGGCACACCCAGCACGCGGTTCATGTTGTGTTCGAACCGCGGCACACGGCTGCTGCTGCCTTCCATGACCAAGCTCAGCGTTTTCAGCCCGTCGATGGCCGTAAGGATTTCAGCTTCGGTGACGGACATGACCGGCGCGCGTGCAGTTTTCTGATTGCAGCCGGCCGCCAGCGCGTTGAGCGTGAGCGGATAAGTGTCGGGCACGGTGTGCTGTTTTTCGACCAGGACGCCGAGAACACGTCCTTCAAGCGCGGTCAGGGTACGGATGGCGCGACGCTGCACGGCATCGGAATTGATATTCATGGCGGGACGGCGACGGATACGCTTGGGTTGGGGCAACTTCGAACGCCAACATCATATCCGCCGCGCGCAGGCAAGCGGCCCTGCCTGCGCAACAACAACCGAAACTCAGCCCTTGGCGGGACCGCGCACCAGCAACACCGGCGTGGTTGCCTGACGGATGAACTTCTCAGCCACGCTACCCAACATTACATGGGCCAGCCCACGGCGGCCGTGCGTGCCGATCACCACCACATCGGCGCCGCTGCGCACCGCTTCGGCCTGCAGGGCACCCGCCACATCCTCGCCAACACTTTGGGTTTCCACCAGCACCGTTTCCTGCTGCAAGCCTGCGGAGGTGAGCGTCGCGGCGGTGTCGGCGAGCAACGCCGTGCCGGCTTCGATGAACGACTTGCGCAGCTCCGTCGGGTCGTAATAGCCGACGTCGAACAGCATGGCCGGGCTGTCGACGATATAGACGGCGCGAACGGTGCTCTGGAATGCCTTGGCCAGGCGCACGGCCTCGGCCAGGGCCAGCTTGCTGGTTTCGCTGCCATCAACGGCGACCAGAATCTTCTTGTACATGGTTCAAGCCTCTCAGGGGAGTGGTTGTCGGAATACTGTGCCGGGGCAGCAACATGGCCTCCCACGCATTATTCTGTGACATCCACGGCCCTTTTGCGTTGCGCCAGATCAGATGGCCGCAACCATGCGACGCAACAATGCACCGCCATCCGCCCGCCCCTACGCCTGAGTTGATTGCCGCTTACCGCAGCGCGCGGTACCGCGTCAGCACGCCGGAAGGCGATGTCCTGCTGCGCGTCGACGCCATCAACCCATGCGTGGCGGCCTTGCTCACGCAAGCCGACTCACCGTGGGCCGTCTTCGTGACGGCGCATCAGCCTTTCTCCCGCGCGGTATCTGCCGATGAAAACGCTGCGCGGCAGGCCGAGCTGCTTGCCTGGGCCATCGCGCGCGGCATGGCATGGCTGCCTGGCGAAGGCGGCCCGCCGGGGGATGCGCCTTCGAACACGTGGCCGCCCGAGCCGAGCCTGCTGCTGTTCATCGAAGACGAGGCCATCGCCGACACGCTGATGCTCACGTTCGAGCAGAACGCCGTCGTGCTGTGTGATGCGCATGGATTTTGTACCTTGCGTTGGCACCCGTATCTGCCAGACTGATTCTGCACAGGGCACTTGGCGCACAGCGCTTTGCGGCACCGCAAGTGGCGCTTCCGATTCCTAAGTGCTTGCGTAGATACATCAGCAGGAGGTTTGTATGGAACTGCATATGCAATCGCATCATTGGGAGCGCCGCATGCCAGACTGGCTCGCCGCCAGCGTGGCAGGCCTCGTGGGCGGGGCACTGGTCATCGTGCTCGAGTTCTTCTGGTCGACCATGGTGCTCAATGAAAGCCCCTGGCGCCCGACCCACAAGATCGCCGCCATGATCATGGGCCGCGGCGCACTGGAAGAGATGTCCCTGTTCAGCTTCAGCATTGTGGGGACGGCGCTCGTGCTGCACTTCGTGCTGGGCGCCCTCATGGGCATGATCCTGGGGGCCATCATCGCGCCGTTCCACTTCGATTCGAGCCCCGGCATGCTCGCGGCCGTCGGCGTGGTCTTCGGGATCGTGGCGTACGTGGTCAACTTCTACGGCATGACGGCCGTGTTCCCGTGGTTTGTGTCGGAGCGCGGCTCGGGGCCATTGCTTGCCAACCTGCTGTTTGGCGTCGTGACGGCGATCACGTACGGCATGCTGGAGCGGCGCATGCCCGAACCGATGCACTGACACCCCCACCTTTTTCCTGCGGCGCCGCAAGCTGAGCGGCGCCTTCAGGAGGCGGCCGCCTCGGGCAACGCATGCCGGAGGCGGCCGTTTTACATTGCGGCGCAGCACACAGATGCCGCGTCGGCCCGATCCATACGCGGGGTGCGCCTCGTCCTTACGTTGCCTTGCACGATCCGGGTGCGCGACCTAGCCTGTCTTTAGCGTGTTGAGGAAGTCCCTCGCCGGGAGGTGCCCATGGCCCTTGCGATTGCGCTCGTGCTGATCGTCGTGCTGGCGGTGGGGTTTCACTTTGCCAGCCCCTGGTGGATCACCCCAATCGCCTCCAACTGGGTGCGCATGGACGACACGCTGACGATCACCATCGTCATCACCGGTGTGCTGTTTGTCGCCATCAACCTCTTCGTCGTCGCGGCGCTGCTGCGCTATCGCCATCGCGACGGCCAGCGCAACCAGCGGGCCGCCTACGAGCCGCACAACAAGCGCCTGGAATGGTGGCTGATCGGCATTACCAGCGTGGGTGTGGCGGCGCTGCTTGCGCCGGGCCTGTTCGTCTATGCCGATTACGTACGGCCGCCACCGAACGCCTTGCAGATGGAAGTGCTCGGCCAGCAGTGGCAATGGCGCTTCCGCTTTGCCGGCCCCGGCGGCAAGCTCGGCACGACCGACGTGCGCTACATGAGCAACGACAACCCGTTCGGCATGAACCCGGCCGACCCGAACGGACGCGACAACGTCCTGATCGAAACGCCCGAGTTGCACCTGCCGATCAATCGCCCGATCCAGGTACTGGCGCGCTCGCGCGATGTGCTGCATGACTTTTACGTGCCGCCGTTCCGTGCGCGCATGAATATGGTGCCGGGCATGATCACTACGTTCTGGTTCACCCCCACCAAGGCAGGGCGTTACGACATCCTGTGCGCGCAACTCTGCGGCATCGGGCACTCCAACATGCGCGGTGTGGTGGTCGTGGAAGACGAGGCATCGTTCGCACGTTGGCTCGCACAACAGACCACTTTCGAGCAGCGTCAGAAAGCCAAGGGGCAGGCCGCCGCCCCTGCTGCGGGCGGACGCGCGCAGGCGTTGGCAGAGCAAGGCCAGACGCTCGCCCAGGCCAAGGGCTGCGTTGCCTGCCACAGCATCGACGGCAGCCAGCGCGTCGGCCCCACGTGGAAAGGGCTCTACGGCAAGACCGAAACCATGGCCGACGGCAGCACCGCGCACGTCGACGAGGCGTACCTGCGCGCGTTCATCCGTGACCCGAAGGCGCGGGTGGTGAAGGGCTTCGCGCCGATCATGCCGCCGTTCGATCTGAGCGAGCAGGAGCTGTCGGCGCTGGTTGCATACATCGAAGCGCAAGGTGGCGATGCCGCATCGACCACGGCGAAACCGTAGCGAGGAGACGCCATGTCTTACGCACACCCCGACCCCGCGTCCCCCGGCCACGATCTCGCACCGCAAAGCTTCTGGACGCGCTACGTCTGGAGCCAGGACCACAAGGTCATCGCGGTGCAGTATTCGCTCACGGCCATCGCCATCGGGCTGGTGGGGCTCGTGCTGTCGAACCTGATGCGGCTGCAGCTGGGCTTTCCGGGCAAGTTCGACTTTATCGACGCCAACCACTACTACCAGTTCGTCACCATGCACGGAATGATCATGGTGATCTACCTGCTCACGGCGCTGTTCCTTGGCGGCTTCGGCAACTACCTGATCCCGCTGATGCTGGGCGCGCGCGACATGGTGTTTCCGTTTCTGAACATGCTCAGCTATTGGGTGTATCTGCTGGCCGTGCTGGTGCTGGTAGCGAGCTTTTTCGTGCCGGGCGGGCCTACCGGTGCGGGTTGGACGTTGTATCCGCCGCAGGCGATCCTGCCGGGCACGCCGGGCACCGAATGGGGCATCGTGCTGATGCTGGTGTCGCTCGCGATCTTCATCGTGGCGGCCACCATGGGCGGGCTCAACTACGTGACCACCACGCTGCAGGCGCGAACGCGCGGCATGACGCTCATGCGCATGCCGCTCACGGTATGGGGCATCTTTACGGCGACCGTGCTGGCGCTGCTGGCGTTTCCCGCGCTGTTTGTGTCGGCCATCATGATGCTGCTCGACAAGACGCTGGGCACCAGCTTCTTCATGCCGGCGGTGGTGTCGATGGGGCAGCAGCTGAACCACAGCGGCGGCAGCCCGCTGCTGTTCCAGCACCTGTTCTGGTTCTTCGGACACCCCGAGGTGTACATCGTCGCGCTGCCCGCCTTCGGCATCGTGTCGGACCTCATCAGCACGCACGCGCGCAAGAATATCTTCGGCTACCGGATGATGGTGTGGGCCATCCTCATCATCGGTGTGCTGTCGTTCGTCGTCTGGGCGCACCACATGTTCGTGGCGGGCATGAACCCGTACTTCGGGTTCTTCTTTGCCACCACCACGCTCATCATCGCCATCCCGACCGCGCTCAAGGTCTACAACTGGGTGCTGACGCTGTGGCGGGGCGACATCCACCTGACCGTACCGATGCTGTTTGCCATCGGCTTCATCAGCACGTTCGTGATCGGCGGGTTGACGGGGCTGTTCCTCGGCAACGTCAGCGTCGACATTCCGCTTTCCAACACGTACTTCGTGGTCGCGCACTTCCATATGGTGATGGGCGTCTCACCGATCCTCGTGGTGTTCGGCGGGCTCTACCACTGGTATCCCAAGGTGACGGGCCGCATGCTGAACGACACGCTGGGGCGCGCGCATTTCTGGATCACCTTCATCGGCACGTACCTGATCTACTTCCCGATGCATTACCTGGGTGTGCTCGGCATGCCCCGCCGGTACTACGCGTATGAGGGTTACAGCTTCATCCCGCCGTCCGCGCAGACGCTGAACACGTTCATCACCGTCATCGCCATCATCGTAGGGCTGGCGCAGCTGCTGTTCCTCTTCAACCTGGCGTGGAGCCTCGTGCGCGGCAGGAAGGCCGAGGCCAACCCGTGGCGGGCGACCACGCTCGAATGGCAGACGCCGCAGACACCGCCCGTGCACGGCAACTGGGGGCCGACGCTGCCGGTGGTCTACCGGTGGGCATACGAATACAGCCCGCCCGGCCGTGCGGATGACTTCGTGCCGCAGAACGAACCGCCCACCGGCGCCCCCGACATGGGAGCGGAAACGGAAGCGGCGCCGGCAACCTCCATCCTCCCCGCCAGCGGGGTGCGCACATGACGACCCTGCCCCGCCACTTCGCACCCAATGCGTCGCCCGCATTGCCCCACGCGGGGCGCATTGGCCTGCGCGTCTTCATGGCCGTGGTGACGGCGCTGTTCTCGTTGCTGATCCTCGCCTATGCCATGCGGATGCGCGAGCCGGACTGGATGCCGGTTCCGCACCCGGTTCTGCTGTGGTGGAACACCGGCGTGCTGGCGTTGGCCAGCGCCGCCATGGAACTGGCACGGCGCGCGCGCGCGCACCTCACAATCTGGCTGCTAGCGGGTGGCGCGCTTGCCGCACTGTTCGTCTTCGGCCAATGGGCAGCGTGGCAGCAACTGTCGGCCACCGGGCAAGGCGTGGCGGTCAACCCGTCCAACAGCTTTTTGTATGTGTTCACCGGCCTGCATGCGGCGCATGTCATCGGTGGCCTCGTCGTCTGGGCGGTGACGGTGGCACGCGTGCGCAAGCATGCCGATCGCACCCGGCGTGCCATTGACCTCTGCGCGACGTACTGGCACTTCCTGCTGGCCGTGTGGCTCGTGCTGCTGGCCGCGATGTGGTGGATCACGCCCGCCTTCGTCAGCGCCATCTGCGGGCCGTTGTACGGAGCCACGCCATGAGCAACCCCACGCTTCCCACCGACTCAACCCACGCCTTGCCCGAGGGCTGGCCCGGCATCGTCAACGATTGGTCGGGCGACCGCGAAACCTTCAAGGTGCCGTGGGGCAAGGCCATGATGTGGATCTTCCTGCTGTCGGACACCTTCGTCTTCAGCAGTTTCCTGATCGGCTACATGACGGTGCGCATGTCGACCACGGTGCCGTGGCCCGATACGGCCGAAGTGTTCGGCATGAAGATCGGGGGCGTGGAGGTGCCGTTGCTGCTGATCGCCATCATGACCTTCGTGCTCATCAGCAGCAGCGGCACCATGGCCATGGCCGTCAACTTCGGATACCGGCGCAATGCAAAGCGTGCCGCCGCGCTCATGCTGGCCACGGCATTGCTGGGGGTCTGCTTCGTCAGCTTGCAGGCGTTCGAATGGACCAAGCTGATCGTGCTCGAAGGCGTGCGCCCCTGGGGCAACCCCCTGGGTGCAGCTCAGTTTGGCGCGTGCTTCTTCATGATCACCGGGTTCCACGGCTTTCACGTGACTTGCGGCGTGATCTACCTGCTGCTGGTCGCACGCAAGATCCGGCAACCGGGCTTTGCCGAGCACGGCAACTTCCAGATCGTGGAGATCGCGGGCCTCTACTGGCACTTCGTCGATCTCGTCTGGGTGTTCATCTTCGCGTTGTTCTACCTGTGGTGAGGCAGCCATGAACCACACCGACCCATCGCCCACACCCGTAGCACCAGACAGCCACGGCCAGCAGCACAGCATCAGCGTCTACCTGAAAATCTGGGGCCTGCTGTTCGTGCTCAGCACGCTGTCGTACCTGGTCGATTACTTTCGCGTGGAAGGCCTCACACGCTGGGTGCTGATCGTCGTGCTGATGATCGCCAAGGCGGGGCTGATCGTCTCTGTGTTCATGCACATGATGTGGGAGCGGTTGGCACTGGTGTACGCCATTCTCATGCCGCCGCTCGCGTTGCTGGTGCTGATGGTATTGATGGCCGCGGAAGCGCATCACACCTTTGGGATGCGCGCCCTCTTCTTCCATTGAGCGCCGTTCAGCGCGCCGTCAAGCAACGGCCGTCGCATCCAGCGCCTGCGTGAAATCCGCCACCAGATCGGCCTCATCCTCAATGCCGACCGACACGCGCACAAGCGAATCGGCAATGCCCATCGACGCGCGGCGCTCGGCACCCATTTCCCAGTAGATGGTGGGGGCGACCGGAATCACCAGCGTGCGCGTGTCGCCCAGGTGCGTGGCGCGCACGGCGTAGCGCAGGTGGTCGAGCATGTCGACGTAGTCGGCGCCGTCAACCAGTTCGAAGCTCAGCAGGCCGCCGTAGTGGCGGAACAGCTCCGTGGCGCGGGCGTGCTGGGGGTGCTGCGGCAGGCCGGGGTAGTAAACACGTGCCACCTTCGGTTGCGCGGCCAGCGTGCGGGCCAGCGCCAGCGCATTGCTGCAGGTGCGGTCAACGCGCAAGGCCATCGTCTCGGCACCCACGGCAATGCGATGCGCGGCATCGGCAATCAACGTCGCACCCTGGTCGCGCAGGCCCTTCTTGCGGATCTGCTGGATGCCCTGCATTTCCGGCTTGGCCTTGCGGTAGGCCGGATAGATGTTCGGGTAGGCCGCCCAGTCGAACAGGCCCGTATCCACCACCGCGCCGCCCAGCGCGTTACCGTGCCCGCCGATGTACTTGGACAGCGAATGCACAACCAGGCTGGCCTGCGCATCGCGCGCGCGGAACAGCCACGGCGAGGTCATCGTGCTGTCGACCACGTAGATCAGGCCGCGTGCCTTGCATACGTCGCCAATGCCCTTCAGATCCGCCACTTGCGTGCGGGGGTTGGCAATGGTTTCCACAAAGACGAGGCGCGTATTCGGCTGCACCGCGTCGGCCACCGCCTGGGCCGACGTGGCATCGACGAACGTCACCTCCACCCCCAGGTTGCGCAGCGTTTCGAACACGCTGTTGGTATTGCCGAACAGGAAGGCGCTGGAGACCACGTGGTCCCCCGCGCGCAGCATGGTCGAGAACACCGCCATGATGGCTGCCATGCCGGTGGCGAAGCACGCGGTGGCCACACCGGCTTCCATCATCGTGATCTTGGCTTCGAGTGCGGCCGTGGTCGGGTTGCCCTGGCGCGCGTAGGTGTAGCCGGGCTTGCCCTGGAACACGTCGATCAGCTCGCGCGTATCGGTATAGCCGTACGTGGTGGACGTGTGCAGCGGCTTGTGGATGGCGTAGTGCTCGACGCCGGCTTCGCGGTCGGCGTGCAGGAGGGCGGTGGTCAGTCCGGTCATGGCAGGGGCAACAGAAAGGCGGGAAAGCGCGGGAAACAGCAGGAAAGTCTCGCATTATCGCGCGATTTCCGGCCTGCCAGCGCGTTACGCCCCCCGCACCGCCAGCACGAAGAACAGCAGCGTGCTGGCGCACATGCACAGCGTCGCCACCCAGGCCGTGCCATGCAGCAGCCGCGAACTGCAAAACGGCCCCATCACCGCCTTGCGGCGCGACATCAACTGCAGCATCACCATGACGGGTGTGGCCGCTACACCATTGAGCACGGCGGCCCAATACAGCAACTTGAAGGGCTCAATGGGCAGGAACACCATCACCATGGCCGCCACCATCACGAGCGCCAGGAAGAGGTAGAACTTGGGCGCGTGATGCACCTTGGCTTCCAGGCTGCTATGCCACTTGAAGGCCTCCGCTGCGGCATAGGCGGCGGAGCCTGCGAGCACCGGCACCGCCAGCAGCCCCGTGCCGATCACCCCCACCGCAAACAACATCTGCGCAAAGCGGCCGGCCACCGGCTTGAGCGCTTCGGCGGCCTGCGCACAGGTTTCGATTTGCGTGATGCCGTGCGTGTGCAGCGCATAGGCGGCCGTCAGCATGATGCAGAAGGCGATGAGCGCCGACACCGCCATCCCGACCGTGGTGTCGATGCGAATGCGTGCGAGCTGGTCCTTCGCCTGCCACGGCGCTTTCTTGAGGGGCGCTTCGTCTTCGGCCAGCCGTGTTTCTTCGACCTCGCCCGCGGCTTGCCAGACAAACAGATACGGGCTGATGGTGGTGCCGAACACCGCGATAAGCGTCATTGCGTAGTCCTTGGACCACCGCATCCGCGGCACCACGGTGTCGTGCAGTGCACGCGCCCAGTCGACCTGCACGACAAACGCCGTGGCAACGTACGCGAGCAGCGACAACGCAATCCATTGCAGATAGCGCGCATACCGCCGATACGGCATCCAGATTTGCAGCACGAGCGTCAGCACCGCAAAGAAGCATGCATACCACGCCGTGGCTCCGCCCACGAGCAGCCGCACGCTGTCGCCCATGGCCGCAATGTCCGCTCCGACGTTGATGACGTTGGCCACCGTCACCAGCGCCACGAACGCATACGCCAGCCACGGCGAGTGGTGCCGCCGGATGTTGGCCACCACGCCCTGGCCGGACACCCGTCCCAGACGCGCGCTGACGAGCTGGATCGAAATCATCAGGGGCAGCGTGAGCAGCAGTGTCCACAGCATGCTAGTGCCCACCTGCGCGCCAGCCTGTGCATACGTGGCGATGCCGCTCGGGTCGTCATCCGCCGCACCGGTGATGAAGCCGGGCCCCAGCCGGCGGTACCACGGGGTGTCGTTTGCCGCGGGCACGCTGGGCTTAGCTGCGGTTTTCGGTGGGCGGCGCCTCGGGCGTCTGCTCGCCGGGGTCGTGCAGCTTGTCGCGTGTGATGCCTGGCGGCACCTCGCCCTGGCGTATGCGGCGCAGCGTGTCGTGCCGGCTTTGCGGCTTGGGTGCCGTGCTGCCGGTGCGGCCCGCTTCCGCATTGGCCGGCCGGTCGCCTGGCTTGCGGTGCGACTCGGCCTGTTCCCAATCGGCCTGACGCTGTTCGGCGTCCCGGTTTTCCTTCTGTTGCTTGTCTCGCATGGTTCGCTCCGGTGTGGTGTGCAGGTTTGAGAACTCAGCGGCGCTTGCGGATCAAGCTGACCTGTCCGTTGCGCTCCAGAATGGCGGCCTCTACATCGTCCAGCGTGCGCGCACCCAAGGTCTGGCGCACGCTCTCCTGCACATCGCCCACGGTGATGAGTGCCGCATCCATCTCGCCCTGGTTGAACCGGCCTTCGCGATAGACCTCGCGTTGGCGGCCCGCGATGAACCGCTCGAGCTGGGGCAGCCGCACGCACGCCCACCCCAGCAGACGGTGCACGGCCACCAGCGCGAGCGACGCCGATATCGTTGCTACAAACGGCGACGCGCCGACAATCGCGCGGCTCAGCGTCGCCCCGAGCAACACGGCGACCACAAAGTCGAACGGTGCACGCTGCCCGAACGAGCGTCGGCCCGACAGGCGCACCAGCGCCAGCCCGATGGCGAACACCACCACCGCACGCATCGCGGTTTGCAGCAGGTTGAGATCCTTGCCTTCGCCAAAGAGGAACAGCAGCGTATCCATTGCGCCTCCCGTGGTGGATATGAAGTCTTTTCGACCACCAGAGCAAGCCGCGTGCCGCCCGGTATGCGCTCGAGAGTCGCCACTCAAGTCACACGCGCGCCCAATGGCATGCCGCATGCTGCAAGCCGGTGTATCCACACCGTCATAGCGAGCCCGCCATGCCCGACCAGCCCCAACAGCAACCGCCCCAACACCAGGACCGCCAGCCCGGCACCGAAGCCAACATGACGCCACGCCCGCAATCCGAGATGGCCAATTACGTGGGCAGCGGCAAGCTCACCGACAAAGTGGCCATCGTCACCGGGGGCGACAGCGGCATCGGCCGCGCGGTCGCCATCGGCTTTGCCAAGGAAGGCGCCGATGTGCTGATCGCGTACCTGGACGAACACGACGACGCCAACCAGACCTGCCGCCTCGTCCGCGCGACGGGCCGCCGCTGCGAGGCCATTGCCGGCGACCTGGGCGACGAGGCGCATGCCCGTGCGGTCATCACGCAGGCGGTGGCCACCTTCGGCAAGATCGACATCGTGGTAAGCAACGCGGCGGAACAGCACCCGCAGCAAAGCCTGGCCGACATCGATGCGGCACAGTTGGAACGTACATTCCGCACGAACGTTTTTGCGATGTTCTATTTGATCCGCGCCGCGCTGCCGCACCTGCATGAAGGCGCCCGCATCATCACGACCACGTCGGTCACCGCGTTTCGCGGCAGCGGCCATCTGGTGGACTACGCCGCCACCAAGGGCGCGATCGTGGCGTTCACGCGTTCACTGGCGCAGCAGCTCGCGGACAAGAGCATCCTGGTGAACGCGGTGGCACCGGGGCCGATCTGGACACCGTTGATCCCGTCCACGTTCGATGCGGAGCACGTCGCAAAATTCGGCAGCAAGGAGCCACTGGGCCGCGCGGGCCAGCCCGATGAAGTGGCGCCTTGCTACATCTTTCTTGCATCTGCCGATGCAAGTTACATGACGGGCCAGACGCTGCATCCGAATGGGGGGGAGATCGTCAATGGGTGACTGAGCGCTTGCCCTCTACATCATCAAAACGCCGTCCGCATCCCCACCATCGCGCCGAGCTGATTCACGCCCCTGGCCGGCGTGGTCCCGCCGCCGCCACCGCTGACGGAATACTGCGCGTTGGCGCTGTTCCACAGATAGCCCGTCTGCGCGTACAGCGCCGTGCGCTTCGACAGGGCGTAAACGCCGCGCAGCACGGCCATCGTCGCGCTGCGGCTCTGGTCGGCGTTGACCAGACGGATCAGGCCGGCATCCAACGTAAGCGCACCCTCGAGCGGATAGCTGCCGTTGACGAAGTACAGGTTGGAACGGACGTCGCCCGCGACAGCTTGCACGTGGCGACCGATCCAGCCGACGCCCAGCTTGGCGTTGCCGAGCTTTACATAGCCGTTGGCGACGATGCGGCGGTCTTTATCGCCCGCATCGGTGAACGCGATGGGCGCACTGCCGTTGAAGAACGACGCGGTGGCGCCAGCGCCGCCACGTTGCTCTTCGTAGGCGCCTGCTACGCCAAAGGTGGCCGCGTCGTACTTCAGCATGGCCGACACCGCGCGGCACGACGAAGCATTGCCGGCCACTTCGCCCGCACAGGTTCCGGAGGCCGGCACACCGCCCGCCGCGTCACGCCCGAACGAATACGTCGCTCCCACCGTCAGGCCGCTGAAGGTGCCTTTGTAGGCGATGGTGTTGTCCGCGCGTGCGTTGGGAATGTAGGCGTCCAGTGAACCGATGGCGTATTGGCTGGGGCCCAGGATGTCTGCATCGGCCAGGGACAGAAACACCATGCTGTACTGCCGACCCAGCGTGACGGTGCCGTAGTCGCTGGCCAGGCCGACCCACGCCTGCCGGCCAAACAGGCGGCCGCCCTGGCCCGAAGTGCCGGTGTCGGTGTTGAAGCCGCTTTCCAGCGTGAACACGGCCTTCATGCCGTTGCCCAGGTCTTCAGCGCCACGCAGCCCCCAGCGCGAGGGCAGCGTGCCCGTGACCGACGGGATGCGCGTGAGGCCGTTGCCGTTGGTATTGGCGTGGCTCACGTATTCGATACCGGTATCGATCAGGCCGTAGAGCGTGACGCTCTGCGCGTGGGCCGCGCCGCTGGCGAGCGCGCACGTGGCAGCGGCCAGCACGAGACAGCGCGTGCGCAAGGTGGTGGTTTGCATGTGGGGCCCCTCCTAGGGTCGAGCCGGTCCCGCCCCCATGTCTGGCGGGCCGGCAGTTTGGAATATGTGGATGTGGAAGGCGCCATCCTGCCGACGGCGCGAGAAAGAACAACCGCTATGTCAGTCCTGCACGCGCGGCCGCTTGAGCAGCAGCAACGCCGCCAGCGCCGCGATGATGGTGACCGGGATGCTGGCGCCGATGATGGTGGTGGCGTGCTGGCCCATCGCCAGCAGTTGACCGGCCAGCAGCGGCCCGGCGATCGAGCCCAACCGGCCCACCGCCACCGCAGCGCCCACGCCGGTGCCTCGCACGACGGTCGGGTAGTACGCCGCCGCCAGCGCATACAGCACCGACTGCGCGCCGATCACGAACAGCCCAGCCATGAAGGCGCCGGCCGACATCGATGCCATGCCGCCCGCCGCAGCCAGCAACGACAGCGCCGCGATGATGCCGACATACATGCCCGACACCACCCAGCGCGGGCGCGCCGCGTCCATCAGCATGCCAATGCCCAGCGCGCCCGCACCGCCGCCGATGTTGAACAGGATCTGCACCATGCCCACCTGCGGCCGGCTCAGCCCCTGCGCGGCCATGAGGGAAGGCAGCCAGTTGAGCAGGAAATACAGCACGATCAGCGTGAAGAAGTAGCTCACCCACAGGAACAGCGTGGCGGCCGTCCGGCGCTCGCCAAACAGTGCCCATGACACGGGCGGCGGCTGAATGGCACCACGCTGTGCGCTGTCGAAACGGCGCGATTCCTGCAATGTCAGCAGCAGCGGCACCACGACGAGCGGGCCAAAGCCGCCCACGTAGAAGATGTGGCGCCAGCCGGAATCGCCGGCGCTCAACATGCCGACCACCGCGGCGATGGCACCTCCAAACGGGATGCCGCAATACATGACGCTCACGGCGGTGTTGCGCAAGCGTGCGGGTACCGCTTCGGCACACAGCGCGATCAGGTTGGGCATGGCGGCCCCCAGGCCGATGCCGGTGGCCACGCGGATCATCAGCAGGCTGTTGAAATCCCACACGTGCGCGGTGGCGATAGAAAAGATGCCGAACAGCGCTGTGGCCAGGATCAGCACGCGCTTGCGGCCGATGCGATCAGCCAGGCGGCCGCCCAGCATGGCGCCCGGCAACAGGCCGAAGGTGCCGGCGCTGAACGCCAGGCCCATCTGCCCGACCGACAGACCGAACTCGCGCGCCATGCGCGGTGCAGCCACGCCGATGGATTGCAGGTCGAGCCCTTCAAGCAGCGCAACGATGAAGCACAGCCCGAGCGTCATGGCGACGCCGGGGCCAACGGTCTCCCGGCTCAACGTCGTGGTGGTGGTTTGCATGGCATCTCCTTCCGGATGTTGGGCGGCCGTCATTGGCAACTGAAGCTCGAGGCGTCGTTGATGTTGCCGGTGCCCGTGTAGCGCGCGTTCTTCGGGTAGGCGCACAGCGGACGCGTGCGGTCGTGGCCGGCGGCATTCCAGTCGCTGGGCACTTCGGCATTCGGCACGGCGTTGGCGGGGCCGCGTGCGGTGGCGACCACGCTGTCGGGCGCCACGCCGCGCTCCACCCAGGCCACCAGCGGCGTGAGCATGTCGAACTGGTCGGCGGTCGGCCCGCCCGCGCAGTGATTCATGCCGGGCACCGGATAGAAGCGCGCGAAGTTGCTGGCATCGCCGCCGTTGGCTGCGGACAGGCGCTGGTACCAGTCGGTCGTGTCGTCGGACGAGAACACCGGGTCGCTCGTGCCGTGATAGACCATCAGCTTGGCGCCGCGCCCCTTGAGCGTGCCGAGGTTGGTCTCATCCGGCGGCGTCATGAACGACCACGCCGATTCGGTGTACGTGGCGTCGGTGGCGAAGATTTTCGGGGCGTCGGTGTCCATGTTGAACGCCAGGCCATACGCGGTGAGTGACGTGATGGCCGACGCCGGCTGCGGCGTGGTCGTAAACACGAACGCCAGCGCTGCAGGATCCAGCTGGATCGAGTTGCCTTGCTTCCACGCCGCCCAGTTGCTGCCGCTGATGCCGGCGTCAAACGAAAAGCCCGAGTACAACGCCTGCCCCGCACTGTTGCGCGCGCCGGCAAACAGGTTCGCCATCACGGTTTTCTGCGCGGCGGTCAGGCAGGTGCCATCACGGGCGCCGGTGCAGGTCGGCACATCGTTGGCGAGGCTGAAGGCGGTCTGGCACGCCTTGAGGTTGTTGATCATGCCGTCGGTCGTGCCATCCAACGCATCGCACTTGGCGAGCACGCGGCTGGCGACCATGGCGCGCTCCGTGGCGCTCAGAGACGTGGTGATGTCCGGAAAGCCGGCGCTGGTGTTGGCCGTGGCCACCGTCGCCAGTTGCTGCGCGCTGTACACCTCGTTGATGGCCGCCTTGGGCAGATGGAAGCCCGGGTCGCCGGCCACGATGCCGTCATACGCATTGGCCGAACGCGCGGCGGCCACCATCGCATGGCGCCCGCCGTTGGAGCACCCGCCAAAGTAGCTGCGGTCCGGCGCCTTGCCGTACACCTGCGCGATCATCGACTTGGCCATCGGCGTGAGCGTGGCAACGGCGTTGTAGCCGTAGTCGAGGCGCGCCTGCGGGTCGCGCCCGAACAGCGGCACCTGGCTGCCGTTATGCCCCGCATCCGAACTGATGACGGCAAACCCCGAGCCCAGCGCGCTGCTGATGGGACCACCGCCCAATGCGCCCAACGCGGTGGCCACGGAGCCATCCAGCCCGCCGTTGGCCTGGTAATAGAAGCGCCCATTCCAGGCCTTGGGCAGGCGCATCTCAAAACCGATGGCGTAGGTCTTGCCATCCACGGGGCTCACGCGCGTGTTCATGGTGCCGGTGACCAGGCAGTGCTCGGGCACGGCGTTGCCGCCCACGCTCAACGTGCCTGCCGCCACGGTCGAGATGGCGGTAATGCTGGTGTTGGCAAAACTCAGTTTGCCGGCAAAGCTCTCGCACGCAGCGGCAAGGTTCAAACCGGTGGCGGGCGAAAGCTGTGGCAGCTGCGATGCTTGCGACGTTGATGCGTCGCCTGTGCTGTCGTCGTTGCAGCCGGCGCAGCTCAGCGCGAGGGCGAGCGCGGCCAGCGCCATGCCCCGTGACATGACGGTCTTCATGAGTCTCCTCCTGGGTGGATGAACCGGTCTTTGCCGGTTGGGTGTCGTGCTGCGTTGGAATCAGCCCGCGCGAATCACCGCGGGATCGCCATCGCGATACAGCGTGTCGACGTGCTCGGCACGGTGGGCCAGCACGGCGCGCTGGTTGAGCGTGCCCTTGTCGGTGATCTCGCCGCGGTCCAGCGACGGCGGTGCGTCGAGCAACAGCAGCCGTGCCACGCGCGTGGCGCTGCCGGTGGCCGTGGCGTTCAGTTCGTGCAGCAGGGCAGCAAATGCAGCGCGCACGGCGGGGGCCGCCAACACTTGGGCCACGCTCGCGCTGGTCGGCAGGCCCGACAGGCTGCGGCATCGCTCCATTTGCGGAAACACCAGCAAGCCGATGTCGTCACGGTTCATGCCGGCAATGACCACGTCCTGCACGTACGGTGCGCCGGCCGCGATCACGCGGGCACGCAGTGGCCCGACGCTTACGAAGGTGCCGGAGCTGAGCTTGAAGTCCTCTGCAATGCGGCCATCGAAGACGAGGCCTTTTTCCGGGTGCTCCGGATCGTAGAAACGCAGCGCGTCACCGCTGCAGTAATAGCCGTCTTCGTCGAAGACCGGCGCGGCAGGCTCTTCGCCCAGGCGCCAGTAGCCACGCATGACATGCGGCCCGCGAAAGCGCGCCTCCAGCTTGTCGCCCACGGGCACGAGCTTGAGTTCGCACCCCGGCGCCGGTGTACCGACATAGCCCGAGCGCATGATCGGCGCGGTGGTAAACAAGCAGCACGGCGACGTTTCTGTCATGCCCAGGCCGGCCATGATGCGGATGCGCTCGCCGCAGTGCTGGCCGGTCACGCGCTCCAGCCGGTCCCAGGCCTCTTGCGACAGTCCTGCACCGCCAAAGAAGTAGAGCTTCACGCGGGAGAAGAAGGTCTCGCGCAGGGCCGGGTCCCGTTCCAGCGCCAGCGCGAGTTCTTCCCACCCCTTCGGCACGTTGAAATACGCGGTGGGCGCGATCTCGTGCAGGTTGCGCAGGGTCTCGTTGAATTTGCCGGGCACAGGCCGGCCGTCATCGATGTACAGCGTGCCGCCGTTGTAGAGCACGATGCCCACGTTGTGGCTGCCGCCGAATGTGTGGTTCCAGGGCAGCCAGTCCACCAGCACCGGCGGCTCCTTGGCGAATTCGGGAATGGTCTGGCGCAGCATCTGCTGGTTGCTGCACAGCATGCGGTGCGTGGTCGGCACGGCCTTGGGAGCGCGTGTCGAGCCGGAGGTGAACAGCACCTTGACCAACGTATCGGGGCCGGTGGCGGCCTGTGCGGCGTCTGCCGTCGCCACGGGCGTCTGCAGCAACGTGTCGAAGGCTGTAGCGCTGCGCCCCGGCAATACGCCGTCGCGCGTGATGACCTCCACGCCGTCGGGCACCACCGCGTCGATGGCGTTGGCGAAGGCCGCGCCATCTGCGGCATAGACAAGCCCGGGCGTCAGCACGTCAAACACGTGGCGCAGCTTGCCGAAATCGGTCGACACCAACGCATACGGCGGCGACACAGGCGCGTATGGCACACCCGCCCACATGGCGCCGAGTGCCAGCTGCAAGTGTTCAAGATCGTTGCCGGAAAGAATCGCCAGCGGGCGCTCGGTGGAGACGCCCCGATCCAGCAGCGCTTGGCCGATGGCGCGTGCGCGCTCCAGCATCTCGCGATAGGTCAGCTTGACCCATGCGCCGTCCGGCCCGCGACGTGCAGCCAGCACGCGATCCGGGTGGCGCTGCGCGCCCGCGACCAGGCAGTCCGTCATGCGCGCCGGATGCTCGGCCAGCGCTTCGGTATTGCGCACGTGCCAGACACCGCGGTCGCGCGCGTCCATCTCGCAACGCGCAGGCGCATCGCTCACGGCAACCTGCCTGTAGGGGTGATCGGGCACACCTGCCGGGGGCGGCGTGTGATGCCGGGTTTGAACCTGCGGGCCCTGAGCCTGCATTTCGACGTGATTCACGTCTTGTCTCCTGAATGCGCCGCCCGTTTTATGGTTGTGGTGGGCGGCTGCCGAACTTCAGATCGGTTAAATCGGATAGTGGCGCGGCGTATTCTGCAAGGTGATCCAGCGCAGCTCGGTAAATTCCGCAATCGACGCCTTGCCGCCAAACCGGCCGTAGCCGCTGCTCTTCACGCCGCCAAACGGCATCTGCCCCTCGTCGTGCACGGTGGGGCCGTTGATGTGGCAGATGCCCGATTCGATACGCTGCGCAACCCGCATGGCGCGCGACACATCGCGGCTGAACACGGCGGCCGACAAGCCGTATTCGCTGTCGTTGGCCAGGCGGATCGCCTCTTCATCGCCATCCACACGCGCCACCGTCACCACGGGGCCGAACGATTCCTCGTTGTACAACCGCATGGCGGGCGTTACGCCGTCCACGATGGCGGGCTGCACGATGGCGCCATCCATGTGCAATCCGACGGGCAGCGCGGCGCCGTGCGCACGGGCGTCTTCCACCAGCGCCTGCACGCGCCGGGCCGCATCTACGCTGACCATCGCGCCCAACTGCGCTGTAGCGTCAGTCGGGTCACCTGCGCGAAGCGTGCGTGCCTTGGCGGCCAGCTTGTCGACGAGGGCATCGGCAATCTTGCGATCGACGATGACGCGTTCGGTCGACATGCAGATCTGCCCCTGGTTGAAGAACGCGCCAAACGCAATCGCATCGACCGCGGCATCCAGATCCGCATCGTCCAGCACGAGCACCGGCGCCTTGCCGCCCAGCTCCAGCAGCGCAGGCTTCAGGTGCCGCGCCGCGTGCTGCGCAATGATGCGCCCCACGTGCGTGGAGCCCGTGAAGTTCACGCGGCGCACGGCCGGATGCGCGATCAGGCGCTCCACCACCTGGGCGGCGTCGGCCGGCGCATTGGTCACCACGTTGACCACGCCATCGCCCAGGCCAGCCTCCTGCAGCACGGTGCCGATCAGCCGATGCACGCCCGGACACAGTTCCGACGCCTTGAGCACGACCGTGTTGCCGCATGCCAGCGGCATTGCCAGCGCGCGCGTGCCCAGGATCACCGGCGCATTCCACGGTGCAATGCCGAGCACCACACCGCAGGGCTGGCGCACGGCCATCGCAAAGTTGCCCGGCACGTCGGAGGGAATGACGCTGCCGTCGATCTGCGTGGTCATGGAGGCGGCTTCGCGCAACATGTTGGCCGCCAGCATGACGTTGAAGCCGATCCAGTTGGGACTGGCGCCGGTTTCGGCCGCGCCGGCGCGGATGAAGGCGTCGGTGTGCTGGTCCATCAGGTCGGCTGCCTTGAGCAGGCGCTTGCGGCGCTCGCCCGGCGGCAGCGCCGCCCACGCGGGGAACGCATCGGCGGCGGCCTGCACGGCGGCGTCTGCATCTTCCAACGTGGCCGCCGCCGCGCGCGATGCGACCGCGTCGTTGACGGGGTTGCGGCGCTCGAAGGTGGCACCGTTGGCAGCTGGCCGGCTTTGACCGCCGATCAGCAGGGTCACAAGCTGAGTCACCTCAGGCATGGGTTCGTCTCCGGGGGCGTTGGCGTGAGCGGGCCAGATCAGGCGCGCTTGTAGGCTTGCAGGCCCGGCTTGATCGACTTGTCGTCCAGGAACTGTTTGAGGCCCTGCTCACGGCCGCCCTCCGGATCACGCAGCGTGGCCTGGTCGAGCTTGGCGTACAGGTAGTCCTCGTTCTGCTCCCACGTCAGCTCGCGGCTGCGTTTGAAGCCATGCTTGGCGGCGCGCAGCACCACGGGGTTCTTCTCCAGCAGCTTCTCGGCCAGTGCCACGGTGCGCGCACGCAGGTGGGCACGCGGCACGCTCTCGTTGACGAGGCCCATTGCGGCAGCCTGCTGACCGGTGAAGGTCTCGCCGGTCATGATGTAGTAGAGGGCCTGGCGGTGGCCCACGGTATCGGCCATCGCCTTGCTGACGAGGTTGCCCGGCGGGATGCCCCAGTTGATTTCCGACAGGCCGAAGGTGGCCTCGTCTGCGGCAATCGCCAGATCGCATGCCACCAGCGGCGAGAACCCGCCGCCGAAGCACCAGCCGTTGACCATCGCGATGGTTGGCTTGGCATACATGCGCAAGAGCTTCCATTGCCACTGGCAGGCGTCGCGGCGGATTTTCTCCTGCAGGATTTCCGGGCCAGCGTCGACTTCGCGGAAGTACTCCTTCAAATCCATGCCGGCCGTCCACGCATCGCCTGCGCCGGTCAGCACCAGCACCTTGGCATCGGCATCCAGCTCCAACGCTTCGAGCACCTGGATCATTTCCGAGTTGAGCGTCGGGCTCATGGCGTTGCGCTTCTCGGGGCGGTTGAACGTCACCCATGCAATGCCCTGGTCCACCCTCACGTCCACGGTTTTCCAGCGCCCTTGGTAGTCAGCCATTTCCATCTCCTTGATCTGTCGGCTTGCTTGAAACGTCCGCCATCTCGTGTGTGGCGTGTCTCAGCTTGAGACCCATTTAATATCAGGTAGCCTGATATAACAAGGAGATTATCATTGCCGTAAACCCTGATCCGAACGACACGTAGCAGAATGTGCGCATCGCATAGGTGCACACCCACTCACATCCATGGCGGCCACACGAACCAAACGCAACACACCTCAGCCCGCGCAAGACGGCGCCCCGGCAACGTCTGCCCGATTGCCCTACCTGATCGGCCGCACCGATCGCATCGTCAAGCGCCGCCTGGGCGAGGCGCTCGCCCCGCACGGGCTGACGGTGCCGCAATTCACGGCGCTGTCGGTGCTGCACGCGCGGGGCAGCCTGTCGAACGCACAACTGGCGGAGCGCTCGTTCATGTCGCCGCAATCGGCCAATGAAGTGGTAAAGGCGATGGAAGCGCGCGGCTGGGTGACCCGCACGCCCGATCCAACGCACGGCCGCATCGTCATGCTGGGCCTGACCGACGAAGCGCTCGCACTGCTGGCGCTGTGCGACGAGGCCGTCAGCCGTCTGGAGCAGGAAATGTTGCAGGGAATCGACGTCGCGCACGCCGCATTGCTGCACGATCTGCTGCTGCAATGTGGGCGCAATCTGCGCTGAGCGGGGCCCTTCAGTTGCCACGGCTGCCGCCGTTATGCAATGTAATAAAGTCTGATCATAGAAACATTCTGATCGACACCCCTCGGCGATAGAATGGCTGGTCGCCGCCGTTCGAGCGGTCTTCGCCCCCGTCAACGCCTCGCGGTTCTGAAACGCCTCCATGTGGATTGTCCAACTTGCGCTGCGAAGGCCACTGACGTTCATCGTCCTCGCCTTGCTGATCCTGCTGGCGACGCCGTTTACGCTCATGCGTACGCCGACGGACATCTTTCCGGAAATCGACATTCCGGTCGCCAGCATCATCTGGAACTACAACGGCCTGCCCGCCAAAGAGATGGCCGACCGCATCGTGTCGGTCACGGAGCGCAGCCTGACGACCACCGTCAACGACATTGAGCACATCGAGTCGCAATCGTTGGGCGGCGTGTCGATCATCAAGGTCTTCTTCCAGCCCAACGCCAACATCCAGACCGCCCTCGCGCAGATCGTGGCGAGCACGCAGGCGCAGGTGCGGCAGTTGCCGCCGGGCACCACGCCGCCGCTGGTGATCAAGTATTCGGCGTCGAGCATTCCGATCCTGCAACTGGGCCTGTCGAGCAACACGCTGTCGGAGCAGGAACTCAATGACGCGGCACTGAACTTCCTGCGCCCGCGCCTGATCACGGTGCCCGGCATCGCGGTGCCGTTCCCGTATGGCGGCAAGAGCCGGCAGATCACGGTCGATCTCGACACGCAGAAGCTGCTGGCCCAGGGCCTGACGCCGGTGGACATCGTCAACGCGGTGGGCGCGCAGAACCTGATCCTGCCGGCCGGCACGCAAAAGATCGACGCCACCGAATACGGCGTCACGCTCAACGGCACGCCGGGCAGCATTGCCGCGCTCAACGCGATTCCGGTCAAGACCAGCAACGGCGCCACGCTCTATCTGGGCGACGTGGCCAATGTGCGCGACGGCTTCTCGCCGCAGACGAACGTGGTGCGCCAGGACGGGCAGCGCGGCGTGCTGCTCTCCATCCTGAAGAACGGCGGCGCGTCGACGCTCGAAATCGTCAGCAACATCTACAAGCTCCTGCCGACCGCCGCTGCCGCGTTGCCGCAAGACCTCAAGATCACGCCGCTGTTCGACCAGTCGCTGTTCGTGAAGGCCGCCATTGAAGGCGTGATCCGCGAGGCGCTGATCGCCGCATGCCTGACGGCCGCGATGATCCTGCTGTTCCTGGGCAACTGGCGCAGCACGGCCATCATTGCGGTGTCGATTCCGCTGTCGATCCTCTCGTCGATCATCGTGCTGCACCTGATTGGCGAGACCATCAACCTGATGACGCTGGGCGGCCTGGCGCTGGCGGTCGGGATTCTCGTGGACGACGCCACCGTCACCATCGAGAACATCGAGCGCCATCTGCACGAAGGCAAGGAACCGATCACCGCGATCCTCGACGGCGCAGCCGAGATCGCCGTGCCGGCCTTCGTGTCGACCCTCTGTATCTGCATCGTCTTCGTCCCGATGTTCTTCCTCACGGGCGTGACGCGCTACCTGTTCGTGCCGATGGCCGAAGCGGTGATCTTTGCGATGCTGGCTTCATACGTGCTTTCGCGCACGTTGGTGCCGACGCTGGTGATGATGCTCATGACCGGCCACACGCAAGACGCCCGGCATGCCGACGCAAAACCGAGCACGTTCGGCCGCATCTACCGGGCATTCAACACGCAGTTCGAACACATGCGCGGCAACTACGCCGCCATCCTCGGCGGGCTGCTGGAATACCGCCGCGTGTTCGCACTGTCGTTCCTGGGCTTTTGCGTGGCGTCGTGTGCCCTGTACCTCGTTCTCGGGCGCGACTTCTTCCCCGATGTCGATGCCGGCCAGATCCGCCTGCACATGCGCGCGCCGTCGGGCCTGCGGATTGAAGAAACCGCACGGCTGGCCGACGAAGTGGAAACGGCCATCCGCGAGATCATTCCCAAGCAGGAGCTGTCGACCATCCTCGACAACCTGGGCGTGCCGAACTCGGGGATCAACCTGTCGTACAGCAACGCGGGCACGATCGGCACGCTGGATGGGGAAATCCTGATCGCCCTGCACGAGGGCGAGCGCAAACCGAGCGCGGAATACATCCGCCGCCTGCGCGAAGCATTGCCCAAACGCTTTCCGGGTGTGGAATTCGCCTTCCAGCCTGCTGACATCGTCAGCCAGATCCTGAACTTCGGCCTGCCGTCGGCCATCGACGTGCAGTTCTCCGGCGCAGATGTAGCCACCAACCAGCAGCTTGCAGGCATTCTCGCCAACCGCATCAAGCAGATTCCTGGGGCGGTGGATACGCATGTGCACCAGCGTTTCGACCAGCCCACGCTCGCCCTGAACATGGACCGCACGCGCATCCAGCAGGTCGGCCTGGAAGGCCGCGACGTGGCGCAGAACCTGCTCGTGTCGCTCAGCTCCAGCTTCCAGACCTCGCCCACGTTCTGGCTCAACCCGATCAACGGTGTGGTGTACCAGGTGGCCGTCACAAGCCCGCAGTACCGCGTCGATTCACTCGACGCACTGCTGCGCACGCCGGTGGCAAGCTCGCGCGGTGGCGCCGCACAGGCAGGCGGGCCGCAGTTGCTGGGCAACCTCGTGCAGGTGAGCCCCGCGGTGCAGCCGCAAGTGGTGTCCCACTACGACATCACGCCGGTGGTGGACGTCTATGCCGCCGTGCAGGGCCGTGACCTCGGCGCCGTCGCCAAGGAAGTGCAGAAGGCCGTCGACGACATCCGCCCGAAGCTGCCACGCGGCGCGCAGGTCACGGTGCGCGGTCAGGTGAACACGATGGAATCGTCGTTCCTCGGCCTGGGCGTCGGGCTGGTCATGGCGATCGTGCTGGTGTACCTGCTGATCGTGGTGAACTTCCAGTCGTGGATCGACCCGCTCATCATCGTGACCGCCCTGCCCGCCGCTCTGGCCGGCATTGCGTGGATGCTGTTCCTGACGGGAACGACGCTGTCGGTGCCGTCGCTCACGGGGGCGATCATGACGATGGGCGTGGCGACCGCCAACTCGATTCTGTTGATCTCGTTCGCGCGCGAGCGATTGGCCGAAGGCATTGCGCCGGTGCAGGCGGCGCTGGAAGCCGGCGCTACCCGCCTGCGTCCGGTGCTGATGACGGCGCTGGCAATGATCATCGGCATGGTGCCGATGGCGCTGGGCCTCGGCGAGGGTGCAGAACAGAACGCGCCGCTTGGGCGCGCGGTGATCGGCGGTCTGCTGTTCGCGACCGTCTCGACCCTTTTCTTTGTTCCGGTGGTGTTTGCCAGCGTGCACAACAGATTGCAGCGGCGCGCCACACGGCGTAGTCAAGATTTGCGGGGAAGCGAAGGACATGTCTGAGCAAACATCCAGTGCCCATTCCGGGGCGCATTCTGGACCGCATTCGGGGCACCTCGCGGACGGCCCGCCGCACCACGTCGTCACGGTCGACCCGATCGAACAGGTGGACCGCGGCCCCGCCATGCGGCGCGCACGCTGGGTCGTGATTGTGGTGGTGGTGCTGTTGGCGCTGGGCGCCGCGCGCACGCTGGTGGGCCGCTACTACAACGCGCACGCGCTGGAGCGCCAGGTGAGTGCGCAGACCAGCCGCTACGTCAGCACCATCGCACCCAAACCGGCCAACGCCAACCGCGAACTGACGCTGCCGGGCACGCTGCAGGGCTACGTTGAATCACCCATCTATGCCCGCACCAGCGGCTACGTGCTGCGCTGGTTCAAGGACATCGGTGCCCACGTGGATAAAGGCGAAGTGCTGGCGCTGCTCGACACCCCAGAAGTCGACCAGGAACTGAACCAGGCGCAAGCCACGCGCAACCAGGCCGCCGCGCGCAAGGCGCTGGCGCAAACGTCGCTCGCGCGCTGGCAGAATCTGCGCCAGAAAGACGCCGTCTCGCAGCAGGAACTGGACGAGCGCACCAGCGCCGCCAATCAGGCCCAGGCCGACCTGGCCGCCGCCGACGCCAACGTACGCCGCCTGCAGGAGCTGCAAGGCTTCCGCCGCGTGGTGGCCCCGTTTGCCGGCGTGGTGACCAAGCGCAATGTCGATGTGGGCACGCTGGTCAATGCCGGCAACGCGGGCGCCAACCGCGAACTGTTCACGCTGGCGCAGACCGATCCGCTGCGCATCTATCTGTATGTGCCGCAGGCGTATTCGCAGCAGGTGAAGGTCGGGCAGGACGTGGCTGTCACGCTGTCCGAGCTGCCCGGCCAGACCTTCCACGGCACCATCGCGCGCGCCTCGGGCGCGATCGACGCCACCACGCGCACCATGCAGGTGGAGGTGCAGTTGCCCAACAAGGACGGGCGCCTGCTGCCCGGGGCGTACGTGCAAGTCGCCATCAAGGGCAAATCGTCCGGCGACGATGCCGGCGCCAACGCGCGCGGTACTTTCCTCGTGCCGACGAACACGCTGCTCTTCCGCAAGGAAGGCCCGCGCATCGCCATCGCAGAAAACGGCCGCGTGGACCTGCGCCCCGTCACCATCGGACGCGACTACGGGCGCACGGTGGAAGTCGTCTCCGGTCTGAAGGCGACAGACGCGTTGATCCTCAACCCGGCCGATTCCATCGAGCAAGGCGAAGCGGTGACCATCGTCGCGCCCGCGCCGGCTTCGGCACCGGCGGCATCGGCACCGCGCGCATCATGATGGACCGACCGCGACTGCGTATCACCGCGCTGGCGGCCTCGCTGATCGTCTCGCTGGCCGGCTGCTCGCTCGCGCCGACCTACGAGCGCCCCGCCATGGACGTGCCGGCACAGTGGCAGACCGAGGCTCCGTGGCGCGCTGCGCAACCGGCCGATGCCGCACCCAAGGGCCCGTGGTGGCAGCGCTTCAACGATCCGCAGCTCGACAGGCTGATCACGCAGGCGCTTCAGGAAAACCAATCGCTCAAGGTCGCGCTGTCGAACCTGGAACAGGCACAGGCACAGACGCGCGTGGCGCGTGCCAGCCTGCTGCCGACCATCACCGCCACCAACAACGACACGCGGACGCGCACCTCTTCGGAACGGCCGCTCTCGTCGTACACCAGCCCGACCATGTCCACCGTGCAGAGCGATTTCGTCCTGCGCGCCGACGTCAGTTACGAAGCCGACCTGTTCGGCCGCGTGCGCAACACCGTCGCCAACGCCGCAGCGAGCGAAGCGCAGGCCGGCGCCAATGTCGAGAATTTCCGCCTGCTGCTCGCCGCGCAGGTGGCCACCACCTGGTACAACCTGCGCGAGACTGACGCGGAAATCGCCGTGGTGCAGGAAGGTCTGGCGCTGCAGCGCAAGGCGCTCGATTTCGTCACCTCGCGGCATCAGGACGGCGTGGCATCGGGGCTCGATCTGGCGCAGCAACAGGCGCTGGTGGACAGCACCGCCACGCAGGCCGAACTGCTGACCAAGCAACGCGCGCAGTACGAACACGCGCTCGCCACGCTGGTCGGCACACCGGCGCCTGCGTTCCATATCGACCCGATTCCGCTTCAGGGCACCGCGCCGCAGATTCCGGTGGCGCTGCCTTCCGACGTGATCGAGCGCCGGCCCGATGTAGCGGCCGCTGAACGGGGCGCTGCTGCCGCCAACGCGCAAGTGGGTGTGGCGCGCGCCGCGTTCTTCCCGAGCGTGATGCTCAACGGCGGCGCCGGTTGGGAAAGCCGCGATCTGGCGCTGCTGTTTTCTGCGCCGACGCTGCTGTGGTCGTTCGGCACGCAGATCGCTCAGACGGTGTTTGACGCCGGCCGCACACGGGCGCGCGTGGACTTTGCCAACGCGGCTTACCAGGGCGCGATCGCGAACTACCGCCAGACGGTGCTGGGCGCGCTGCAGGAAGTGGAGGACGGTCTTGCGGGGCTGCAATCGCTCGAGCGTGCCGCAAGCCAGGCGCGCCATGCCGTGGAAAGCGCCCGCAAAGTCTATGACATTGCCGGCGCGCGCTATGAGGGCGGCTTAGCAACGTCCTTGGACGTGATCACCGCGCAGCAGTCGCTGTTGAACAGCCAGCGTGCGGCGGTGCAGATTCTTGGCCAGCAGATGACGACGAGCGTGTTCCTCGTCAAGGCAGTGGGCGGCGACTGGAACCACGCTATCGCCGCGCCAATACCGACAGCCCAGCGGTAAGCCTCAGGCAATGGCGCGCAGGAACCGCGCGCCCACAAACAGCCCCGCCAGCCAGCTCAAGGTGAGCGCCACAGCAACGCACGCTTCAAGCAGCGCGGTCGCATCGCCGGGCAGGCTCAGCGCAAGCGCAATCACCGCGGCCATCAGCGCGCCCGCTGCAACCAGACTGACCACCAGCGCACCCACACCCGATGCGAGTGTGCGCACGAGCGGCGGATGCACATGCGCCGGCGGACACAGCACCGCCATGCGCGCCCGCACATAGGCGGTGGTGCGTGTGCCGTCGGTGGCGTCGGCGTGATGACGCATCACGTGCATCCAGGTTTGCGTGTCGAGCACGCCGGAACTCAGCTCCTGCGTCACGCGGCGCAGCGCGGCGCGTTCGCGCGCGTGGTCAGTGGCGTCGGAGGGCGTTTCGTTCGGTTTCAGCCGGTCGAACACGGCCGGTGCAGCGGCCGGATCGCTCGCCCGCACCTCGTGCCGATATGTCACCCGCACGCGGCGCGAGCGGGCGAGATACGCGAGCGTCCCGATCGGCACCAGCACCTCCGCTGCCAGCAACAGCGCGAGCGGCAATCCCGCCGACGCCGCACCCGACGCCTGCACGGCCCACGCCCTGATCCCGCCGCTCATGCCCAGCGTGGCGAAGAGTTGCAGCAGGCAATATCCCAGCCAGACCCACGGAAACCAACGTACGCGCAAAAACGCCACAACCACCAGCCCCAACGGAAACACCAGACCTGCAAGCGCCGGCAGCGATCGTGCCGCGCCGCCGCCCGTCTCGCCCGACATCAGCACCATGGCCATCGCCAGCACCACCATCAGCACCGGCAGCGTGTTCAGCCATAGCAGTGTCACCAGCCAGCCGCGAACGCCATAAAGCCGGTGCGCCCGCGCACGCGCCGCCGATATCGCAATCCACCTTCCTTGCATGAAACTCCTTGTCCGGGTCCGCCATGCGGCGCGCTGTAGCGCGGCATGGATTACTGAATTTCGGCGATTGTGTCATCGGGGCAACGCAGGTGGCCCCCTCTGGAGTGGGGACCGCCGCACATTGTTGCTAATGTCTGTGCAGACCCAATGCCGACAAGGGTTTGCGAGCAATTAATCGTTCTTAATTCAGATGTTGAAATCTCTGAGTGTTGTATCGGCGCCTTAATGTGGGCGCGTCCGCTGGCAAGGGTCAGCATGTCCGCCGCGCATACGAGTCCGAACCATTTGCATGTGATGTGTGCCACAAGGCTCCTTACACTCGCTGCAAACTCACAGGAAGCCGATATGCGCCCACACCGTCTGCCGCAGTGCCTGCTGTCCGCCCTCACCCTGAGCCTGGTGCTTGCGGGTCCAGCCCGAGCCGCGCCGGCGCCTGAACCGGTCGACATCCTGATCCGCAACGGCACCGTGGTCGACGGCCGCGGCGGCGCGCCATTCGTGGCCGACGTGGGTATCCGCCATGACCGCATCGTGCTGGTGCAGCCCTCCGCCGGGGGCGTGCAGGCGAAGACGGTGCTCGACGCGCGCGGGCTGGTGGTCGCGCCGGGCTTTATCGATCCGCATACGCACGCCTATCACAACCTCATCGCCAAAGATCGGCATCAGAACCTGCCCTACCTGCTGCAGGGGGTGACGACGGTGGTGATCGGCAACGACGGCATCGTGCTCGAAGGCGACGGGCCGGATCTCGACCGCATCGGGCCGACGCTCAAGGCGCTGGAAGCCAATCGCATCGGCACCAACGTGGCCATGCTGGTGGGCCACAACGCCGTGCGCCACCGCGTGATGGGCGACGTGGCCCGTGTACCCACCGCTGCAGAACTCAAAGCCATGCAGGGCGTGATGGAAGACGGCATGCGCGACGGCGCCTTCGGCATGTCGACGGGCCTCGTCTATACGCCAGGCGTGTTCGCCAAGACCGACGAGGTGGTCGCGCTGGCCAAGACCGTGGCCGCGCGTGGCGGCATCTACGACACGCACCTGCGCGACGAGGGCAACTTTCGCACCGGCCTCGTCAACGCCGTGAAGGAGGCGCTCGACATCGGCCAGCAGTCGGGCATCCCGATCCACATCTCGCACATCAAGGCGCTCGGTGTGGATTCGTGGGGCAAGAGCGCCGAGATCATCAGCCTGATACGGCAGGCGCAGGGCAACGGCATGAATGTATCGGCAAGCCAGTATCCGTACACTGCGTCGAGCACGCACATCATTCCGGCGCTGGTGCCGGGCTGGGCACGCGACGGCGGCAACGACGCGCTGCTCAAGCGGCTGGAAGACCCCGCCACGCGGGCGCGCATTGCCACCGACATGGAAAAGGCCATGCAACAGCGCAACGGGCCGGCGGCGCAGGTGCTGATCTCCGCCAACCCCGAATACAACGGGCAGTCGCTCGAGGCGCTGGGCAAGAAGCTCGGCGTGAGCCCCGTCGATGCGGCCATCAGCGTGATCCAGCACGGCGGCACGAACATCGTGTCGTTCAACATGAGCGATGCCGACCTGGAAGCGTTCATGCAGCAGGACTTTGTCGTGGGCGGCTCCGACGGTATTGCCGGACACCCGCGCGAAGCCGGCACCTTCGCGCGCCGCATTGGCGAATACGTCACGCGCAAGCACGTGATGACGCTGCCGTTTGCCGTCCGCCAGGCCAGCGCCCGCACGGCCGAAATCTTCGGCATCAAAGATCGCGGCACCGTGCAGACGGGTAAGTTTGCCGACCTGGTCGTCTTCGACCCCGCCACGTACGCCGACCGTGCGAGCTATGAACAACCGGCGTTGCCGCCTGTGGGCGTGCGCTGGGTGCTCGTCAACGGCGCGGTGGCCGTGGCAGATGGCAAGGCGGTGCCGGAGGTGCTGGCAGGGCGGGCGCTGCGCAAGTAAAACGCGGGAGCGCTACCATCGACGTTCCTTTCGCTTTTTTGAATCCACATCCAAATCGACATGACCGACATCCAACGCCTCCACACCAACGCCCGCATGAGCCAGATCGTGATCGCCAACGGCATCGTGCATCTGGCAGGGCAAGTACCCGACGTCGATTTCAAGTCGGTCACCGAGCAGACCAACAACATTCTCGAGCGCATCGACGCCCTGCTGGCTGAAGCGGGTGTCGACAAAACGCGACTGATTTCCGCCAACATCTGGTTGACCGACGCCAAGCACTTCGCCGAGCTGAACGCCGCGTGGGAAGCCTGGGTGCCGGCCGGCCACGCGCCCACGCGCGCCTGCGTGCAGTCGGGCCTGATGCGCAGGGGCATCGATGTGGAAATCGCCGTCACGGCGCTGGCCAAGGGTTAAGGAGCCGGCCGCCATGCGCTTTGACACCCTTGTGCTGGGTGCCGGCATTGTCGGCGTATCGGTGGCGGTGCATCTGCAGAAACGCGGGCGCGCCGTCGCGCTGGTGGACCGCCGTGCGCCGGGCTTTGAGACGTCGTTCGGCAATGCCGGGCTGATCCAGCGCGAGGGTGTGTATCCGTATGCGTTTCCGCGCGACCTGTCGACGTTGTTGCGTTATGCGGGCAACACGTCGGCGGATGTGCATTACCACCCGGGCGATCTACCCCGGTTGCTGCCGTTCTTGTGGCAGTACTGGCGCAACTCGCACCCGACGCGGCACGCGGCGATTGCACGTGCGTATGCGCCGCTGATCGCGCACAGCGTGAGCGAGCACCGCGCGCTGGCCGAAGCCGCCGGTGCCACGCATCTGATCCGGCCCAGCGGCTGGATCAAGGTCTTCCGCAACGCTGCCACGCAGGACAAGGAAACCCGCAACGTCGAGCGTTGGCAGCGCGAATACGGCGTCGCGTTTGAGGCGCTGGACCCGGCGCGCTTGCGCACGGTTGAGCCGCATCTGGACACATCGCTGCTCGGCGGCCTGCGCTATACAGAAGCGGATTCCGTGAGCGACCCGAACGCGCTGGTCACGGCCTACGCAAAGCATTTCGAGCAACTCGGCGGCCGCCTGTTTGAAGCCGACGCCAACACGCTGACGCCCAACGCGCCGTGGCTGCTGCAAACGAAGGAAGGCGAGCTGCGCGCCGACAACGTCGTCATTGCCATGGGCCCCTGGGCGGACGTCCTCACCTCACGCCTGGGCTACAGCCTGCCGCTGGCCGTCAAGCGCGGGTATCACATGCACTACGCGCCCGCGCACGGTGCGCAGTTGAACCATCCCGTGCTTGATGCCGACGGCGGTTATGTGCTGGCACCGATGGCGCGCGGCATCCGGCTGACGACCGGCGCGGAACTCGCACACCGCGATGCACCGAAGACGCCCGTGCAGCTCAACGCCGTCGAGCCCATCGCCCGCAAGCTCTTTCCGCTGGCCGAACGTGTGGATGCGGAACCCTGGCTTGGCGCCCGCCCCTGCACGCCCGACATGCTGCCGATCATCGGGCCTGCTCCGCACCATCCAAGCCTGTGGTTTGCGTTCGGGCATGCACACCATGGCCTGACGTTGGGCCCGATCACCGGGCGATTAATTGCGGAAATGATGACGGGCGAGACACCGACCGTAGATGTTCGCCCGTTCCGTGCACAACGCTTCTGGGATTCAGCGCGCTAGTTCAGCCCGCCCTGGCACAGATACTTGATCGACAGGTAATCGTCGAGCCCGTACTTGGAGCCCTCGCGGCCGTAGCCCGATTCCTTCACGCCGCCAAAAGGCGCCGCCTCGCTGGCGAGCGCGCCTTCATTGATGCCGACGATGCCCGCTTCCAGCGCGCGCGATACACGCTCGATGCGGCGGATGTCCTGCGTGTAGAAGTACGAGGCGAGCCCAAACGGCGTGTCGTTGGCGGCCTGCACGGCTTCGGCTTCATCGACGAAGCGGAACAGCGGCGCAACGGGGCCGAACGTCTCTTCGCCGCACAGGGCCATGCTGCTATGGGCGTCGGCCAGCACGGTGGGCGCATAGAAGTGTTCGCCAACGTCCGGCAGGCGCTTGCCCCCGGCCAGCACGCGCGCACCGTTGGCAACGGCGTCCTGCACGTGGCGTTCGATCTTGTCGACGGCGCGGGCGTTGATCATCGGGCCGATCTGCGCATCCGGATCGGTGGCGGGCGCGACTTTCAGCGCGGAAACCCGCTCGGCCAGCATGGCGCCAAAGCGCTCATACACGCCGGCCTGCACGTAGACGCGGTTGGGGCACACGCACGTCTGGCCGCCGTTGCGGAACTTGGCCGCCAGCAAACCCGTGATGGCCGCATCAAGGTCCGCGTCGTCAAACACGATGAACGGCGCGTTGCCGCCCAACTCCAGCGACAGCTTCTTTAGCGTGCCCGCCGATTCGTGCGCCAGATACTTGCCCACCGGCGTCGAGCCCGTGAAGGTGATCTTGCGCACGCGGCTGTCGTGCAGCCAATCGGCCACGGCCTCGATGCCGCGCTCACGCGAGGCCGAGATCATGTTCAGCACGCCCGGCGGCAGCCCGGCCTCCTGCGCAAGCTGCGCCAGCGCGAGCGCCGTGAGCGGCGTGTCTTCCGCCGGCTTGGCGACCACGGTGCAGCCCGCCGCCAGCGCCGGCGCGATCTTGCGCGCAATCATCGCCAGCGGGAAATTCCACGGCGTGATGGCCGCCACGATGCCGACGGGCTCCTTGACGGCGCTCATGCGCTTGCCGCGCTGCTGCTGCGGGATCAGGTCGCCGTAGATGCGCGTGGCCTCGTCGGCAAACCAGGCGACGTACGAGGCGCCGTACATGACCTCGCCGCGCCCTTCGGCAAACGGCTTGCCCTGCTCCAGAGAAATCAGCCGCCCCAGCGCGTCGGCATTGGCAACGATGGCCGCGTGCCAGCGGCGCAAGATGGCAGCGCGTTCGGCAGGCAGCCTGTCGCGCCACGCGGGAAAGGCGCGGGCTGCCGCGTCGGTGGCGGCACGCGCGTCGGCAACGCCGCTATCGGGCACGTTGGCGATGAGGCTGCCGGTGGCCGGGTCCGTCACGGCAAAGCGTGCGCCGTCGGTGCCGTCCACCCACTGGCCCTCGATCAGGTTGTCGGTGCGCACGAGCCCCGTCTGGCGGAGTTGGTCGAAGCTGAAAGCCATCATCGATTCCTTCTCGTCGCTCAACCCAGGTGCGCGGCAATCGCCTCGCCCACCTGAGTGGTGTTGGCAGTGCCGCCCAGGTCCGGTGTGCGCGGGCCTTCTTTCAGGACGGTCTCGATGGCCGCGACGATGGCGTCGTGCGCCGCACGCCCCGCGCCCTGCCCTTGCGTGAGGAAGTCCAGCATCAAGGCGCCCGACCAGATCATTGCAATCGGGTTGGCGATGTTCTTGCCGTAGATGTCCGGCGCCGAGCCGTGCACGGGCTCGAACAGCGACGGGAACGTGCGATCGGGGTTCAGGTTGGCGGAAGGGGCCAGGCCGATCGTGCCGGTGGTGGCGGGGCCAAGATCGGACAGGATGTCGCCGAATAAATTAGTGGCAGCCACCACGTCGAAGCGGCCCGGCTGCAGCACGAAGCGCGCGGTCAGGATGTCGATGTGCTGCTTGTCGAGCGTGACATCGGGGTAGCTTTGCGCGACTTCATCCGCGCGCTTGTCCCACCACGGCATGCTGATGGCGATGCCGTTGCTCTTGGTGGCGAGCGTCACATGCTTGCGCTGGCGGCTCTGTGCGAGGTCGAACGCGAACTTCAGTAGCCGCTCTGCGCCCTTGCGCGAGTAGACCGATTCCTGGATCACGATCTCGCGGTCGGTGCCTTCGTACATGATGCCGCCGAGCGATGTGTACTCGCCTTCGGTGTTCTCACGCACGACGTAGTAATCAATGTCGCCGGGCTTGCGATTGGCGAGCGGGCACGGCACGCCTTCAAACAGGCGCACGGGGCGCAAGTTGATGTATTGATCGAACTCGCGGCGGAACTTGAGCAGCGAGCCCCACAGCGAAACGTGATCGGGCACGGTGGCCGGCCAGCCGACCGCGCCGAACAGGATGGCGTCCATGCCTTGCAGTTGCTGCTTCCAGTCGTCCGGCATCATCTGGCCGTGCTGCTGGTAGTAATCACAACTGGCCCAGTCGATGTACTGGGTCTCGAGGCTGATGCCGAAGCGGCGCGCGGCCGCTTCGAGCACGCGCAGGCCTTCGGGCATCACTTCGCGGCCAATGCCGTCGCCGGGGATCACGGCGATCCGGTAAGTCTTGCGGGTCATGTCAGATCCGTTGGAAAGAGAAGAACGATCAGGCGGTTTGCGGCGCGATGAAGTCTCGCGCGAGCTTGCGGGCGCCGTTGGCGAACAGGAGGATGTCGATGCCGGTGGCGACAAAGGTGCAGCCGAGTTCCAGGTAGTGGCGTGCGAGCACGGGGTCGGATGTGAGCGTGCCGGCTGCCTTGCCCGACGCGATGATCGTGCGCATGGCGTTGTCGATGGCGGCCTGCACCTCCGGATGGCCGGCATTGCCGCGATGGCCCATCGACGCGGCCAGATCGGCCGGGCCGATGAAGACGCCGTCCACGCCATCCACGGCGCAAATGGCTTCGAGGTTCTGCAGAGCGATCACGGTTTCGGCTTGCACGAGCAAGCAGGCTTCGTCATCAGCCACTTGCAGGTAGTCGGTGCGGGCGCTCCAACGCGATGCACGGCCTACCGCGCTGCCCACGCCACGAATGCCGAACGGCGGGTAGCGCACCGCACGCACGAGATCGCGCGCCTGTTCCGCCGTATCCACCATCGGCACCAGCAGCGTGCGTGCGCCAATGTCGAGCAGGCGCTTGATGAGGGCGGGATCGCCGCTGTACGGCCGCACGATGGGCTCGGCACGGTACGGCGCCACGGCCTGCAGTTGCGCGAGGATCGTGCGCACGTCGTTCGGAGCGTGCTCGCTGTCGATCAGCAGCCAATCGAAGCCGGCCGTGGCACTCACCTCCGCCAGGTACGGATCGCTCATCGCCAGCCAGAAACCGATCTGGCGTTGCTTGGCGGCCAGCGCGGCCTTGAAACTGTTCGGTCGGTTAAGCGCGGGCGTCTGCATTGCGTTGGTCATGCGAATGATGTGTTTCAGGAGTGGGCTCGAAGCTGATGGGTTCCACCTTGCCGAGCAGGAAGAGGTAATTCAGGATCGCGAGGCCGATCAGTGCGGCGGAGAACACCAGCGCCGGAATGAACGAGCCCGTGGCACCCACGATGGCGCCGGTGACGATCGGGCCGACCACGCCTCCAATATTCGACACGCTGTTCTGCAGGCCCGCCACCATCGACACGTTGTTGCCCGGCGCCACATCCGCCGGAAGCGCCCACACCTGCGACGCCGCCACGGTCGTGCCAGACTTCGCGACGCACAGCAGGATGACTGCCACAACGGCCGACTGTGCGAACGCCGCCAGCCCGATGCTCGACGCCATCACGAGACCGATGATAAGGAACAGCTTGCGCGTGGCCGTGAGCGAAAGCTTGCCCGACGCATACACGCGGTCCGACGCCCAGCCCGCGAACACCTCCACGAACATCGAGACGAACAGCGGCAGCGACGCCATGAGGCCCATCTGCATCAGGCCCATGCCGCGTTCCTTGACGAGGTACGTCGGCAGCCACGTGATGAAGAAGTACGAGTTGTAGTTGATCATGAAGAAGCCGATGCACATCGCCCAGATGTTCCGGTGCGTAAGCAGCTTCGTCCAGGGCACCTTGGGTTCATCCTTGCGGGCTGGCGGCAGGCCGCGTTGGATGTGGGCCAACTCAGCGGCGTTCACGCCTTTGTGCGCTTCGGGCGTTTCCTTGAACACCGCCCACCACACCACTGCCCACACGATGCCCAGCCCGCCTGTCACGGCAAAGGTGATCTTCCAATCGAACATCACCAACAGCCACGCGATAAGCGGCAAGGCGACGGCGCTACCCAACTTTGAGCCGCTATCGAAAATGGCCGCCACCGTGGCGCGTTCCTGTTTGGGGAACCAGCGCCCCGTGATGCCCGCGCTGCTCGGATACGCACCTGCCTCGCCGATGCCCAACGCCACACGCAGGCCCACCAGCGACTTGAAACCGTTTGCCAGGCCCGTCAACGCCGTCGCAACAGACCACCACAGCACCGCAAACCCGAGCACCTTCTTTTGCCCGAAGCGGTCGGCCAGAATGCCGGCCGGCAACTGCAGCAGCGCATACGACCAGAAGAACGCCGACATGACGACGCCCATTTCCACCGCGCTCAGGTGGAATTCCTTCTGGATGTGCGGCGCGGCGGCCGACAGCACGGTGCGGTCGATGTAGTTGATGGCAATCGCCGCCCACATGAGGCCGGCGACAACCCAGCGCACTTTCGAGCGCGGGCCGCCTTGTGACGTGTCCTGCATGGTTTGTCTCCTGTTTTGTAGTAGGTGATGCGTGCCTTCGAGTCGAGGCGCTAACTCACGATGCCCATGTGCCACGGCACGAATTCATGGTCTCCAAGGCCGAGCAGTTCGCTCTTGGTGCGCTCGCCCGAGGCGGTACGCAGGATGTGTTCGAAGATGTCCTGTCCCATCTCTTCCACCGAACGTTCGCCGTCGAGAATGCGGCCGCAATTGATGTCCATGTCTTCTTCAAACCGGCGGAACATGGGCGTGTTGCTGGCGAGCTTGATCGTCGGAGCGGGTTTCGAGCCGAACATCGAGCCGCGTCCCGTGGTGAAGCAGATCAGGTTGGCGCCGCTGGCAATCTGGCCCGTCACGGCAACGGGGTCGTAGCCGGGGGAATCCATGAAGACAAAGCCCGCGCGGTCGATGGGCTCGGCGTATTCGTACACGGCTTGCAGCGGCGTGGTGCCGCCCTTCATGGCCGAGCCGAGTGATTTTTCGAAGATGTTGGCCAGACCGCCCTGCTGGTTGCCGGGCCCAACCACGCCGTTGAACTGGCCGTTGTGGCCGCGCGTGTAGTTCTCCCACCAGGCCAGCCGATCGAGCAGCTTCTGGCCGACTTCGGGCGACACCGCGCGGCGCGTGAGCATGGTTTCCACGCCGTGGATCTCCGGCGTTTCCGACAGGATGGCCGTGCCGCCATGGCGCACCAGCAAATCCATCGCCGCACCGAGCGCGGGGTTGGCGGTGATGCCCGAGAAGCCATCGGAGCCACCGCACTCCAGGCCGATCTTGATATGACTGGCCGATACCGGGCGGCGAACGATGTCGTTGGCCGCCGGCAGCATCTTCACGATGGCCGCGATGCCCGCCTCGATGGTGGCGCGCGTGCCGCCGGTGTCCTGCATCACCAACGTGTGCATCAGGTTGCCGGTTTTCAGGCCCTGACTGGTCATCAGATCTGCCACCTGGTTGCGCTCGCAGCCCAGTCCGACAATCAGCACACCCGCCAGGTTCGGATGCCGCGCGTAGCCCGCCAGCGTGCGGCGCAGCACATCGAAATGCTCGGATGGCGACGACATCCCGCAGCCGCTCGTCTGCGCAAATGCCACCACGCCATCCACATTGGGAAACAGCGCGAGGCGCTCCGGCGTGAACCATGCCGCAATGTTCTTGATGACGGTAGACGAGCAGTTGACCGACGCCAGGATGCCGATGAAGTTGCGCGTAGCCACGCGGCCATCGGGGCGGACGATGCCATTGAACGTAGCGCGCTGCGCCTCTGGGATGTAATCGACCGGGCGCACATCCAGACCGAAGCCCGGGTCGCGTGCGTAGTCGATCAGCTCGACGTTGTGCGTGTGGACGTGTTCGCCCGCCGCGATGTCGCGTGCGGCGCGCCCGATGATCGTGTCGTACTTGCGGATGGCTTCGCCCTGGGCGATTCGCCGCGCGGCGATCTTGTGGCCGGCCGGCACCTGCGCGCGCAGGCGCACCGTCGTTCCGTTGATCGACAGGTTTGCGCCGAGCGACAGCCCTTCGCGCGCAATCAGCACGTTGTCTGCCGCGTTCAGCTGAATCAGCGGCCCAGCGTACGCTGGGGTTGCCTGCAACATCCTTTGCTCCTCCGGGCTGTCTTCTCGTGCAGCCGCAGTCGATCGTGAGTTTTGATGTTACCGGTTTATGTAACCGGTAACATTAGAGCAATCGTAGTCTGGTTTTGCGATAATTGCTAGCCCCTTTTTCCCTGTGTTTCCCCAATCGGCCCATCGATCACGTGACCAAGTCCACCATCGTGTCCCTCGTAGAAACCGCGCCGGCAGCCCCACGCCGTGCGCGCAAGAACACCGGGCGCGTCACTCTGAGCGACCTTGCCAAGCTGGTGGGTGTGACCAAGGTGACGGTGTCCCGTGCGCTGAACACGCCGGAGCTGGTGTCGGGCGACACGCTCGAGCGCGTGCGCGAAGCGGTGCGGCAGACCGGCTATACGCCGGACCTCGTGGCCGGCTCACTGGCATCCAACCGCAGCCGGTTGATCGTCGCGCTCATCCCGACGATTGCGGGCAGCGTGTTTCAGGAAACGGTCGCGGCGCTGACCACCGAGTTGGCTGCTGCGGGCTATCAATTGCTGATCGGCCAGAGCGGCTATGACGAATCACGCGAAGATGCACTGCTCGATGCGATCGTCGGACGGCGCCCTGCGGGCATCGTGCTGACCGGTGTGGTGCACTCCGCCAGCGTGCGACAGAAGCTGCAGGCGGCCGGCGTACCGGTAGTGGAAACCTGGGACATCACGCGCAACCCGCTGGACATGCTGGTGGGCTTCTCGCACCAGAAGGTCGGCCAGGCGGCGGCGCGCTATCTGAAGCAACGCGGCGCAAAGCGCCCCGCCGTCATCACGCCGAGCGACCGCCGTGCACAGGCCCGCGCGCAGGCCTTCGTGAAGGCGTTCGGCTCAGAGGCCTACATTCCCGTGATGGCCGCCGAATCCCCCGCCAGCCTGGGCGACGGCCGGCGTGCACTGGGTACATTGCTAGAGCAGCATCCGGACACCGACGCCATTTTCTGCGGCGCAGACATCCTTGCGCTCGGCGTGCTGATGGAGGCGGAACATCGCGGCATTGCCGTGCCGGCGCAACTCCGCGTGGTCGGCTACGGCGACCAGGTGTTCGCCAAAGACACCACGCCCGCGCTCACCACCATCCGCATCGACGGCACAGGCATCGGCAAGCTGGCAGCGACGTTGCTGATCAACCGCATCGAACACGGCGACGAAGAACGGCGCACGGTCGATGTGGGTTTCACCCTCGTTGAGCGCGACAGCGCGTAGCGCTTAGGCAGGCACCGCGTCCGCATCGAGCGGAAACACGGGCCGCTGCACCTTCACAAACGGAAAGCGGGTGTAGTCCGAACTCGTCACGCCGCCGCCATCGCACTCCACCACGGCCTTGGCAATCGGCACGAACACGGGCCGGCAATACATGCGCGACTTCAACAGCACGAAGCGCGCGGCATGCGGGTCCACGCCGATGTGCGTGAAGATGCCGAGGTCCCAATGCTCCTGCGGCGTCTCCGTGACGACGATCTGCGCCGCGCCGATGTCGAGCAGCGCCGTTCGGCCCATGCGGATGCGCTGGCCCGTATAGGTCGGCCCCGTGATGGTGTATTCGCCGTCGCTGATGGCGACAACCTTGCCCGTCAGCGCGCGCGGCACGGGGTAGATGCCGAGCTGCACAAGCGGCACCTTGTCGCCGACCGGGAGCGTGACCGTGGCACCCTCGCCCGCCTCGATCATCGCCGCGACGGCTTCCGGGTCGCACACCGGCCCGACAGCGATGCCGCTCAAGCCTTGCCGCAACGCTTCGTGCAGGACGTGCATGTCGTCGCACGTGCCGCCGGACATGCAGTTGTCGCCATGGTCGAGTAGCAGCACGGGGCCGCTGCCCGGGGCATCGGCCAACTTGGCTGCGCGCGCGATCGATTCGGTCAACGGTTCGGAGCGGTAGACGAACCCTTCGCGATCCCCCCAGATGGCATCGGCAATGCGTTGCGCCGCGGCGTCGGCGGCATGTTTGTCGCCGTTGCCGACCACCACGACAGAAAGGCACGGCGCGGCAATGTCCGCCAGCCCGAATCCGGCCAGGATCGACACGGCCAGCATGCCGTCAGTCTCGGCCTGCTTTGCGAGCGCCACGGCGCGGTGCATCGCGCCTTCGTCGGTGCGGCTGCGCAGGGTATGCGTGACCATCGGCAGGCGGCGCCACGCGAGCACGGGGTTCGCGCGGCCGGCCAGCTTGTCGAACAGCAAACGGCCGGCGTGCTCCCCGGTTTCGTACATGTCAACGTGCGGATACGTCTTGAAACTGACTGCGATGTCGGCCAAGTCAATGAACTTCTGCGTGAGATTGCCGTGCAAGTCGAGCGCGACGGCAATTGGGACGTCGGGCACCACCGCGCGCAGACGTTCAAGCAGATCGCCCTCGCCGTCGTCGCTGTTCTCCGCGACCATCGCGCCGTGCAGGTCGAGCAACAGCGCATCGCACCCAGGCGCCGCCGCGACGATGGCGTCGCACAACGTTGTGTACGCCTCGGCAGCGACGCGTCCGCTGGGGTTCGCTCCGGCCACGACGGGCACGACGATTTCGGCGCCCGCCGCCTCCGCCAGATCAATGAACGCGCCGGCCGCCGTGCGCGTGCCCTTGGCGGCGCGGTACGCGTCGGCGCCGTAGTGCGGATGGAACGATGCCAGCGGTGTCGGTACCGGTGAGAACGTATTCGTCTCGTGATTGAAGCGGGCGATCAGGATGCGCATGAGCGGTCGGGTGATGGTGTCAAACGCGGCCAGCGGCCTGCAGCATCGCGTGCAGCAGCACGTTGGCCCCGGCTTCAAGATGTTCGGGGCGGGCGTCTTCGATCTCGTTGTGGCTGATGCCGTCCTTGCACGGCACGAAGATCATCGCGGTGGGGGCCACACGCGCCAGATAGACCGCGTCATGGCCCGCGCCGCTGATCACGTCCATCTCCGACAACCCCAACTGCCGCGCGCCGCTGCGCACCGCGTTCACCAGCGTGGCGTCAAACGGCTGCGGCGGGAAGTACACGACCTGGCGCAATGCGATGTCGATGCCGCTGCGTGTGCGCAACTCCGCCACCGCCTCATGCAGTGCCGCATCCATGTCGGACAACACCGCGTCGTCGGCCGCGCGGAAGTCGATCGTCATCGATACCTGCCCCGGAATCACGTTGCGCGAATCCGGATGCACGCTCAGGCAGCCCACCGTGGCGCGCGCATGCGGCGGGCGCTCGAGCGCGATGCGGTTGGCAATGCCGACGAGTTCTGCGGCGGGCAACAACGCATCGCGGCGCAGCTCCATCGGCGTGGGGCCGGCGTGCGCTTCCATGCCGGTCAAGACCACGTCGTACCAGCGCTGGCCGAGCGCGCCCGTCACCACGCCGATGGTCTTGCCGTGTGCCTCCAGCACCGGCCCTTGTTCGATATGCGCTTCGAAGTAGGCACCGACGGCTCGGCCGCCAACAGACTCACTCCCCGCATAGCCGATACTGCGCAGCGCCTCGCCCACGGCCACGCCGTCGCGGTCCTGCGCGGCCAGCACGGCATCCAGCGCAAACTCGCCGATGAACGCGCCGGAGCCCATCATCACCGGCACGAAGCGCGAACCTTCTTCGTTGGTCCACACGGCCACTTCGATAGGCGCTTCCGTTTCGATGCCCGCATCGTTGAGCGCGCGCACCACCTCGATGCCGGCGAACACGCCGTAGTTGCCGTCGAACTTGCCGCCGGTCGGCTGCGTGTCGATGTGGCTGCCGGTCATGACGGGCGGCAGCGCGTTGTTGTGTCCAGGCCGGCGCGCGAACAGGTTGCCGATGGCGTCCACACGCACGGCGCAGCCTGCGGCTTCGGCCTGTGCAACGAAGAAATCGCGGCCTTGCCGGTCGAGATCGGTCAACGCGAGGCGGCGCACGCCGCCCTTGGGCGTGGCGCCGATGCGCGCCTGCTGCATGAGCGTGTCCCACAGGCGTGCGCCGTTGATGCGCAAAGTGGTGTCGAGTTGCGTGGTCGTCATGATGTGTACGTTTAAGCGGCCAGGCCGACGCCGAGGTAGCGGTCCTTGATGGCGTCGTCGGCGCGGAAGGCTTCGTTGGTGCCGGTGTAGACCACGCGGCCCTGTTCGATGATCACGTGGCGATCGGCGAGCTGCGTGCAGACTTCGAGGTTCTGTTCGACCAGCAGGATGGATACGCCCGCCTGCTTGATGACCTTCAGCTGCGCGACGATCTCCTCCACGATGACGGGGGCCAGACCTTCGACCGGCTCGTCGAGCATCAGCAGGCGCGGGTGGTTCATGAGCGCGCGGCCGATGGCGAGCATCTGCTGCTCGCCGCCCGATAGGTTGGCGCCACCGTTACGCCGCCGCTCATGCAGTCGCGGGAAGATGCGATAGATGTCAGCCAGCTGCCACGGAGAATCGCGCCGCGCGCCGAGCTTCAGGTTCTCTTCTACCGTCAGCAGCTTGAAGATGCCGCGATGCTCCGGCACCAGGCACAGGCCCTGCGCGGCAATGCGGTGCGGCGGCTGCCCAGCGATGTCCTTGCCACGAAAACGCACTTGCCCGCCGCGCGGCGTGACGACGCCGGCAATCGCTTTGAGCGTGGTCGATTTTCCAGCGCCATTGCGGCCGAGCAGCGTCACCAGTTCGCCCTCGCCCACCGTGAGCGCCACGCCCTGCAGCACGTGGCTCTTGCCGTAATAGCCGTGGAGGTCTGCAACGTCGAGAATCGCCGTCGTCGTCATGCTTTACCTCCCGTGATCATGTTGCCGAGATACGCGGCGCGCACGCGCGGATCCGCCCGCACGGCATCGGGCGTGCCCTCCATGAGCACCTTGCCCTGCTGCATGACGGTGATCATGTCGGAGATGTCCATCACGATGTCCATGTTGTGTTCGATCAGCACGACCGTGTGATCCTGCGCGAGGCCGCGAATGAGCGCCTTCATGGCGGGCAGGTCGTCCACGCCCATGCCGGAGGTGGGTTCATCCAGGAAGATCGCGCGCGGGTTGGCGGCCAGCGCCATGCCCACTTCCAGCCGGCGCTGCTGGCCGTGCGAAAGGACGGCGGCCGGCGTGTCGGCCAGGCGCGGCAATTCAAGCCGATCGAGCACGCGGTCGACCGTGTCGGCGCAGGCCAGCTCGCCCTGCGGCAGGCGCCAGCCGTGCAGGGCACGACGCGGCGTGGTGCCGAGTGCGGCGAGGCGCAGGTTCTCACGCACGGAAAGGCTCGGGAACAGGCTCGTCACCTGGAACGAACGCGCAATGCCACGCTGCACACGCTGGTAGTCGGCTTCACGCGTCACGTCGTGGCCATCGAAAACGATGGTGCCGCTGGTGATCATGCGTGTGCCCGTGAGCATGTGGAACAGCGTGGTCTTGCCCGCGCCGTTGGGCCCGATGACGGAATGGACCGTGCCGGGCATCACACGCAAGTCAACGCCGCCCAGTGCGGTGAACTTGCCGTACTGCTTGACGATGCCGGCGGCCTGGAGGATGGGCGTGGTGGTCATGCGCGCTCCTCCTGCACCGCGGGTGCCTGACGCGGTGCGCGCACGCGCTGCCACAGCTTCTGCCCGAGCCCGAACAGCCCGCGCTGCATGAACAGGCTCACCGCAATCAAGAGGAAGCCCAGCAGCATCAGCCAGCGCGGCCACAGGCTGGAGAGCCAGTCCGACAGCAACACATAGAACGCTGCGCCCAACACCGAGGCAAACACGTTGCCCGTGCCGCCGATCACGGTCATCACCAGAATCATCTCGCTGACGTGGTAGTCGATATTGGCCAGCGGCGCGATGCCCGTGAGCATGGCGTGCAAGGCGCCCGCCAGCCCCGTCACCGCACCGGAGATGACAAACGCGAGCAGCTTGAAGGCGCGCACGTTGTAGCCGACGGCGAGCGCACGTTCTTCGTTGTCGCGAATGGCCAGCAGCGTGCGGCCAAACACCGATTCCGTCACACGCTGCACGAGGAAGAACACGACGAGGAACAGCGCCGCGACAAACGCGTAGAACGCCCACGGTGACGCCGCAAACGCCGGACGCGGAATGTCCAGCAGGCCGTTGTCTCCGCCTGTGAGCGACGGCGTGGTGTAGGCCAGGAAATAGAACATCTGCGAGAAGGCCAGCGTCAGCATGACGAAGTACGTGCCGCGCTGGCGGATGGCAAACCAGCCGACCACCGCCGCCACGACCGCGCCCACCACCACGGCCAGGACAAGCGCCACCGGCATCGGCAGCGCCAGTTGTGTGAGGCCGATGCCCACGGCATAGCTGCCGAGCCCGAAGAAGATGCCTTGCCCGAACGACAGCAGCCCCGTGTAGCCGAGCAGCACGTTGCAGGCCATCACCGCCATCGCGTAGACGAGCACTTCGGTGGCCAATGTGCCGGACGTCAGCACCAGCGGCAGCAGCAACGTCACGCCCAGCGCCAGCCACCAGAAGCGATGACGCGAAATTCCATTGAATGCGGCTTGCATCATCCCCTCCCCAGCAGGCCGTGCGGGCGCAGCAGCAGCACGGCCGCCATCGCCACGTAGATCATCAGCCGCGCGCCCTCGGGCCACAGCGTGCTCATCAGGCTCTGCACGATGCCGACCAGCAGGCCGCCAACCAGCGCCCCCGCAAAGCTACCCATGCCGCCCACCACCACAACCACGAAGGCGACGCCGAGGGCCTCCACGCCCATGAAGGGCTCCGCGCCGCGAATGGGCGCAGCCAGCACACCGGCCACCGCCGCCGTCGCCGCGCCCAGTGCAAACATCAAGCTGAACAGGCGGAATACGTTGATGCCGAGCAGCGAGACCATCTCGGTCGATTCACTGCCCGCGCGCACCGCGCTGCCCAGGCGCGTGCCCTCCAGCAGCCACCACAGCGCGAGCGCCAGCACGGCGGTAAAACCGATGACGAACAGGCGGTATTTCGGGTAGACGAAATCGCCCCACATCACCACGCCCTGCAAGGCATCGGGCGCCGGTACATCCACGCCCAGCGGCCCCCACGCCACGATGATGAGTTCCTGCACGACCAAGGCCAGACCCACGGTGACGAGGATGTGGAATTCGTGCGCCTGCGCGTAGACGTGGCGCAGCAGCACTTTCTCCGTCACCCAGGCCAGCGCGCCGATGACGATGGGCGCAAGCACGAGCGCCAGCCAGAAATCCATGCCCATCTGCAGGGCCTGGAAGCAGAGATACGCGCCCAGCGCATAAAACGCGCCGTGGGCGAAATTGACGAAGCGCAACAGCCCGAAGATGATCGACAGCCCTACCGCCAGCAGAAAGTAGAGCATGCCGATCCCCACGCCGTTGACGACCTGGAGCAGGTAGACATTCATTGCGTTGACCGAAATGGCACTCAGGAAGACAAGCGCCCGTGCTTCAACAGCTGAAGCCAGCCGGGCGTGCGGCAGATCAGACCCTCAGGCCAGCTTGCAGTGCGTCTGTTCGACCGGCAGGAAGGCCTTGCCGACGGCGACCACTTCGGCAAAGTCGTCCTTGTCCTTCATGCGGCTCTTGGGCTTGCCCTTGAGCAGGTAGTAGTTCTTGAGCACCTGGTGGTCGGCCGCGCGAATTTCTTCGGGGCCCGTCAGGCCGTCGTACTTCATGCCCTGCAGCGCGGCAATCACGGCCTTCGGATCGGCGCTGCCGGCCTTGGCCATCGCGTCGAGCAGGATCTTGGTGCAGGTGTACGAGCCTGCCAGGCTGTAGTTCGGGTTGGTCTTGAACGCCGCCTGCGTGCGCTTGACCAGATCGCGGTTGGCGGGCGTATCGACGTCGTGCCAGTACTGCGCGCCGAAGTACACGCCATCGCACAGGTCGGCGCCGAGCGATTCGAACTGCTCCAGGCCAGACGCCCACGCCACCAGGATCGTCGTGTTCTTCTTCATGCCGAAGCTCACCGCCTGGCGCAGCGTGTCGGACGATTGCGAACCGAAGTTCAGGATCAGCAGCACGTCGGGCTTGGCGGCCATCGCGTTGGTCAGGTAGCCGCTGAATTCCTTCTCGGTGAGCGCGTGATAGCTGTTGCCCACATGCTCGATGCCCTTTTCCTTGAAGATGTTCTTGGCCGCGGAGAGCAACCCGTCGCCAAACACGTATTGCGGCGTGATGGTGTACCAGCGCTTGGCCTTGGGCATCGACTCGATGAGCGGGCGCACGGTGCGCTCGATGGCGCCGTATGTGGGCACCGACCAGCGGAAGGTCGCGCGGTTGCAGTCCTTGCCGGTAATTTCATCGGCGCCCGCGGTCGTGATGAACACCCCGCCGAACTTCTCCGCCTCCTTGCCCATCGCGAGCGACTCGGACGACAGGATGCCGCCCGCGAAGTAGCGCGCGTTCTTCTGCTGCGCGAGTTCCTGGACCTTGCGCACGGCCGTGGCCGGCTTGCCTTCGGTGTCGAGCACGCTATACGCCAGCGGGCGGCCCAGCACCTTGCCGTATTGCTCCACGGCCAGCTTCATGCCCAGGTCGGCGAATTTGCCGTTGGCGGCAAACGGGCCGGACATCGGCACCGGACAGCCCAGTTCAATGGCATCGGCAGCCCACGCAGAACGGGCCTGCAGCAGCGACGCGGGCACGGCGGACAGCGCCGCCAGTTTGAGCAAATCTCGACGATTCAAAGCGCACTCCTCAAGTTCGTGTGAATACAGAACAGCGCTCGGAGCCACCACGGGCGGCAGCTTCCTCCTGGCCTTGACCGGCGAGGTTTTCGCCGACCATCACGCCGAGCAAGAACCAGACCAGTTTTTTTATATTTGTTATGATAAATAGGCGAAATCATCATAGAAGCCGCATCGGCGATGCGTCAACGGCAAAGGCGTCGGTGTTTACTCCAAGGTGTGCGACACGGCCGCCGCGCACGACGATGTGGAAAACCGGTGCGCACGCACGATTGCGGGGCACACATGCACCACGCTTGCCAGTCGGCACGACGCGGCCCCGCAGTTAGAATGCGCGCAACAAGGAACGGACATCCATGGCCACACTCGGATCAGGCAAGACGGCGTCGATCGGCATCCGCAAGCAAAAGCGCGCCGACCTCGTTGCCGAAGAACTCAAGCGGCTGATCACGCAGCGCAACCTCAAGCCCGGCGACAAGCTGCCGCAGGAGATCAAGCTGCAGGAGACCTTCGGAGTCAGCAAGGGCACCATCCGCGAAGCGCTCAAGTCATTGGAGGTGCAGGGGCTGGTGAGCGTGAGCACGGGGCCCGCCGGCGGCGGCACCATCGTCGAGGTGCCGTTGGACCGCACGTTCCAGCTCATGCAGAACTATCTGTTCTTCAAGGACATCGGCATTGCAGACGTCTACACCGTGCGCTGCCTGCTTGAGCCTGAACTGGCCGCGGGCGCGGTGCCGCATCTGACCGAAGACGATTTCCGCGCGCTCGAGCACACCATCGACCTCTGCGACCCAGCGTCGACCAAAGCCGCTGCGCCACTCGACCAGCGTCAGGAAGATCTGAGCTTTCACGACATCCTGGCCGCGGCCAATCCCAACCCGATGCTGCGGTTCTGCTGCGAGTTGATCAACGAGATGATTCGGCAGCTCGTGGTGTTCGGTAACGAAACCTCGCCGAAGGACCACGCGAAGTTCGGCGCCTCCAACGTGAAGTTCCACCGGCAGATTCTGGATGCGGCCCGCGCGCGCGACGCCGACACCGTGCGCGCGCTCATGAGTACGCACATGGACGACTGCACGCATCACGTCACGCGCATGAAGGGCCGCGTGCACGGCCGCCTCGTGCTCGACTCAGAGATGCCGCGCCGCCATCGGCCACTGATCGACGATCACGACGACAGCGGCCACAGCGACCACAGCGAAGACCGCGTGTGACGGTTCAGTAAGTCTTGTAGGGCAGGAACTTGCCGCTCATGACGATGCGCACGCGATCGCCCTTGGGGTCGGGCTCGCGCGTGAGATCCATGTTGAAGTCGATCGCGCTCATGATGCCGTCCCCAAACTCTTCGTGGATCAGCGCCTTGAACGTCGTGCCGTACACGCTGATGAGTTCATAGAAGCGGTAGATCAACGGATCCGTCGGCACCGACGTGGGCAGCGACCCTTTGTACGGCGTCACCTGCAGCAGCATGACGGCCTCTTCGGGCAGATCCAGCGCCGCGCCAACCGCCTTGGCCTGCGCTTCGGTCAGCGTCATCTGCCCGAGCAGCGCTGCGGTGCTCCACTCCTTGCTGTGGCCGATCACTTCGGCCAATTGCGCCCAGCTCAACTGCTTCTTCATCTTCTGCAGGACGATCATTTCGGTCACGTCTTCGCGTTGCATTTCGGCACCTCCGGAGGTTTGGGGGAACGGCGCGCAGCATGAGCAAGGTCGATGCCATGCACGCAGCGCCGCGCCTATGGCGACACTTGGGCCCGGTGTAAAACTTTCCGCACCGCAATATCCGCCCGGCAACGATTTCAAAGCGTTGTGAGAACCCGCGAACTAGGGCAAACCCCGAGATTGACAGCGCTGTCAATTGTGGCCATTCTTGCGTCCGTCGGCTCGCCACACTATTCAGAAGAGAACGCTGACACCGCTGTCATGCATGGCAGACGGTCCAATATCAGGAGACAGTCCATGGAGCTTGAAGCCGCACGTCCGGCCGCACGTCGTCATTCCCGCAACAAGCGCTTTGGTCAACGCGTCGGCGCGTCGGCCATTGCAGCCGCCGTACTCGCGCTGGGCGCAGCCAGTGCCCACGCGTATGACATCACCACCAGCCCCTATCTGACCGGCGACTGGGGTGGCTTGCGCACCCGTCTGGCAGAACAGGGCGTGAACTTTAACCTCGGTTACGGCAGCGAAGTGGCGCACAACTTCAGCGGCGGCACCGAACATCTCACGCGCTACACCGATCAATGGGTCATCGGTACGGCGCTGGACCTGCAGAAACTTGTCGGCTGGCAGGGCGCCACGTTCCAGGCCACCGTCACTGACCGCAACGGCCGCAACCTCGGCAGCGACGCGAACATCGGCAACAACATGCTGATCCAGGAAGTCTATGGCCGCGGCCAGACCTGGCACCTGACGCAGTTCTGGCTGAACCAGAAGCTGCTCAACAACCGGCTGGAAATCAAGGCAGGCCGCGTAACGGTGGGCGAAGACTTCTTCTCGTTCTCGTGCGACTTCCAAAACCTGACGTTCTGCGGCTCGCAACCGGGCAACCTGGTGGGCGGCTACTGGGTAAACTGGCCGACCAGCCAGTGGGGCGCGCGCGCCAAGGTGCACACCTCGGCCGAAACCTATGCGCAGATCGGCGTGTACCAGGTCAACCCGAATTACGTGGATGACGGCTGGGCCCGGCGCAACGGCTGGAAGCTGAACAACCCCGGCGGCACCACCGGCGCGCTGATTCCGCTGGAATTCGGCTGGATGCCCACCATCGAGGGCCGCCCGGGCACGTACCGCGCAGGCGTCTGGTACAACACGTCGAACGGCAAAGACCTGTATGAAGACGTGAACGGCAACGCCCGCGGCATCACCGGCCTGGACGCCAAGCAACGCAGCGGCCAGTACGGCGTCTACCTGAACCTGCAGCAGCAGATCACGGGTGCGCCGGACGGACGCGGCGCCACGGTGTTCCTGAACTTCTCGCAAGCTGATCGCAACACCGCGCAGACCGACCACCAGATCTCGGTGGGCGTGCAGTACAAGGGGCCGTTCGATCGCTTGGCCGACACCGTCGGCTTTGCCGTGGGTGCCACGCACAATAACGGCCGCTATGCCGACTTTGTCCGGCAAACCAACGCACGCACCGGCGCCAATACCGTGGTGGGTGACGGCTACGAATACGTGAGCGAGTTGTATTACAGCTGGTCGCCGGTGAAGTCTGTGTACTTCCGTCCTAATCTGCAGTACATCCTTCATCCGGGCGGCACTTCGCAAAACAAGAATGCCTTCGTCGTCGGCCTGAAGACCGGCGTCACGTTCTAAGAATGCACTTGCGCACAATAGGAGACCTTTCATGATTTCCCGCGTACTGAACACCCTCGCCGCTGCGGCGGTCCTGACTTTCGCCGCCACCTCGGCCCACGCCAGCAAGGAAGCGCCAGTCATCGGTTTCTCGATCGACGACCTGCGCGTGGAGCGCTGGACGCACGACCGCGACTACTTCGTCGAATCGGCCAAGAAGCTGGGCGCGACCGTCAACGTGCAGTCGGCCAACGCCAACGAAGCCAAGCAGATCGCCCAGATCGAAAACCTGATCGCCCAGAACGTCGACGTGCTCGTGATCGTGCCGTTCAACTCGAAGGTGCTCGGCAACGCCATTGCCAGCGCCAAGAAGAAAGGCATCAAGGTGGTGTCGTATGACCGCCTGATCCTGAACGCCGACATCGACGGCTACGTGACCTTCGACAACGTGAAGGTGGGCGAGCTGCAGGCGCAGGGCGTGGTCAAGCTCGCGCCGAAGGGCAATTACTTCCTTCTGGGCGGCGCCGCGACCGACAACAACGCACGCCTGCTGCGCGAGGGCCAGATGAAGGTGCTCAAGCCGTACGTCGACAAGGGCGACATCAAGATCGTCGGCGAGCAGTGGACGCCGGAGTGGGACCCCTCCAAGGCGCAGAACATTGTTGAGAACGCGCTGACCGCCAACAACAACAACATCCAGGGCATCGTTGCCTCCAACGACGGCACGGCCGGCGGCGCGATCCAGGCGCTGGCACGCCAGAAGCTGGCGGGCAAGGTGCCGGTGTCGGGCCAGGACGCTGACTTGGCCGCTGTCAAGCGCGTGGCCGAAGGCACGCAGGCCATGACGGTGTACAAGCCGATCAAGCAGATCGCCGCCACCGCCGCCGAGATGGCCGTCGACCTCGTGAAGGGCACGGCGCCGAAGTTCAACACCAAGCTGAACAACGGCAAGAAGGATGTCGACACCGTGCTGCTGACCCCGACGCTGCTGACCAAGGACAACCTGGACAGCACCGTCGTCAAGGATGGCTTCTATACGCATCAGCAGATCTTCGGCAAGTAAGCAGCCGATGCAGTGGTCAGTCGTAGTCAGTAGGAGAACGCCATGAGCAGTAACGGCACCCTGTTCGAGATGCGCAACATCGTGAAGTCGTTCTCCGGTGTGCGCGCGCTCGACGGCGTCAGCCTGGCAGTGAGGCCGGGCGAGTGCGTCGGCTTGTGCGGGGAGAACGGCGCCGGGAAATCGACCCTCATGAAGGTGCTGTCGGGGGTCTATCCCTACGGCACCTTCGAAGGCGAGATCCTGTGGGAAGGTGAGCCGCTGCGCGCGCATTCCGTGCGCGACAGCGAGCGCGCCGGCATCGTCATCATCCACCAGGAACTGATGATGGTGCAGCAGCTCTCCGTCACGGAGAACATCTTCCTCGGCAACGAGATCACCAAGCCGGGGGGCCGCATGGACTACGACGCCATGCACGCCAAGGCAGAAGAACTCCTTGCCCGCCTGCGTCTGACCGACGTGAACGTGGCCGCGCCCGTAATGAACTACGGCAGCGGCCACCAGCAGCTTTTCGAGATTGCGAAGGCGCTCGCCAAGAATGCGCGCCTGCTGATCCTGGACGAGCCGACCTCGTCGCTGTCCGCCAAGGAAATCGAGGTGCTCCTGTCCATCATCGACGACCTCAAGCGCAGCGGCGTGGCATGCGTCTACATCTCGCACAAGCTCGATGAGGTCAAGCGCGTGTGCGATACCGTCACCGTCATCCGCGACGGCAAGCACATCGGCACACGCCCCGCCGCCGACATGACCATCGACAACATCATCACGATGATGGTCGGCCGCGAAATGACGTCGCTGTTCCCGAAGGTGGAACACACGGTGGGCGACGTGGTGATGGAAGCGCGCAACGTCACTTGCTGGGATGTCACCAACCCCAACCGCAAGCGCACAGACAACGTGAGCTTTGCCGTGCGCCGCGGCGAAATCCTCGGCGTGGCCGGGCTCGTGGGCGCGGGGCGTACGGAAATGGTCTCCGCGCTGTTCGGCGCATACCCCGGCCGCTCCAGCGCCGAGATCATCATGGACGGCAAGCCCGTCAAGGTGACCTCTCCGGCGGATGCAATCGCGACCGGCATCTGCCTCGTGCCAGAAGATCGCAAGCGCCACGGCATCGTCCCGCTGATGGCCGTGGGCGAAAACATCACGCTCGCCACGCTGGCGCAATACGCGCGCGGCTTGCGTGTGGACAAGGGCGCCGAACTCACCACCGTCGACCGCGAAATCAAACGCCTGCGCATCAAGACCGCCAGCCCGGCGCTGGCGATTGCGAGCCTCTCGGGCGGCAACCAGCAGAAAGCCGTGGTCACGAAGATGGTGCTGGCAATGCCGAAGGTGCTGATCCTCGACGAACCCACGCGCGGTGTCGACGTCGGCTCCAAGTACGACATCTACAAGATGATTGCCGACCTGGCCGCCAGCGGCGTCGCGATCATCATGGTCTCGTCCGAGATGCCGGAAATCCTGGGCATGAGCGATCGTGTCCTGGTCATGGGCGAAGGCCAGCTGCGCGGCGACTTCGTCAACCAAGGCCTCACCCAGGAGCGCATCCTGGCTGCTGCAATCAACGCTGAACCCGGCCGCCAAGCGGCCTGAATCGCCATGTCCAATATCCTGCAATCCCAACTCGCCCGTCAGAACGGTGGCAGTGGCGGCCCGCGCCTGGACGGCCGCGCCATCCAGCAATTGTTCGTGCGCTACAAGGTGCTTGCGCTCCTGCTGGCCGTGGCGCTCATCTGGGTGTTCTTCTACTTCCAGACCAACGGCACGTTCCTCAAACCCAACAGCATCTCCAACCTGTTCCTGCAGATGTCGGTGACGGGCATGCTGGCCTGCGGCATGGTGTTCGTCATCATCGCGGGGGAGATCGATCTTTCCGTCGGCTCGCTGCTTGGCCTGCTGGGCGGGCTGGTCGCCATCCTCACCGTCAACCTGGGGTGGAACACCTGGCTGGCCGTGGGTACGGTGCTCGTGGCAGGCGCGGCCATCGGCGTGGTCAACGGCTTCATCACGACCAAGCTGCGCGTGCCCTCGTTCATCGTTGGCCTGGGCGGCATGCTGGCCTTCCGCGGCTTGCTGCAGTGGAGCACCGACAGCGTGACGATCGCCCCGGTGCCCGATGACCTCGGCAACCTCGCGCAGAGCTTCGTGCCGGCATGGCTGGCGTGGTCGCTGGCCGCCGTCATCGTTGCCGGTTCGGTTGTGCTGACCGTGCTCCGCCGTCGTGAGCGCACCCGCCTGTCGCTCTCGCTCACGCCGATCTGGGCTGACGGACTGAAGCTGCTGGCGATCGCGGCGGCCTCGTTCGGCTTTGTCGCCGTACTCAACCAGGCCAGCGGCGTGCCGCTGCCGGTGCTGATCCTGCTCGTGCTGCTGGCCATCTTTTCGTACGTCGCGACACAAACGGTCTTCGGCCGTCACGTCTATGCGGTGGGCGGCAACATGGAAGCCACGCGCCTGTCCGGCGTGAACGTCGGCCGCGTCAAGCTGCTGGTGTTTGTGCTGATGGGCCTGATGTGCGCCTTCGCGGGCATCATCACCACCGCGCGTTCGGCCGCGGGGTCGCCCTCCGCCGGCGTGGGCGGCGAACTGGATGCCATCTCCGCCTGCTTCATCGGCGGCACGTCGATGCGAGGCGGTTCGGGCACCGTGTACGGCGCACTGATCGGCGCACTCGTCATGGCGAGCCTCGACAATGGCATGCAGCAGATGAACGTCGACGCCTCATGGCAGATGATCGTCAAGGGCGTGGTGCTGGTTGTCGCGGTGCTGATCGACGTGCTGTCGGGCTCCAATCGCGGCTGACAGCAGCTCGGTTCACACCACTCCAGGGCCCATTCGGCCCACCCTCCCTGATCCGGAACGATACGGCGGCGCGCGACGTTGCAGCGCCAGCCGCCGATCGCCCTTTTTTCTCCTCATCCCGAACGGAATTCGACATCGTGGCTGACTACCAAACCCCTGCTCGCGTTCTTGTGACCGGCGTGGCCGGCAACCTGGGCCGCAAGGTCGTCGAGGCACTGGCCTCCGCCCCGTGGTGCACGTCCATCATCGGCGTTGACTGGGTTGCCCAGAACGTCGAGTTTTCGCCGCAAGCGGCCGAACGTTTTCAATGGGTCAAGGCCGACCTCACGCAAGCCGACGGCGCATGGACGGATCTGCTGGGCAACGTCGATGCCGTCATCCACCTGGCCGCGATCCACTCCACGCCGGACGCAACGTGGGAGCAGGCGCTGGCCTCCTACGGCATGACGCTCAATGTGCTGCAGGCTGCGGCCACGCACGGCGTGCGCCGCTTCGTGTTTGCCTCGTCCAACCACGCGATGGGCGCATACAAGGACCAACCCCTTGCCGGCACCATCGGCCCCGGCAAACTCACCGCCGAACTGCCGCCCGCCCCGGGCACGCGCTGGAACAACGGCACGGAAGACGTCTACTCGCTCGCCTACGGAACGTCCAAGGCCATGGGCGAACGGCTCTGCAAGGCAGTGGGCGCCGTGTCCGCGGCCAACGGCGGCAAGCTGTCGATCGTGTCGCTGCGCATCGGCTGGGCGCTGCCCGACGACAACGACCCGAACGACATCAACTATTCCGGCACCGCCGACACACCCGTGCCGACCGAGCTGCCAGATGAAGCCAGCCGCGTCGCACTGCGCTGGTTCCGCAACATGTGGCTATCGAATGGGGATCTGCGCCAGTTGTTCCTCTGCTCCATCACGGCCGACCCCGCGCGCTGGCCAGCACCGGCCATCGTCGTAAACGGCGTGTCGAACAACCGCGGAATGGATTGGGGCCTGGAGACCGGGCGCGAGTTGCTGGGGTATGAGCCGCAGGATGATTTGTATGCGTTGATCCGGCAGCCCGCCTAAGTTAACGCGCCGGCGCGCAGGTCGATTCCCGAATCACCAGCTCATACTGCAGATTCTCGTGCACCGAATGCGGCTTCAGCCCCGGCAGGTGCGGGCGATGAATTGCAATGAGCTGTTCCACCGCGGCATGCGCCATCGCCTGGATCGGCTGGCGCACGGTGGTGAGCGCTGGCCAGAGCTGGCGTGAGAGCGGCGTGTCGTCGTAGCCGCAAATGGAGAGTTCTTCCGGCACCTTGATGCCGCGCGCCTGCGCCACGCGCAGCACGCCGGCGGCCATGTCGTCATTGCCGGCAAAGATGGCGGTCGGGCGTGGCTCGCAGGACAGCAATCGCTCGGCGCAGGCGACGCCCGATTCGAACGAGTGCTCGCCCTGCTCGACCAGCCGTTCGTCGACTTCGATGCCGGCCTGCGCCATCGCATCGCGATAACCGAATACCCGCTGATACGCCGCGCCGTGGGCGGGATCGCACACCACGAAGCCGATGCGGCGGTGACCGAGGCCGATCAGGTGCAGCGTCATGTCGCGCGCGGCGGCGCGGTCTTCGGTGTTGACGGACAACCCCTTGTGCTCGCGATCGGCAGGTGCCAGGCGCACGTAATCGATGCCGGCTTCATCCAGCGCCGTGATCAGCGACGGCACGTCCGACACCGGCGGCGTCAGGATGATGCCGGCCAGGGCACGCTGGCGCGCACTCTGGATGATCTGGTCAGCGAGGTTCGGGTCGCGATAGTTGCACGGCGTGAGCAGCAGGCTGTAGTCGAGCGCCTGGCAGGCTTCGAGCGCGCCATGCTGGATGTTGACGATGTAGTTGTCGGAGGGGTTGTCGTAGACCAGCGCGATGATGTCGGCGCGCTTGCTGGCCAGTCGCCGGGCCGCCGGGTTGGGCCGGTAGTCGAGCGTCTGCATTGCCTCGACCACCTTCGCGCGCGTCTTCTCGCTGATGTTGGGCTCGTGATTCAGCACGCGCGAGACGGTCTTGATGGACACGCCCGCATGCGCGGCAACATCATCGACAGTGACGGCTCCGGCGTTGCGCTTCATGGTCTGGCGATGATCTGGCGAGTGTGGTTCTGAAACACGGAACGGGCGCCATCATGCGCCCGCCAATGTGTTCGATTTTAGCGCCAACCCCTGAGCCGCGCGGCCGAAAAAAACTAACGGGCGCTCAATCCCGACCGGCCGATCGGCAGCCGAACGATGCCTTGCGCCAGACTCGCGCCCAGCAGGACGAGGCCGCCGCCTATCCAGTGATAGCCGTGCACCGTCTCACCCAGCATTACCGCTGCCATAGCGGCTGTGAAGACCGGCATCAGATTCATCAACACCGCCGTACGCTCGCTGCCGATACGCTTGAGCCCCTGCATCCACAGATACGACGCGACGATCGACGAAGCAATGCCAGCAAACACCACCAGCCCGATGCCCTTGGCCGGCACGGCCAGGCTGTGCGCCGTCATGGCCACCGGCACGAGCATGACGACGGCCATCAGCACCTGCACGTACAGGTTGAGCCACTGCCCGAACGGCAGCGCCCACCGGCGATAGAGGATGTTGTAGAGCGCGTACGCCGTGGCGCCGGCAAGCACGAGCACGTCGCCATGGTTGATGCCGCCGTCGAACAGGTTGGCCGGTTCTCCACGCCCGAGCAGATACAGCACGCCCAGGAGCGACACCACCACACCGGTCACGGCCTGCGCCCCGACCGGCTGACGAAATACCGCCACATTCAAAAGCAGGCCCAGCATCGGGATCAGCGCACCGATCACGCCCATGTTGGTCGCGCTCGTGCTGTGAGCGGCGTAGTACGCCAGGCATTGGTACATCACCATGCCCAGCAGCGCGAGCACCGCAAAGCGGCGCCACTGCGCCAGCACGGCATGACGCTGTCGCCATAGCGGCCCCGCACAGAACGGCGTGAGCACGACGGCCGCCAGCACCCACCGGTAGAACGAAATGGCCGCCGGGTCCACCACCCCGGCCGCGGCTTTCGAAACGATCGTATTGGCAGCCCAGATCAGCACCGCCAGCAAGGGATACAGCACAGGCACGACGGCCTCCTCGAACACCCGAACACGGCAGTGTAGTAATGTCCGGTTCAAAACATATACTTCAAACCAGACAACCTCACCCCTCGAAAGCGACAACCGTGGCTGACACCGTGTACACCGCCTTCCGCGAAGCCGATCTGCGTGTGCCCAAGGGCGCTCCGTTCTACTTTCGCTACGACCATTTCGAGCCTGAAACCGATATCGAGCCGCACACGCACCCGTGGGGCCAGATCAGCCGGATCAGCCTCGGGTTGATGGAGGTGGTGGTCGATGGCCGCCGGCTGACGGCGCCTGCCGAATACGTGATCTGGGTGCCGGCCAACCAGCCGCATTCGGCATCGATCCGGCAAGCGACGGATTTCCTCTCGCTGTACATGGCGGAGCCGCTTGCGCAGCGGCTGCCACCCATGGCTTGCCTGATTCCGCAAACGCCGCTGGTGCGTGCGCTGTTCGAAGACTTCGCCACGCGCCGCGTCACCGCCATGGCTGACGAGTGGGACTTGCGCCAGTTCGAATTGCTGGTCGAAACGTTGGTGCGTGCCGGCCACGCCGATAGCTACCTGCCCGACAGCACCGACCGGCAGCTGGAGCCCATCCTGCAAGCCATCCGCCTGGACCCCGCAGACACCACCACGCTGCAGCAATGGGCCGAGCGCGTGCACGGCACCGAACGCACCCTTGCACGCCGCTTCCAGACCGAACTCGGCATGAGTTTCCTGCAGTGGCGCAACCGCGTGCGGTTGCTGCGGGCGCTAGTGTGGCTCAAGGAAGACCGCCCGGTGCAAGAGATTGCGCTCGCGCTGGGTTATGGAACGGCTTCGGCGTTCATTGCGATGTTCCGCAAGCAGGTCGGGTTTTCGCCCGAGCGCTATCGACGGCAGATGTGTGGCGAGGCGGAGCGCCCCGCCGCATAGACCGTCGTCATCAAGCGACCGATTAACCGCCATCAGCCACCAAAGCGTAGCCCGACACAAAGCTCGCATCATCCGAAGCGAGGGAGGCCACGATGGTTGCCATTCCTCTGCGCTGCCGACACGGCCCGCCGGTGTGCCCGCCGCAAAGTCATACATCGCTTGGGCTGACGGCCAGATGCCGCGATGGTGAAACGGCGTCTCGACCAGGCCCGGCGGTCTCGACATCTGGAACGATCGTTACGCGCGAAACGCGGCGATCGGCGTTGTGTTTGTCGGGATTCCGATCGGTTCGAAGAAGATCGCCTCGTTCTACTTCGACGATGCGGACGGCGTGCTCAAGAAGATCGAATACAAGGTCCTGCAGCAATAACCCCATCACACCAGCCGCGCGCCACCCATGGCGCGGGCACGGCATGGCCAACGCCTGCACTCACGGCGGCACGTCAATTCCCCCAATCGCAACGCGCCCTCGTGTCTTGCTTGTTGCATTGAGCACGAACGAAAGAGGGATGGGCCACCAACACAAAAAACAAGTTGCATATCTAACCATCCTCACCTACCATCGACTCACCATGTTCGACCACTGCCTCTACTTCAACACCACCGCCCTGGCCCGCAAGCTCGACCGGGTCTGGGCAGACGCCTTCGCGCCGTTTGATCTCACGCCGCCGCAAGGCTTCATGCTCCGTGCGATCGTCGACCGCCCGGGCATGCTGCAAAGCGAGTTGTCGGAAGCGATGTCCGTCACGCGCCCCACGGCAACGCGCGCGCTGGATGGCCTGGAAAGCAAGGGCCTGATCGAACGCCGCAAGACGGAAGCCGACGGCCGCGAGACCGCCGTCTTCCCGACGCCGGAAGCCGTCAAGATCGGCGCGGCGTTGAACGAGGCGAGCGGCGCCGTCACCGCAAGGTTGAAGCGCGTGCTGGGCAGTACCGAGTTCATCGATACGGTGACGAAGATCCGAGGTGTGCGCTCCACCCTGACATGAGCGTGCATTTTTTTTGACCATGTAGTTGCATTGCTAACTAATAGGGGAAACCGCCATGCCCATCCTCAACGTCAAAGTCAGTGCCCAACGTTCTGCAGAGATGACGCAGAAGATTTCCACCACGCTCCTCGAACTCACGGCTCGCATCCTGGGCAAAGACCCGAAGGTGACGGCCATCGCGATTGACTATGTGGACCCGCAAGACTGGGTCGTCGGCGGACAGACCCTGGCCGCGCAAGGCAAGAACAGCGTCTATTTCGACATCAAGGTGACGGACGAAACGAATACCAAGGCGGAAAAGGCGCAGTACATCGCCGAGGCGTTCACGGCTTTTGCTGAGCTGCTCGGCAATCTGCACGAAGAGAGCTATATCTATGTGCAGGACGTTCGCGCCACAGCTTACGGCTACGGCGGCAAGACGCAGGAGTACCGCTACCAACACGCATAAATGTGCCGATCGCGTCTCTCCCACCAACTAAGGAACAGGTGAAATCATGAACCGCATGAGCGCTTTCTTCGCGGCCAGTTGGCTGGCCGCCGCGTTGCTGTACTTTGGCCAACATTCGTTGCCGCTGACCGCGCTCTCGGGGGTGGTGTTGCTGGCGGGGTTCGATCTGCTGCGTCCGTGACGCTTCAGCGGGTGCGGTGCTGCGCACGGTATTGCAAGGGGCTGCAACCGTGGCCGGCAGAGAACGCGCGACTCAGCGCGCTGACGCTGCCGTAGCCGCATTCATCGGCAATGTGGTCGAGCGGCTGCCGGCCCGTTCGCAGCAGAAACGCCGCCAGCTCCAGACGCAGGGTCGCCACGTAACGCCGCAGATTGCTGCCGGTGGCGGCGGCAAAACGGCGCGTCAGGCTCCGCTCGCTCATCGCTGCCTGGGCGGCCAACTCGGCCAATGTGGGAGGCGCTGCCAGTTCCCGCTCCACAATTTCCTGGATGGCCAGCATGGCCGTATCGCCGTGGCGCTTGAACTGCGCCGTCCACACGGCCATGTGCTCGTATGACGGCAGGGACTGCGTGAGCGCCGTGCGAAGCATCCGCTGCGATGCGCCCGCCCCACGGCAGTGATCGATGACGTACGCGCAGGCGTCCACGGCGGGGTTGATGCCGCTGACGGTGATGATGCGGCCATCCACGGCCAATGGCCGATCGGGCGTGTAGTGCACGTTGGGAAAATGCCGTGCAAACCAGGCGCGCTCGCTCGCCAGCCCGGTCGCTCGACAACCATCGAGCAGCCCCGCCTTTGCAAACAGCGGCGCCGCGTTCATGCCGACCACCAGGGCGCCGGCCTCGTAGCGCGTGCGCAGCCAGTCGGCGATGTGCGCCTCTTCCGCATCCAATGTCGCCTCCGGGGCGAACTGTGCGGGCACGATCACGACGTCGTAGGCCGCATCGGTCAGCGCGGCGGTGGCGGGCACAGGCATATCGCCAAAGCTTCGGACGGCCGCCCCGTCGGCTGACAGCACATCGATGTCGAAGAGCCGGCTGCCCATCACATCGACGCTGCGCGCCTGCATGGTGCCGGCCACCAGCAGCATCTCCTGCGTGAGAAACACGTAACCGGCAAACAGGCGCGGCGGCAGCAGAATGGCGATACGTGCCCGCGCGCGCAGACCGGGGCGTTTGGAGGCAGCTTTCGGCTGGCGCTTCATATCAAGAAGGTGGCGATCCGGATCAACCGGAATTGTCGCGGCCTTGTTGAAATACGGCAACCCATCTGCCGCCCATTCTGGAGCCGCCATGATTGCCCGCACGCTGTTCGATGCTGAACACGACACCTTCCGTGAATCCGTCCGCCGCTTCATCGACGCCGAAGTCCTGCCCCACCACGAGCGCTGGGAAGACCAGGGCTACGTCGACCGCGTCATCTGGGAGAAGGCGGCCGCCGCTGGCTACCACTGCGCCAGCATGCCGGAAGCCTACGGCGGTGCGGGTGCCGATATCCGCTACAGCACCGTGCTGATCGAAGAGATCGCCCGCGCGGGCGCCACGGGCCTGGGCTTTGGCCTGCACTCGGAAATCGTCGCGCCATATCTGTTGCACTACGGCAGCGAGGCGTTGAAGCGGCATTACCTGCCCAAGCTGGCGAGCGCCGAGATGATCGGCGCAATTGCGATGACGGAGCCTGGTGCCGGCTCCGACCTGCAAGGCGTGCGCACCACCGCCACGCGCAGCCGCGACGGCAGTCACTACGTCCTCAACGGCTCGAAGATCTTCATCACCAACGGCTGGCACGCAGATGTAGTGATCGTCGTGGCGCGCACCACGCCGGAAGGCGGCGCCAAGGGCACGAGCCTCTTTGTCGTCGACACCAGCATGGAGGGCTTCAGCAAAGGCAAGCGCCTGAAGAAGGTCGGCATGAAGGCGCAGGACACCGCAGAGCTGTTCTTCGACAACGTGCGCTTGCCCGCCGGCAACCTGCTCGGCGAGGAACATCGCGGTTTTGCCTACCTGATGCAGGAGTTGCCGTGGGAGCGCCTGCAAATTGCCATCACGGCCATCGCCTCGGCCGAAGGCGCGCTTGAATGGACGCTGCGCTACGTGCGCGAGCGCCAGGCCTTTGGCAAGTCCATCCTCGATTTCCAGACCGCGCGGCACGCGCTGGCGGAACTGAAAACCGAAGTGCAGATTGGCCGCGTGTTCGTCGACCAGTGCATCGCGCTCAAGCTGGCCGGCAAGCTCGATGCCGCCACCGCATCGATGGCCAAGTACTGGACCACCGACCTGCAATTCAAGGTGATGGACCGCTGCGTGCAATTGCACGGCGGCTACGGCTACATGTGGGAATACCCCATCGCCCGCGCGTGGGCCGATTCGCGCGTGCAGCAGATCTACGGCGGCACCAACGAGATCATGAAAGAGCTGATCGCCCGCACCCTTTAACGAGCACGACCTTCAGGACTCAACGTTATGGAAGCTTATATCTACGACGCCGTGCGCACGCCGCGCGGCAAAGGCAAAAAGGACGGCAGCCTGCATGGCGTGACGCCGCTGCGCCTGGCCGCCACCGCGCTGCGCGCCATCCGCGATCGCAATCAGCTCGACACGGCATTGGTGGACGACGTCGTGCTCGGCTGTGTGGAACCGGTGGGCGAACAAGGCGCGTGCATCGGCCGCGTGGCAGTGCTGTCCGCCGGCTATGCCGAGACCACGGCCGGCGTGCAGATCAACCGCTTCTGCGCGTCGGGCCTGGAGGCCTGCAACATGGCCGCTGCGCAGGTGATGGCTGGGCAGAGCGATTTCGCCATCGGCGGCGGCGTGGAAAGCATGTCGCGCGTGCCGATGGGCGCCAGCGGCGGCGCGTGGCCGGTCGACCCGGCGGCCGCCATCCCGCTGTACTTCGTGCCGCAAGGCGTGTCGGCCGACACCATCGCCACCAAGTGGGGCTACAGCCGCCACGATGTCGATGCCTATGCCGCAGAGAGCCACCGCCGTGCGCATTCGGCCAGCACGGCCGGCTGGTTCACGGGTTCCATCGTGCCGGTGCGCGACCAGAATGGCCTGACCATCCTCGACCGCGACGAGATGATCCGCCCGCAGACCACCGTAGACACGCTCGCGCAGCTCAAACCGTCGTTTGCGGAATTGGGCGAGCAATACGGCTTTGACGCCGTGATCCGCCAGCGCTATCCGGAGCTTGAGCGCATCGAACATGTGCATCACGCGGGCAACAGCTCGGGCATCGTCGATGGCGCCGCGGCCGTGCTGATCGGCAGCCGCGAGGCCGGCAAGCGCGCGGGCCTCAAGCCGCGTGCGCGCATCCGCAGCTTTGCAAGCATCGGCTCGGAGCCGTCGATCATGTTGACCGGCCCTTCGTACGCGGCCGAGAAGGCACTCAAGCGCGCGGGCATGTCGGCGGCCGACATCGACCTGTACGAACTGAACGAAGCCTTCGCCTCGGTCGTGCTGCGCTTCATGGAGGTGCTGGCCGTGCCGCATGACCGCATCAACGTCAACGGCGGGGCCATTGCGATGGGCCATCCGCTCGGTGCGACGGGCGCCATGATTCTCGGCACGCTGCTCGACGAGCTGGAACGCCGTGGGGCGAGCACCGGCCTGGCCACGCTGTGCGTCGGTGCCGGCATGGGCACCGCCACCATCATCGAACGCCTTTGAGGAGCGTGCTGACATGATCGACATCACCATCGATACCGACGGTATCGCCACGCTCGCGTGGAACCAGCCGGGCCGTGCACAGAACGTGCTCAACGGCGAAACCTGCGCCGCCTTCTTTGCCGCCATCGACCGCGTATGCGCGGATGCAAGCGTCAAGGGCATCCTCGTCACCTCCGCCAAGGCGGATTTCATTGCCGGCGGCGACCTCGAATGGCTGCAGGCCAGCGACGACGCAGCCACGTTGTTCGAACGCACCGGCGAACTGCACCGCATGCTGCGCAAGCTGGAAACGTGCGGCAAACCCGTCGCCGCGGCGCTCCCCGGTTCAACGCTGGGTGGCGGGCTGGAGATTGCGCTCGCCTGCCACTATCGCGTAGCGGCCGACAACGCCCGCGCGCGCTTCGGCCTGCCCGAAGTCACGCTCGGCCTGTTGCCGGGTGGCGGCGGCACGCAGCGTCTGCCGCGCTTGATTGGTGTGCAGAAGGCGCTGCCGATGCTGTTGGAAGGCAAGCGCATCAAGGCGGCCGAGGCGCTCAAGCTCGGCATTGTCGATGCCGTCGTCAACGCCGGGGAAGACGTCGGTGCCGCGCGCACCTGGCTGCTGGGCGAAGGCCAGACCCGCACGCAGCAACCGTGGGACATCAAGGGCTACAAGGTGCCCGGGGGCGCCATCTCCAGCCCCGCCGTGCAGCAGCTATTCACGGCGGCCAACGCCATGCTGCGGCAGAAGACCTACGGCAACTATCCGGCGGCGGCCAGCATCCTGTCGTGCGTGTATGAAGGGCTCATCACCGATCTCGATACGGGCCTCAAGACCGAAGCACGCTACTTCGTGCAGGCGGTGCTGTCGCCGGAGGCACGCGCGATGATCCGTACCCTCTTCTTCAGCCTGAACGCGGCCAACAAGCTGGCCGCGCGCCCCGCCGATGTGCCGGTGCGCCGCTACGCCAAGGTGGGCGTGCTGGGTGCGGGCATGATGGGCGCCGGCATCGCTTACGTCACCGCCAAGGCGGGGCTGCCCGTCGTGCTGCTCGACACCACGCAGGAAGCCGCCGAACGCGGCAAGGACTATTCCCGCAAGCTCGTCGAGAAACAGGTACAGCGTGGCCGCCTGCATGCCGAACAGGCCGAAGCGCTGCTCGCGCGCATCCATCCCACCACGTCCTACGCCGACCTGGATGGCGCGGGGCTCGTCGTTGAAGCCGTGTTCGAGCAGCGCGAGATCAAGGCCGACGTGACGCGCCAGGCAGAAGCCGTGCTGTCGCCGGATGCCATCTTCGCGTCCAACACGTCTACGCTGCCGATTACGGGTCTGGCCGAAGCCAGCCAGCGTCCGGGCAACTTCATCGGGCTGCATTTCTTCTCGCCGGTCGACAAGATGCCGCTGGTGGAGGTGATCGTCGCCCGGCAGACCACGCGCGCTACGCTGGCGCAAGCGCTCGATTACGTCAAGGCGATCGGCATGACGCCCATCGTCGTCAATGACAGCCGCGGCTTCTATACGAGCCGCGTGTTTTCGACCTACGTGCTGGAAGGCCTGGCGATGCTTGCCGAAGGCGTGGCGCCTGCGCTGATCGAAAACGCCGGGCTGCTGGCCGGCATGCCGGTGGGGCCGCTTGCGTTGATCGACGAGGTTTCCAGTGAACTGATCCACAAGGTCAACCAGCAGACCCGCGCGGACCTGGGCGCCGCCTACATCGAGCGCCCGGGCGAAGCCGTGGCCGAGCGCATGGTGGCGCTGGGCCGCATCGGCCGCAAGGCGGGCCAGGGCTTCTACGACTATCCGGAAGGCGGCAGGAAGGCGCTATGGTCGGGCCCGGCGAACGAGTACCCCGCAGCGGCCGCGCAACCCGACGTGCAGACGCTCGTCGATCGGCTCATCACCGTGCAGGCCGTGGAAACCGCACGCTGCCTGGATGAACGCGTGGTGACCGATCCACGCGATGCCGATGTTGGCGCGCTGCTGGGCTGGGGGTTCCCGGCCTTCCGGGGCGGGCCCGTTTCGCACATCCATCGGGTGGGGGTCGGCGCATTTGTCGAACTGTGCGACCGCCTCGCTGCGCAGCACGGCCGCCGCTTTGCGCCGCCCACCCTGCTGCGCGACATGGCAGACCAGGACGCCGCGTTTTACGAACGCTAGCCCTCCGCCGCGGCGCAACTACCGCGCGCGCGGCGCACGCGCCGGGCACGCGTTTCGCCGCCCAAACACTAAGCAAGGGTAACTCCGGGCACCGCCCACTCCCAGCAAACGATTGCGCTCCAGTTGGCCTGCGTCGTCGGTCGGGTTAAGACACATGCGGCCCGCTCCGATATACAGTGAGAGGCACGTGAATTGCCGACACCCAGGCACGCGGCACGCGTGCTCTAGGCAACCGGACACGCAAACGCTGGAGTGGGGATGCCCGCAGAGCAATCGAAGGCCGCTTCTGGTGGCACGACAGATACCCCGCCACGGCAACGATGGCGGAGCAAACTGTTGTCGCCGCTCAACATCGGTGCAGTCGTGGGCCTGCTGTTCATCTGGTCGTTCACGTTCCATCAACTCACCCAAGAGCACGACAGGCTGATACGCGATGCGCAGGCCCGCACGCGGGTTGAGGCACGGGCGTTTGGTGAATACTCGCTTGGCAGCGTGCGGCGCGTGTCGGAGTTCTTGCTCGATCTGCGCGCGAGTTGGCTGGCCGGCCGCGAAGTGTTCGAGCATGTCATCCGCGAGCGGCAGGAGACCGTGCGCGACCTGACCTTCCAGGTTTCCGTGATCGACGAGAACGGAATGCTGCTCTACTCCAGCATCGGCCCCACAACAGAACGCGTCGACCTGAGCCAGCGCGAGCACTTTCGCGTCCACAAGGATTCGGGCGGCCGCGATGCGCTCTTCATCAGCGACCCGGTGCAAAGCAAGGTCTCGAAAAAGTGGTCGATCCAGTTCACACGGCCCATCCTCAGGGCTGGCCAGTTTGCCGGTGTCGTGGTGGTATCGGTCAGCCCGGAACAGTTCGCCAGCTTTGCCAATACGCTGGCCGTGGGCAAGGACGGGGCGGCCACGATCATCCGCGAGTCCGGGCAGGTCCTGGCCCGCGTGCCCAACCCGACCGCGGGTATCGAAAAGCCGCCGCGCCGCCGCCAGTTCAACCAGCCGGGCGCGCTGGAAACGGGCAGCTACCGCGTGGTGTCGGGCACCGACGGCGTGGAGCGCATCATCGGCTATCACCATGTGCCGGAGATCGGGCTCTACTTTCTGGTGGGCGAGTCGGTGGCCTCGGTGCTGGCGCCTTACGAAAGCTATCGGCGCACCGCGCTGGTGGAGGCGGCCGCCTCCACCTTGCTCCTCGCGCTGCTGTATTTCACGCTGCGTCGCCGGGGTGCAGAGCGCAAGCGGCATATCGAAGATCTGCGCCTGGCCTCCATGGTCTATGCGTCGAGCAGCGAGGCGATGATGGTGACGTCCCTCGACGGGCACGTGATCGACGTGAACCCCGCCTTTACCGTCACCACCGGCTATTCAGCGCAGGAGTTCAAGGGCCAGTCCAGCGACGCGATCCGCTCCGAATGCAACGAGCGCGCCGTGATCGACGCCATGCGCGAGGGTGTCTCAACCAAGGGCACGTGGAGCGGCGAGTACCTGATCCGCCGCAAGGACGGCAGCGAATTCCCCGCGCTGCTCACCATCGACACGTTTGCCGACAGCGCGATGGGCGAGCCGCGCCGGGTTGTGCTGATCCACGACATGACGGAGAAGAAGCGGGCCGAAGAGGTCATCTGGCGGCAGGCCAACTTCGACCCGCTCACCGAGCTGCCTAACCGGCACATGTTCTACAACCGCCTGCGCCACGAGATCGCGCGAGCGCGTCAGGCATCTACACAGCTCGCGCTGCTGTTCATCGATCTGGACCGCTTCAAGGAAGTGAACGACACGCTCGGTCATGACCAGGGCGACGTCCTGCTCAAGGAGATCGCCCGGCGCATCTCGGCCATCGTGCGCGGCACCGATACGGTCGCGCGGCTGGCGGGCGACGAGTTCACCATCATCCTGCCGGACCTGCCCGATGCCGGCGCGGCCACGCCCATCATCCGCGCCCTGCTCGCACGCATTGCGGCGCCGCTGCAGCTTGGTGAGGAAAGCGTGGAAGTATCGGCCAGCATTGGCGTGGCGATGTACCCGCGCGATGCCGACAGCGCGGAATCGTTGCTCGTGCGCGCAGACCAGGCCATGTTTGCGGCGAAGAGCGCGGGGCGCAATCAATGGGCCGTCTTTACCCCGGCATTGCAGCGCGCCGAGCAGGAACGCCTGCGCGTGACCAGCGACTTGCGCGTGGCACTCACGCAAGGCCAGCTTGCGGTGCACTATCAGCCGATCGTCGATCTGCTGACGGGCAAGGTGCGCAAGGCAGAGGCGCTGATCCGCTGGACGCACCCCGTGCGGGGCGAGATCGATCCGGCGGATTTCATACCGGTGGCCGAAGACAGCGGGCTCATCGTCGACATCGGCAAGTGGGTGCTGAACCAGGCGCTGGATCAGCTCACGCAATGGCACGCCACGCTCGACAACACGCTGCAGGTGTCGGTCAACAAATCGCCGCTGGAGTTCCGCGCGCACCAGTCGAGCAACGAGTCCTGGCCCAAGGTGGTGGAGCGCCGGGGGCTTGCGCCGCACAGTCTGGTCGTCGAAATTACCGAAGGCTCGTTGATGGCCGACAGCGCCGAGGTGGTCGAGCACTTGCACGAGTTCAGGCGCGCGGGTGTCGACATCGCACTCGACGATTTCGGCACGGGGTATTCGTCGCTGTCGTACCTCAAGCGCTTCGACATCGACTTCATCAAGATCGACCAGTCGTTCGTGCGCAGCCTGGCGCATGATCCGAAGGACATCGCGCTGTGCAGCGCCATCGTCAGCATGGCGCACGCGTTGCGCATCAAGGTCATCGCGGAAGGCATTGAAACCGAGGAGCAGAAAGCGATCCTGGTGGCCGCAGGCTGCGATTACGGCCAGGGCCACCTCTTCTGCCCGCCGGTGCCGCCCGCTGCGTTTGAATCTTTTGTGGTCAACGGGCAGCTTGCAGAAACCTAGGCGGCCCCAGGGCTGCCGCTTCGGTCAATCGCCGGCCGTCACCTTGGCGGTCATCCACCGCCCCTAGAGACCGCGCGCCGCACCTGCGCCTTCGCCAATCACCGCGCGGTTCTTGCCTTCGTGCTTGGCCTGATACAGCGCCAGGTCTGCGGCTTCGATCAGCGTGGTGGTCGGAACGTCGTGCATCGGCGTCACCACCGCGCCGCCGATACTGACCGTCACGTACCCGCCCGTGGACGAATGCATGTGCGGCACCTGCAAGGCCTCGATCGCGCTGCGGATTTTTTCGGCCAGTTGCTTCAAGCCCTCGGCGCTGTTGCCGGGCAGCACAACGGCAAATTCCTCGCCGCCGAAACGCGCCGCCAGATCTCCGGGTCGGCCCAGGCATGCTTCCACCGTGCTGCCGATGCGTTTGAGCGCCTCGTCTCCTGCCACGTGGCCATACGTGTCGTTATAGAGCTTGAAGTTGTCGACATCGATCATCAGAAACGAGAGCGTCGTGCCTTCGCGTGCGCCGCGCCGCCATTCCGCGCTCAGGTATTCGTCGAGGTAGCGGCGGTTGGCCAGCCCCGTCAGGCCATCGGAATTCGTCAGGCGGCGCAGCTCGAGATTGGCTTCGAGCAACTGCTGCTGCGACTGGCGCAACGCGCGGTAGGCCTCGTCGCGCTGCAGCAGGTTGACGAACGAGCGCGAGTGATAGCGGATACGTGCCAGCAGTTCGATGCGGTCGGGCAGCTTGACGAGGTAGTCGTTGGCACCGGCGGCAAACGCCGCGCTCTTGATGACCGGCTCTTCCTTGGTGGACAGCACGATGATGGACACATCGCGCAGCACCGGATTGGCACGGTAGTCGCGCACCAGCGTCAGGCCGTCGGTGCCCGGCATCACCAAGTCTTGCAGGATGACGGTGGGGCGGGTCTGGATGGCGGCAACCATCGCCTCGTCCGAGCGCGCACAGTAGTGGAAATCGATGCGGTCTTCGCCGGCCAGGGCCTGACGAATGGCCTCTGCGACGATGGCCTGGTCATCTACCAGCAACACCATCACCGGAACATCGGCGGCCGCCGGGGTACGCAGCAGCGCGCGCGCGGCTTCCAGCGCGGCGTCCGCTGCAGGGATGGGCTTGGTTTCGTCCGGACCGTCCGGATCATCCGGCATCTCAGTTGGGTGGTTGGTCATGTGATGCTCCCCGTGTCTGGTTATGTGTGTTTGATGGCCCGTGCGTGCTTCATGCGCGCACGAGCGTGATGAGTTCGTCGGCGATGCGGCCAAGCGGCAGGATGACGCGCGCCGCATCCAGCGCGGCCGCCGCCTTGGGCATGCCGTACACCGCGCTGGTCGCCGCGTCCTGCGCGATGGTGTGATAACCCTTGGCGCGCATGGCCTTGAGGCCGATGGCGCCGTCGCGGCCCATGCCCGTAAGCAGCACGCCGATGGCGCTGCCCCGCCAGTGCTCGACCACGCTGTGGAAGAACACGTCCACCGACGGCCGATACGGCGTGCCGGCCGGCTCCGGCGTGTAGCCGAAGGTGCCGCCGGGCAGCACATGCATGTGGTCGTTGGTGGCGGCGAGCAGCACCTCGCCTGCGCGCGGCCGATCACCTTCCGCGGCCACGCGCACCGTCAGTACCGTCTGGCCGTTCAGCCATTCGGCCATCCCGGCTGCGAAGGCCTTGTCAACGTGCTGGATCACGGCAATGCCCGCCCCAAATTCGGCCGGCAGTTTGCCCAGCACGGTCGCGAGCGCAGTGGGGCCGCCCGCAGAGGCGCCGATCGCCACCAGCGGCACCACGCAGTCACGCCCTGGCGTGCCGACACGCGGCCTTGGCGCAACAGGCTTTTCCAGCAAGCGACCGATCTGGTCGATCTTGGTAAGCAACGGGTGGTTGGCATCGGCATCCGGGCCGCCGCCCAGCGTGGGCGTATCCACCGCGTCCAGCGCGCCGGCGCCCATTGCCTCATACACGCGCCACGCGTTGGCCCCCACGCTGCTGGTCACCACCAGGATCGCGCACGGGTTGCTTGACGCCATGATGCGGCGGGTGGCTTCAACACCGTCAAAGCGCGGCATGATCAGATCCATCAGCACCACGTCAGGCGGTTGCGCGGCGCAAAATTCCACCGCCTGCGCCCCGTCGGTCGCCACCCACAGCACGCGGTGCTCCGGCCTGCGCGCGATGGTGCGGCGCATGGCTTCCACCGCCAGCGGCATATCGTTGACGATGCCGATATTCATGTCCGCGCTTCTCCAATCAGGTCGCGCACTGCGTCGAGCAGTGCTTCATCGTGGAAACTGCCCTTTGCAAGGTAGTAGTCCGCGCCGGCATCCAGGCCGCGGCGGCGGTCTTCTTCGCGGTCCTTGTACGACACCACCATCACCGGCAGCGCCTTGAGCGCGGCATCGCGCTTGATCAGCGTGACCAGCTCGATGCCGTCCATGCGCGGCATGTCGATGTCGGTGACGACGAGGTCGAAGTCGGCGCCACGCAAGGCGTTCCAGCCGTCCATGCCGTCCACCGCCACGGTGACCGCATAGCCGCGTTTTTCCAGCAGCTTGCGCTCCAGCTCGCGCACTGTCAGCGAATCGTCCACCACCAGCACGTGCTTGCGCTGCTGCACGGCCACGCCCTGCGCCCGCTGCACCTTGTCGAGCTGCCCCCCGCGCACGAGCTTGTCGACCGAACGCAGCAGGTCGTCCACATCGACGATCAGCACCGCGTCGCCGTTCTCCATCAATGCACCGGCGGCGATGTCGCGCACCTTGCCAAGCCGCGCGTCGAGCGGCTGCACCACCAGCATGCGTTCACCCAGAAAGCGATCGACGGCGATGCCGTAGGTTTCGGCGCCCTCGCCAATGACGACCACCGGCACGCTGTCACGCGCTTCACCGGGCGGCTGCGTGCCGAGCAACTGATGCGCCGTCACCAAACCCACCGGGCGGCCTTCGAAGCTGAAATGCTGCTGCCCTTCCAGCATGTCGATCTCGGCGCGGGCCAGCTCCAGCGTGCGCCGCACATAGGCCAGCGGAAACGCGTAGGCCTCGCCGCCCACGTCCACCAGCAGGCTGCGGATGACGGACAGCGTGAGCGGCAACTGCAGCATGAAGCGCGTACCGCGCCCCGGCTCGTTGTGGATGCGAACCGTGCCGCGCACTGCCTTGACCATCTCGTGCACGGCATCGAGCCCGACGCCGCGGCCGGACACATCCGTCACCTGCTCACGCATCGAGAAGCCCGGCAACAGCAGGAAGTCGAGCAACTCGTGGTCCGACAGGCGGCTGGCGGTGTCCGCGTCGGACAACCGCCGCCGCACCACGGCCGCGCGCACCGCTTCCAGGTCAATGCCGGCGCCATCGTCCGCCACGGTAATCAGCAGCTTGCCGGCGCTGTGGCGCGCCTCCAGCGTAATGGAGGCCTCTGCCGGCTTGCCCTGGGCTTCACGGGCTTGCGGCGTTTCCACGCCGTGGTCAACGGCGTTGCGCAGCAGGTGGCCCAGCGGGGCATCGAGCATGTCGAGAATGTCGCGGTCAACCTGCGTGGCCTCGCCGACGACGTTGAAGCGCACCCGCTTGCCCAACGAGCGGGCCAGGTCGCGCACCACGCGCGGATAGGCATGCGTGGCATCTCCGAAGGGACGCATGCGGCATTGCAGGGCCTCGTCATACAACTGCTGCGCAAGGTGCGTGCTGCGCCGGTCGAAGCGATCAAGATCGTCGATATGCTCGCCCAACGTCTGCTGCATGTTGCCGAACATCTGACGCACGTCGTTGAGTGCGGCGTGCATGTCGGCGTCCGCATGGCGGTCGAGCCGTTCGACCAGCGTCTCGTAGAGCGCGTCCAGCGCCAGCGCGGCGGCACGGTGGCTGCGTTTGACGCGCAGCATGGATTCACCGAACGGCTTGAGCCAGCGGGATTCCACCAGCGATTCACCCGACAGGCTGAGCAGGCGGTCGAGGTTGTCGGCACGCACACGCAGCATGCGGTGCGGATCGCGCGTGGTGCCGATGGGCGCACGGTTCGGTGCGGGTGCCGACGGCTCGGGCGCTCGTGCCGGTGACGCCGGTGACGCCGGTGGTGCCGGGGGAGTTGACAAGGCTGCCACTTCGGCGTTCAGCAGCGCCATCGCAGCTTTCATCGTGGCGTCTTCGGCGGCCGGTTCAGCGTCGGCAAACGTTGTAGCCGCAGGCGCAAGCGCAGCCGCAGCGCCCTCGGGCGCGGAGAATGCGGCCAGCACGGCATCCACTTCGGCGCGCGGAACCTGCCCGGCGGTGCCGGGTTGACCGACGCGCAGCAACAGATCCGTGCCGCGCAACAACACATCGACATGCGCGGCGGTCAGCACGAGCGTGGCGCGCTGTGCTGCAACGAACCACTCCTCCATGCGGTGCGCAACGTCCACACCGTCCTGCAGGCCAACGATGCGCGCGGCACCCTTGAGTGAATGTGCGGCGCGCATGCAGGCTTCCAGCGCCGCGGCATCGGTGGGCGCGCGCTCCAGCGTCAGCAGGCCGGTGGAAAGCACACGCGTCTGCGTCTGCGCCTCCTCATGGAACAGGGCCAGCAGCGATTGGCGGCCCAGATCTTCATCCACGCTCATCGCAGGCTCCGGGCAATCGAATCGAACACGCGATCGGTGTCAAGCAGGCCAATGGTGACATCGCGCCACGCCAGCACGCCGCGCGCGTGGGCCGTGGTGGCGTGCGTGAGCGTGGACGGCACCGGCAGCAGCGCAGTGGCCGGAAAGCGCAGCACGCCCTCCACCTCGTCCACGGGAAAAACGGCAGGTTCATCGTGGTGCGCTGCCACGAGCAGCCGCGCATAGCCATTGCGCCCGGCGTACTTGCTGCCCGTGCGGTCCAGGCCGAGCAGCTCGCCCAGCGACACCGCCACTGTCAGCGCCCCGCGAATGTTGACCAGCCCCAGCACCACCCGGTTACGCCGATGCGGCAAGGTGTGGATGGCGCGCGGCGTATCGATCTGCCGCAGCGCGGCGGCCGGCAGCGCGAGCCATTCGTCGGCGATGCGGAAAACGAGCACGGCCAGCTCCGCACTGGCGTGCTCCAGCGCCCGCAGCGGCACGGCCGTGCGATGCGCCTGCGCGGCGGCTTCCAGATCGGCATCGCTCAGCGCGCGATCGAGCAGCGCAGCCGCCCCCTCTTCGAAGACGGGGCAATTCAGGCAGCGCGAATACGTGGCAAGGCGCGGGCAGGATTGATCGCCGCGCGTGCCGATGCGGTTCCAGCAGTCATCAACGAGCGTGGTAACGCCCGCGTGGTCATGGACGGCGTGCGCCATGCGTTCCTCGTGTGTGCTCCGGTGTTTCGGATTCGGATGATGCGGATGGCCTCTTGCCCTGGCGTGCCAGCGCGCGCTCCGCACGCAGCATGAGCTGGCGTGCGGCCACGGTGTCGCCCGCCACGTCGAGCAGCGCGGCAAGATGCGTCAGCGCTTCATAGTGCGCGGGTTCCAGGTACAGCGCCTTGCGATAGAAATCGCCGGCATCGGCATGGCGGCCGCGCGCATCGGCAATCAGGCCGAGCAGGTAAAACGTATCGGCTTCGGGTGCGCGCAGGTTGGCGATCTCCAGCGCCACGCGCTCGGCCTCGTCCAGATTGCCGGCGTCGGCCAGCCGCCGCGCTTGTGCCACCGTGGGCGGCTCACCGAGCACGGCCTCAATCTCGGGAATGGTGGGCAGCAACGGGCGAGCGGCGAGGCCCAAGGGCGCCGGGTTGGGTCTGGAGGGGGCCGGCACACGCGCCGCCACGGGCCGCACCGGCACCGACGGCAAAGCCACGCCGGGCAGACCGACCGCAGCGGAAACCGGCTCGGGCGGCAGCGGCAAACGGAACGGCAACGGTGCCCGCGCCCCCGTCTCGGTTGCGGCGGTGCGTTGAAATGCAAACGCCAGCGGAATCCGCGCTGACGTCATGGCATGGCGCATCATCAGGCCGGTTTCAGCGGGGCCGACGAAGATCATGCCGTCTTCCGCCAGTTGTGAATCGAGCCGGCGGATCGCCTGGTCCTGTGCATCACGGTGGAAATAGATCAGCACGTTGCGGCAGAAGATGAAGTCGTAGCGCGTGTCATCGGGCGGCGCGTCCGATAGGTTGCCTTGCGCGAAGCGCACCAGCCCGCGCACGGTATCACTCAACTGCCAGCTGCCGTCGGCGCCGGTGAAATGCCGGTCGCGGAAGGTGAGCGGATAGCCTCGGAACGCATTGCGCCCGTAAACGGCACGCCGTGCCTGTTCAATGGCGCGTGCGCTGATGTCGATGGCGTCGATGGTGAAGCGTGCGGGGTCGATGCCGGCATCGAGCAAGGCCATTGCCGCGAAATACGGCTCTTCGCCGGTCGAGCACGGCGCACTCAGGATGCGCAGTACGCGCATCGGCTCGCGTGCGAGTTTTTCGCCCACCACACGGGCAAGCGTGACGAAAGCCTCCCGGTCTCGGAAGAACCACGTTTCGGGCACCACCAACGCCTCGATCAGGGCCTGCCGTTCGTCGGGCGCGGTGTTCAGGCGCAGCCAGTACGCGTCGAGCGCCGCCGCGTCCACCGTGTCGCGCATGCCGCGCGCGGCGAGCATTGCACGCGTGCGGTCGAGCACAGCACGCTCCAGGGTGTTCGTGCCGAGCGACGGCGCGTCAATGCCGGTCTCATGCGAGAGCCAGGCTTCAAAGCGGGGGTCGACGGCCACCATGATGTTCAGCCAACGGCTGCTGGAAACAGCAGCGCACGCACGTGCGCGTCCAGCATCGCCTCGGTGTCCACGCGCTGAACGAGACCGTCGTCCAGGCTGGCCACGGGGCCCAACCAGCGGGCATCGGGCGTGGCGACACCGCTGGCGGCAAAGCTGGCATCGTCGATACGTCGGGTGTGCGTGGCGTGCTCCAGCACCAGGCCCAGCAGTGGTGCGTCGTCACCGCGGATGCCGGCTTCATAGCGCACCAGCACCAGACGCGTGGAGCGCAGCGGCCGCGCCGGACGGCCCAGCGCAAGCTGGGGCACGTCGATCACCGGCACGGGAGCGCCATGCCGTTCGATCACGCCGGCCACCCACGCTGGCGTACCCGGAATCGACTTGGTGGCAGCCAGCGGCAGCACTTCAGCAATCTGCGCCACGTTCAGCGCATAGCGGTCGCCATCGAGTTGGAACAGGAGGTAAAGCATGGCGATTCTCGCTACGGCAAAAACACCTCAATGCGGATGCGCTGCAGATCAGGCTTCGATCTTGAAGCGCGACACGCCGGTACGAAGCTGGTTGGCCACCAGCGTCAGGTCATCAATCGCCTGCGACGACTGGCGCAGCGATTCCGCCGTCTGCTGTGCGGCTTCCGACAACTGCGACAGCGCCTGCGTGATCTGCTCGGCGCCGGTGGCCTGCGTCTGCATGCCCTCGTTCACCATCTGGAAGCGCGGCGCCAGCGTTTGCACTTCTGTAATGATCTGCGAGAGCTGCGTGCCGACCTGCTGCACATCGCGCATGCCGCGTCGCACCTCTTCCGAGAACTTGTCCATGCCCATCACGCCGGCCGACACGGCTGATTGGATTTCCTTGACCGTCTGCTCGATGTCGTAGGTGGCCACCGCCGTCTGGTCGGCCAGCCGGCGGATTTCCGTGGCGACCACCGCAAAGCCGCGGCCGTACTCGCCGGCTTTCTCCGCCTCGATGGCTGCGTTGAGCGACAGCAGGTTGGTCTGGTCAGCCACCTTGGTGATGGTGGAGACCACCTGGTTGATGTTGGTCGCCTTCTCGTTGAGGATCGCCAGCTTGGCGTTGACCGAACCTGCGGCTTCCATCACGCCGCGCATGGTGTCTTCCATCCGGTTCAGGCCGCTTTGGCTGGCGCCGGCCAGGGTGGCAGATTGCTCCGCCACGCTCGACACTTCGTTCATCGTGCGCAGCAGGTCGCGGGAGGTGGCAAAGATCTCGCGCGACGTTGCGCCAATCTCGGTGGTGGTGGCGGCCGTCTCGGCAGCGGTGGCCTGCTGCTCCTTGGAGGTGGCGGCAATCTCGGCCACGGACGTCGTCACCTGAAGGGACGACTTCTGCGCCTGCGAGACCAGGCTCGCCAGCTCTTCGGCCATGCGGTTGAACCCTTCTTCCAGCGTGCCGAATTCATCGTTGCGGCGCAGGTCCAGCCGGCCCGCCAGGTTACCGGTGCGCATGTCGTCGTGCGCATCCACCACCCGCGCCATCGGCACCGTGATCGCCTTGAACAGTGCATAGCCCAACACCAGTGCGGCGAGCAGCACCACGCCCAGCGCCACGGCCAGCGTGATCTCGGTGCTTTGAACAGACGCACGAATCTGGCGGGCCGACTCGTCGGCTACCGCCCGGTTGTCGGCGACCAGCTTGTCGGCCAGCGCCGTGGCCTCTTCCCAGACCGGCACGGCGCGCCGGGCGATGGCCTGCGCTGCCGGCTTGGAGGTGCGGGCGAGCTGCATGGCCTCGTTGAACATGGGCAGGTACTTGTCGACGACTGCGCGATAGGCGCGGAAGCGCTGGCGGTCGTCGTCGCGGTAGATGGTGCTTTCGTAGTCGGCCGAATGCTTGTCGAGATCACGCACGAGCTGTGCGGCGCGCTCCAAATCCCGATTGGCAAGCTCGGGGTCGACATCCACAAACAGCGCGCGCTCAAGGGTCGCGTGGCTGTTGCGCGTGGTCGCCCGCAGCGAGGTCGACAGATACAGCCCCGGCACGGAGTCGCGCTCGAGGCTCAGGGCTTCCTGGTCGATGGCGCGCAGGCGGTTGTAGGAAACGACCGCCATGATCACCATCAGCACGAACAGCACGCCGAAGCTGAGGACGATGCGGTTGCCAAGGGAGAAGCGGCCGCCGCGAAGCATGCCTGACAGGGTTGCGTTGCTGATGCGGGGCGTCGCAGAGACCATGTTTGAAACCTACAAGAAGCCAAAAAAGAAGACAGCGGCAAAAAAGCCGTGCGAGCGGCGCACAGCCGCCACACAGCACTGTTTGGAATGGTAAAGGAACGTATCGGTCACCGGAACCGAAACCTTCGTGATTTGGCGCCAGTACGAGGGTAAGCCCGTGCCTGGTCAACATCAAAGCGCGGCCCGTGGAGCACCCGCACGCACACAAAAGCCGCCCGGTGCCCAGCCTCAACCGCCGCGCAGGGCCCGCGCAAACGCTTGCGCCACGTCCGCAGACGCATCGGTGATGGCCCAATAGCCCATGCCGGCGTTGCGCCAGACGACAAGCTGGTAGCCGCGTTCGGTACGCACCGCCGGCTCGGTATCGCTGCCTGCCTCAGGGCGTACGTACAAATCGACAGGATGCTGCGACGAGCGGTAGACCAGCACCGCAACCGGACGCCCATCGATGTAATCCAACCGACCGCCGACCAGCGGGAAACCGCGCGCGGCAAGGTCGGCAACGGGCGGCGCATAGTCGATACGGCCGTTGAACCACGGCTTGACCGTATGACGATCCGATGACAGGACGTCAGTCTCCCGCGCCCCCAGCAGCGCGCGAACATGGCTGGCCGTGATGTCGTGCGCGGTGAGCGCCGCCGTATCGGGCCGACCCACGAACACGCCCACCCCAAGCGCCACCGCCGCCAGCGCGCCTGCTGCCAGACCGAGGCCACGCGATGGCGTGATCAGCCAGTTCATAAGCCGCTGCCATGGCGATTGCGCCTGGCGCGGCGCGCGCGTGGCAGCCGAAATCGGATCCGGCCGCATGCCGGCCTCCATCTGCACGGCACGCATCACCCGCTCGCTCAAACCCGCCGGCGCCTTCATGTACAGCCCCGGCGCACGCAGCCCCTGGCGCAGGGCCCGCACCACGCCATCGTGATTCGCCGCGATGTCGGTGCAGGCGGCGCACGAGCCCAGATGCGCTTCCATGTGCAGGCTGTCCGCCGCACCGAGTTCGCCATCGGCGCGGGCAGCCAGCAGCGCGCGGATGTCGTCACAGTTCATGGCGGGCCTCCTTGGTGCTGTTTCCCATACCACCCGATGCCCGGATGGGTGTCACATTGGTGCGCGGTGGCGCGTTGTCTTCCGTCAATAAACGTGCAAGCTGCTGCCGCGCACGTGCCAGGCGCGACATGACCGTGCCGATGGGCACGTCGACCACAGCGGCAATGTCGCGGTACGGCAGGTCTTCCAGCTCGCGCAGCACAAGTACCTCGCGATACGGCACGGGCAACTGCGCCAGTGCGGCATGCACGCGGCGCACGTCGTCGATGCGGGCGAGCAGCGCCGCGGGGTCGACGCCATAGCTGGCGCTGTCGTCGTTCGCCTGGCCGGCGGCCGCGTCGTCATCCCACGGCTGGGCGGGCGCCTGCTTGCGGCGCGCGCATTCCGAGAACCACGTGTTGCGCACGATGGCCAGCAGCCACGGGCGGCCGTCCCCGCCTCGAAAACCGCCGAACAGCCGGAATGCGCGCAGGCAGGCTTCCTGGACGATGTCATCGGCATCTTGCCCGTCACCAGAAAGCCAGCGCGCCAGGTTGTACGCGGCATCGACATGCGGCAACACCGCCTGCGCAAAGCGCTGGGCGTCGGTGGGCAGATCGAACGTGGGGTCTGGCAGGTCGTGCATGGCGGCCTGGAAGCGGTGGACCTCCGTATACCTGTGTGCAATCCAGTTTATTCCCGCGCCAAAATAATTTTGTGAAAACGCGAATCTCGTGGAATACGCGAGCGCCCCGGCCGGTATGACAGGCAGGACCGGCGCGTCCTTCTTCGCCCTCGCGCTGGACGGCCACTCAACTCAGTCATCGATTGCAGGGGACCCTCATGAGCAAGCAACCCGGACGACGCCAGTTCCTGCAACTGGCCGCGGTCGGCGGTCTGGTGTACGCATCCGGCCTGCCCGGCTGGCAGGCAATGGCGGCCACCACGCGCGCCGCCGGCGCCAAGCCAGACGATTTCTACTTCGTGCAGTTATCCGACACCCACTGGGGCTTCAAGGGCGCGCCCAATCCGGATTCGCAAGGAACGCTGCCCAAGGCGATTGCGGCGGTGAATGCGCTATCGCCCCCGCCGGACTTTGTCATCTTTACCGGCGACCTGAGCCACATCAGCGACGACCCTGCCGAGCGCCGCAGGCGCCTGGCCGAGTTTCGCGACATTGCCGCCAAGATCAAGGTGCCGGTGGTGCACTACATGCCCGGCGAACACGATGCCTCGCTCGACAACGGCGAGGCGTATATCGAACTCTTCGGCCGCACGCACTACGCGTTCGATCACAAGGGCGTGCACTTCATCGCCATCGACAACGTGTCGGACCCGTCCGCGCGCGTGGGCGACGCGCAACTCGCGTGGCTGGCGGCAGATGTGCGCTCCGTGCCGGAACACACGCCCATCGTCGTGTTCACGCATCGACCGCTGTTCGATCTGTACCCGCAGTGGGATTGGGCCACGCGCGATGGCCAGCAGGTCATCGACTTGCTGATGCCGCACCCCAACGTGACGGTGTTCTATGGCCACATCCATCAGGAACATCACCACATGACCGGGCATATCGCGCACCACTCGGCGCGCTCGCTGATGTTCCCGCTGCCCGCACCCCCCGCGCCGGGCTCGCAGGCCAAACGCAACCCGATCCCGTGGGATGCTGCTGCGCCGTATCGCGGCCTGGGCTGGCGCAGCATCACCGGGCACGGCAAGCAGGACGCCGCAACCTGGGCGCTGGCCGAGCAGCCGATCCAACCAAACAGCGAAGCCACCGCCGCCAAGACCCCGGAGACCACCTGACATGCGCGCCTTGATCGCACACAACCCCAAGCGCCGGCTGGCGCTGCGTCAGATGACCGTGCTTGCGGCAGGCGCGGCCCTCGCCTGCGTCGCTCACGGCGAGGGCCCGACGGTCATCCGCGTGCATGCGCGCAAGTTCACGTTCACGCCCGACAAGATCACGCTCAAGCGCGGCGTGCCCGTGGTGTTCGAGCTGACCGGGCAAGACATCTTGATGGGCTTTTCGATTCCGGATTTCAACGTGCGCGCCGACGTGGTGCCGGGGCAGACCGTACGGCTGGCGCTCACGCCGGACAAGACCGGCACGTTTGATTTCCTGTGCGACATCTTCTGCGGCTCCGGCCACGAGACGATGAATGGAACGTTGACCGTCACCTGAAGCACACCGTTGCACCTCCAACGCAAAGCGCCCCGACCTGTTCGGGGCGCTCTCGTCTGCAGACGCGGTCTTAAGCCAGCGCGTCCCGCCCGGCCAGGGCCAGCAGCAGTTCGTCGAGCCGCTCCATGGTGGAGGTCATGCCGTCTTTCATCCCCATGTCGATGACCTTCTGCACATCCTCTGGCGAGTTGTACAACACCACAGTCGTGACGAGGGTGCGTTCCTTCGCATCGGTAAAAGTGACATCCCAGCGGGCGCGGGGCATATCCGGATTCACGGCGCCGGCTTCATCAGAAAAAGCATCGAGCGCCGCGTAGCCATCGATCGGGTTGATCTTCTGATAGTCCAGGCGGCTCCAGAAAGACTCTCCATCGGGGGTGATCATGGCGTAGTGCCAGTAGCCGCCTTCCTTGAATTCCATATGCTTGGTCTTGGTGGTCAGCGGCTTGGGTGCAAACCACTGATCGAGCAGTTCGCGCTTCGTATGGCAATCCCACACCAGCTGGCGCTTTGCCGCGAACTCTCGCCTCACGGTGAGGCTGCTCTTTTGCATGTCGACGAGGAAATCAAACCGAAGATCAGCCTTCATTGCCTTCTCCTTGGAGTTTCTCTAAGAGCTTGTCCAGATTGCTGTACCTGCCCGTCCAGATCGCGTGCTGTTGCTCAAACCAGCGCTCGGCGGCGGCCAACTTCTTGCGCTCGAGCGTGCACGTCCGGATTCGGCCGCTCTTCTCAGAGCGGACCAGCCCGACGTCTTCCAGCACCCGCATGTGCTTCATGAAGGACGGCAGCGCCATGTCGAATGGTTCCGCCAGTTCACTTACCGACGCGGGCCCTTCACCGAGCCGTTGAATAACCGCCCTGCGCGTTGGGTCCGAAAGCGCGTGAAATACCGCGTCTAGCGCAATTCCATTGTTATCCATTTGGCTAACTATATACGTGAGAATGCGTTGATGCAACAAGGTTCGACAGCGTGTGGTGACACAGGTGGGCGGCCGGTCAGCATGCACACGTACCCATGCTAGGATGACCTTTCCCCCGGCAGCCGCCACACCGCACATGACGACCATCTACGCGACCCTCGGCGTGCAGCCGGACGCCACCCTGGACGAAATCAAGCGCGCTTACCGCCGCGCCGCAATGAAGTGGCATCCCGACCGCAACCCCGGCCGAGAAGCCGAGGCCTATGCGGCGTTCCAGGAAATTCGCGAAGCCTACGCGATCCTCTCCGACGCTGAACAGCGCCGTGTCTACGACGAGGTATTCGCACAGGAAATGCAGCGCTGGCAAGCGGAGCGCGATGCACAGGAAGCAGAGGAGCGCGCAGCGCAACGCGAGCGCGAACGCCTTGCGCAGGAGCATTACGAAAAGATGGTCGCCATCGCCATGCGCTTTGCCGACGAGGGCCACCATCGCGACGTCCTGTTCGGCGTGCTGCTCGGCCGGGACTGCGATGCAGAACTCGCCGCGCGCATCGCCGACAGCGTGTGGGCCTTGCAGGAAGCACGGCGCTCCCCCAAGCCTGCAACGGAGATGACCGACGCGCAGCCAGCGCCCGCACCCGAAGACGCGGCCTCCAAAGTCGACGAATCTGCAGTGCCGCGGCGTGCGTTCGAGTCGTTCTGGCAGGGGTGGTTTGGCTTGCGCCCCTAGGAACCGATTAGCCTGCCCGCTGACTGCGGATCATTGGTTGCAAGTCCGACTCGCGCTGCGGGCAGGAGCACCAAGGTTGTGCAGCACGAGCCTGCCAACACCTTCGTCACAAGCCAAACGTTTGCAAACTGCCGTGTGTCGAGGTGCCAAGTTCATTGAGGCACTGGGCCACATGGGAAACAAACGCCCACGCCCTGCGAGCATTAAAGGATTCATGTGGGCTGCCGATGAACAGATTGCGTCTGTTGCGGTTAATCAGCTTATTCGTCGTCATGCCCAACTATCCGCATTCTGTCTGTCGCATGGGCGCCCCGATCTGCCGGGCGTGGCGGGTGCTGCTGGCGCATGCCGTCATCTACAGGCAATCCATGCTCAGCAATATCGAGGGCCCCAAACGACGGACGGCCGCGAGAGGTCTCTCGTGCTCAGCGAGCCCAGCCGGCTCATACCGAAGCGAAAGCGAGCGTGACGTGCGACGAAGCCACTTTGCCCGGCTGCTATCCGGTCTGATCGGTTTGCTGGTTCTGTCCGGTTGCCAGCAGCAAGACGCCCCCATCACCAGTGCGCCCCCGCCGCACCGGACCAGCATTACGGCATTGATCTGGGCTCCGGACTGGCCCGAACAGATGCTTCAGATCGCTGCCGAGTTCAGCAAGCTCAATCCCGATGTGCAGGTGGACGTTCAGTTCATGATCGGCAATTCGGTCGAAGAGAACATCAAACCCCGCGTCGCTGCCGGCACGATGCCCGATCTCTTGAGCGTCAACCCAAATGCCTATTCGGCCGAACTGGCAGAACAGCGCATCCTGGCCAATGTCAGCCAGACATCGGCGTGGACCAACATGCTCGGCCCGCTCAAGCGGGACTGGACCAGCCGCCGCGGCACAGGATTCGGCATCTCGGGCGGTGTCGCAACGACGATGATCTACTACAACCGCGAGATGTTCGAAAAAGCGGGCGTCGACAAGCTGCCAGCAAATTTCGACGAGTTCCTGCGCGTTTGCGCGCAACTCAAACGCGCAGGATTCACGCCCATGATGTTGAACGGCGCATTCCCGAACATGCTCGGAAACGGGCCGTTTGCCTCGGGCTTCGCCAACAACGTGATCGCGCACGAGCCGAACTGGAAAAGCAAGATGGCCGAGGGCACGCTGGATCTCGACACCCCCGAGGTTGCCGATATCTTCGCCAAAATGGCTCTGCTGCCGGAACGTGGCTACGTCCAGGCGTCGTTCATGGCAACCGGCTACGACGACGGCATGCGTCTTTTCAAGGAAGGCAAGGTGGCGATGGCCTTCCAGGGCAGTTGGGCGGCGGGCCAGTTGCTGCACGGCAATCGCTTTGCGGTCGGCGCGTTCATTCCGCCATGGAATAAGCGCGGCGAGCAGGTGGTGCCCGTGCTCGGCAGCGAGACAGGCTTTGCCGTATGCGAGACCCCCAACAAGGCGGCTGCAAGGCGCTTTCTGGAATTCATCGCCGGCAAAGGCTTCCCGATCCTGCAGAGAAAGCGCCACAACATCTCCCCGTTCCAGCAAGACGCGGAAACGGCCGTCACTGACCCGGAAATCGTCGACTACACGAATACCGTCAGCCGCTATCTGGTGACTGCCAGCCCGTACTACTCGACGCTGCCTTCAAACACGCTCGAGTCACTGCATGGGTTGATGCAGGACGTGCTGCTCAAGAAGATGTCGCCCCGCCAAGCGGCCAAGCGACTCGACGAGTCGGTCAAGAATGAAGCGAAGATGCACTACAAATGAACTCGATCCCACGGTTCCTGCAGCGCGCTTTCGACTATCTCTCACAGGACCTGCTTCGCCGCGTTGAGATTCGCCACCGGCTGGTTGCCGCGTTCATCCTGCTGTCTCTGCTGCCGATCTGCATTTCGGCCAGCATTTCATACGTGAACTCGATCGCGGCAATCAAGGACAACGCAGAGATCTTCTCGAAGGAGGTGGTCAAGCAAGTCTCGAGGAACATCGAATTGCGCATGCGGCAGATCGAGACGGAAAGCAACTTGCTGGTGCTCTCCAATCGGGTTCAAGGTGCGCTTGCCAGGGCTGCGAGCGGCAACAGCAAGGAGCAAAGCGAGGCACGCCAGGACATGGCGCGGCTGCTCCTCGAGCATTACGGATCGGTTGATTTCATCAACCAGAAGTATCTGCTCGACAAGAACAACCGGATTCTCGACACCCAGGCCGCCACGCAATTGACCGAGGGTGTGACACGCCTCGTCTCACGCGCTCAGGACGAGCATGCGCACACGTACTGGGGCAGCTACGACAACGGTGTTGGACAGCAAAACGTCGGGGTGGTGCGCGCCATCATCGACAAGAACAGCAACCGCCAGCTCGGCAATCTGGTGCTGATCGTCCGCCCGGCATACTTCTCGACCATCTTCAACGACGTCGCCACGGGCAGCGGTACGCAAATCTACATTCTCGATGCGAGTAACGAGGTCATCATCCGGGCCGCCGACGCCTCGAATGATATCGGCGCACTCCCCGAACCCGGCCTGCTCGAAAACCTCGCGCGCAACGCGACATCGGGCGAGGCGCGAAGCTTTGTTGCGGTCGAGGGAAAGCGCGGAGGACGCTATTTGACTGCGTACGCAAAAATTCCCGGCACGACCTGGTTCGTGGTGAGCACCATCGCGGAGAAAAAGCTGACGGCCGAGGCGCAGGCGGTGCGCAACCAGATTGCGCTGGTCGGCATCTCGGGGGTTCTGCTGTCGATCTTCCTCGCCTACTTCATCTCGCACAGCATTTCTGCGCCGCTCAGGGAGCTGGTGCGCAAGGTGCACGATACCGGAGACGATGCCGGCGCCCAGGTGGACGAAGAAAAGCACGTGGAAGCCGGGGCCCGCGCCCAGGACGAGTTGAGCAGGCTCGCGCAGCGCTTCGAGAGAATGCGCGAAGCGATCAAACAGAAGATCCAGAAGATCAACGAGATCAATGCCTCGCTCGAGCAGACCGTCATCGAGCGGACGGCAGAGCTCGTCACGCGGGAGCGGGAATCTCGCACACTGATCGAGAACTCGCCCGACACGATTGCCCGCTATGACCGCGAGTCCCGCCGCATCTACGCCAACCCTGCGTTCTGTGCCCTTGCTGGTTGCAGCCTTACGGAAGCGCTCGGCAAGCGGCCCTCGGAACTCCCCGGCGGCGACAACGCGCGCGTCTACGAAAAGATCATCAGCGACGTCATTTCAAGCGGTACAAGCGCGCAATTCGAACTGAGATGGGCCGGCAAGGATGGGCAGGAACAATGCTCGCACGTCCGCCTCACGCCGGAGACCGACCAAGCCGGCAATGTGCATTCCGTGTTGGCGGTCGGTCGTGATCTCTCCGACCGCATGGCGTTTGAGGCAACCATCTGGAAACAGGCCAATTTCGATGCACTGACGGGCCTGCCAAATCGGCAGATGTTCCACGAGCGACTCGCGCAGGAAGCCAGTGAGCCAGGCCGTATCGGGCGGCGCATGGCGTTGATGCTGATCGATCTCGACCGCTTCAAGGAGGTCAACGACTCGCTCGGGCACGACAGGGGAGATACGTTGCTGATCGAGGCCGGCAAGCGCATCGGTTCGTGTGTGCGCCAATCGGATACGGTCGCCCGCCTTGGCGGCGATGAGTTCACCGTCATCCTGCCCAATGTGGATGACGCAGAGAGCGTTGAGCGGATCGCCCGGACCATCATCGGCAAGTTGGCCGAGCCATTCAAACTGGGCGCAGACGAAGCCTTCATCTCTGCCAGCGTTGGCGTCACGTTCTATCCCGACGACGCCCACGATCTTGACGTGCTGTTCAAGAACGCAGATCAAGCCATGTATGCGGCCAAGAACGCCGGGCGCAATCGCTTCAGTTACTTCAAGCCCGATATGCAGGTGGAGGCCGAACAGCGCCTGCGGCTCACCAGCGATCTGCGCACCGCGCTGCCCAGCGGCCAGTTTCAGGTCTACTACCAGCCCATCGTCGAGCTCGCCACGGGCGAGGTTTGCAAAGCCGAGGCGCTGATCCGTTGGCTGCACCCGGAGCGCGGCACCATCAGCCCGCATGATTTCATTTCCGTGGCGGAAGACACGGGCCTCATCGTCCCCATCGGCGATTGGGTATTCAAGCAGGCGGTGCGACAGGCGCGTCAATGGCGGGATCGGTTCCATCCGTCTTTCCAGATCAGCGTCAACATGTCTCCGGTGCAGATGCGGCAGGATGGCCAACTGTGCGCGCGATGGCCCGACTTCCTTGCACGGGAAGGGCTGCCCGCTCAGAGCGTGATGGTGGAAATCACGGAAGGGCTGCTATTGCAGGCCGAATCGCGGACGGACGAGACGCTGCTGACGCTGCGCAGCGCAGGCATCGGAATCTCGATTGACGACTTCGGAACCGGTTACTCGTCGCTTGCGTATCTCAAGCGCTTCGATATTGACTACCTGAAGATCGATCGGTCATTCGTCCACAACCTGAGCTTTGACGAAGACAACCAGGCACTGTGCGAGGCAATGGTCGTGCTGGCGCACAAATTGGGGCTCAAAGTCATTGCCGAAGGCGTGGAGACCGCCGAGCAGCGGGATTTTCTCAAGGCAGTCGATTGCGATTTTGCGCAGGGCTTTCTTTATTCGACCCCGGTTCCGCCGCATGAATTCGAACGTCGCGTCTGGCCCATGAGCGAAAAGCGCGCCGCTGATGCTTCCGCATGAAGGACCGGGACACGGAGTTTGAAGAGATCAGGCGCCGCTTCGTCGCCTACGCAGCGGGAGAAGCCCTTCATGTGGTACGGCACACATGAACATCGTTATCGCGCGCCCAGTAACCGGCACTCCGCCGACAACGCGAGCAGGTTCGGATCGCGCTCCCGATTGCGCTGCATCACGAGCACGATGTGCTGGCTGATGGCATAGCGCGCGGCCAGCGGAATCAGCTGCACCTTGGGGCTGAAATCGGCCACGCGACGCGGCAGCAGCGCATAGCCGATGCCGCCGCTCACGAGGTTCATGAGCGAGAAGATGTCGCCCACGCGCAGCGCAATCTGTGGCGCAAAGCCGGCCTTGTCGAAGGCGGCCATGAAGTCGTGATACGTCGCAAAGTCATCGCCGAGCGCAACGAACTTTTCGCTGCGCACGGTTTGCAAATCGATCTCCGCTGACGACGCATACGGCGAGCCCAGTGGCGCGGCAAAGAGGATCTCGTCGTCAAACATCGGCACGGTCAGCAGATCGGGATTGCGCAGCGGCTCGCCCAGTGCGATGACGATGGCGTCGAGCTGGCCGTCTTCCAGCTTGGCGAGCAGGCTGCGGTTCGAGCCCAGCGTGAGTTCGATGTCGAGCGCGGAGCGGCGCGTCTTCAAGCCCGCAAAGATGCGCGGCAGCGTACCGACCGTCATCGAATAGAGCCCGCCGATCTTCAGCGTGGTTGACGAAAACCCGGCCGCTTCGCGCGTGCGGCGCACGCCGGCTTCGCACTCGGCCAGGATCCGCTCCACGTGCTCGGCAAACACATAGGCGGTGGAGAGCGGAATCAGCTTGCGCCCATCGCGCTTGAACAGCGGGCAGCGCAGCCCCTCCTCCAGGGAATGCAGCGCGCGGTGCACGCTTACCGTGCTTTGCCCGAGCGCCTCCGACACGCGGCCCATGTTGCCCAGCGTCATGAACGACTGGAACACCTCCAGCTTCTTCAGGGTGATGTCTTCATCGATTGCCATGGCAGGGTCTCCTCCGGGCGCGTTCTGGCTGCGCACTGGTATCGGAATCGTCCATTGTTCCATTAACTTAAAGTTAATGAAACCGCGCCTAGGTTGATTGAAGTGCACCTTTTTACGGCATACGGTACAGGGCATCAAATCAATCCAAGGCTGGAGACGCCATCCCATGCAACCGATGCCCAACCAATCGGCAGACGGGGCCAACGCGCCCATCCCGCCCCAATGGCGCCGGCGGCGCGACGAGAAAGAACGCCGCCTGACTGCAGCCCGGCGCATTGCCCAGGGCAAGGTCATTCCCACCAGCGATATCGTCGCCGCGCTCGAAGCGCTGCTCGCCCCGGGCGATCGCGTCGTGCTGGAAGGCAACAACCAGAAACAGGCGGATTTCCTCTCGCGTTCGCTGGCCAAGGTCAGCCCCGAGCGCCTGCACGATCTGCACATGATCATGCCCAGCGTGAGCCGCGCTGAACACCTCGACATTTTCGAGGCCGGCATCGCGCACAAGCTGGACTTCTCGTTCGCCGGGCCGCAGAGCCTGCGCATCAGCCAGTTGCTGGCCGACGGGCTGCTGGAAGTCGGCGCCATCCACACCTACATCGAGCTGTATGCGCGGCTGGTCGTGGACTTGATTCCGAATGTGTCGCTGGTGGCCGGTTTCAAGGCCGATCGCGACGGCAACATCTACACCGGCCCGAGCACCGAAGACACGCCCGCACTGGTCGAGCCCACGGCGTTTTCCGATGGCATTGTCATCGTGCAGGTCAACGAGATCGTCGATGACGCGGCCGACCTGCCGCGCGTCGACATTCCCGGCTCGTGGGTCGACTTCATCGTGCAGGCCGACAAGCCGTTCTACATCGAGCCGCTATTCACGCGCGACCCGCGCCTCATCAAACCCGTGCACGTGCTGATGGCGATGATGGCCATTCGCGGCATCTACCAGCGGCACAACGTGCAGTCGCTCAACCACGGCATCGGCTTCAACACGGCGGCCATCGAGTTGATCCTGCCGACCTACGGCGAACGCCTGGGCCTCAAAGGCAAGATCTGCCGGAACTGGACGCTGAACCCGCACCCGACGCTCATTCCCGCCATTGAATCCGGCTGGGTGGAAAGCGTGCACTGCTTCGGCACGGAACTCGGCATGGAACGCTACGTCGCCGCGCGCCCCGATGTGTTCTTCACGGGCCGTGATGGCTCGTTGCGCTCGAACCGCATGCTGTGCCAGCTCGCCGGCCAATATGCGGTGGACCTCTTCATTGGCGCGACGCTGCAGGTGGATGGCGACGGGCACTCGTCTACCGTCACGCGCGGGCGCCTGGCCGGCTTTGGCGGCGCGCCCAACATGGGCCACGACCCGCGCGGCCGCCGCCACGCCACGCCTGCATGGTTGGACATGACGGAACCCGTGACGATGCTGGAGCGCGGCAAGAAGCTCGTCGTGCAGATGGTCGAAACGTTCCAGGAGGGCGGCAAGCCGACCTTTGTCGACACGCTGGATGCGGTGGCCGTGGCCAGGCAAAGCGGCATGCCGCTCGCGCCCATCATGATCTACGGCGACGACGTCACGCACCTGCTGACCGAAGACGGCATTGCGTATCTCTACAAGGCACGTTCGCTGGACGAGCGGCGCGCCATGATTGCGGCGGTGGCGGGCGTCACATCGATCGGCCTGCGGCATGACCCATCCAAGACCGAACAGATGCGCCGCGACGGCCTGATCGCGCTGCCCGAAGACCTCGACGTGCGCCGCAGCGATGCCAGCCGCGAGCTGCTCGCCGCCAAGAGCATCGCCGACCTGGTCGAATGGTCCGGCGGCCTGTACGACCCGCCTGCGCGCTTCCGGAGCTGGTAATGGAAAAGACATTGCAACGGCCCCTGCCGGCCAGCCCGAAAGCACGCGCGAAGCGATTGGCCGCGCTGGTCGAGTCTGCCCTGATCGACGAGGTAACGCTGTCGCCCAAACCCGGCCTGGTGGATGTGCGCGGCAACGGTGCGCATCACGATCTGGACTGGACGCTGATGGTGCATTCCGCGCAGACGCTGCGCCCCGCGTTTGAAGCCATGGCGTTGGCCGGCGCGCAAATCGAAATGCAGGCCGGCGCACAACTCGCCCTGCGCGAGCGCATCGGCCGCCTGGGGCGCGAAGGCGAAGCAGCCATGCTCGAGGCCACCGGCGGCGTCAACACGCACCGCGGCGCCATCTGGGCGCTGGGCTTGCTGGTGACGGCTGCAGCTCAAACACCGCCTGCAGTGGACGCAGCCGCTGTTGCACGCCGCGCCGCGCGCCTGGCGAACATTCCCGACCGCTTTGCCCCCGTCTCGACTGGCCACAAAGGCGAGCGCGCCTGCAACGACTATGGCGTCGGCGGGGCCAAGGGCCAGGCCTGCGCCGGCTTCCCGCACGTGATCAAGGTGGCGCTGCCTGCGCTGCGCGAAGCGCGTGCGGCCGGCATCCGCGAAGACCACGCACGCGTGGATGCATTGCTCGCCGTCATGGCCGCGCTGGACGACACCTGCGTGCTCGCACGCGGCGGCGCCAAGGCACTGCACGTCGTGCAAACCGGCGCGGCCACCGTGCGTGCAGAAGGCGGCTTGGCAACAGCACAAGGCCGCCGCGCTTTCCGCACGCTCGAACAAGACATGCTGGCGCTGCACGTGTCGCCTGGCGGCGCAGCCGACTTGCTAGCCGCGGCGCTCTTCCTAGACCGCCTGCCCGCAAACGCGCACGCAGTGTCCGACACCGAATCCGCTCATCAGGAAACCGAACATGGAGCATCTTGATTTTCAGTTCACCGGCGGCGCACCCGCTGGGCGCCGCGCGTATGCCGGCGTGGTCGGCTCGGGCGACCTTGAAGTGCTGTTGACGCCGGGCAAGGCCGGCCACATCGACGTGGCCATCACGACGTCCGTCAATGGCATGAGCGCGACGTGGCAGGCGCAGCTTGCGCGTGTGTTCGGCTCGCACGCGTGGCCGGCGGCCAAGATCATCATCAACGACTTCGGCGCGACACCGGCCGTGGTGCGGTTGCGGCTCGAGCAGGCGCTTGAAGCGCTTAACGCGCTGGCGCAATCTTGAGGAGAAGCCATGTCACGCAACCCGATTGAACGCGACAGCTTTATCGAACGCGACGCGCGCCGACGCGCGATTGCGCTGCTCGACCCCGGCACCTTCCGTGAGCTGCTGGACCCGTTCGAACAATTGACCTCGCCGTGGCTGCCGCGTCAGGGCATCGTCACGCAGGCCGATGATGGCGTCGTGGTGGCGCGCGGCACGCTGGGCGGGCATCCCGCGGTGGTGCTCGCCATTGAAGGCGCCTTCCAGGGCGGCAGCATGGGCGAAGTGTCCGGCGCCAAGATTGCGGGCGCGCTGGAGCTGGCGGTGGAAGACAACCGCAACGGTATTCCCACACGCGCCGTCATCGTCTTCGAAACGGGCGGCGTGCGGCTTCAGGAAGCCAACCTGGGCCTGGCCGCCATTGCTGAAATCCACGCAGGCATCCGTGCTTTGCGCGAGTACGGGCCGGTGATCGGCATCACCGCAGGCGTGGTCGGCTGCTTTGGCGGCATGAGCATCGCTGCAGGCCTGTGCAGCTACCTGCTGATGACGCGCGAAGCACGCCTCGGCCTGAACGGCCCGCAGGTGATCGAGCAGGAAGCCGGCATTGAAGAATACGACTCGCGCGATCGCCCCTTCATCTGGAGCCTCACCGGAGGCGAACAACGCGCCGCCACCGGCTTGGCCGATGTCTGCATCGAAGACGATTCCGTCACGATCCGCGCGCAGGTGATCGAGTGGCTGCGTGCCGGCGCACCCGCGCGCCAGCGCAGCGAGCAGATCGACCACTACCTCGCCCAACTTGCCGCTGTCGACACGTCGCGCCAAGCCACCGCAGAAGATGTGCGCGCGCACTACGCAAAGGACGTCGCATGAGCCAGAACGAACTTTCCACGCGCGGCGCGACCTGGATGCGCGCGCTCGCCGTCGGCACACCGGTGCCGGGTTACGGCAGCACGCTGCAAGTCGTCGATGCCGCGCTCGCGGGTCAGCCGGCTCGCTACATCGCCGTCGTGCCCGATGCCGAGAACCGCTTCCCCCGCGCACGCAACGGTGAAGTCGGCCTCGTCGAAGGCTGGCAGCTTGCGCGTGCCGTGCGCGATGCCATGCGTGCCGATGCAGGGCAGGAAAAGAAGCGCGCCATCGTCGCCGTCATCGATGTGGCAAGCCAAGCCTACGGCCGCCGCGAGGAGGCCTACGGCATCCACCTCGCGCTGGCTGCAGCGGCGGACGCCTACGCTGCCGCACGCTTGGCCGGCCACCCCGTCATCGGCCTCATCGTCGGTCGCGCCATGTCGGGCGCATTGCTCGCGCACGGCTACCAGGCCAATCGCCTGCTCGCCCTGGACGATGCCGACGTGATGGTGCACGCGATGGGCAAGGCCGCAGCCGCGCGCGTAACGCTACGCTCCGTGGCCGACCTGGAACGCCTCGCGCAAGAGATTCCGCCCATGGCATACGACATCGCCAGCTTCGCGTCGCTCGGTTTGCTGTGGAAACTGCTGAAGGTGAAGTCTGCCGACGCGCCAGATGCAGGCGACGTCGACACCGTGCAGACCGCACTCGCCGCAGCACTGGCCGACATCACAGCCGACCCATCACGCGGCCTGGAAAGCCGCCTGGGCGCACCGCTGCGCAGTGCGTCCTCAGAGGTACGCAAACGCCTGCGCGAGCAATGGAACGCGCAGCCAGAAGGCGCATAACAAATAGGAGACACATCACGGCGCGAACCTAAAGCACCAGATGGTGTGGCCGCACCCTGCCCTATGCGGCGCCTTGAATTTTTGTGAGCGGGCGGAAAAAGGAAGGAGGCTGTCTGAGCGCAGCGAGTTTGCCTCCTTCCCCGCACGGTCACGGAAATTCAAGGAGTCTTTCGCCACATCGGGCGCGCCTTTCTTTGCTTACTTTCTTTGGCAAGACAAAGAAAGTAAGTCAGCCCCGGCAGGGGATGAAACAAGGGATACACCACCAACGCAATCAACGCAAAAACGACCAGTCTTCAACCCTCGATCACCCAAACACCACAACAGGCGACCCATCGCCGTTCCTTCAGGAGACAAAGACGTGATCATCTACGGTACAACCCTGCTAGCGCTATGCCACATAGCCGGCCTCTTCCTGGGCGATCTACTCGGCCAGGCCATCGGCGTGAAGGCGAACGTGGGCGGCGTGGGCATCGCCATGCTGCTGCTCATCTTCGCGCGGCTCTACCTGCACAAGCGCGGCTTGATGCCTGCCGCTACAGAGGCAGGCGTCTCGTTCTGGGGCGCGATGTACATCCCCGTGGTGGTGGCCATGGCAGCCACGCAGAACGTCGTCACGGCACTGCGCGGCGGTCCCGTTGCGTTGCTCGGTGCCATCGGCGCGGTGATCGTGTGCGGTGCCTGCATCGCGGTTATCAACCGCACAGGCAAAGCAGAAAACCGACAACCGCTGCCGCCACTGCCTGAAACCGAACAAGCCCGCGCCTAAGGAGCCGCACCATGCTGTCAATGCTAGAGAAAGTTCTGCAGCACAACGGGCTGGTCGCGGCGTTCGCGCTGGTCGGCATCGTCATGGGTCTGTCGATGTGGGTGTCCAAGAAGCTGACGTTCGGGCGCGTGCACGGCTCGGCCATCGCCATCATGATCGGGCTGGTGCTCGCCTATTGGGGCGGCATGCAGACCGGCGGCGAGCGTGGCCTGGCCGACCTGAAACTGTTCGGCGGGATCGGTCTGATGGGCGGGGCCATGCTGCGCGACTTCGCGATCGTGGCCACGGCTTTCGAAGTGCAGGTGACCGAGGCGCGCAAGGCCGGCATGATCGGCGCCATCTCGCTGCTGCTGGGAACGGTGCTGCCGTTCATCGTCGGCGCCTGCGTTGCCTATGCCTTCGGTTACACCGATCCGGTGAGCGTCACCACCATCGGCGCGGGTGCCGTCACGTACATCGTCGGGCCGGTCACCGGAGCGGCGCTCGGCGCCACCTCCGATGTGATGGCGCTGTCGATTGCGACGGGCCTCGTCAAGGCGATCCTGGTGATGGTCGGCACGCCGTTCGCGGCCAAGGCGCTCGGTCTGAACAACCCGCGCGCGGCCATGGTGTTCGGCGGGTTGGCGGGTACGGTCAGCGGGGTGTCGGCAGGTCTGGCGGCTACCGACCGACGCCTGGTGCCGTACGGCTCGCTGGTGGCGACGTTCCATACAGGTCTCGGTTGCCTGCTCGGGCCATCGATCCTGTTCCTGGCCACACAAGCGCTGCTGCGATGACAACCACGCTGCTGCGTGCGCACGATCTGCTGTGGGTATCTGAGACACCCGTGGCGACGGATGGCGCGCCCTTGCCGGACTGGGCCATCACGGCGTGCCGGCAAGGGGCGCCTGTCGTGGTGCGACGCGCACCGCGCGGCACCGATGGTTCCGTGCCGGTCGGCCTGCGCGGCGGCGCGCGGCATGAACGCTGCGCAGCAACGGTAGCCGCCAACAGGATCACGCGTGTGGTCTCGCCCGAGGCGCTGGCGGCCCAAGCGACCTCCATCGCACACGACGCGCCATTCGCGGCGCTGCGCACCTTGCGCGCGCTGGCGCCCGGCCTCAATGCACTCGGCTGGGCGTGGGGGCCGACGGGCGGCGCCGGCTTTGCGCTCGCCAGCGGCTTGCCGGTGCTGCATGCGGACAGCGATCTCGATCTCGTCGTGCGCATGCCGCGTGCCCCGTCGACTGCGCAACGCGATCAGCTCGTCCGCCTGTTCAGCGATACCGAGTGCCGGGTCGATTTGCAGATCGACACCGGCTGCGGCGGCTTCGCGTTACGCGATTGGCTGGCGTCGCCGCATCAAACGTTGCTCAAGACCGACCACGGCCCCCGGCTCGTCGCAGACCCATGGAGCGACGCGGCATGAGCATCCTGTTCATGTTTCCCGGGCAGGGCAGCCAGCGCGCGGGCATGCTGCATGCGCTGCCTGGTGACCCGGCCGTTGCGCAGACGTTGACCGAAGCCGGCGACGTGCTCGGCGTCGATCCGCTCACGCTCGACACCGCAGAGGCGTTGCGGTCGACGGTGGCCGTACAGCTTTGTCTCTTGATTGCAGGCGTGGCCGTGGCTCGCACGCTGGCTCGGCAGGACGCAGGGCCGGACATGGTGGCGGGCCTGTCCATTGGCGCGTGGCCTGCGGCGGTCGTGGCGAGCGTGCTTGATTTCTCCGATGCACTGCGCTTGGTCCGCCTGCGGGGCCAACTGATGGAAGACGCGTATCCAAGCGGCTACGGCATGGCCGTCACGGCGGGGCTGACCGAACCCGAAGTCGCCGCCATCGTTGCGCAGGTCAACTCGGCGGCCACGCCAGCCTATGTCGCCAACCTGAACGCGGAACGGCAGATTGTCGTGGCGGGCAGCGATGCGGCGCTCACGCAAGTCATGGCGCGCGCGCAAGCGGCGGGCGCATCCACGGCAACGCGGCTGTGCATGGCAGTGCCGTCGCACTGCCCGCTGCTTGGCGCACAGGCCGGCGAGTTGGCGACCGCTGCCGCAAAGGTCACGGCCCACGCGCCGCAACTCACCTACGTCAGCAGCAGTCGCGCGCGGGCGCTATTCCGCGCGAACCTCATCGTTGAAGACCTGGCGTGGAACATGGCGCGACCGGTGTTGTGGCATGACACGCTGCGGCATGCGCTGGAACGCGGCGCACGCATGGCGGTGGAGGTGCCGGGCGGCGGCACGCTGGCGCGTCTGGCGCAAGGTGTGTTTGCGGACGGTGCGGTGCTGGATGCAGGCGCCGGGCGGGATGCGGTGCGGGTGCGGATACAGCGACAGCGCCGCGGGGACGGCCTTTGAATTATCTGGGTCATGGACTTTTCAGCGGCATTCCGGCATCGTTGCGCGCCACATTTCATCGCTCGTGAGAGGTCCCGAATTGCGCGTCCTGTGCATTGCCGCCATCGCCACCTTGTTCGCCACCTCCGCGTTGGCGGCCACCACGGAAACCGCCGAAGAAGAACTCGCAAGCTGGTACTACGTCGCACAGTCATTGACTTACGGCGGCTACGAAACCGAAGGCCTGAGCTTTTACGCCAACTGCGAGTACGAGCGGCTCTCCGTTGCGGTATCCACGAGTGGGCAATCGGAGCACAACGGAACAGCCCTCCGCATCCAATTCGCTTCCGGCCCTCTTCGTTTAGCGATCCCGGCGCGCCTTGAAGTGTCCGACATGGAAGCGTATGCCGTGGGTGACGTGAAGTCGCGGGCGCGCTTCTACGCGTTGTTCCATACAGGCACCCCAATCACGGTCAAAGTGACCGGCGCAGACCCGCAGCCTCTGCAGCTTCTGCAGCTCTCACCGCGAAACGCCGACACCGGTGCCCGCCAGCTTGAAGCGGTTTGCCCGGTGTCGCGCAGAACGGATCAATAAAAAACGGGGCACATGGCCCCGTTTTTTTTGGCTGCTCGCCGCTTAGACGATTTCCCGTGTTTCCATGAACTGGATGTCCGGAAAGCGCTCCTGCGTCAGGCGCAGGTTCACCTGGCTCGGTGCCAGGTACACGTAGTCGCCCGCACCATCCAGGGCCACGTTGTGGCCGGCCTTGTCGATCAGCTTGTCGATATCTTCCTGCTTGCCGCGCAGCCAGCGAGCCGTGGAGCACTCGTGCGGTTCGAAGATGGCATCGACGCCGTACTCGTGCTCCAGGCGGTGCGCCACCACGTCGAACTGCAGGATACCGACGGCGCCCAATACCAGGTCGTTCGACGCCAGCGGACGGAACATCTGCGTGGCGCCTTCTTCGGCCAGTTGCTGCAAACCCTTCTGCAACTGCTTCAGACGCAGCGGATTGTTCAGGCGCGCGCGACGGAAGAACTCCGGCGCAAACGACGGGATGCCCGTGAACTTGAGCGCCTCGCCTTCCGTGAAGGCATCACCCAAGCGGATCGTGCCGTGGTTGGGCACGCCGATGATGTCGCCGGCGAAGGCCTCTTCCGTGGTGTTGCGGTCCTGCGCCATGAACGTGATGGCGTTGTTGATGGCGACCGTCTTGCCGGTCGACACCTGCAGCAGCTTCATGCCGCGCTCGAAGCGGCCCGAGCACACGCGCACAAACGCGATGCGGTCACGGTGCTTCGGGTCCATGTTGGCCTGGATCTTGAAGACGAAGCCGGTGAACTTCTCTTCCATCGGCTTGACTTCGCGGGTTTCGGTGGGTCGCGCCAGCGGCTCGGGCGACTGGTCGACCAGTGCATCGAGCAGCGACTGCACGCCGAAGTTGTTCACTGCCGAACCGAAATACACCGGGCATTGCTTGCCGGCCAGGAACGCCTCTTTGTCGAACGTGTGCGATGCGCCGCGCACGAGTTCGATGTCGATGCGCAGTTCTTCCGCTTGCGAGCCCAGCACGCGATCCAGCTCCGGGTTATCCAGACCCTGGATCAACCCGGCAGTGGCGCCCTTCTCGCTGTCGGCGTTCGGGTCGAACAGCTGCACCGTGTCGTTCACCAGGTGATATACGCCCTTGAACGACTTGCCCATGCCGATGGGCCACGTCATCGGCGCGCACTGGATCTGCAGCACGCTTTCGATTTCATCGAGCAGCTCGATGGGCGCACGGCCTTCGCGGTCGAGCTTGTTGATGAACGTGAGGATGGGCGTGCTGCGCAGCCGGCAGACGTTGAGCAGCTTGATGGTCTGCGCTTCCACGCCGTTGACGGAGTCGATCACCATCACCGCGGAGTCGACGGCCGTGAGCGTGCGGTACGTGTCTTCCGAGAAGTCTTCGTGGCCCGGGGTGTCGAGCAGGTTGACGATGTAGTCGCCGCCTTCGTTCCGGTACGGGAATTGCATCACCGAGGACGTGACGGAGATGCCGCGCTGCTTTTCCATCTCCATCCAGTCGGAGGTGGCGTGGCGGTTGGCTTTACGTGCGCGCACGGCGCCGGCCATCTGGATGGCGCCGCCGAACCACAGCAGCTTCTCGGTCAGGGTGGTTTTACCCGCGTCCGGGTGGGCAATGATGGCGAACGTCCGGCGGCGCCGGATCTCCTGCTGCAGCGTACTCACGGGCAAAAACCGAAAGGGAAGGAGTGAAAAATGCGGATGGTTGCGCACGTGGTCGGTGCGCTGGCTGGCGGGTATCCCGGCGGCCGATGGACTGCCCGAACGGCGTTGTCAATCCGGGGCAGCCGAGATTGTACGCGATCGGCGCCCCGGCTTAGGATCAACTGACCCGGGCCGCAAGCGCGGGAAACTCCCTAGGAACCGTCCCCCGGACGGACGAGACCAACCCGTTGTGGGAATGCACTGACAACCCTTTCGGAGCCGGTGTTATCGAAGTTGTCATGAAGCTCCCGTATTGTGGAGTCCGTCGCGAAACCCGCCTTTGGGTACGCCGCGATATTTGAAGAAGCAAAGAAGCAAGGAGTCCAACATCGTGCGTAGTCGAATCCCTGTCGATCCGGCAGTGCAACGCATCATCGAGACCACCCGCAAGGCGTGGCAACTCGACGAGCAAAGCGTGCGCGCGGCGCGTCAGCAGCGTGCCGCCAATCGCCGCAAACGGATCAAGGCCCTGCCGCAGGACAGCCTGCAGGCACTCGCCGCACTCGCCCTGCAAGCTGAAATCTGGGCCGTGCGCAAGACCGTGGTGACGGTCGGCTAGCCGCGCAGTTCCTCACCGTGTCGAGGGCCACAGTCGTGGCCCTTTTCTTTTGGCATCGCGCAACGTCTGGGGCATGACGGTTGCTTGCTACGAGAGTGACGTTACCCAGCTCAGGAGGCCCAGATGACCGAACTGAACCCGAAGTCGCCCGGTAGCAATGGCACAAACGGCACGAACGGCGCCCACGGTGCGACCGTCACCACGCTGCATCCGCAGATCGACCACACCGCGCAGCGCGTGAAAGATGCGACGGCGGAGGGGATCGACCGGCTCGCGAGCGTCCTTTCCACCGCGCTTACGCAATTCGACAGACGCACTGAACAGTTGAAGAACCTGCATGCGAATGTCTCGGAGCAGGCGAGCGGCTCCGTGCGTCAGCATCCGGTCATTACGATCGGCCTCGCTTTTGTGGCGGGGATGCTGCTGGAGCAGTTGACGCGGGATTGAGCGCTGAGCGGGCGTGTCAGCGCCCGTCGCGTGGGGCGCTGGCGCTGCCGCCTGTGGTTGTTGTTCCATTAGACAGGTTGGCCGCCAGCGTCGGGTTGAGCAACGCCGCCTGCGAGGCGGCGCGGGCCCGGCCAGCGGCTTCGTACTGCCGGCTGCCGAACTGCAGCGCATATTGCCGCGTGACGAGCGCGCCAAAGAAGAAGATCTGCGCCGAGTAGTAAATCCACAGCATCAGCGCCACCACCGAGCCCGCCGCTCCGTACGACGATGCGACGGCGCTGTTGCCGAGATACAGGCCGATGAGGTGCTTGCCAAGTGTGAAGAGCAGCGCCGTCACCACCGCGCCCAGGGCGACGTCGCGCCACGCCACGCGCGTTTCCGGCAGCATTTTGAAGATGGTGCCGAACAACAGTGCCACGACCGCAAATGAAAACGCCGACGACAGCACCTGGGCCGCAGCCAGCGCAATGCTTGACGTCGAGCCGGACCACAGCGCGCCCCAGAAACGCTCCACCACCGCCAACGCCGCGTTGACGGTGAGCGACACCAGCAGCAGAAACGCCAACACCAGGATCAAGCTGAATGACAGAAGGCGTGAACGCAGCAAGCCCCACATGCCGGGCTGCTGGCGCGAGGGCACTTCCCAAAGCTCGTCGAGGCTGTCTTTGAGTTCGGAGAACGCGGTCGTGGCGCCCGCCAGCAACAGCACGACCGCTGTGACTGCCGCGAATAGGCCACTGCCGGAGCGCCGGGTCGCGGCAAGCACGGCTTCCACTGCAGACGCGCCCTGCGCGCCTACCAATCCTTCGATCTGCCCGAAGATTTCACCCCGGGCGGCCTGTTCACCGAAGAACAAGCCCGCGATCGAGATGACAAGCACCAGCACCGGTGCCATCGAGAACAGCGTGTAGAACGACAACGCAGCGCCCTTGCTCGCGGCGCGATGCGCAGACCATTGCTGCACTGCCCCGATCAGCACCTGGGCAGATCGCTTGAGCAGGGCGCGGTCGAAGCAGGCAGCCAGGCGCATGGATGTTCCTTACAAAGCGACGCGGCCGGCGCAGTGCCGGCCTGGACCTCGAGCCTAGTCAGCGCACGGCGCGCGCGCAAGCACGCCACCGTGGCCGCCATGAAGGAAGGCTTTCGCCCTCAATCGTTGCTGCGCCCCAGCAACCGGCTGATCAGAAAGCCGGCACCGAACGCCAGGCCGATCGTCGCGAGCGGATACGAATGCATGCATTCGGCCGCGTTGCTCATCAGCCGCTGCTGGGAAGCGCGCAACTGCTCGCGCTTGGCAGCCGCTTCGTCGAGCGCGGAAGCCGCAGCGTCCGCGGTGCGATCGATGGCCTGCGCCGTGGTCGCCTTCACACGCTCGGCGGCCTGCTCCACGTCGCTGCGGATGAGGTTGCCGTTGGCATCGGATTTGGGGAAAGGATTGGTTTGAGACGGTTCCATCAGTCAGCGCTCCTGGAGTTGCATGGCGTCGTGAGAGCCGGGTTGAAAGCTGTGCGCATCATCCCGGCGTCATCCTCTGCCCGCGACCAGGCCCCAGATGAGGCTGACCACAAACAGCACCACGAAAATCATGAACAGAATCTTGGCGATGCTCGCTGCGCCGGCAGCGATGCCGCCAAACCCGAGCACGGCCGCAATCAGGGCGATGATGAAAAAGATGACTGCATAACGCAGCATGGTGACCTCCTGTGCAGTTGAGTGAGCTTGCCGCCATGGGGCGGATACCCCACGGGATCAGCAAGCCGCGTACCGCGCCAGGAACTCCGGTTATGCCTCGGTGGCATGCGCGCGGCCGGAGCCCGCACTGTTGCTGGTGTTATTGCCCTCGCCAACGTCCTCGGCAGAGCTGCTGCCGTATTCCTCCAGCCGGTTGTAAAGCGTCTTCAGGCTGATACCAAGCAGCTCAGCCGCCCGCTTTTTCACACCCCCGCACTGCTCCAGCGTGGCAAGAATGATCTTCTTGTCGGCGCTTGCCAGCGATGTGCCAACCGGAATCGTCAGCGTGGAACCGGACGAGGTCTGCGTGCTCGACACCTGCAGCGGCACGTTCGCGGTATCGATGCCGGCTTCGTCCGACAGGATGTACGCGCGTTGCACGTAATTGCGCAGTTCGCGCACATTGCCCGGCCAGTGATAGCCGCGCAGCGTCTCCATGGCCGGCGGCAGGAATGCCTTCTTGGTATTGCTCTGCGCGTTGAGCTGGTCGAGGAAATGCTGGGCCAGCAGTTCGACATCCTTGCCGCGCTCGCGCAGCGGCGGCAGTTGCAGCGGAAACACGTTCAGGCGGTGATACAGGTCGGCGCGCAGCTTGCCGTCTGCCACGGCTTCTTCGGGGTCGCGGTTGGTGGCGGCAATCACGCGCACATCGGAATCGATCTCGCGGTTGGTGCCCACGCGCATGAACACGCCGGTTTCCAGCACGCGCAGCAGTTTGACCTGCAGTTCGATCGGCATCTCGGTAATTTCATCGAGGAACAGCGTGCCGCCGTTGGCGCGTTCGAAGTAGCCCTTGTGCTGGCGGTCCGCGCCGGTGAAGCTGCCACGCTCGTGGCCAAACATTTCCGACTCGATCAGGTTGGGCGAGATGGCGCCGCAGTTGACCGGCAGGAACGGTTGCTTGCGGCGCAGGCTGAGGTCGTGAATGGTCTGGGCGGCCAACTCCTTCCCGGTACCCGACTCGCCGATCAGCAGCACAGTCGCCTCGGTGGGCGCGACGCGGCTGACCTGGTCATACAGCGTCTGCATCGCCGTCGAGTTGCCGAGCATCTGGCCGAACAGGCCCAGGCGCCGCAGCTCGCCGCGCAGGTTGCCGATTTCCGCTTTGAGATCGCCGGGGCGCGGAATGCGCGCCAGTACGGATTTCAACCGTTGGAAGTTGACCGGCTTGACGAGGTAGTCGGCCGCCCCCATGCGCAGCGCCTCGACGGCGGTTTCCACGCTGGCATGCCCCGTCATGACGATGATCTCGGTACCCGAGTGCGACGGGATGTCTTCCATCAGGTCCATGCCGTTGCCGTCAGGCAGGACAAGATCGATCAACACGGCATCGGGGCTGTGACGCGACATCTGAATGCGCGCATCGCGCAGCGACCCGGCCAGCGCGGTGGTGAAGCCCTCGGCACCCACCAGCTCGCCCAGAGCAGCGCGTGCGTTGGCATCGTCTTCGACAATCAGGATATGTGGCATCTCAATGTGGTTGGATGAGCCGGCAGGTGCCGGCGGTCATGCATGGCGCAACGGTACGCTTGGCAGCAGAACCGGCGGCAGCTGCAAAAAGTATTCCATCTAATACACCCCCGGACATCGCACGGGCACACCCACGTCGACGATATGGACGCTGGTAATTTTTACACGCACGCGTGCAAGAAATGGATCGAATACATCACTCCAGGGCGGACCGCTGGAACTACGCAGAAGTCAGCATAGTTGAGAAGGCCAGCGCTTCGCCACCTGCGGGCGGAAATGGTCACCGTACGTCGCATGGCCATGTGAAACCCGCGCGGCATCTGCGTCTCGGGCCCGTTTCTTGTCAGCGTTTGACCGACAGGATGGAAGAAACGTCAGCGCATGCCCGACATACAACGCGCTTGTGCGGCCCTGATAATGGCTCAACTTTTCAACACAATGTGACGGGATGACGACGTACCCAGCCTTCCGGAGACTGCATCGCTGAAGATGCAGCCGCTCGCCAGGACGTCCCCGTCGCGATCAACCACGAGGGAGCCATGTCCTTGAGCGAAGCCTTCGCCGACGAACGTGCAGTGACCGCCGGGCGCCTGAGCTATCCCCCCGCCCTGGCCGACTTTGACGACGCCGAGCGTGCACCGGCCGATGTCGAAACGCCTTCTGTCCAACCTGTTGCGGATCCGGATTTCGGCCACCTCTACGGCCGCTCGCCGGTGATGCGCGCGCTGTACGATCAGATCGGCAAGGTGTCCGGCACGCTTGCCACCGTGCTCATCATGGGCGAATCGGGTACCGGCAAGGAGTTGATCGCGCGCACGGTGCATGACATGAGCCCGCGCGCAGACCAGGCCTTCATCGCCGTGAACTGCGGCGCCATCTCGCCCAACCTGATCGAGTCGGAATTGTTCGGCCACGAGAAGGGCAGTTTTACGGGCGCTTCCCAGCGTCATATCGGGTATTTCGAACATGCCTGCGGCGGCACGATCTTCCTCGATGAAATCACCGAGATGCCGGTCGAGATGCAGGTGAAGCTGCTACGCGTGCTGGAAACCGGCGTATTCATGCGGGTGGGTGGCACCGAGCCGATCCAGACACGCGCACGCATCATCGCTGCCACCAACCGCAACCTGCTTGAAGCGGTCAGCGATGGGGCCTTCCGTGAAGATCTGATGTACCGCCTGGCGGTGGTGCCGCTGCATGTGCCGCCGCTGCGCGACCGCGGCGACGACATCGAAGAGTTGGCCTTGCATTTTCTCGCCCAGTTCAATGCCGCGCACCAGACCGACAAGGTGTTCTCGCGTCAGGCCCTGGCGACGCTGCGCACCCAAACCTGGCCGGGCAATGTGCGGGAGTTGCGCAATGCTGTGCACCGCGGCTATATCCTCGGCGAGAAAACCGTCGAGCTGGCCACGCCGCTCGCACAGACGCGCGGCCCGGCGCGTCCGACGGTGAAGGAAGGTGTGCTGAGCCTGTCGGTGGGGGTGACACTGGCAGATGCGCAACGGGCGATGATCATGGCCACGCTGGAGCATTTTCACGGTGATAAGCGCCAGGCTGCCAAGACGCTCGGCGTCAGCCTGAAGACGCTGTACAACCGCCTCGACCTCTACCAAAGCACCGCGGCCGCCGCCATGGCGGCCTGACGGCGGCGCTTCTCAGCGCTGCACCGCCTTCGCCCCTGTTGTACCCGCTGCATCCGCGCTGACGTGCTAGCGCGGATGCGCGTGCGCGCGCTCGCCGGGATGCTCGTGGCGGCGGCGTTCCTGCGGTTCCGGCGTCCGGCGGCGTGGTGCGGGTTCGGTTTCCGCGCGGGCGCGCGGGCCCGTGCGGACGGCGGTGGTGAGTGTCATCGGCATGGCGAGCCCTTTCCTTTCAACGTTACTGACCTTGCTTGGAACTGCCGGGGTAGGAATTACCGGTCGTCGTGGCGGCGTCATTGCCGCCAGCCTGCACGCCGGAGTGCGACATGTCGCCCGCGCTGTTCGTACCGCCCGGCACGGTAGACCCGGACTTCTTGTGGCTGCGATGCTTCTTGTGCATCGGCTTGCTGGTATCGCTGCCGCCCGCCGCAGGTGCCGCTTCGCTGCCGGCCATCGGTGTATTGGCCGTGCGGTCTGCCGTCGTCGACGGCGGGTCGGTACGCTTGCCCGGCGCCTTGGTCGGGTTGCTGGATTCCTGGTTGTCGACCGGCGCGTTGGTCGTCTGGGCTATGGCGGTACCCATACCAAGGCTCAAGATGACGCTGGCGAGCGCAGCGGTCAGGAAACGTGTTCGCATGTGGTTTCTCCTGGGAAGTGGTGCTTGATAAGAAGGCAATGGAAGCGCACTGCGGCGCGTCTCCCGCTTCCTACCGCAGCAACGCATGTACCTGCGGTGCCACCCGTCTGCCTAGGCCGACGCAGCGCGTGCCCCACGCCGGCGCTGTCATGTGCCGGCAACACTGTGCATATAAAAACGACATGACCATGTAGAAACGGCGTGCCAGCCACCCACAAAGCCTTGTGGTGACTGGGTTTGTTGACATGGCATACCCTTTGCATCGAAGCGGTGAAGTGTCGGCGGAAATGTCGACGTCCACTCACCAAAGGAGGCAAGGCGAATGGTTAAGGCCGCTCTGGAAATGCGTGCGAAGCAGCATCTCGCGCTAACCCCGCGACTGCAGCAGTCCGTCAAGCTGCTGCAGTTGTCTGCAACCGAATTTGCGCAGGAAATGCAAGAAGCGCTCGCAAGCAATCCGTTCCTGGAAGAAGTCGAGCAAGAAGCGGGTGCGCACCCCGATGTCGCGCGCACCAGCGACATTGCCATTTCTACCGACCTGGAGGGCGTCGCGGCCGACCACGCGCCTGTAGACGACGCCCCGCTGGAAACCACCACCAGCGCCATCGAAACCGACGCGACGCTGGCCGCATCGGAAGACTTTCCCACCGACTTTAGCACCTATTACAGCCACGGCGGCGCCCACCACGGCGACGGTGAAGACAGCGACATCGGCGAATGGGTACATTCCACGCCGAGCCTGCGCGAGCATCTGCACCAGGAGCTGCGCAGCTATCGCCTGTCTGAGCGCGACTGCCTCCTCGCGCAGACGCTGATCGAAGCGCTGGACGACGACGGTTACCTGCGCCAACTGCTCTCCGAGTTGATCCCGCTGGCACCGGTGGAGCCGCCCCCAACCGAGAAGGAAATGCAGATTGCCCTGGCGCTCGTGCAGAGCCTGGACCCGCCGGGCGTGGCCGCACGCGATCTGGCGGAGTGCCTGCGCCTGCAGATCGAAGCGCGCCCCGCGGACACCGAAGCCGAAGAGCGGATCCAGGAGATCGCACAAGACATCGTGCGCAGCCACCTGCCGCGTCTGGCCAAGCGCGAATTCACGCAAATGCGTCGTGCGCTGGGGTGTACGGAAGAAGAGTTGCGCGATGCCTGCGCGCTGATCCGCATGCTCGACCCGCGCCCGGGGCTGCGCTTCTCGCAGGCGCATGCCGGCTACATCGTGCCGGACGTGATCGTCACGAAGATCAAGGGCAAGTGGATTGCGCTGACAAACCCGTCGGTTGCGCCATGCGCGCGCATCAACAAGGTCTACGCGGAGCTTTTTGCGCAGACCCGCGGCCACCATCGCACCCCGCTGGCACATCAGCTTCAGGAAGCGCGCTGGCTGATCCGCAACGCGCAGCAGCGCTTTGCCACCATCCAGCGCGTAGCCGAGGCGATCGTCGCGCACCAGAAGCATTTTCTGGAATACGGCGAGGTGGCCATGAAGCCGCTGGTGCTGCGCGATGTGGCCGAAGAACTTGGCCTGCACGAATCGACCATCTCGCGCGCCACGGGCAACAAGTACATGGCGACGCCGCGCGGCATCTTCGAGTTCAAGTACTTCTTCTCGCGCCAACTGGCGACGGACACTGGCGGTGCATGCTCGGCCGCCTCGGTGCGGGCGCTGCTCAAGGAGATGATCGAAGCCGAAGACGCGGACGCGCCGCTCTCCGATGTGTCGCTCGCCAAGATGCTGGCTGAGCAGGGCGTGATCGTTGCGCGCCGCACGGTCGCCAAGTACCGCGGCCTCATGCGCATTGCACCCGCCGAAATGCGGCGCCAGGTCTGATCACCGTGCGCAAGCTGCCCACCGATGACTACCCGCATCGCCACGACGGCGATGCCACGGCCGCCGGGTTGCATCTGGCGGACGTCACGATGTTCTGGGCGGCGGAAAGCGGTGGCGTCAAACGCTACCTGCGGGCCAAGCACGACTTCCTGCGCTCCACGCACTGGCGGCACACGTTGGTTGTACCCGGCACGGCAGACGACGCCAGCAACGAGATCGCCGTGGTGCCCGGCGTGCCGCTGCCGCTTTCGCACGGCTATCGCATTCCGCTGCGCACCGGACCAGCAGTGCGTGCTCTCTGTGCGTTGTCGCCGGACCTGATTGAAGCCGGGGACCCCTATCGGCTGTCGTGGGCGGCGGTGCATGCCGGCGCGCGACTGCAGGTGCCGGTGGCGGCGTTCTACCACTCCGATCTGCCTGCGTTCTTCCGCCGGCTGGGCGGCCCACCCGCGGAACTGGCCGCAGCGGCGTACGCCCGCAAGCTGTATCCGCACTTCGACGCGGTGTTCGTGCCGAGCCGCTACATCGCGCAGAAGGTGGCCGACCTGGGCGTGCAGCGCATTGAGCTGCAACCGCTGGGCGTGGACTCGCGCCTTTTCCACCCCGCACGGCGCTCGCTGCGCTGGCGCGAACAGTTGGGCCTGCCGCGAGATGCCCGCGTGCTCCTCTACGTCGGCCGCTATGCGCCGGAGAAAAACCTGCACGTGCTCTGCGACGCGGTAGACAAGCTCGACGACGGAAGCGTGCTCGTCACCATCGGCTCGGGCCCGACCCCTCCGCGCGGCAAGAACGTGCGCGCGCTCGCTTATGAAGGCGATGCGCAGCACCTGGCCGCCGCCATGGCCAGTGTCGATGTTTTCGTGCATGCAGGCGATCAGGAAACATTCGGCCTCGTCGCGTTGGAAGCGATGGCCAGTGGGGTGCCGGTCGTGACGTGCGCGGCCGGAGGGCTGAGCGAGCTGGTGGACGAGCACGTGGGCTACGCCGTGCCACGTTGCGTCGCGGATGATTTTGCGCAAGCGCTCGACGCGCTGCGCCAACGGGATCCGGTAGCGCTCGCGCACGCCGCGCGCCGCCATGCAATGCAGTACGACTGGCGGGCCGTGCTGCCGCAACTGTTGCGCCGCTATCTGGCGCTGCTCGGCCGGCAAGCCAGCGCCGCCGCAGAAACATTCGAACCGGCGCGCGAGCGTGTGCGCGCATTGCGTAGCCGTTAGCCCAGACCCCACTTGCCCGGTTGACTATCATGTCGCGCTATCTCATTCTCGCCATGCACGATGTCACGCCCGCCAACTGGCCTGCGTGCAAGGTCTTGCTCTCAGCGTTGGATGAGGTGGCGCGCGTACCCAAGTCGCTCCTCGTCATTCCGAACTTCTATCGCGGCCCGACAGCCCGCCAGAGCGAGCGCTTCTGCCGCGTCATGAGCGAATGCCTGGCCGAAGGCGATGAACTTGTGCTGCACGGCTATGCCCACCTGGACGACCAGCCTCCGGGCGGCCTGATCGATCAACTGATCCGCACGCGCTATACCGCTGGTGAAGGGGAGTTCTCTGCGATTCCGCTGGCCGCAGCGCGTGCGCGCATCCAAGCGGGTGCGGCGTGGTTCGCCGCCAATGGCTGGCCGCTGCATGGCTTTGTCGCACCGGCCTGGTTGATGAACCCGGCCACCTGGGAGGCGCTCGACGGCCTGCCCCTGCGCTACACCACCACGCTGCAACGCTTCTACCTGCTGCACCCGCGCCGGCCGCTCAAGGCACCGTGTCTGACGTACAGCGTTCGCTCGCCGGCACGCCGGCTGGTGTCACGCTACTACTTGCGCTGGCTCGCGCAGCGGCATGCCGAGGCACCTCTGCTGCGTCTGGGCCTGCACCCGGTTGACGCAGCACATCCCGACGTCATTCGCCATTGGCAGGAACTGCTCGCTGCATGCCTTGAGACGCGCACGCCCGTGACCAAGAATGGCTTTGCACAGGTCCTCGCACAGGCCTGGATGGGCGGCCCGGAGACGACCGTCACCGGGCAAGCGCAAACGTCGTACTGATCACGCGCGCTAAAACAGCCACACCGACATCCCGCCGATCAGCATCCCAAGCCCCGCGCCCGCGAGCACGTCGCTCGGATAGTGCAGGCCCAGTACGACGCGAGAGACAGCGACCACCAGCGTAAACGGCACGAGCGCGAGCGCCATGCGCGGGTAGTACGCCGCCATCACGATGCTGAACGACACCGCGTGCAGCGTGTGGCCCGACGGAAAACTGAACTGATCCAGCACGCGCCCGCACAGGTGGATTTCGTCGCAGGAAAGATAGGGCCGCGGGCGGCATACGCCGCGCTTGAGCAGGATGTAGATGATGAGCGAGAGCAGCCCCGTGAGCCCCATCTGCTTGGCGCATTCCCAGCCGGCCTCACCGCCCACGACCGGCAGCGCGGCCATCAATGCATACCAGAGCATGCCGTCACCAAGGCGGCTGACACTACGATAGAAGCGCATGGCCGAGGCATTGCCCGCCACGTGGTTGAGCGCCACGGCGAGCTGCCGATCGCGCTCGCGCCAGCGCTTCCAGTCAGGCCAGGCGTGGATCGCCATGGTAGGCCTACCCGTTGGTGGCAGCGTCGCGCACGGCAATGAGCGCGGCTTCAAAGCGTTCGAGCACGCGCGGCCAATCCAGGCCCTGCGCCGTCAGCCGCGCTGCCTGCCGAGGCGTTGCCGCAAGCCGGCATCGGTGGCGAGCGCGACGGCCGCCTGCGTGAAGGACGCGGTATCACCGACGGGCGCGAGCCAGCCGTTCTCCTGGCTGCGCACGAGCATGCCGGCCGCTGCGGTATCGAACGCGACCACGGGCAAACCGCTGGCCATCGCCTCGACCACCACGTTACCGAAGGTCTCGGTCAAACTCGGAAAGAGAAACACGTCAGCCGATGCATAGTGCGCGGCCAGTGCCTCGCCATGCTGCGTTCCGCCAAAGATGGCATCGGGACAGTGCCTGCGCAGTGCGTTGCGCTGCGGGCCATCGCCCACCATGACGAGGCGTGCGCGGGGCACGCGCTTGCGCACCGCATGAAACGCATCGAGCGCGACACCGAGGTTCTTTTCCAACGCCAGACGGCCAACCGTGAGCACGACCGGCGTATCGGCATTGGCGCCCCACTGCGCGCGCAATGCGTCGCTGCGGGCTTGCGGCGTGAATTGGTGTGCATCGACGCCGCGTGTGCTGACGGTCAGGCGCGCAAAATCGAGTTCGCTCAACTGCCGCTGCAATTCGCGTGTGGGAACGAACGTGCGGTCGGTGCGGTTGTGAAAGGCACGGAGATACGCGCGCACCAGCGTCACGGCGCCCTCCCACGCATAGTGGCGGCCGTATTCGTCAAAGCGCGTTCTGAAATCCGACGTCACCGGCAAACCGAGTTGCCGCGCGGCGCGAATGGCTGACCAGCCGAGCGGCCCTTCCGTGGCGACATGCACAAGGTCGGGCCGATAGGCGGCCCACGCGCGAAGCAGGCGCCGGCGCGCGGGCAGCCCCATGCGCAAATCCGGATACAGCGGAATCGGCACGCCAGGAACGCGCAGCGTGTCGTCCGCCAACGCGGCCTTGCCGGCGTCGATGGCACGTTGGCGCGGGCGCACCACCATCACGTCATGCCCGCGCGCCTGCAGAAACGCCACGGTGCGCGCGGCAGTGAGCGACACGCCATTGAGTTCCGGCGGCCAGGTTTCGGTCACATAAGCGATGCGCATGCGCCGGTCAACCCTTGTGCTCGTCGCGGCTGTGCGAAGGGCCGCCCGTCTGGCCTCGCTTGTGGGCAAGGTCATCTGCGCTGCGATTGGCGACTTGGCGATCGCTGTCGTCGCGATTGGCCGCCTGGCGTTCGCGCACGACGCGCTCCACGCCCGGGGTGTTGTGCAGATCGGTGTCGAGCTGGCCGCTTTCGATGTCGCGCGCGGCCTGCTCCACATCGCTGCGCGGTGCGGAACGTTGCTCTTCAAGGTGCTGGTCGCGCTCGTGCGGCAGCCGATCTGCCGAGCCCGACTCCGGCTTGCCTTGCTCCGGCTTGCCGAGCATCTTTTCGATGTTTTCAGCATTTCGGCCTGCGCCTGGCGCACGCAGCGGTGTCATGCCTGCCGGCCGTTCGCCGCGCTGATGCGGGCTACGTAAGGTGGGGCGTAGTCGGTTCATGGCGCCCTCCTGCGGACGTGATCTGGTTGTGCCTTGCGCACCGCAACCGACGTGCCCACAGCGCACGCCCACATCATGCAAGGTGCAAGACCTGCACCGCTGCTGCACAACCACGCGGTGCAGACGGTGCGGATTAACCATGCATGTGCCGGCGTCGCGGCGTGATCATTGCGTAAGGGTTACATGCGCGCTTGTAACGCTTGCTGCGCCAGGTGATGGAGAGGCAATCAGCGGGGGCGGTGCACGCGTTCCAGGCGCCGTGTGGAACGGCCGCGCAGTCGGTCCAGCAGCCGCTGCGACACGCCGGCCGGCGCATCGGTGGTGCCGAGCAGCGTACCAAGCGGGCGCAGTCGGTCGACGTGATCACACACCACCTTGATCATCGCCGTGATCGACGTCCCAAGCAGCAAGCCCCACAGGCCCCACAGCCAGCCCCACAGCAGCAGGCCGATGTAGACCACACACGGGTCGAGCTTGGACGCCCGGCTCTGCAGCCACGTCACGAGCAGCGTGCCGACCAGCGTGGCCAGCAGCAGCGTAACGCCTGCCACGACAAGCGCATCCGACCACGCGCCCATCTGCAGGTATGCGCCAATGCCGCTGGCCACGGCAATCACCACCGAACCGAGATACGGCACGAAATGCAGCACAGCGGTCGCCAGACCCCAGACCGCCGCGTCTTCCATGCCGAGCAGCACAAAGGCCACCGTGGTCAGTACACCCAGCATGATGTTGGTGGCAAACAGCACCAGCAGCGAATACTGAATCTGCGTGCCGATCACCGCCATCATGCGCACCGCGCGCTTCTTCTCGCTCAATGTGTTGCCCACTGCACGCACCCATTTGCGCTTGAGTGCCTGGCCCGAAGCGAGCAGGAAGTAGACGAGAAACGAGACCACGACGAGTTGCCCCGCCAGCGCGAAGAGGCTGGCGGAGCCTGTCCATAGAAACTCGCGCAGCGGCAGCACCGGCTGCGCGGCAGCTGGCTCGGCGGAAACCGGGGTCGCGGGCGAACGCTTGGCAGGTGCTGGTGCCGGCTTGCCCTGCACGCCTTCGGCGGCATGCTCGAGCGCGACGGTCACATCGCGCATCTTGTCGAACGCGCCGCCCATGTGCCCGCGCATACCGTCGACGGCTTGCGCCATGCGCTCCGCCGCAACGGGCAACCGGTCCGCCATGGCCGACACGCCGTCTTGCATTCCGAAGACCAGCATCGCACCGGCAATCCACAAGCCCAACACCACGATGCCCGCGGCTAGGGGGCGCGGGACATAGCAGCGCCGCAGCCACACCACCACCGGATTCAACGCAAACGCGAGCACCACCCCCAGCGTAACCGGCACCAGGAACGCTCGCGCCCACTGCAGAAACACCAAGGTGCCGCCAATGGCCACCAGCACCATCGCCACGCGCCAAGCCGGCTGCCGCAGCCCGTCGAGCAGGCTACCGTGCAAGGGTTCCAGCGGCGTGGTGGGTGGGGTCGGTTCGGCTGGCATGGCAGAGAATGCGGTTCTCCGTCCTCTGCGCAAAAGTCGTGCCCTGGCGGGCTATGACACGGAAGCAGCAGGCATCGCCAGCATCCGCAACGTACGCACCAGATCGTACGGCGACACAGGCTTGATCAGGTGTTCCTGAAAACCGGTGGCCAGCGCCTGAGCGCGATCGTGCGGCTGCGCAAAGGCGGTCAGCGCGATGGCCACCATCGGTGTCGCGCCGGTGGGCAGGTGTTCGTGTTCCCAAGCACGAATTCTCTGCAGGATCGCGTAGCCGTCTTCATCGGGCAGCGCGATGTCGCACACCACCGCCTGCGGGAGGCCTGCTTCACCCCGTGCGCCCCAGAGGTCGAGCAGCGCCATCGTCTCGTGCCCGGAGCCCACGCTGCCGACCTCCGCACCGACCTGCGTGAGCAATGTCGCCAGCGCGTCGCGCGCATCCTGCTGGTCGTCAACCAGCAGCACGCGCAGGCCCGCCAGTGAAGGCAGTGGCCCGCTGCGTTCGGGGTCTTCAGCCAGCGGCGTGATCAGATCGGCGCCGGCATGCAGCGGCAGGTACACGGTAAAGGCAGCGCCATGCTGGTCGCCCTCACTGCGCGCATACACGCGCCCGCCGTGCAACTCGGTCAGGCGCTTGACCAACGCGAGCCCAAGCCCCAGTCCACCCGTGCGCCGCGTGTGCGCGCCGTCGGCCTGGCGGAATGGATCGAACAGATACGGCAAGAACGCCGGCGCAATCCCGCGGCCGTTATCGCGTACGACAATGCGCGCCACCTCGCCCAACAGATCGGCAGACAGCCAGACATCACCGCCTTCCTGCGTGAACTTGATGGCGTTGGTCAGCAGGTTCCACACGATCTGCTCGACACGATCGGCATCGCCGTCAATTTCGTGATCGTCCAGGTCGATGGTGGTGTGCAGGGCGATGTGGCGTTCGGCGGCCAGCGCGTGCACGCTGTTGAGCGCGCGTTCCAGCGCCGTGCGCAGCACGAACGGTTCACGCGTCAACCGCAGCTTCCCGCTCATCACGCGTGTTGCGTCCAGCAGGTCTTCGATCAGGCGTACCTGCTGCTCGACGCCCGTCTTGATGCCCGCGAGCGCACGCTGCATGAGCGGCGCACCGCCGGCGATCTGGCTCTCCAATACATACGCCCAGTTCTGGATGCCATTGAGCGGCGAACGCAGCTCGTGCGACACCACCGCCAGGAACTGATCGCGCGCCCGCGCCGCGGCTTCTGCCTGCGCACGCGCGGCTTGTTCGCGCAGCAGCAGCGCATCGCGCTCGCGCTCGGCCTCGGTGCGTTCGGTCACGTCGTAAATGATGAGCAGCGCCGATTCCATCGCGCCATTCCGATCGGCTTCCGGAATCACGCGCGCGTTGTAGTGCGCAATGCGCGGACGTCCGTCGAGCACGTCCAGATGCAAGGCAAGCGTCTGTTCTGCGCCCACGGCGAACGCGTGGCGGGCGGCGTCCTCCAGCGGGCGCGTGACCTCGGTGGCGAGCGGCGATGCCGCCAGCGTCTTGCCAATCATCACGGCAGGCGTCACGCCAAAGGCTTCGGTGACCGCGCGGTTGACATACATGCAGCGCAATTCGCGATCGAGCCGCGCGATCACGTCGGGCGCGTTCTCGACCAGCGTGACGAATTCGCGCTGATGGCGAAAGCGCTCGTGCTCGGCCTCCTTGCGCTCGGTGATGTCTTCCACCACGCAAACGAGCGCCTGTACCTTGCCGTCCGGGCCATGCTGCGGCGAGTACGCGGCGTGCACGAAGCGACGGCCAACATCGGCCCGATACTGCAACTCCATTTCAAACTCGACGCGCTGCCCCGCGAATGCGTCGTTCAGGTGCGACAGGACACGCGCATACGCTGCTTCGCCCATCAGATCGCGCAAATGTCGGCCCAGCACGTCTTCGTGCCGAAAGCCCAAGCGCTGCGCGTAGGCGCGGTTGGCAAAGCGCACGCGGTGCTCGGGGTCGATCTGCACGAGCGGAAACGGCACGCTTTCAGTGAGCCATTGCAACTGGAATTCCGACTCGGTGAGTGCAGCCAGGGTCTGCTGGCCCTGCGTCACGTCTTCGACCACGCCCACGGCATGGGCGGACGCACCGTCGAGGCGTGGCAGGAGGTAGCCGCGTTCGCGAACGCGGTATTCGCGCGTTTGGCCGTCGTCGGTGCCGAGCCAGCGGTATTCGAGGGCAAACTCCCGCCCCCGTGCTAAACCCTCCCAAGCAGCACGCAGCGCGACATGGTCATCCGGATGCACATGGACGAGCCAGCGGTCCCGGATACCGCACAAAGAATCGGGCTGCACGCCCCACGTTTGCGCCCCGGCGCTCACGTGCAGACGCGTTCCCGTCAACGGATCGTCTACCCAGAACACATCCACCTGCTTCCTGGCGGCCGGTGCAGCACACGTCTCGCGCGCTGCGCGCACGGGTGCCGACCAGCCCGTTACGGATTCACTCATTGCGCCCTTCTTAGCAGTTTTCATTCCCGCCCTCGCCGCCCAAAAAAAAACGGTGCCGCAGCACCGCATCATAGGGCGTGGAGCGAAGTTACTGCGAGGGCAATTCAGACGCCGTCTGCGAGGCACCGTTGGCCTGGGCCACCAACACGCGAATCGCATTCGGCGTCACCGCACCGACGCCCCCGGCCGGCAGCGTGGTGATCAGCCAGTCGGCGTTGTTGGCCAGGCTGAACGGTTGCGAGGTGAAGATGATGTTCTTCGTCCCGGCCGTCGCCACCCGCACCTGGTACGTGCCGCCATCGACGTAGATCGAATCCTGCGTGCTGGCCGGCGACGCGCCGCCGTAACCGGCACCGCTCATGGTCGGCGCAATGGCTGAAAGATCCACGTTCGGCGCGGTCACGTAGACGTCGACGTTGGGGGCGTTGTACGAAGCGTTGAAGGCACGCACGCGCGCCTTGTCCGACAGGATCGACTTGTTGTACGGGTCGTCGATGAGGGCCAGGCTCGTGGCCGAACCGTTGGCGCCTACGAGGGCCAGCGCCGTATAGCGGTGGCCGTTGGCCGGAGTGAATCCGGTCGAGGCCAACGGGGTACTGCTGCCCGTGTTCGACACCGTGGCGGTGCTGGCCGTCGCGTCGATGCCAAAGTAGTTGCTGACGCTCTTGAACGCGACATTGGAGGTTTTCGTGGTGCCGTTCACCCCGAAATCGACGTTGCCGATGAACGGGTTGGCGTGCACCGTGCGGTACTGCGGCGCGCTGGTGCCGATGATCTGCCCGATGTCATTGTCACCGCCACCGCATCCCGCCAATACACCTAACGAACCCAGCGCCAACACGGCGGCGATCTTTCTGATCTGTATCCTCATCTTGCACCTCGGAAGGAGAGTCTTTTCATGAATCGGCCCGCATGCATCGCGCGCCCATGGTCGTTGTTGTCGACGTGAAGCCGAAGATAAGCGCGCACATTCGGCGCGCCTATCGAACCGGTTCCGATCGTTCTGTCGGATGCGTCCGACATACGAAGCGACGTTCCCGCATTGAGCATGGCGCGTGCCCGTTGGGCTTGAAGTGTTCCTCCAATCGGCCCGTGGGACCGTCCGCGAGTACGGATCGCTATACTTGCGCGATCTGTGTTTTCTGTGTGCGCCACACCCGCTTCGCATGCCCGAACCGCGCCCCGCCAACGCCGCGCCTCGTCCCGACAACGCCGCTTCCCAGGCCGCTCTGCAGGTATTCGCGCAAGAACGCGAACGCGTGCAGGCGTGGCTTGCGGCGCGGGCTTCGGGCGCACGCGCGGTAGGTGCCTCCACGCTGTCGCAGTACCGTGTGGAAGCCGAGCGCGTGTGCTGGTATGCGCGTACAGTCGGTAAGCCGATTGCAAGCTGGCAGCGTGACGACGCATCGGCCTACCTGCGCTTTTTGCAAGAACCGCCTGCATGGGCGGTCAGCGCGCGCGGCACCGAACGTGACGATGCCAACTGGACGCCGCTGCGCGGTCCGCTCTCTGCACGTTCCGCGCGGCAAAGCAGCATCATCGCCGCCAACCTCTGCGGTTGGTTGCAGCGCACGGGCTATCTGCGCGCGAACCCGTTTCTCGATGACGACGCGCTCGTTCTTACCGTGCCGGCGCCCAGCGCGCCCGCAGCCAGGCCCGTCACAGCATCGGAACCAGACCCCGCACTATGCGCATCTGACATGGCATTGATGATCGATGCCGTACGTGCGCGTGTCGCGTTGGGCCGTGAAGCGCGCTTGCGCCAAGCGCGCGACCACTTCCTCGCCGTGCTTCTTGCGCAGGCGGGCATGCGCGTATCTGAGTTGATGTTTGCCCGCATGGGCGATGTGGCGCTGCATGCCGTGCCGGCCTCGCATGCAACAACCGGCGCACAGCTCCCGTCATCGGTCTGGCTGCTGGCGGTCGGCACGGGCCGCGCGCAGCGCTGGCTGCCATGCGATGCGTTGATGTCTGCCCTGCGTGAGTACCGCACGGCCTTCGGCCTGTCGCCACTGCCGCTGCCGAACGAAGCCACACCGCTGCTGCTGTCGGTGCGCAAGCGCTCGCCGCGACGCGCGGACGGCACCATCATCGACTCACCTGCCCTGCGCCGCGACTTCGGCGAGCGCAAGGGCATCGCCTCGCGTTCGCAGCTGCTGCTCATCGTCAAGGCTATGCTGGGCGAAGCCGCTGAATATGCCCGCGCCATCGGCCACGCCGACGCAGCCGTGCGCCTTGCGAATGCCTCGCTACGCAGCGTACGCGGTGCGCATTTGCGCGAGCGGCTTGCCACCGGCGAAGCCGCTGCCGACGTTGCCCATGCGCTTGGGCTTGCGGCCCTGCCGAGCGCGTCCGTGCGCGCACGCGACGCCGACCTCGCCGCCAGCATCGTTGACGCAGCCCGCAAGCTGGCCCTACCGTCCGCCTGACTTTGCTCCACACATCGCGCAGAAACGGGTACGCCCCGCCTGCGGGGATGCGGTATTCGTGCATTGTCGAAATCCATTGTCGGCGCGATTTGCGCGACAGTTGTCGCTTACCTCGTCCGCAGAATCGGGTACGCTTTGTCGTTCAATCGTCGACGGCGGCACGCAGAAACGGGTACGCGAGCCTGCAACATCGCACGCAGAAACGGGTACGCTCTGGTTCAAATCCCGAAAGAAAAACGCGGACGTGAAAGTCCGCGTTTGTTTTGGATCGCTTGAAGGCCCGGTGCTCAGTGGCCGCCGGACAGATAGAAGAAGCGGAACAGAAACACCGCAGAGATGATCCACACGATGACCGGTACCTCTCGCATGCGGCCCGTGAACAGCTTCAGGCCGGAGTACGTGATGAAGCCGAACGCGACTCCGTTGGCGATCGAGTAGGTGAACGGCATCATCAGTGCCGTCAGCACGGCCGGCACGGCCTCGGTGGTGTCTTCCCAGTTCAGGTCGACCAGTTCGCGCAACATCAGGCACGACACATACAGCAGCGCGGGCGCCGTCGCGTACGCCGGCACCACACCGGCCAGCGGCGAAAAGAACAGGCACAGCAGAAACAGCGCGGCCACCGTCAGCGCAGTCAGCCCCGTCCGGCCGCCGGCCTGCACACCCGAAGCGCTTTCGATATAGGCAGTGGTCGACGAGGTGCCCAGCAGCGAGCCCGCCATGATGGCCGTGCTGTCCGCCAGCAGCGCCTTGTTCAGGCGGTCCATCTTGCCCTGCTTGAGCAGGCCCGCACGGTTGGCCACGCCCATCAGCGTGCCGGTCGCGTCAAACAGTTCGACCAGGAAGAACACCAGCACCACGTTCAGGATGCCCACCGACAGGGCACCCATGATGTCGAGCTGCAGCAGCGTGGGCGCCAGCGACGGCGGCATCGACACCACGCCGTGGAAGGTGTTGCCCGCAAAGAAGAAGCTCGCTGCCGTCACGGCCAGAATGCCAATCAGGATGGCGCCCTTCACGCGCAGGTGGTCCAGGGCGACGATCACGAAGAAGCCGACCACCGCCAGGATGACCGAAGGCTGGTGCACATCGCCCAGCGTCACGAGCGTCGCCGGATTCCCGACGATCAGCCCGGCTCCTCGCAGCGACACGATGCCCAGGAACAATCCGATACCCGCGGTGATGGCCACGCGAATCGAATGCGGAATGCCGTTGACGATCATCTCGCGAATGCGGAACACGCTCACCAGCAGGAACAGGCAGCCGGAAATGAACACCGCGCCCAGCGCCGCCTGCCACGTAAAGCCCATGCCCTTGACCACCGCGTACGCAAAGTAGGCGTTCAAGCCCATGCCCGGCGCCATCGCGATGGGGTAGTTCGCGTATATCCCCATGATGATGGTGCCGATCGCCGCGGCAATGCAGGTGGCGACAAACACCGCGTCGTGCGGCATGCCCGCGTCGGCCAGGATGTTCGGGTTGACGAAGATGATGTACGCCATCGTGAGGAACGTTGTCAGCCCCGCAAGCACTTCCGTGCGGACGTTGGTCTGGTGTTCCTCGAGCTTGAAGGTGCGCGCAATCCAGGTCATTCAGGTTGTCTCCTCTTGTTGTGAAGTGTCATCGCCGGCCGACGCCGTCCAGCGCTTGGCTCCCCCGATGCACGCCCACCATGGGGCGAGGCTACTCTTAGCAAGATTCCGGCACCCCACGGCGGCGCGGTCGAAATACTGTTCATGCGTATCGAATGATGAAAACGCGACGGCCAACCAAGAGCCGGGCCGGCGCGCGGGATGCGCATGATGCCCGAAACGCGGTGCCTGTGCATCCAGCCGGCGAGATCCATCGCTTTGGCAGCGCAAGGGCGGACTTCATGGAAAAAAACGTACCCGTTTCTGCGAAATCCAGAAGCGACGGGGCATCTTGGGCGATCACCGTACCTGTTTCTGCGCTTGTTTCCGCAGAAACAGGTACGTCCCCTTGCAGAAATAGAAGCGCGTGAGAACGAGCAAAGACGTACCCGTTTCTGCGAGCCGCTGAATGACGTGCCGTACCCGTTTCTGCGGGTGCTCACTCCACAGGGCCTGAATCAATGCGAACCCGTTTCTGCGAGAGCAAGCCGGGATTGGCCGTACCTGTTTCTGCGTGGCCTTTCGCAGAAACGGGTACGGCTAATCTGCAAGCCTCGCCGCCAAGCCTTTGGCTAATAAGGCTTTTTACCCGCAGAAACAGGTACGGTGATCCGATCGCGGGGCACCAAGACATTGGCAAGCCGCATCCTCCGGTGCGGCTTTCAGCGATGAAAGTTCACAATTCCGCCGTCGAGGGGGAAGGCCTGTCGCTGTGCAGCAGCCCGCGGCTTTCGAATCGCCACGCAGAAACTGGTACGCACGGCCTGGAGGCTTACAATCCGTAAGCGTGCACTCGCTTTTGCAGCAACCTCGTAATTGCGGTGACGCAAAAATCACGGAGATGGGCTCACCCCGCAGATTTGGGTACGCAACGACGCGCCGAAATTGACCTTACTCACGCAGAAACAGGTACGTTTCGGAGATGGTCAGGCTGCGCCCACCCCAGAAATCGCCAAATCCGCCGCAGAAACGGGTACGCGCCTGCAGAAACACACTGAATCACCCCGCCCTCCCTCCGTTTTCTGTGGATAACACTGTGGACAACATGATGTTGTCCCCGCAGATTCCGGTACGCCCAATGCGCAGAAGCGGGTACGGTTTCGCGCAGAAGCGGGTACGCCAGCGCGCAGAATCTGGTTCGCAGGTACGCAGAATCTGGTTCGGTTTACGCCACTACACCTAGTGCTGGCATGGCTTTGCGGGACGCGTATACGGTTTACCTGTAGTAAACGTAGAAGGTATATATGGCTGGTAGTAGGGAAAGGTCTTCCGTGGACAACCTTGACGGTTGCCCACCGATGCCCTTCCCGCGACAACGAGCAAAATTCAGAAAACGTACCCAAATCTGCGTGACAAGGCGAAGGCGTTTTAGTACAAAGGCTCTGAACAATTCTTGCCCACCATGGTCACCAAACGCCTCACACCCAATGGGAAACCGGACGACGATTCGCCCGGCCGCATCATCGTCCCTTCGGGAGGGCAAGTCATTGCCGCGCCGGAGAAGTTTCAGCGCCTGTTCGACGAAGCGCAGGCGATGGAGCGCGAAGACGCCTGGCAAAGCGGCGAGGTCGGCTTTCTCAGCCGTGCCAGCGTGCAGGTCACCCTCCCCTATCGCGCGCCCAAAGGTGCGCCGCCGGTCTGGACGCGCTCCAGCGGCAATATCTCGTTGATGATCCAGCCGGGCTACTTCACGCAGCAGCGTTCCGAGCGGGCAAGCAATGGGCGGCAGCGCATCGTCTCCGAGACGGTCTCCTTCGGCTATCCCTATGGCTCGTATCCGCGTCTGATGCTCGCCTGGATCGGCAAGGAGATCATGGCCAAGAAGAAACGGGGCGAGTTCCAGGGTACGGTGGAAGACCGGCGTATCTCGCTTGGCAACTCGCTGTCCGAGTTCATGTACAACTTGGGCATTCCGATGGCGACCGGCGGCAAGCGGGGCACGATGACGTTGGTGCGCCAGCAGATGATTCGCCTGTTCTCGGCGACAATTGCCATCGTGCAGAACAAGTCGGCACCCAGCAGCCAGAACCAGAACCAGGAGCCGCTATCGATCGATCGTATCGGCTACCTGCTGGCCGACCAATTGTCGACCTGGTGGGATCCCATGCAGCCAGGGCAAGGCTCGATGTTCGAGAGCTTCGTGGTGCTGTCCGAACCGTTCTTCAATGAGCTCGTGAATCGGCCTGTGCCAGTCGATATGCGTGCATTGAAGGCGCTCAAGCAATCGCCATTTGCGCTGGACGTGTATTCGTGGCTCACGTACCGCTTCTTTACGATCCAGAAGCGTACGGAGATTCCTTGGGAAGCACTGCAGATGCAATTCGGTACCGAGACCGAAAGCGAGCGGAAATTCCGTGCGCTGTTCCGAAAGGCGCTGAAGGACGTGCTGGTTGTCTATCCTGACGCCAAGGTGGATGCAGACTCTTCCAAGGCGCTGATTCTGCAGCCTTCGCGAACCAGTGTGCGCAAATTGGCCTGAAGCTGAACAGGGCGTCGGGCAAAAAGAAAGGGGAGCAGAAGCTCCCCTTTCTTTCATCTCAGGCGATCAGCCTGAAACTTATTCCGGCTTGATCGCCGAGGCTTGCAGACCCTTCGGGCCTTGCTTCACCTCGAAGGTGACCTTCTGGCCGTCCTTCAGGGTCTTGAAGCCCGAACCCTGAATTTCGGAGAAGTGCGCGAACAGATCTGCGCCGCCGCCGTCCGGAGTGATGAAGCCGAAGCCTTTGGTTTCGTTAAACCATTTGACAGTACCCGTGGCCATGCAAAAATTCCTTTAAATAACAAAAAACACGTCGTCCAGCCGATCCGGACATCGCACGAAGAACCGGCTGATTCCGAATCTTGCGTAGACAAAGTCTTCAGACGACTGTCTAAGCATCATAACCAGTTTGGAGCAGAGTGTCGATGGGCGGCATTTTTCCGAAATGTCGCTTTTATGCATCTCACTGGTAAACACCTAGGGAGCCCGTAAATGCGGGGTTGAACACGTAAAGTTATGCGCTAAAGGCCGCATTTACATCTCAATTTAGGTGAGTTGAAAACCGCCTTTCCGTCGTCAGCAGTCTCACCATGCCAGTGAAATTTGTATGAATTGAATTTTATCGAACTTGTGTTTTCGTGCTGCCTTCCCTAAGATGAGCGCTGCTGACTTTCAGCGCTGAAAGTGGAGGGCCAGTGAGCGCCAAGATCGTAACGGTATTCAATCAGAAAGGTGGCTGTGGCAAGACCACGGTCAGCATGCACATCGCCGGAACCCTTGGTTTGCGGGGGAGTAAGACGCTGCTGGTCGATATGGACGAGCAAGGAACGGCCACGCGGTGGGCCGCTCAAGCGCCCGAAGACAAGCCCTTCCCGGCTTCGGTGATTGGTTTGGCGCCTTCCGGTGGCGCCATGCACCGGGAGGTCCGCAAGTTTGTCGCGGACTACGACTACATCGTGGTCGATTGCCCTCCGGCGGTCCACTCACCGTCGTCGTCAAGCGCGCTGCTGATTTCGGACGTCGCACTCATCCCTGTTGTGCCTTCGCCTCCGGACCTGTGGGCTGCGGTGGCGGCCAAAGCGCTTGCGCAGCAGGCTCAAGTCACCAATGAGACGCTCCGTATTCGCGTGCTGGCGAACATGGTCCAGCGGCGGGTGTCGCTTGCAAAACAAGCAATTGAAATCCTCGGTGATGATGGTGATATTCCTTTGATGGATTCCATGATCGGCTCGCGCTCAGCATTTCGTGAGTGCCAGGCGATCGGCGCAACGGTGCACGGTGTGCCAGGCGCCCGGGAAGCGATGAGCGAAGTCGACCTCTTGATCGACGAGGTATTGCAGTTGTTGCAGGAGGAACGTGTATGAGCGCGAAGTTGAAATCGCTCAAAGATGGCATGCTGGCCGGCATTGCCGCGGAGAAAACCAAGGCGACACCGGTTGATCGCTTTGCTTTGGCGGAAAAAGCGATTACGTCTCACCCTCGCGGCCTTCTGGGTCAACCCGTCCCGACCCCCGCTTTCAGCGCTGAAAGTGCCGCCGCTACGAACGCTTCCGAGCGCCGGGTCATCAAGGTTCCGCTTGAACGGCTGCAGGAAAATCCGCTCAACGCTCGCCGAATATACGATCCGCAGATCGTCCAGGAACGGGCTGCATCGATCGCTACGCATGGTCAGCAGACTCCCGGTTTAGCAGCTCCAGATCCAGCACGACCCGGCTGGTATGTCTTAATTGATGGCCACTATCGTAAGCGGGCGTTGGCTGCTGCCGGCAAGCCGGAGATGGACTGCTTCGTTGAAGACGGCCTGTCGGACATCGATTTCTACCGCCTGTCCTTCGTTCTGAACGAGCAGCGTTCCGGCCAGTCCGTACTGGACAACGCGATCGCCTGGCGTCAGCTATTGGACGAAGGAAAAGTTAAGAAAGAAGAAGATATTTGTGAAATTACCGGAGTATCGGCGGGAACGGTCAACAAGACGCTGGCCTTGTTGAAGCTGCCGGAGTCCGTTCTCGAAGTGATGAAGGAGCGGCCGGCCGGAATTGGTATCGCAACCGGTTACGAGTTGACCCTGTACTTCAAGACCGCGGGCGAAGATCGCACGCGTGAGCTGGTACACCGTGTGTTGGAAGAAGGGCTCTCGAGCCGTGATGTGGAGCAGATCCGTAAGGTGGCTCAGGAAGGACGCACCCGGAAGGTTAAAGAAGTGAGCCGCCAATACAAGATCAGAAGTGCAGAAGGTGATCTTCTCGGCACAATCAAGGAATGGGACTCCGGCCGCGTCATGCTGGATGTCAAGCTCGTCGATCGTGGCGCGCGGGAATCGCTGGTCGAGGCGCTTAAAAGCCGGTTTGGCTTGGACGTCGCGCTGCTGTAGTGCTGCCGCACATTCGATATAAGCGCCCGCGAGGGCGCTTTTTTTCTCGTCCGATTTCTGTGTGTTGGACGTCGACACTTGGCGTGAGCGTACCCGTTTCTGCGTCACCTCAAGCGTGCAATCCCCACCTCTCCAGGAAGGCCCGACTTGGCCTATAGCCGGTGCTGGAAGGGCCGATCCGGCAAGTCACAGGCGTTTTAGCGCTGCAGAATCTAGCTGCAAGGAAAAAGCGGCGATATAAAAATAATGTCCATCACACTGGAATTCTTGAGGTTTTTAACCTTTCATGTACACTTAAAAAGCACTCGATAGACCTTATGGCCCGACCCGGACTCCATTTCTCGGCAGAGCAGCAGCAGCGGATTGTTGAAGCGATCCGGAGGCTGGATATCGCCTTCCCGCACGACAACGCAGTGTTCTTGGATGAAGTCATCGAAGCCGTCCAGGCTGTGACGCGTCGTGTTTATGGCGTTCGACGCTACGTGCAGTGGTTGGGGGAGGCTGGAGTACGCCGACGTCCGAGCAATACGACGCTGCAGAAAGCGGTCGATCGAGCGCAGGGGCGCGGGCCGGCTGCAGCCGGTGCCGCAGCGGACGCGGTAGAGCCGTGGCCGCTCCCATTGGCGCACGCAGAAACGGGTACGCTTTCAGCGCGGGAGGAGCAAAACCGTATCGCCTCACGCGCTATTGGCGCGCCAGGTGCAGGTGCCGAATGGATGGAAGCGCGCATTCGTGCAGAGGTGGCGGAGCGCGCGCTGGAACACGAAGCCGCCCGCAATCGGCAATTGCAGGCCGCCATGGCCGACTTGGAGCGTCGTCTCGGCGAGGCGCTTGCCACGGCGCCCGCCGTGCCCCCCAAGTTGACCGACGCAACGCTAGAGCGCCTAGAGCAGACCATTGAAACCGTGACCCGCTTGGAGGGGGCGGCCAGCGCGCTGGCGGGGACGGAGCGCTTTCTGCGCTTGCAGAACGACGCGGTACGCCAGCAAACGCAAAACGAAGCCGATCAACTGCGCCAGCGTATCCGCACCCTCGAAGCCGAAGTCGCGCATTTGAACGCCCAGATCGACGCCTACCGGCGCACGCCCGAGCGCACCGCGCCGGTCTCGCGCGGCTGGGTCAAGCCATCTTCCTGATTTCTTGACGCACTGTTAGCGGGCGCTTACTGGTCTGTCCGGTCGCAAGTTGGCATAAACCGGTACGCAGAATTGGGTACGCTTTTTCAACTTTCGGCGCTGAAAGTTGGTGCGACCGCGTTGCAACCTGTTGTAGGAAAGGCGGCACCGCAGTGCCCGCCACGTTGCGCGGGGCACGTCAGATCGTGCTCCACCAAAAGATGGACCCGGGAGCTTCCGCTGGCATATGACTTGCTCATGACACTACGTCTCACCAATGGAGTTGTCATGAACGAGAAGATCACCAAGGCCGTGTTCCCCGTGGCGGGGCTCGGTACGCGCTTTCTCCCCGCCACCAAGGCCAGCCCGAAAGAGATGCTGCCGATTGTCGATAAGCCGCTGATCCAATATGCGGTGGAAGAGGCTGCTGCTGCGGGTATCACGGAAATGATCTTCATCACGGGCCGCGCTAAGCGGGCTATTGAGGATCATTTCGACAAGGCGTACGAACTCGAAACTGAACTGGCCGCCAAGAACAAGCAGGCGCTGCTTGAGATGGTGCAGTCCATCAAGCCGGCCGGCGTCGAGTGCTTCTATGTGCGCCAGCCCGAGACGCTCGGTCTGGGCCATGCGGTGCTGTGCGTGCAGAAACTGGTACGCGACGAACCGTTCGCCGTGATCCTGGCCGACGACTTGCTGGACAGCCAGCCGCCTGTCATGCAGCAGATGACGGAGCTTTACGATCACTACCGTTGCTCCATCGTGGGTGTCGAAACGATTGCGCCGGAAGCCTCGCGTTCGTATGGCGTGGTGGCGGGCCGTGAATGGGACGACCGCCTCGTCAAGCTCGACGGCATCGTCGAGAAACCGGCGCCGAAGGACGCACCGTCCAACCTGGGCGTGGTCGGCCGCTACATCCTGACGCCGCGCATCTTCGATCATCTGCGCAATCTGAAGCCGGGCGCCGGCGGCGAGCTGCAATTAACGGACGCCATCCAGAGCCTGCTGGCCGAAGAGCAGATCCTGGCTTATCGCTACCGTGGTCAGCGCTTCGATTGCGGCAGCAAGTTCGGTTACCTGCAGGCGACCGTCGAGTTCGCGCTGCGCCATCCGGAAGTGCGTGCAGACTTCGAAGCGTATCTGCATGACCGCCTTGGCCTGTCGCACACGCGTGAAGATTTGTCTGCCGAAGTGGAATCGTTGGTCCGCGGCGCCATTCCGCTGAGCGTGGCCGCCTGAGCTTCGCCTCTCTCTTTCTCAGAGCCGGTCGTGCGGAATCCCGCACAGGCCGCCCGGCCGATTCTGAGAAACCGCACACTTCTCCTGTCGTCCACCGTTCCGCCGATTTCCCGCAAAGCCTCGTGCCATGGGCGTTTGCGACGGATCGGCGCGTCTGCTTTTCGCATGGAATGCTTCTTGAGTAAGAGCGACCACCCATAAACCGGCGGACCGCTCGGACGTCGCACACGCAGCTGGGTGTGCCGACATGTCACCAGCAAAGGCCGCCGCCAACGCTCCAAGGAGACACCATGACGCAGCCCCAGGCTGGCGCGGTCGCGGGCGAGTTGTCGCCCACGTACGCCCCCATCAAAGACACCCCCGCAGATGTTCGCCGTCGTCTGCGTTCCATCTTCTCCGGTTCAATTGGCAATCTGGTCGAGTGGTACGACTGGTATGTCTACTCGGCGTTTGCGCTGTACTTTGCCAAGTCGTTCTTCCCCAAGGGTGACCAGACTGCCCAGTTGCTCAATACGGCAGCGGTCTTTGCAGTGGGCTTCCTGGCGCGTCCGGTGGGCGGCTGGCTGATGGGCATCTACGCCGATCGCTACGGCCGCAAGCGCGCGCTGTTCTTCTCGGTGGTGCTCATGTGCGCGGGCTCGCTCATCATCGCGCTCACGCCGAGCTACGCGACGATCGGCGTTGCGGCGCCGGTACTGCTCGTGCTGGCGCGGCTCCTGCAGGGGCTGTCGGTTGGCGGGGAATACGGCACGTCGGCCACGTACCTGAGCGAAGTCGCCAACAAGGAAAACCGTGGCTTCTACTCGAGCTTCCAGTACGTCACGCTCATCGCCGGCCAACTGACGGCGCTGGCCCTGCTGATCGTGCTGCAGCAGTTCGTGCTGTCGCCGGCGCAGCTCGAGGCGTGGGGCTGGCGCATTCCATTCTTTGTCGGCGCGCTGTGTGCGCTGGTGGCAATGGCCATGCGCTCGCACATGGAGGAAACGCAGTCCTTTACCGCCGCGAAGGCAAACAAGAAGCGCGGCACGCTGTCGGAGTTGGCCAAGCATCCGCGCGCCGTTGCGACGGTCGTGGGCCTGACGATGGGCGGTACGGTGGCGTTCTACACGTACTCGATCTACATGCAGAAGTTCCTGGCCAACACGGTCGGGCTGTCGAAGGACACGGCGACGCTGGTGTCGGGCGCCACGCTGCTGCTGTTTGCGATGCTGCAACCGATCGTGGGCGGGTTGTCCGACCGCATTGGCCGCCGCCCGATCCTGATCGCGTTCGGCGTGCTCGGTACGCTGTTTACCGTGCCGATCATGACCGGCATCAGCCAGACCACCAATGTGTGGGCGGCCTTCTTCCTGATCATGGCCGCGCTGGTGATCGTCTCGGGCTACACGTCGATCAACGCGGTGGTGAAGGCCGAGCTGTTCCCTGCGGAAGTGCGGGCGCTGGGCGTGGGCCTGCCGTATGCATTGACGGTGTCCATCTTTGGCGGCACGGCGGAGTACATCGCGCTGTGGCTTAAGCAGGCAGGTCACGAGTCGCTGTTCTATTGGTACGTGACGGGCACCATCTTCCTGTCGCTGTTGGTGTACGTGTTCATGCGCGATACTCGCGAGCATTCCCGCATCGAACATTGACCCATGTCGCCAACCGACGGCCACCCCGACCTTGCCCCACCCGCACGCGGGCGCGGCTGGCGCGTGGCTGTCGCGCTGGCCATGGCGGCATGCTGCGCAGCAGCGGGATGGGGCGCTTACGCCGTCGCCCTGCAGCGCTACGTTGCCACGCGGGCCGAAGAGGCCGGCCAGCGCACCACCTTCCACGCGCAGAACCTGCGCAGCACGCTGGCCCGTTATGAATCTTTGCCGAGGCTGGCGGCGTTGGAGCACGTCCTGCACGTTGCCCTGCAGGAGAATCCCCACGCTGGCGATGCTGTCACGCGCCGCGCGGCCAACGCGTATCTGAAAGAAGTACAGGCCGCCACCGATCTGGCTGCGGCCCATCTGATCAATACGACCGGCCTCACAATCGCGGCCAGCAACTGGGACCTGCCGACCTCGTTCGTCGGCCAGAACTACGCATTCCGCCCGTACTTTGTCGAAGCCATGCGCGAAGGGCTCGGTCGCTTCTACGGCGTCGGCAACACCACGGGCGAGACGGGCTATTTCGTCGCCGCGCCCGTGCGCGAAGACAACAAGCCGATCGGCGTGGTGGTCGTGAAGGTCAACCTCGATGCGTTCGAGGCCACCTTGTCGCGCAGCGGCGATACGGTGCTGCTCGTGGATCGGCACGGCGTGATCTTCCTGTCGTCGGTACCCGAGTGGAAATACCGCACGCTCGGCACCTTGAACGCGGACCAGCGCGCCGCACTTGACGCGACGCGCCAGTACGCACCGCACATCCTCACCCCGCTCGGCATGAACGATGGGCGAGCCGCGAGCGTACCCTTTTCTGCGGACCATCCCCCGCAGACCGTGCGCGTGGCATTGCCCGGAAAATCGGTATCGACACTGCGTGTGCAGTACCGCCCGGTGGGCCTGCTCGGCTGGCAGGTCGCCGTGTTGATCGACCCGCGCGACGAGCAGCGCACTGCGCTCGTAGCCGGGGCGAGCGCCGCGTTTGCGATGGCGCTCATCTTTGCCGTGCTCGTCGCTTTGCGTTTGCGTCAGCGCCGGCGCGAAGAGCAGCACCGCGCGCGCGCCGCGCTGCGCGAAGTCCAGCGCGATCTGGAAGCGCGCATCGCCCAGCGCACTGCCGAGTTGACGTCCGCCAACACCGCACTCGCCGGCAAGGTCGAGGCGCTTGACGCCGCGCAACGCATCCTGCGCGAAACGCGCGATGCCGCCGTGCAGGCCGGCAAGCTCGCCGTACTCGGCCAGATGGCCGCCGGCATCACGCACGAACTCAACCAGCCGCTCACCGCGCTCACCACGTTGTCCGACAACGCGAACCAGCTTGCCGAGCGCGGACGCATCGACGAAGTGCGCGGCAATCTCACGCACATCAGCCAGCTTGCCGAGCGCATGGGGCGCATCGTTTCGCACATCAAGGCGTTCTCGCGCAAGGGCGATGCGGCACGTGCAGCCGTGTCGGTGGACGAAGCCATCCGCCAGGCGCTGATGCTGGTTGAGACGCGTCGACGCCAGGCCGGCGTGACAGTGATCGCCGACCCGGTGCCGGCAGATTTGGCGGTGTGGGCCAATGCCGTGCGGCTCGAGCAGGTGCTCGTCAACCTCATCCGCAACGCCATCGACGCCACCGCCGAAGCCCCCGCAGCCGAATCGTCGACCGTGCGCGTGAGCGTCGAACCCATCGAGAAATGGGTACGCATCACCGTGCGCGACTTCGGCCCGGGCATTCCGGCCGATGTGCTGCCGCGCCTGTTTGAGCCGTTCTTCACCACCAAGGACGATGGTCAAGGCCTGGGGCTGGGCCTCGCGATTTCGCTGGCGATCATCGAAGATTTTGGCGGCCGGCTCGAAGGTCGCAATGCGGGTGACGATGCAGGTGGCGCAGAATTCATCATCGAGCTTGAACGCGTTGTGAAACCCACATGACTGAACACGGTACGCCGGACCTTTCCCCCATCGACCATGCACCCGTCTTCCTGATCGAAGACGATGACGTCGTGCGCCTGGGCTGCGAGCAGGCACTCTCGCTGGCCGATGTGCCGGTGCAGTCCTTTGCCGATGCGGAAAGCGCGCTGGCCGCACTCGCCACGCAACCACCGGCCGTGGTTGTCACCGACGTGCGCCTGCCCGGCCGCGACGGCCTGGCCGTACTGCGCGAGATGCTGCAGCACGACCGGCAGTTGCCCGTCATCCTCATCACCGGTCATGGCGATGTGACGATGGCCGTGGCTGCCATGCGCGCCGGCGCCTACGATTTCATGGAGAAGCCGTTCCACTCCGAACGCCTGATAGACGTGGTGCGGCGCGCGTTGGAAAAGCGCAGGCTCACGTCCGAAAACCTGCGGTTGCGTGAAGCGCTGCAGGGCCGGCAGGCGTACCCGTTGATCGGCCAGAGCGCCGTCATGCAGAACGTGCGCCGGCTCGTCACCGCGCTGGCGCCGACCGATGCCGACATCCTCGTCACGGGCGAGACCGGCTCGGGCAAGGAAGTGCTCGCGCGTGCCATTCACGAAAGCAGCCGACGTCGCGGCCCGTTCGTTGCGCTCAACTGCGCGGCGTTGCCCGAATCCGTGTTCGAGAGCGAGATGTTCGGCCACGAAGCCGGCGCCTTCACGGGCGCCAACCGCCGCCGCATCGGCAAGATGGAATACGCAGATGGCGGCACGCTGTTCCTCGATGAAATCGAATCGATGCCGCTGTCGCTGCAGGCCAAGCTGCTGCGCGCGCTGCAGGAACGCAGCATCGAACGGCTGGGCAGCAACGCGAGCGTGCCGGTCAATTGCCGCGTGGTGGCCGCCGCCAAGGTCGACTTGAAAGACGCATCCGATCACGGCCAGTTCCGTGCGGACCTGTACTACCGCTTGAATGTCGTATCGATTGCGCTGCCTGCGCTACGTCAGCGTGCAGAAGACATTCCGCTGCTGATGGCGCACCTTCTGCAACAGGCCGCAGTGCGTTACGAGCGCCCCGCGCCCGACTGGTCGGCGCAGGACATGATGCGCTGGCAGCACCACGACTGGCCCGGCAACGTGCGCGAACTGAAGAACGTGGCTGAGCGCTTCTGCCTCGGATTGGACGATGGCCTGGTGGCGTCCGAAGCGAGCCAGCATTCCCTGGCCGGGCGGATGATGGCAGTCGAACGCGCCACCATCGAGGAAGCACTGCGCGCCACGGAGGGCAACGTCGCGCGCGCGGCGGACCTGCTCGCCGTGCCGCGCAAGACGCTGTACGACAAGCTCAACCGGCACGGGATCGAGCCGGAGCGCTTCCGCAGCAGTTAGCGCAGCGAGGATTCGCCGATCTTGCGACCACCCTGCGGCGGCCAGCACGTTGCTGCCAGCAGCACGGCCGCCACGGCGTAGATCGCTTCAGTTACCGCCAGCGGCAGCACATGCACCTGGTACAGCGCAGCCGGCAAGTCTGCCAGCGCATGCAGCAACACCGCCAGCACGACAATCACAAAACGCCGCTGCCGCACCGCGTGCCACACCACCAGCGTGAGCGTGAACTGGATCAACATCGCCGCAACACGCTCGCTCACCGCACCGAGGGCCAGCCACGGCGAGAGCTGCGCGAGCATGGCGTGAATCGTCCCCACCATGGCGAAGGCGCCGCTGGCCGCCAGACGCGATTCGAGCTCGCCGCGGTTGGCGGCAAGGCCGAACATCACCATCTGCGCCTGCGATGCCGCACCGACCAGCCAAGCCTCGATGCCGGCGTGCCCGAGCGCATACGCCACCGGTGTGGCGGCATCCCCGGGCTTGCGCACGAGAAAGCGCAGGCCGATCCAGCGCCCGCTTTGCTCGAACACACCGGCCATCAGCGCGCCGTAGATGACGAACAGCGCAGGCATGCGCAGCCAATGCGCCGTCGTTGGATTGAGTTGCAGCAGATACAGGTGCAGCGTGCGTTCCAGCACCAGCGCAAACACGACAAACACCGCCGCGCCCACGCCGATGTCGCGCCACGCCAGGCCAAAGCGCCGCCGTAGCCAGAACCACGCCGCGACGGGCACGCTTGCGATGAGCAAGGCCGCGGCGGCGTGGGCAACGAGGGCAGGCAGGGCAACGGTGGGCATGGCGGATGGGGTAGTCGGGGCGATCGGGTTGGCGGCATGCTACCTGAGGGCGCAGGCGCGAGTCTTGCGGGCCAATTGTTACAATAGGTGCCTGCGGCAGCAGTGCCGCTTCTTGGTTTCTTGATATGGCAGGACAGACGGTCGTGAAACGCATGATGTGGCGGTGGATCTGGATATGCAGTGTCGGCGTGGGCGCCCTCGGCCTGGCAGTGCCTGCCCAGGCTGCGCGCTGGCACCAATATCTGACGACGACGTCCGTCGTGGCTTCCATCGATCGCACGTCGCTGCGCTCGAACCGTGCCGGTCACAAGACCTTTCTGGCCCGCACCGTGCTCAGGCGCAGCGAACGCCGCGCCCATGGGGCGCACTACCGGCCCGGCACGGTGATCCTCTCGCGCCAGGAGATCGACTGCCACCGCCAGCGCATTCGCCTGGTCGACTACGTGGTGCGCGGTCCCGACGGCGCCACGCTCGATACCGATACCGCAGCCGGCGCGCATTGGATGCGCATCCGCCCCGGGACGCTGGCGGCGCGTTCGGCCGCTTACGTCTGCGGCCGCCGCTAGACGCCACGGCGGCTCGACAATGACCGGCGGGCAGCGCACTATGGTGTCTGCCCTCCCACTACAACAAGACGCCGGCCGCGAGGGGCGCCGGTGCCAGCCGACCGTCCGATGAAACTGACCCTGAAGTCGCAGGCGGCCATCATGGCGACCGTCATCAGCGTGACGGTGGTGAGCCTGTTCGGCTGGTCGCAACGCGAGCCGATCCGCCGCGAGGTGATGGCGCAGATCAAGGTGCAGCAGACGGCCTTGGTCAAGGAGTCGGCGGAAGACCTCCAGAAGCGCCTGGACACGTACCTGGGCGTGCTCGAACGCACCGCGCAGCAGATGCGCTCCGTGCGGTTCGACACGCCCGCGCAGGAAGCGGCGTTCTACCAATCCATCCAGCCGGCCAGCGGCCTGTTCGACGGCGTGTTCCTGGCCTCGGCTGAGGGCAAGGTGACAGCCGCGACGGTGCGCCGCGCGAGCGTGGTCGGCATCGACATTTCCGATCGGGATTATTTCAGGCAGGTCATGGTGGTTGACCAGCCGACAATCTCCGCGCCGCTGCGCAACCGCGTGGGCAGCGAGCCCATCGTCATCCTGGCCGCGCCCGTGCATGATCAGGACGGCAATCTCGTCGGGCTGATCGGCGCGTCGCTGTACCTGCTCAAGCCGAACTTTCTGGGCGACCTGCGCGACATGCGCGTGGGGCAGACCGGCCATGTCTACCTGGCGACGCAAGGTGACAACCCCGTCTATATCGTGCACCCCGAGGCCGACAAGACGCTCGCGCCGCTCGATGCCGATCCGACGGCAGCCGCGGCCTTCCGCGCGGACCCGGATGCGCTGCCTGAGCGTGGCGGCGACGTGGCCACCAGGCAAGACATCATCGCGGCCGGCTGGACCCTCGCTGCCGTGTTGCCCGGCGCCGAAGCCAACCGGCAGCTCTTCCTCATGCGGCAGCGTTTTCGCTGGTCGCTGCTGGTGCTGGCGGCGCTGATCGGCGTGTCAGTCTGGGCGGCGATGCTGTGGCTGCTGCGCCCGCTTGGCCGGCTGCATGCCGCCATGACGCAGCTCTCTGCCACGGACTTGCGCAATGCGCCGCCGCTTGAGCGGCTCGGTGCTTCAGCGGAAATCGACGCGGTGTCGACGGCGTTTCACAAGCTGATGGGCGAGGTCGTTCGCCAGCGCGCCGAACTGGAAGCCGTGAACGATGCCTCGCCACTCGGGTTGTTTCGCTCGGATGTGGACGGCCGGACTGTTTATACCAACGAGGCGTATCGCCGCCTGCTCGGTGCCACGCACGAAGAGGCACTGGCCGACGTGTGGCTTGCGCGCCTGCATCCGGACGACCGCGATGCCATCATGGCCGGCTGGCGCGATGCGCTCGCGCGGGGGGCCGGCTACCACGCCGAGCAGCGCGTGATCGTGCCGGGCCTTGGCGAGCGGTTGCTCGTCGTTACGACCGCACCGGTGCGGGTGGACGGCGAGGTCGTGGGCCACGTTGGGGCCATGGAAGACATCACCGTCCGGGCACGGGCGCAACAGGCGTCGCGCGTGTTGACCAAGATCCTCGACTCCACCACCGACTTTGTTGCGCAGAGCGACATACAGGGCAACGTCACCTACATGAATCCGGCCGGCCGCCGCTTTGCCGGCATTGCGCTGGATGCCAATCTCCAAGGCCTGACCGTTGCGGATTTCTACCCACCCGAGACGATGGGCTGGCTGCGCGAGGTGGCCGTGCCTGCGGCGGCGCGCGATGGCGTCTGGATTGGCGAAACGACCGCGCGAGGTGCCGAGGGCCAGGTCGTACCGATCAACCACATGATCATCGCGCACCGCGATCCCGCTGGGCGCATGGAGTATTTCTCGTCTGTCATGCGTGACATCACGCAGGACAAGGCCGCCAAGGAAGCGCTGCAGCGCAGCCGCGAAACGCTGCAGACCGTGACGGATGCGCTGCCCGCGCTGGTGGCCTTCATCGACACCGACGAACGCTTCCGCTTCCTGAATGCCGCCTACGAGAAAGCGTACGGACGCTCAGCCGCGAGCATGCTCGGACAGACGCTGCGTGAAGTCGTGGGTGACGACGCCTACAGCCTCCTTCGTGATGCGTTGCGGCGCGCGCTGGGCGGCGAGACGATGGTCTTCGAGCGCGAACTCCGCGGCCGCGATCTGTACCGCTGCGAAGAGGTCAGCTACCTTCCGCAGTTCGACGCGCAAGGCCGCGTGGCCGGCGTGCATTCCGTCACGCTCGACATCACGGAGCGCAAGAAACAGGAGCTGCGCCTGCGCGCGCTGACGACCACCGACCACCTCACTGGCCTGGCCAACCGCGCCGGCTTTGAAGAGCGTTTGCTGGCGGCGCTCGACCAGGCGCGTGTGACCGGATCCACCGGCGCGCTGCTGCTGGTCGACCTCGACGGCTTCAAGGTCGTCAACGACACGCACGGACATGCCGTGGGCGATGCGCTGCTGCGGACCTTCGCGCAGCGCTTGGCACGGGCGGTGCGCCCGTATGACGGCGTGGCGCGCTTTGGCGGCGACGAGTTCGCCGTCATCCTCGAGCACCTGTCGCACCCGGACGACGCCAAGACGGTTGCGGCCAATATCCTCTCCGCATGCAACAAGCCGTTTCGCTGGCGTGAGGCGATGGTGCAGGTGGGCGCGAGCATCGGTATCGCGACTTTCGACGCGCGCACGCTGGCGCAGAGCGTCGTTTTCGAAGCCGCCGATGAGGCGCTGTATGAAGCCAAATCGCGCGGCAAGGGATTGTTTGTCAGCGCCGACGAGCTGTCGGCGGGCTGATTTCGCAGCGCCGCACGGCACGCAGAAACGGGTACGCTCGGCGCCGATCCGACGGTGTTGCGCAGGCGATATTGCGTCGCAACATCGGCCCCCCAGGCCTGGCGGCGGACAATCCCCTATCGCACGGTCGTGCGCTTTCCGGTAAAGTCCCGCGACTGACTGCACGCGCCGGCCACCCCGGCGCGTCGCACAAGAGCGCTGCACCCATGGCGCCTTCGCTTCACACTCCGACGCACTTTCGGTGCGCGCATGCCTGATCCGGCATCGCTCGCCCGGCTGGTCTTCCGCCGTTTCGCCAACGTTGTCATGCGTGGCGCGAAACCCGACAGGCGAGCGTCCGGACGCGATGCAGGGCGCATGCGGGGGAGCGACGGTGTTGGGCCAGCGCATCTTCGAGACGCATCGCATTCAAGCAATCGCGACGGACAAACAAGGAGCAGGTTCGCATGCAAAAAATGATCAAACGGCTGCTGTTGACGGCAGTGGCTGCGGGGGCGGCAATCGCAACGGGCACGACATTCGCGGCCCAGGACATCAAGATCGGTGTGGCCGAAGCGCTGTCGGGCGGTGCAGCCCAATACGGCGTGGCCATCCGCAACGGCTTCCAGCTGGCGGCTGATGAGATCAACGCTGCAGGCGGCATCAACGGCAGCAAGATCGCGCTGGTGATCGAAGACGAGCAGGGCAAGAAGGAAGAGGCCATCAACGTCTTCAAGAAGCTGATCTTCCAGGACAAGGTGGCGATGGTGTTCGGCCCCACGCTGTCCAACTCGGCACAGGCGGCCGATCCGATCGCGCAGGCGTCCAAGACGGTGGCCTTTGGTACCTCCAACACCGCAGACGGCATCACCAGCATCGGCGATTTCGTCTTCCGCAATTCCGTGACCGAAGCCGATGTGCTGCCGGCCACCATCCAGACCGTTGTGAAGAAGGCCGGCGTGAAGAAGGTGGCCGTGCTCTACGGCAACGACGACGTCTTCACCAAGAGCGGCTACGACAACTTCAAGAAGGCGCTTGAAGACCTGAAGATTCCGGTGACGACCACCGAAACGTTCGCCAAGGGCGATGTCGATTTCAAGGCGCAGCTCACCAAAATCAAGGCGACGAACCCGGATGCAATCGTGCTGTCCGCGCTGATTGCGGAGGGTGGTCCGATCATGGTGCAGGCGCGCCAGCTTGGCCTGAACGTGCCGGTCATCGGCGGCAACGGCATGAACTCGGTCAAGGTGTTCGACCTGGCCAAGGACAAATCCGACAACCTGTGGGTGGGCAGCCCGTGGTCGATCGAGAACCACACGCCCGAGAACAGCAAGTTCATCACCGCCTACACCACCAAGTACAAGGCAGCGCCGGACCAGTTTGCGGCGCAGGCGTATGACGCCATGTACATCGCGAGCAAGGCGCTGAAGACGGTCAAGTTCAGCGGCAACCTCGAAGCCGACCGCAAGGCGATCCGCGATGCACTGCCGGCAGTCAAGCACACCGGCGCGACGGGCGCGTTTGCCTTCCGCCAGGTCACCGCGCGTGGCAAGCCGGCCGGCTACGACGCCGTGCAGACGCCGATCGTGAGCGTGACCAAGAACGGCAAGTACACGATCGAGAAGTAATCTTCGGTTCTCGTTGAAACCCTTTGGACGAGACAGGCGGGGCGTAGCTAAACCTACGCCCCATCGCTTTTTTTGTGGCTGCCCGGTGACTGCCTTGGTCACGTTCGGCCGCACCTCACTCTGATTCATCATGCTGGAACAGCAACTCGTCAATGCGCTGTCGCTCGGGTGCGTGTATGCGTTGTTCGCCCTGGGGTTCACGCTGGTTTTCGGCATCCTGGGCGTGATCAACCTGTCGCACGGCGCGGTCTTCATGCTCGGTGCCTATGCGGCGCTGCAGGTCGTTCTCCACTTCGAACTGCCGCTGTGGGCGGCGCTGGCCGTCGGCTTTGTCGTGAGCGGGGTGGCCGGACTCATCATCGACGTGCTGCTGCTGCGCCCACTGCGCCGCCGCAACGCGCCGCACCTGATTCCGATGATCGCCACCATCGGCGCGGGCATCGCCATCAACAACGCCATGCAGGGCGTGTTCGGGGCGGAAAACCTGCGCTTCCCGGCCGGGCTCGTGTCGGATGCCTCGCTGGATCTGGGCGGCATCCACCTCACCCCGCTGGAGCTGAGCATCATCGTGCTGTCGTTCGCACTGATGGCCGCGCTCATGCTGCTGCTCAAGCGCACGCAACTCGGCCGCGCGCTGCGCGCGATTGCGGAGTCGCCGAAAGCCGCCGCGCTGCTGGGCATCAATGTCGAAGGCCTGTTCCTGCTGACCTCGTTTGCAGCGGCTGCGCTGGGCGGGTTGTCGGGTGTGCTGATCGGCTTGTACTCCAACGCGGTATTCCCGTTGATGGGTCAGCCGATGCTGCACAAGGGCATCGCGGTCATCATCCTCGGCGGCCTGGGCGATATTCGCGGCGCGATGCTGGGCGGGTTGTTCCTCGGGTTTGCCGAGGTGCTGTCGGTGGCCTACATCGGCTCGACCATGCGCGACGCCGTGGCGTTCGGTCTGCTGTTCCTGATCCTGCTGGTGCGGCCGCAAGGGCTGTTCGGCAAGGTGCTGGAACGCAAGGCATAAGGAGACCGACATGGAATGGTTCGACAACTTCTGGTCGGTCTACAGCAACCTGGTGCTGACGCTGGGCATCAATGCATTGCTGGCGCTGTCCATTTACCTGACGCTGTCGTGCGGCTTGCTGGCGATGGCGAATGCGGCCTTCATGGGCATTGGCGCCTACACGGCGGCGCTGCTGACGATGAACGCCGAGATGCCGTTTTCCGTCGCGCTGCTGGGCGGCATGGCGGCGCCGGCCGTGGTGGCCGTGGTCATCGGGCGGCCGACCCTGCGTCTTTCGGGCGTGTATCTGGCCATGGCGACGCTGGGTTTCGGTGAGGTCGTGCGCGTGCTGATCCTGAACACCGAGAACTGGACCGGCGGCGCGCTGGGCCTGAACGGCATTCCGCAATTGACCGAGTGGTGGCATGTGGCGGTGGCCGTGCTGGCGACGCTGTTCGTGCTGGCGCGCATGCGTCGCTCGAAGGTGGGCCGCGCATTCGAGGCCATCAAGGAAGACGAAACCGCTGCAGGGCTTATGGGCATCAACGTGGCCGGCACCAAGCTGCTGGCCTTCACGCTGGGTGCGGCCATCGCCGGGTTGGCCGGTGCACTGAATGCGCACCTCACGTTCTTCATCGGCCCGAACGAATTCGGCTTCGATCGCGGCGTCGAAATTTTGACGATGACGATTTTGGGCGGCACGAACGGCCTGACCGGCCCGGTGCTCGGCAGCCTGATCCTGTCATTGCTGCCCGAGCTGCTGCGTGCGTTCAAGGATTTCCGCCTGGTCGTCAATGGCGTGATCCTGATGGTGATCGTCCTGTTCCTGCCCAAGGGCATTTGGGATCCGGCGCGTTTCGCGCGCTGGTTCGGCATCAAGCGCGGCGGCACCATGCCTGGCACGGGCGCCACCCCGGCTGCTTCCAATGAATCGCACTGAGGCCGCCATGCTGAAACTCACCTCCATTTCCAAGCGCTTTGGCGGCCTGTCGGTCTTGCAGGACGTCAACATTGAAGTGCCGCAAGGCAGCATCTTCGGCTTGATCGGTCCGAACGGCGCCGGCAAGACGACGGTGTTCAATCTGATCACGGGCCTGCTGGCACCCACCGGTGGCTCGCTCACGTTCAACGGCGATAACCTGGTCGGCAAGAAGCCGCACCAGATCACCCAGATGGGCATCGCGCGCACGTTCCAGAACATCCGCATCTTCAAGGAGATGACGCTGCTGGAAAACGTGGTGGTCGGCATGCACCGGCATCTCGACTACGGCGCGCCGGGCCTGCTGCTGTCGCTGCCGAAGTACCGCGCTGCCGAGCGCCGCGCGCGCGACCGTGCGCTGGAACTGCTCTCCTGGGTCAAGCTCGACCACAAGGCGCATGACATTGCCGACAACCTCTCGTACGGCGACCAGCGCAAGCTTGAACTCGCGCGGGCCTTGGCCACCGAGCCCAAGCTGCTGCTGCTCGACGAGCCCGTCGCCGGCATGAACACCGGCGAGAAGGTCGACCTGATGGCCGAGATCGAAAACATCAAGGCGCGCGGCTACACGATCTTCATGATCGAGCACGACATGCGTTTCGTGATGGGCCTGTGCGAGCGCATTGCGGTGCTGAACTTCGGCCGCATCATCGCAGAGGGGCCGCCAGAGGCGATCCGCAACGACCCGCAAGTCATCGAGGCGTACCTGGGCCGCGATGACGACGATGACGCGAACGGCGATGCCCCGCAGAAGGAGACGGCATGACCACGTTGCTGGAAGTCAAAGGGCTGGACGTGTCGTACGGGCACATCGCAGCCGTCAAGGGCATCGACTTTGCGCTCAAGGCCGGCGAGATCACCTCGCTGGTGGGCGCAAACGGTGCGGGCAAATCGACCACGCTGCTGGCGCTTTCGGGCCTGATCCCGAAGTCGCAGGGCAACGTGCGCGGCCAGATCCTGTTCGAAGGCGAAGACGTCACGCAGTGGTCGGCCCACAAGCGTGTGGAGCGCGGCATCGTGCAGGTGGCAGAAGGGCGGGCCACGCTCACCACCATGACCGTGCGCGAAAACCTGGAGCTGGGCGCCTATACAAGAAACGCGCGCAAGGACCGCGGCCAGATCGCCTCCGACCTGGAGCGCGTATTCCACCTGTTCCCGCGCCTGAAGGAGCGCATCGACGGCCTGGCGGGCAACCTCTCGGGCGGCGAGCAGCAGATGCTCGCCATCGGCCGGGCGCTGATGGCTCGCCCGCGCGTGCTGCTGCTGGATGAGCCGTCGATGGGCCTCGCGCCGATCATCGTGCAGGAGATCTTCCGCATCCTGCGCACCATCAATGCCGAGGGTCTGACGATTTTCCTGGTCGAGCAGAACGTGCGCCAGGCGCTGAAAATTGCGCAACACGGCTACGTATTGGAAACCGGCGAGATCGTGTTGGCCGACAGCGGCAAAAACCTGCTGGGCAATCCGCGCGTGCTCGAAGCCTACCTGGGCGGCTGATTGTTCCGAACGCGCCTCGGCATGCAATATTGCCGAGGCGTAAGAACCGCATATCCATTGGGTTTGCGGTTCTTTTTCACCCAAAAGCGTACCCGTTTCTGCGTACGTTCAAAACCCCGCCAAGACGTGTCGCTGTGCCTCGAACAAGGCGATCAACGCGTCGGCCACAGCCCGCACGCGCGGTGATCGTCGAACGTCGGGGTGGATCACCAACCAGATTTCTCGATGCAACGCAGGGTCGTCGACGGGCAATCGACGCAAAAGCGTACCCGTTTCTGCGGGCGCGCCGAGCAGGTGCGGCAGCGCGGCGACACCCAGTCCGGCCAACGCTGCCTGATGCATTGCTGCCAGATCGCTGCAACGTAAGACCACGCGACGTTCGCCAGCGTAGTTGTCCAGCCAGCGCTGTTGCGGCACGTGGCGCAGGTTTTCGTCGTAGCCGATGAATTCCCATTCGGATTCGGGGCGTGCGAGCACTTCTGCGGTGGCGTACAGACCATAGCCGAGGTCGCCCAATGGCCGTGTCGCCAGGGCAGACGACGTTGGACGCGACAGGCGCACCGCCAGGTCGGCCTCGTGCGCCATCAGGTTGGCGTTGCGTTTTTCACCGAGCAGCACGAGGTCGATGCCCGGCCATTGCCGGCGCAGCGTCGCCAGGTTGGGCGCGATGATGTGGCTGGCCACCGTGGGTGGCGCAGAGATACGCACCGTCCCACGCAAGCTGCCCGCGCCTGCTGCCGCACGTGCAAAGCCAGCGGCTTCTTGCTCCATGCGTTCAGCGCGTTCAGCCAGCGCGTTGCCCTCCGCAGTCAGGCGCCAGCCGCGCGGCAGGCGGTCGAACAAGCGCACGCCCAACGATTGCTCCAACGCATCTGCACGCCGCGCGACCGTGGTGTGTTCCACCGCCAGACGTCGGGCAGCGGCCGACAAGCTGCCCTCGCGCGCCAGCACGAGAAAGTAGCGCACGTCATCCCACTGCAAGGAAGAAGAAGGTTCGACCGCCGCCGCACGCGCCAGGGCACGCACGTTTTTTGGCCAATCTGAGCTTTTTTGCACAGAAGGTGGTCAGCTTTTGTGAATTCCCGGGTGATTCTGAACGGATTACGCTTGTTTCACAACGTGACGACCGCAGTATCCGTCATCACCAAAACCGAAAAGCGTACCCATTTCTGCGAGGATTTTTGCCATGCAAGCCAAAGTGATTCAACTCCGTGAACCTGGACCGGCATTGGGTTTGCGGCCCGCCAGCCTGATGTTGCCGCCGCCCGCACCAAACGCGTTGACGGTGCGGCACACCGCCATCGGCGTGAACTTTGTCGATGTGTATCACCGTGCCGGGTTGTATCCGGTGCCGGCATTTCCGGCGGTGCTCGGTGTTGAGGGCGTTGGCGTGGTGGAAGCCGTGGGTACGGATGTACGCGGCTTTGTGGTTGGCCAGCGCGTGGCCTGGGCCGGCCTGATGGATGGCGCGCCCGGCGGCTACACCAGCTACCGCAACATCCCGGCCGAACGCGCGATTGCCTTACCCGATGCGCTGGATGACGAAACCGTGGCCGCCACGTTGGTGCGCGGCATCACCGCACACATGCTGCTGACGCGGGTACGGCAGGTGAGCGCCGGCGATACGGTGCTTGTGCACGCGGCAGCCGGCGGTCTGGGCGTATTGCTGGTGCAGTGGGCCAAGCGCCAGGGTGCGCACGTGATCGGCACGGTTGGCAGCGAAGCCAAAGCCGCCGTCGCCATTGGGCACGGTGCGGACCACGTCGTGCTGTATCGCCAGCAAGATGTGCGCGACGCCGTGCTGCAACTCACTGGTGGAGAAGGCGTCGACTACGTGATCGACGGCGTTGGCAGCGCGATGCTGCCGGCCTCGTTGGCGGTGACGCGGCCGTTCGGGATGGTGGCTAGCATCGGTCAGGCGGGCGATGTCGGCAACGCGCAAACGAACGTCGTCGATCTCGCGGCGCTTGGGCCCGCGCGCTCCATTGCGCTAGCGCGGCCAGGCGTGTTCCGTTACATGGCTGATCTGTCGAACTACCGGACGGGGGCACAGGCAGCATTGCAGCGCATGCTCGATGGCGTGCGCGTGCCGGTGGGCGGTACCTATGCACTCGAAGATGCGGCCGCCGCGCACACCGCGCTGGAGGCCGGGCAGACCTCGGGTGCGTTGCTCCTACGCCCTTGAGATCCCTGCGCGGCGCAGGGTTTCCATGCAAAGCGTACCCATTTCTGCGGGACGCTCGGCGTTGTTGTTTCACGTTGCCGGGTCTCGTGTTTCGAAGGTGTCACCTCATCCGATAAGGAGCCATCGCATGCTGTACCTGATTCTTTTCAACTACACCGCACCGCTCGAAGCACTCGATCGTGTGCTGCCTGCGCACCGCGCGCATCTCGATGCCCACTATGCGAGCGGCCACTTCCTGATGTCCGGGCCGTTTTTGCCGCGTGAAGGCGGCGGGATCCTGGCGCGTGCCGAATCCCGCGAAGAGATCGACGCCATCGTCGCGCGCGATCCTTTTGTGATCGAAAACCTCGCGCAGGCGCGCGTCATTGCCTGGGGCCCGAATCGTCGCAGCGCAGACGTACCGCAGGCGTGGTTGCCAGACGCCGTGGTCGCGACATCGACTTAAAACCGGTGCGGCGTCGTCGCTATCATGTCGACCTGTCCTGATGTGAATCGACATGACCGACACGCAGCCGCCTCAACCGGATATGCCGCGCCAGCCATGGTGGCGGCGCGCGATTGCCCGACTGCCCTTCGGTCGCGAGCATCTGGTGTTCGTGATTGCCGGCGTGATCGGCTGCGCGGGCGCTTTGTCGACGATCCTGTTTCGCGAGTGCTTGCGTCATCTGCAATGGTGGCTCTCGGGTACGGACCAAGGATTGGTGGCCACGGCGCGGGCGCTGCCATGGTGGGCGCGCCTGCTGGTGCCGACGGTGGGTGGACTGCTGGCAGGCATCACCTTGCAGGTGGGCCTGAAGTGGATCCCCCGAAAAGGCTCGGAAGACTATATGGAAGCCATTGCCGTGGGCGATGGCGTGTTGAGCGCACGGCAGAGCCTGGTACGCAGTGCGTCGTCGTTGTGCTCGGTGGCCAGCGGCGCATCGATCGGGCGCGAAGGGCCGATGGTGCAGCTGGCGGCAATGTGCGGCTCGCTGGTCGGCCGCGTGCTGCGGCACTGGACGCCCGTGCCGGTCGAGCAATTGCGACTGCTGGTCGCGTGCGGTGCGGCGGCCGGGATCACGTCTGCCTACAACGCGCCCATCTCGGGCGCCGTGTTCGTCTGCGAAATCGTGTTTGGTGTCATCACCACGGCGACGCTCGGGCCGCTGCTGGTGGCGGCGGTCACTGCTGACATCGTGGTGCGCCAATTCTTCGGCTACGGGGCGGTCTACGAGATGCCGCACTTCGATTTCGTTTCCGGCTGGGAAGTGCTGACGTATCTCGGCCTGGGTCTGGCCGCGGGGATGGCGGGGCCGTTGCTGCTCGGTTTGATCGACCGCGCGCGCGATGCGTTTGCACAGACCAAGCTGCCGCTCACGTTGCGCCTGGCTGCCGGCGGGTTGATTGTCGGTGCGCTGTCCACAGGCGTGCCCGAGGTCTGGGGTAACGGCTACAGCGTGGTCAATGCGTTCCTGCACGAGCCGTGGCTGTGGCAGACGGTGGCGCTGGTGCTGATCTGCAAGGTGGTGGCGACGGCGTCAAGCGCAGGGTCGGGCGCAGTGGGCGGTGTCTTTACGCCCACGCTGTTCTGCGGCGCCGCGTTGGGTTTGCTGTATGGAACAGGCATGCACGCGCTGCTGCCGGATGCGGCGCCCGTGCCGGTCAGCTACGCCGTGGTCGGCATGGGCGCGCTGCTGGCCGCCACCACGCATGCGCCACTCATGTCGATCCTGATGATCTTCGAGATGACGCTGTCGTATCAGGTGGTGCTGCCGCTCATGTTGGCCTGCATTACCGGCTATGTGACGGCACATGCAGCGGGTGCGCCGTCGGTGTATGCGCGCGCGCTGGCGCGCAATCGTCAGGACGCAGGCGACGACGCCCAGCACCTTCGAGTGCCATCAGACGACACGCAGAAATAGGTACGCTTTGCCGGTTGGGGCTGCGCGCTCGAAATCTTTCGGGATGGCAAGCTTGCCGTGTCAGCGCCACACCGGAGACGGTGCGACGCAACAAATGCCGGAACCGTCGGTTCGGCTTAGCGGCCCGAACGGCGATACAACTCGGCCATCATGCCGCAGCTTTCCACGTGCAGCGCGACGGCGCGGCTGGCTTCACGGCGCACGATCTGCCAGAAACGGGCGAAACGCGAGGCGGGGGCGGCTTTGAGAGCGACGGTGTTCATGGCGATTCCTTCTGAAGACTGATTTAGGGATAACCCTACTAGGGAATACCCGAATGTTAGTCCGAAGATTGCGCCGCAGCAATTCGCATTCGCCAGTGTCGCCTCATCACCACATCGGGGTGGCTAACCCGCCACTCTGCTGACCGTGCCGGTGTTGCCATCCACGCGGATCGTCTCGCCGTCTTTCAACTGGGCCCGGATGCCGGGCACGTTCACCACCGCCGGAATCCCGAACTCGCGCGCCACGATGGCACCATGCGACAGGTAGCCGCCGGTCTCCATGACCACGGCGCCGGCCTTCAAGAAGAGCGGCGTCCACGCGGGGTCGGTACTGGGCGCGACCAGGATGTCGCCGGCTTGCAGCGCTGTACCGGCGGCAGCGTGGTCGACCAGCCGTGCCAGCCCCTGTGCCGAGCCTGCGCCGACGGCTGTGCCGCTCCAGGCGTCTGCGGCCAGGGCGATCGGCACAGTGGCCGCGACCGGCACCTCCCCATGTTCGGTGATGATGTCCGGCTCCTGCGCAGCAGCCCAATCGTTCAATTGCCGGCGGCGTTCACGCGCACGCTGGGCCGCAAAGCGCCGCGGCAGTGCGCCGGTGCCTGCGGCCACGCATTCGTCCAGTGTCAGGTTGAAGATGTCTTCCTGCGCATCGAGTCCATCCTTGCCGACCAACCTGTCCGCCAGCTTCAGCAGGCCGATGCGCAGCGCTTCCAGATATGCCACGAGCGCGCTGCGCGCGGCCTCCCGCTGATTGCTGTCACGCACGGCACCCTTGAGCATGCCCCGCACGATCGGCCGCACCCAGCACGGCAGACGTTCCCACGCTCGCTCAGACGCCGTCTGCTGCCTTTGCCGCCCCGCCCCGGCATCGGTGCCGATCAGTCCGACCACGAGGTCTAGCAAGTAGTCCGGTTGCTCGCGCCAGCGCGGGTGGCGGAAGTAGCTCTCTTCAATGGCGCGGTGGCCGTAGCGCTCCACGAACGTACTGAAGTGCAGGCGGAACGGGCTGTGCGCCGGCAGTTGCTGCGTCCACTGCGTGCCGATGCGTCTGTCGCCGCGAAGCCAGGCGAGCGCTTCGGTATCGGCGGCGGCCGTGTGCGCCAGCGCCATGAGGTCATGGCTCTGCTGCGCGGTGACGCTGGGTTCTGCGCCGGCCATGAGCGCGGCGGCCAGCGCGTGGCCCTCGCCGGGGCACTGTTTTTCGATCACGTCGACCAGCCCCGAAACGGCGCCGCCCGCCGAGCCCTGCAGGAAGAACAGGCTGTCTGCGCGGCGCACAATGTTGAAGCGCTCGCGCAGGCAGGTGGCCAGCTCGGCGGTCGCTTCCGGCCACGCGTCTTCACGCCATTGCGCGGCTTGCTTGCGGGCCCGGTTCAGATCACTTTGCGCATGGCGGCGCGCAGCGCCTGCTCTCAATAGATATCGCACGAGCCGTGCGCCTCGCGCCAGCCGCTGCGGCCACGTGGTGCGGGGCAGCGCAATCTCGGGCTGCGTGCCGCCCAGCATGCGGTTGATGGCGTCAGGCGCAATGCCGAACGCGTCAAACGCCTCCCACGGCATCAACGAAACATCGAGATACACGTGGCCGCCGAAGAGCCTGGCGCGCTCCAGGCCCGGCAGTAGCGAGTAGCCCGCAAGCGAGTACGCCAGCGTCAGCATCCGGTTGGCCGCGTGGCCATAGAGCGCCCAGTCGATGGGCGACAGCGGCGAAGGGAACACCTCGCGCGTGTTGCCGCGCGTCCAGAACGTCGGTTGCGTTTGCAGGGCGGGGTAGGTGGAGCGGGCGGCCGTGGTGATCGGGCGCGCCTGCACGATCCAGAAGCGCTGCCCGTCCCAGACCCATTCCATGTCATAGCGAGGCAGTGCAAAGTCGAGCGCGCGGGCCGTGTCGCGTGCAACCGTGGCCAGGGCGATGAGCTGCGCGTCGTCCAGCACGGCGCAGCGGGCGTCTTCTGTCGCGGTGTCGGCGAGTTCCGTGCCGCCTTCGGCCAGCGCGCGCGTCACGCGGCGCTTGGTGCCGATCTGGCGTTCGACCACGCGCAGCGTGTCGTCCTGCGGCGCGACTTCCAGCCGGTCGACGTCGCCATCGGCCTGGCCGCTCACCAGCGCTTCGCCCAGGCCCCAGTGCGCGTTGATGACGATGTGGTCATCGCGGCCGGTCAGGGGGTCGCCCGTGAACGCGATGCCTGCGGCCACCGCCGGCAGCATCGGCATGATGACCACGGCCATCGCCAGGTCGGTGGTGTCGATGCCAAAGCGCTCGCGATATGCCAGCGCTTGCGGTGCGTGCGCGGAGTCCCACACGGCGCGCACCGCGTCCCCCAGCGCCTGCGCACCGACGACGTTCAGGCGTGTCTCATGAATGCCCGCGAACGAGCGTTGCGCGGAATCCTCCTGCGGCGCGGACGAACGCACTGCCAGCGGCGTGTTCTGCCAGCCGCGCGCCGTCAGCGCTTCGGTGATGGCAGCCAGCACGGCGTCGGGCACGCCATCTCCGCGACTACGCTCGCGGCTGGCATCTGCGGCCAGCACGAAACCATCGGGCACCGGCACGCCGAGCATCGCCATGCGTCCAAGCTGCCAGCCCTTGCCGCCCGCCACTGCGGCGCCGGCCGCCGCGGCAGCCGGCCAATCGAGCACGCGCGGGTTCATCACGCCTCCTTGCGGGCCATGCCGTGCAGGAACAGGTCGATGACCGCGGAGAAGCCCGCGTGCAGGTCGGTGTCCGGACGCGCAAGCCAGCGCATCAGCGCGCCGAGGTACAAATACTCGAAGAGCCCAGCGAGGTGCTCCGCATCGAGCCGCGTGTCGAGTTCGCCCGAGCGCTGCGCGGTGTCGATGAGCATCATGAACACCGATTCAAGCCCGCTGCGCTTGTCTGCGTCACGGTTGCGGGCGGCCAGGTCGGCGCTGGCAAAGCGGTAGCGGAAATACGCGGCCAGATAGGGCCGGCGCACGTTGCACCAGTCGGCCGAGGCGGACAGCAGCACCGCCAAGCGCGAGGCGAAATCCGGCTGCGCCTCGATCTGCGCACGCAATTGCGCGCCGCCTGCCGCCAGCTCGGCGTGGAACTGGTGCGCCAGCAGGGCTTCCTTGACTGGAAAGTGGTTGTACAGCGTGCCCTTGGACACATCGGCCTGCGCGGCAATCTGCTCCATCGTCACGGCGTCGTAACCGTGCTGCTCGAACAGGGAAAAGGCCGTGGCCGCCAGGTGGTCCAGCGTCTGGATGCGCTTGCGTTCGCGGCGGCCGGCTTCGATGGGGGACGGACTGGACGACATGGTGGGCTCGCTATTATTAAACGAGGTGCAATTTTATACGTCGTTCAGAAATATGTGCAAGCGGGAACCCGTCTGTAGAATCAGCCCATTCCCACGGCAACCTCTCGACAGGACCGACCATGTCTGCACTGCGCACGCTGTATCCGCCCATCGAACCGTATGAAACCGGCATGCTCGACGTGGGCGATGGCCACACGATCTACTACGAGCGCGTCGGCACGCCCGGCGCCAAGCCGGCGGTGTTCCTGCACGGCGGGCCGGGCGGCGGGGTTTCGGCAGACCACCGCCGCGTGTTCGATCCGGCACGCTACGACGTGATGCTGTTCGACCAGCGCGGCTGCGGGCGGTCAACGCCGCACGGGGGCCTGGAGGCGAACACCACTTGGCACCTTGTGGCCGATATCGAACGACTGCGCGCCATCGCCGGTGCGGACCGTTGGCTTGTCTTCGGCGGCTCGTGGGGCTCGACGTTGGCGCTCGCTTACGCGCAGAAGTATCCGCAGCATGTGAGCGAACTCGTGCTGCGGGGCATCTACACCGTCACGCAGGCCGAGCTGCGCTGGTATTACCAGTACGGCGTGTCCGAGATGTTCCCCGAGAAATGGGCACGCTTTCAGGCACCGATTCCGGAGGCCGAGCGCGGCGACATTATTGCGGCCTATCGCAAGGTGCTGACCGGCAACGACACCGCCAGGCAGATCGAGGCCGCCCGCGCGTGGAGCGTGTGGGAAGGCGAGACCATCACGCTGCTGCCCGACCCCGCCAACAGCGCGAAGCACGCCGACGACCATTTCGCCCTGGCCTTCGCGCGGCTGGAAAACCACTACTTCACGCATCAGTGCTGGCTGGAAGAGGGCCAGCTGTTGCGCGAGGCGCACAGGCTGGCGGACATTCCCGGCGTGATCGTGCATGGGCGCTACGACATGCCGTGCCCCGCGCGCTATGCGTATGCGCTGCATCAGGCGTGGCCGGATTCGGACTTCCACCTGATCGAAGGTGCCGGTCATGCGTGGTCCGAGCCGGGCATCCTCGATCAGTTGCTGGCCGCAACGGACCGCTTTGCCGGCAAGTAACCCATGACGGATTCCGCCGACCTGCGCTTCCTGCTCACCATCCAGGACAACGGCAGCCTGGTGGCGACGGCGCGCGCGTTGGACTTGACGCCATCGGCCGTGTCGCAGCGCCTGCAGCAGCTGGAGAAGAAGCTGGGCACACGGCTGGTCGATCGCACGGCGCGCAGCCTGCGCTTTACGCAAGAGGGCGCGCTGCTGTGCGAGCGCGGGGCAGAGCTGATCCGCCAGCTCGATGCACTGGCGGAGGATTTGCACACGCGCCGGGGCGGCCTGGTGGGCACACTCAAGGTGAATGCGCCGCTGGGGTTTGGGCGACGTTACGTGGCGCCCGTCATTGCGGATTTCCAGCAGCAGCATCCCGATGTCGACATCGAACTGGCGCTGTCCGATGCGCCGCTTGTCGAGGCGGCGGACCGCTTTGATGTGGTGGTGCATATCGGCGCATTGCAGGTATCGAACCTGGTCGGCCATGCGATTGCGCCGAATGCGCGCTTTGTCTGCGCGTCGCCTGCGTTCGTGAAGCGCTTCGGTTTGCCGGAAACGCCCGATGACCTTGCCGCGCTGCCTTGCATCGTTCTGCGCGAGAACAAGGAAGATGTGTCGCTCTGGCACTTCAGCAAGGGCCGAACGAGCCGCAGCGTGCGCGTGCCCAGGCCGCTCATCTGCAACGACGGCGATGTCATCCGCCAGTGGGCGTGCGAGGGGCGCGGCGTGATCCTGCGCTCGGAATGGGATGTCGCCGACGACCTGCGCGCAGGCCGACTCGTGCGATTGCTGCCCGGCTGGAAGGCGCCGGACGCCAACGTGATCGCCCTCACGCACAACCGCGCGGGGTTGCCGCAACGCACGCGTCACTTCATGCAGGCGCTGCAAAGCCCTTTCAAGCCGCAGCCGCCCTGGCGCGCCTGATGTAGCGATACTGAATCTTAGATTCAAGCCAGCTTTACCAAAAGCCGGTGCGGGGTACCTACCATCGGCTGCATCGATCCCTACCGAATTGCAGGTGACCAGCGTGAACGTTTCCACCGCCTCCACCGTTTCTCCCGACAACGGCTATCCCAAGGCCATCCTGTTCGATCTGCTGACCGCGTTGCTCGATTCGTGGTCGCTCTGGAACCGCGCTGCAGGCTCCGAACAGGCAGGCCGCACGTGGCGCGCCGAGTATCTGCGGCTCACGTACGGCTGTGGCACGTACGTTCCTTATGAAGCGATGGTGCGGCAGGCCGCGCAGAACGTCGGCTTGCCGGCCTCCGCGCCCGCAGCGCTGGAAGCGAACTGGTTGCAGCTCGCACCGTGGAGTGGCGCTGCGCAAGCGCTGGCCCAGCTCCAGCCGCACTGCAAGCTGGCCGTGGTCACCAACTGCTCGGAACGGCTGGGCCGGCAAGCCGCCGCGCTGTTGCCGATCACGTGGGATGTTGTCATCACGGCCGAGCAGGCCGGTGTGTACAAGCCTGACCCGAAGCCGTATCGCATGGCCCTCGAGCAGCTTGGCGTAGACGCGGCCGACGCGGCGTTTGTGGCGGGCTCCAGCTACGACATGTTCGGCACGGCGACCGTCGGCCTGCGCACGTATTGGCACAACCGGATCGGCCTGACGCCCGTGGAGGGCGCCCAGTTGCCGGAGATCACCTCGCCCACACTGGACGACCTGCTGCCTTGGGCCCGCCGTTTTGCAGCATGAGGATGCAACCATGACCACCGACACCCACGTGATTGACACCATCGACACGCCCGCAGCGTTGATTGACCTGCCGCGCATGCAGCACAACATCGCCCGCATGCAGCACCGCATGAACGCGCTGGGCGTGAAATTCCGCCCGCATGTGAAGACCACCAAGTGCCTCGACGTCGTGCGCGCGCAGGTGGCGGCGGGCGCGCAGGGCATCACCGTATCGACGTTGAAGGAGGCCGAGGCCTTCTTTGCCGCCGGTATCAAGGACATCCTGTACGCCGTGGGCATTGTCGCCACCAAGCTGCCGCGCGCGATGGCGCTGCGCAAGCGAGGCTGCGATCTCAAGCTCGTGGTCGACAACGCCGAGGCCGCGCATGCGGTCGTCGACTACGCCCGCGCACACGGCGAGCGCTGCGAAGTGTGGATCGAAGTCGACACCGATGGGCACCGCTCCGGCATCACGCCCGAGCAGGACGCGCTCCTGGAAGTCGGCCGCATCCTGAAAAACGGGGGCATCGACGTGAGCGGCGTGATGACGCACGCCGGCTCCAGCTACGATCTGAACGACCGCGCCGCGCTGGCCGCACTGGCCGAGCAGGAGCGCGCCGGTTGCGTGCGCGCGGCGCAGCGCTTGCGCGAAGCCGGAGTGCCCTGCGCAGCGGTAAGCGTGGGTTCCACCCCAACGGCGTTGGCCACCGAGCACCTCGAAGGTGTGACGGAGGTGCGCGCCGGCGTCTATGTGTTCTTCGATCTGGTCATGCACAACGTGGGCGTGTGCGCGATGGACGAGATCGCACTGAGCGTGCTGACCACCGTGATCGGCCATCAGCCCGACAAAGGCTGGGTGATTGTCGATGCGGGATGGATGGCGATGAGCCGAGACCGCGGTACCGCCAAGCAGTCGCATGACTTTGGCTATGGGCAGCCGTGCACGCTCGACGGTACGCCGCTCGAAGGGCTCACGCTGATCGGCGCGAACCAGGAGCACGGCATTCTGGCGGCCAGCGACGGCTCGGCGCGTGCAGACCTCTTGGCACGCTTTCCTGTCGGCGCGAAGTTGCGTGTGCTGCCGAACCATGCGTGCGCCACGGGGGCGCAGTTCCCGGAGTACCAGGCGGTGTCGTCGCGGGGTGTGGTGCAGACGTGGGCGCGGTTCCACGGCTGGTGAGTGGTCCGCACGGTGTGTCAATAACGCAAGCAGCGCCCATTACGGCGTCAGGTTGGCACGGCCAGGAAGGCTTGATGTATTCGGCGTTTGGTGACGACACCCCACGCAATCGTGGACGCGGGGGTCGTTGTCTCGCTGTCGGTGGCGGCGTTCTGAGCGGCGCTGCTGAATCGGAGCGGGGCCTGATCGCGCAAACCTGTCGATACATTGGCGGGAGCGGTGCCATGGCTTTGCTGGCGATTCGCTGATGCGGCGCGCAACCGCTTCGTCCCGCTGAATCCGTCCGCACAACAAAAAACCCGCGAGGCTCATCGCCACGCGGGTTTTTGTCGCCCCTGAACTGCTTGGGACTGTGTCTGGTGCCCAGGAGAGGACTCGAACCTCCACGGAGTTACCCGCTAGTACCTGAAACTAGTGCGTCTACCAATTCCGCCACCTGGGCTAGGTGAGCGGCGCATTTTACCGACCGCCGAAAAATTTGCAAGCCCCTCTTTTCTGGTTGGCAGTTGCGCCCGCGTTACAGCCGTTACGCGTGTGGCGGTCTGCAGGACGGCGACCTCGCTGCTACGCTGCCGCGCAGTTCTCTGCATTCCCCCAACATGAGGTTGATCGATGATGAAACGCCGCCACGCCGCCATCGGCGCCCTGCTTGCCGCGCTTGCCACCTTTGCCCACGCCGAGCACCCGATCTGCACGATCGTGGCCGATGCCGCCACGGGCAAGGCCGTCTTGCACGAAGGCAAGTGCGACGAGCGCGTGACCCCCGCTTCCACCTTCAAGCTCGCGCTGGCCGTCATGGGCTTCGACCACGGCTTCCTCAAAGACGAGCACACCCCGGTTGAGCACTTCAAGCGCGGAGACCCCGACTGGGGCGGCGACGCCTGGCACCAGCCCATCGACCCGGCGCTGTGGCTCAAGTATTCGGTGGTCTGGTATTCGCAGCGCGTTACGCATGCGATGGGCGCGCAGACCTTCCAGGCCTACGTGCGCAAGCTTGGCTACGGCAACATGGATGTGAGCGGCGATCCGGGCAAGAACAACGGCATGGACCGCTCGTGGATCACCTCGTCGCTGAAGATTTCGCCGGAAGAGCAAGTCGGCTTGATGCGCAGGATCGTCAACCGGCAGTTGTCGGTGTCTGCGCGCACCTACGAGATGGTCGACCGTACCGTGCAGACCTGGCAGGTGCCAGGCGGCTGGGCGGTGCAGGGCAAGACGGGCACTGCCGGCCCTGCGCCGGGCAACACGTCGCCCGATGGCACGTGGGACCAGGCGCACGCTTACGGCTGGTTTGTCGGCTGGGCCAGGAAGGGCGACAAGACGTACGTGTTTGCCAACCTGATCCAGGACGACAAGGTTGAGCCGACGTCGGGCGGCATCCGCTCGCGCGATGCGCTGCTTGCCCGCCTGCCCGAAGTGCTTGCCTTTGCCGGGCAATGAGCGACGGCCCTAGGCATGACGGTGTTCGGCCTCGCTGCGCACCGTTGCCTCATCCACGCCCAGGCGCTGATGCAACTCCTGCCAGCCCTTGGGCATGACCAGCACCGCGCGTGAATCGCGTGCGCGCAGCATCCATCCCGCATCGCACAGGCGACGCAGGAACTGCACCCCGGGCGGCCCTGCGAGGTGATGCGTGCGCTCGGTCCAGTCCAGGCATTGCCGCGCCAGCCCGCGCCGCATGGGGCGAATGGCGCGCACATCGAGCCCCACGTTGCCAAACCAGAGGATGCGGCGGGCGCGACTTCGTACTGCTTGTCTGGCATCGGCGATGCACAGCCAAAAAAATACCCGGCGAGGGGATTGCCGGGCTAAGTGGGATGAAAATTCGTACGACAGAGCCACCTTACAAGTATTTCTTTTGTCAGATTGAAAACAAACTCAAAACAACACGCGATTTTGAATGTTTGCTCTAAAGAAACGGGTGCTTGAATCTGAGTCTTGTGCGGGTTTTTCCTCATGGCTGCGCCATTTGCGGCTGGGTGGCAAACGATTTCCCCTTGAAAAAATAATTTCAATGTCGATGGCGTAGCGGCTAAAAAATGAGCTGAAAACCAAAAAGAAAGGGGAATGTTCTTTTAAATGAATTGGGAGGATTGCGGCAATCAATTCTTTTTTAATTGCCGATCCGGCGGATAGGTGGGTTGCCAAGCGTCCGCCAGCACGCATATCCCTGCACGAGCAGGCAATTGGATGCGCGGGGATGGCGGCCTGCGCGGCGATGGCACGCCGGCATGCGCCGCAAGCGGTGAGCCCACGGCAGCGCTGCACCGTGCAAAAACCCTGTGCACACCAGGGCCTATGCTGCGTCACAACAAGCAACGGCGAGCCACTGCGGCTCCCCGTTGTGCTTGGTGCCATGCGGCACCGTAGTGGGCTGCGAGTCTTGCTCACGCATTCGGCGGCTGTCTGTCATGACAGGAATTCGTGAAAACCCTAGGAAACCCGCGCCCACCTTAGCGATTGGTTATTTCACGCGAAAAGTCTACGCTTACTACGTAGTACTACGTGTGGCTGCTGCGTACAGGTGCGGATGGTCTTCCAGAAGGCGCGCGATCACAGTGCGCCGGATAACAACATAGGCGGAAAGCAATCCGTCAGACATCCGTCTGGTCACGCATCGGGCGTGGCACCGCACCTGTTCAAAACAACATCCGAAGTCCCCGAACCAGGAGACAACCCATGAAGTTCTTGCTCGCACTGCCTTTCATCGGCCTGCTGTGGGTGCCGTTCTACAACCAGGAAACGCCCACGCTCTTCGGCTTTCCGTTCTTCTACTGGTACCAGTTCCTGTGGGTTCCGATCACCTCGCTGCTGATCTGGATCGTCTTCAAGAACGGTCAGAGCAAAGGAGAAGAATGATGGACGGACATATCAACTGGACTGCACTGGCGGTCTTCATCTTTTTCTTCGCGCTGGTCACGGTGCTGGGTTTCATCGCCTCGCGCTGGCAGCGCGGCAACTCCGACAAGGGCGCCCACATTGAAGAGTGGGGCCTGGGCGGCCGCAACTTCGGCACCTGGATCACGTGGTTCCTGGTGGGCGGCGATTTCTATACCGCCTACACCGTCATCGCCGTGCCGGCACTCGTGTATGCCGTGGGCGCGTATGGCTTCTTCGCGCTGCCGTACACGATCCTGGTGTACCCGATCGTCTTCCTGATCATGCCGAAGTTGTGGAAGGTGGCACATGCCAACGGCCACGTCACGGCGGCCGATGCCGTGTACGGCCGTTACGGCTCGCGCTCGCTTGAGTTTGCGGTGGCGCTCACGGGCGTGGTGGCGACGATGCCCTACATCGCCCTGCAGCTCATCGGCATGGAAGTCGTGATCAAGGCGCTGGGCTTGACGGGCGAGCTGCCGCTGGCGGCCGCCTTCGTCATCCTGGCGCTGTACACGTACTCCGCTGGCCTGCGGGCGCCTGCGCTCATCGCCTTCGTCAAAGACATCATGATCTACATCGTGGTGCTGGTGGCGGTGGTGCTGGTGCCGGCCAAGCTGGGCGGCTACGGTGCGGTGTTCGCCAATGCGCATGACGCGTTTGCCATCAAGGGCGGCGCCACGGGCCTGACGCTCAAGCCTGCGCAGTTCCTGCCGTTCGCCACGCTGGCGATTGGCTCGGCGCTGGCGGCGTTCATGTATCCGCATACGCTCACGGGCATCTTTGCCGCGCGCAGTGCAGACACGATCCGCAAGAACGCCGTCTTCCTGCCGGCCTACACGGTGCTGCTGGGCCTGATTGCGCTGCTGGGCTTCATGGCTTATGCGGCAGGCATCAAGGTCACCAATAACAACGACGTCGTGCCCGCGCTGTTCAACGCGCTGTTCCCGAGCTGGTTCACGGGCTTTGCGTTCTCGGCCATCGCCATTGGTGCGCTGGTGCCGGCGGCCGTCATGTCGATTGGTGCAGCGAACCTGTTCACCCGCAACTTCTGGAAGCCCTACGTGGCGCCGGACCTCTCGCACGCCGGCGAGGAAAAGGTTGCCAAGGTGATCTCGCTGATCGTCAAGGCCGGCGCGCTGGTGTTCATCCTGTTCCTGCCGACCAAGTTCGCGCTGGACCTGCAGCTGCTGGGCGGCGTGTGGATCGTGCAGACGTTCCCGTCGGTGGTGTTCGGGCTGTTCAACATCTCGAACCGCTTCCGTGCACCGGCGCTGCTGGCCGGCTGGGCGGCAGGCATGATTGCCGGCAGCTGGCTGGCCTTCTCCGACGGCATCAAGCCCGTGCACACCTTTGTGATTGGCGGCGACAAGTACACCATCTACACGGGCCTGGCAGCACTGGCCTTCAACATCATCGTGGCGGTGGTGGTGCAATTGCTGATGGGCAAGCGTGGGGAGGAAGCCGCTGCGCTGCGCCAGGCGGGCTGATCGACGCTGCGATTCGCCCAAGGAAGAGAAACGGCCGGTACCTCAGGGTGCCGGCTTTTTTTTTGCACGGCGACCGACAAGGTCAAGCAGCCACCGAAAAGGGAATCCGCACAGTGAAGGTCGTGCCGTGTTCCGACGATTGCACATCGATCGTCCCGCGATGCGCCTCCACAATGCAGCGGCAGATATACAGGCCAAGCCCGATGCCGGCGGCGCTCCCGCTCTGGTCGGGCCGTGTCGCGCGGGTGAGCGGATCGAACAGGGTGGGGAAAGCGGAGGGCGGTATGGGGTTGCCCTCGTTCGAAACGGCAATCGTCATCTGCCCGTCGCGCCCGGCGGCTTCGATGGCGACCCGCCCCGACCCGTAGCGCACCGCGTTGGCTAATAGATTGACCAGCAACTGGCCGATCTGGCTGCCGTCCCACTTGCCACGCAGTTCGCCCGTCAGGCGCAGGTCGATCGTCGCGTCGGGGTACGACGCGCACACTTCGTCGATGGCATCGGTGCACAGTCGCCCCATATCCTGCGTGCTGAAACTCGTGGGCAGGAAATCGCCCAGGCGCGTGCGTGTGAAGACAAGCAGGTCGTCGATCATCTGCTGCACGCGCATCGCACCGCGCTGGATGAATGCGACCGCCCGAACGCTGCGCGAAGACAGGCCATCGTCGTGCAGCAGCGTTTCTGTAGACGCCAGGATCGCGCCGAGGGGCGAACGCAAGTCATGGGCAAGCACGCCGGCAAACAGGTCGCGCATGCGTTCGGTTTGCTTGGCATGCTGGCGCACCGATTCTGCAAGCATCTGGTCGATGGCCTCGTTGAACCGGATCATCTCTTGCAGCGCCAGCGCGTGGGCCTGTGGATCCTGCTGCCACCGGCGCAGTACGCTGGCGCGCAACGCGCGGTATTCCGCCACCAGATCATTGATGTCGAACCCGTGCGAGAGGCGGTCGTCGGCATGCTCGTGGGCGGCTTCATTGAAGCCCGATTCCGAAGGTGCGCGGTCGCCCCACGATTTGGCGTGCTGTTGTGCAGACGTCTGCCCCTCGCGCATATCGGCAGCAATCCGCCGGAGAAGGTCGCGCGCCGAGTTGCGCAGCTGTTGATCGGAGAGACGGGTGCGGCCGCCATCGAGCTTGCGCGCGTATTCCGTCCAGTCGTCGATGAGGCCCGGGAGGTTTGCCTCGATGAAGTCGGATAGGTTCATGGGTTTCCTTGGTGGTGGCGAAAGCCATGGTCGGGGAGCCGTCTCGTGCGCCGCGCCGCTGTCATCCCGATTGTTGCGGGAACGGCCAATGCTGCGCTTGTGGCTACAAGGTATGCAAACTGCGTTCCTCTGGCCAGACAGACCGGTTCGATGGAGTGGCGTTTCAGTCGCCCATCGCGCCGGTTTCGGTAAAGATGCGGGCGCGGTCCACTCATTGCTATGCGCTCCCGACACGCCTGCGGTTGCGCGCTGATCTGCCAATTCAATGAATCACGATCTCTTGTCTTCTGAGTCCGGTTTTGCGTGGCTGCGGTTGTGGGCCGAATCCACCTCGGATTTCTCCATCTTCGCGCTATCGCGCCCCGGCGTTGTCGCCACGTGGAACCCTGGCGGCGAACGGATGCAGGGCTATCGGCCGGACGAGATTATTGGTCAGCCACTCGCCCTTTTGTATCCGCCGGAGAGCCGGGCCTTGGGTGCGCCCGAAGCCGCGCTGCATGCTGCCGCCCAGACAGGGCGGCACGTCGAGGAGGGATGGCGCATCCGCAAGGACGGCACGCCCTTCTGGGCGAACGTCGCCATGACGGCGCTGCGCGACGGCAACAATGCGTTGATCGGGTTCGGTACCGTGATCAGCGACATGAGCGACAAGAAGGCCGCTCACGACGCTGTGCTCAAAAGCGAGCGGAATTTTCGGCTGCTGGTTCAGGGCGTGACGGACTACGCCATCTTCATGCTGTCGACCGACGGGCACATCACGAGCTGGAATGCCGGGGCACGGCGCATCAAGGGCTATACCGAGGCCGAGATCATCGGTTCGCATTTTTCGCGTTTCTATACGCCCGAGGATGTTGCGGCCGGCGTGCCGTTCCGGGGCCTGGAGACGGCCCGGCGCGACGGGCGATTCGAAGCCGAAGGCTGGCGCGTTCGGTGCGACGGAAGCCGCTTCTTCGCGCACGTCATCATCGATGCCATCTACGAAGACGGCGAACTGGTCGGCTTTGCAAAGGTCACGCGCGACATCACGGAACGACGACGCGCAGGCGAGCAGCTTGAGCAGACGCAAAGAGCGCTGTTCCAGGCTCAGAAGATGGAAGCACTGGGCAAGCTCACGGGCGGCGTTGCGCATGATTTCAACAACGTGTTGCAGGTGCTGCGGGGCAACCTCGAACTGCTCGAAAGCCGGCATGGGCGCGATGCCTGGAGCGCCGAGCGGCTGAATAACGCCATCGATGCCGTCGACCGGGGTGCAAAGCTTGCCGCCCAGTTGCTGGCCTTCGGCCGCAAGCAGCCGCTTGCACCCGTCGTGATCAACCCTGCACATCAACTGCGCGCCATGGACGATCTGCTGCGGCGCGCGCTGGGCGAGGCGATCGAGATCGAATCGGTGGTCGCGGGCGGACTGTGGAATACCGCGGTCGATCCGCATCAGTTCGAAAACGTCATCCTGAATCTGGCGATCAACGCGCGGGATGCGATGCCGGACGGCGGCAAGCTCACGCTCGAACTCTCCAACGCCACGCTCGACGACGACTACGTGATGGCGCTGCCCGATGTGCCGGCCGGGCAGTACGTCATGCTGGCCGTGACGGACACGGGCACGGGCATGAGCCCGGAAGTCATGGAGCGCGCCTTCGATCCGTTCTTCAGCACCAAGCGCGAAGGCGAGGGCACGGGCCTGGGGCTCAGCATGGCCTACGGTTTCGTCAAACAGAGCGGCGGCCATATTCGCCTCTACAGCGAGGTCGGAGAGGGCACGACGGTGCGCGTCTATCTGCCCCGCTCCACCGGTACGGCGGTCGAGCCCGCACGCGTCAAGGCTGGAGCGCTCAAGCACGGCAACGAGACGATCCTCGTTGTGGAAGACGACGCAAAGGTTCGCGAGACCGTCGTCGATCTGCTGAGCGGCCTGGGCTATGCCGTGCTCAAGGCCAACAATGCGGAGCAGGCGCTGGCCGTGGTCGAGAGCGGTGTGCATATCGACCTGCCCTTCACCGATGTCGTCATGCCGGGTGCCCTGCGCAGTACGGAGATGGTGCAGAGAGCCGTGCAGACGCTGCCCGCGCTGAAGGTGCTCTACACCTCCGGCTACACGCAGAACGCCATCGTGCATGGCGGCCGGCTCGATCCGGGCGTCGAATTGCTGAGCAAGCCCTACAGCCGGCAGCAACTGGCATTCAAGATTCGCCAGGTGCTCGCAAGCGACGCGGTGCAAGCGAACGGACCCGAGGAAGGCGACACGCCGCCCGATCTCGACACGGGCGCAGTGTGGGAGCCGGCGCGCCTGCGCATCCTCGTGGTCGAAGACGACGCGTCATTGCGCGGCGCGGTGTGCGAGCTGTTGATGCTGATCGGGATCACGCCCCAGCAGGCCGCCAGCGGTGCGCAGGCGCTCGAAGCCCTGCGGGCAGAAGCGTTCGACGTTCTATTTACGGACGTGATCATGCCCGACATGTCGGGCATTGAACTCGCGCAGCACGCGTTCGCCCTGCATCCGGAACTGCGGGTCGTCTTCGCCTCCGGCAATCCCATTCCCAACCACGATAGCTTTGCGTTTAGGTGGACGGCGCTTCGCAAGCCTTACACGCTCGATCAGCTACAGCACGCTCTGCAATCGATGATGGTGCGGGAGCGGGTGACCACCGGCACATAGCCGAGGGTGAAGGCTGTAGCGCCGCGTTCGGGCCTCAAGGACTCGTGTTCTGCTGTGCGAGGTCCACGCACGCTCCTCGAGCTGTGGAACGTCGCTGTTTTGGCTCGAAATTTTCGACCTCCGAGAGCCGTGCGTCAGGGTCAAACTGTCGACCGTGACCCTCCGACCGTGGCGCTCGACTGTCCGAGGCTGGAACGCGGCTCTCCGAGGTCGAAAATTTGAAGCTCGAAGAGTCGAGTGCGAGGCTCAGACTGTGGCGTGCGGGTGTCTGACCGTGATGCTCGACGCTGGGAGGGTCGGGATCGAGTGTTGGAGGGTCGAGCCTGGGGCCTTGGGCTTGGCGCTTGGGTGTCTGGGAGTGGGGCGCGAGGGTTGGGGGATGGGAGTGGGGCGCGAGGGTTGGGGGATGGGACGTGGAGCATTGGCGAGACGCCCCGCAAATCAGACCTGCGCCGCCGGCCCCATCGCTATAATCCCGCCGCTGCCGCGCCAAGGGCAGTGTGTCGGCAGGCACGCGCGGCATCAAGGGCGGGCCGGGCGGGGAGACCTTCGGGTCTGCCGGTGCTCCAGAGAGCCGGTTTGCTACCCCCGCCGTCAGGCCCGCCACCCGTGTGGTAACGAGTTGGCAGGCCTCCCTCGGCGCGCTTGCTGGACAGGCTTATCTGAAGCGCACGCGCACCGCAATGTACGTATCGATGTCGCTTGGGAGCCGTCACGTCGATCCGCAAGCCTGGGATGTGCTCGCTGCTATTGAGCGGCGCGGCTATAGCAAATAGTAGCGATGCGCTGATTTATGGCGGGCCCGGCGGAGCGGCTTTCGGGCTGGCTGGCTTCCTTGGGTGCCAGTTTTCCACCTCCGCTGTCGGCCCGCCGCCCTAACGTGATCGGCCCGGGCGCCCCTGCATCACTTCAGCGCGCCTGTGCGCCCCGCGCGTAGCTGCGCCGCAACCATCGCCACCCGTGCGCCGTAGCGGCGTGCCGTTTCAAGGTCGCCCGCCGACATTTCTTCCGGCGACGCATCGGCGGGCGTCTGGGCCATCGGCGCGATGTACGATCCCATGCGGTTCAGGTCGTCGCGCTTGGAGGCCTTTACGTTCGCAGGCTTGATATCCATGTTGACCCAGATGCCGCCGTGCTGCCCCGTGAGCAGAACGAAGTATTCGAGCGTGTTGAGCTTGTCGCCATTGATGCTGGCGCTGTTGGTAAAGCCGCCGAAGACCTTGTTCTGCCACGCGCCTTCAAACCAGGGCTTTGACGATGCGTCTGCAAACTTCTTGAATTGCCAGCTGGGTCCGCCCATGTAGGTGGGCGAGCCGAACAGGATGGCGTCGGCTCGGGCAAGCGTAGCCCAGGCGTCTTCGGCGATATTGCCCTCGGCGTCGATGGCGACGAGGGCTGCGCCGGCGCCTTCGGCAACAGCGCTTGCCATGCGGGCGGTGTGCCCGTAGCCGGAGTGATAGACGACGGCCGTTTTTGCTTGGGTGGTGATTTCAGTCATGGTGGCTTCCTGTCGTGAACGTGGTCCGCTGTGGACGACATGGGAGGCCACTTTAGCGAGCAGCGACGGCGTGATAAATGACGCCAATTTGAACGTTCTGTTCTTCCCCGGGTGAACAATGCAAAACCTCGACGCGCTGTTGATCTTTGCCCGTGTGGCCGAAATGACGAGCTTTACGCGCGCGGCGGAAAGCCTCGGCATCCAGAAGGGACGCGTCTCAACGGTGATCCGCACGCTCGAACGGGATGTGGGTGTCGCGCTCCTGCATCGGACCACGCGCAGTGTGCAGCTGACTGAAGACGGCCGCGAATTCTATGCGCGCGCCCGCGACCTGCTGGCCGAAGCGCAGGAATTGCAATCGATGTTCCTGGCGAACGGCGGGCCGTTACGCGGCCGGCTGCGCGTCGATCTGCCGACCGAGTTGGCGCGCAGTGTCGTGGTTCCAGCGTTGCCGCAGCTGATGGCGGCGCACCCGGAGCTGCAACTGGAGCTTTCCAGCACGGACCGGCGCGTCGATCTCGTCCAGGAAGGCTTCGACTGCGTGATCCGGTTCGGGCCGATCACCGATGAAACGATGATTGCGCGGCCGCTCGGCAAGCTGCGCATGACGAATGCGGCAAGCCCCGCGTATCTGGAAAGGTATGGCGTCCCGCATACGCTGGAAGACCTGCTCAGCCAGGGGCATCAGATGGTGCATTACACGCTCACGCTCGGCGCCAGGCACGCCGGGTGGCAATACCCCGACGGCGACGGCTATGCGTGGCTTCCGCTGCCCAGCGCCATGCAGGTCAACAGCGTGCAGACGTACCACGCCGCCGGGCTCGCGGGCATTGGGCTGATCCAGGCGGGATACACCGCGCTCGCGCCACACATCCAGAGCGGCGCGCTGGTGGAGGTGCTGCCCCACCTGCGCCCTGAGCCGCTGCCTGCGTCGTTCGTGGTGACCCATCGGCGCAATCTGTCGCCGCGCGTCCGGGTCTTCATGGCCTGGATCGAAGGGCTGTTGAAGCCCTATCTTGATTGAGCGCCGCTGGGGCGGCGCCATCATCCTTCCCTTGCACGACTAGCTCAACATCGAATCGTCATCCGAATAGTCACTACCGCCGAGGTCGCTGTCGTCGATCAGCCCAAGGCTGTCATCGCGTGACGTCGTGTTGGTCGTGCCGCTGTTGCCGTTGCTGTCGCTGTCGTAGTAGTTGTTGATGACGGTTTCCGTGGTGCCGCCCATCACCGGCTGCTGGCCGAAGAAGCCGCCACCGCCGCTGTTGTGGTGGAACATGTTCTCGATGCCCTGAAACAGCAGCGCGCCGCCGGCCACGCCGGCTGCGGTGGTGGCGACGCTGCCGAGTGTGCTGCCCAGGCCGCCGCTAAAGAAGCCCGAGCGCGCGGGTTGCGCCGGGGCCGGCTGGGGCTGTGGCGGCATCTGTACTGGGGCGGCTTGCTGCGGGGCGTAGGCGGGGTTGGGCGCAGGGCTGCTGGCGTGGCTGCCCCAGTTGTTGGCCGAATCCATGAACGACGTACTGCGGCCGGCCTGCGCCGCCTGCAACTGGTTCTGCAGCGTGGCGATCTGGGCCTGCGCCGATGCCAGCGCCTGGTCGAGCAGCATGGCGCGCTGCACGAGCAGATAGGCAGCGTCCGGCTGGCGCGCCACGGCGTCGAGGATGCGGGCTTCGGCCTGCGGGTCCTTGGCCCCGACGCGGGCTTGCGTCAGTTGGGCCAGGAAGTTCTCTAGCGCTTGCTGTTCTTGCGGTGACATGGTTTGGGTTCCTGTCTGGGTGGGTCCGACGTGACCAAGTTAGGCGTCAAGTCTTAAACGAAAATTAAAGTGCTGCGGCTTCTTGTGTAACGGCCTGTAACCCTGGACCCCGGTCCCTAGGCGGCCGGCCGGTATTGGCTCGGGTTGGTGCCCGACACCTTGCGCATCAGGCGCCGCAGCGCGGTGGCGTCTTCGTAGCCTACGGCTTCGGCCACGCTGTCGATGGTCATGCGGCTCGATTCGATCAGCATGCGGGCGCGGTTCAGGCGCACGCTCTGCACCAGGGCGAGCGTGCTTCTGCCGGTCGCTTCCCGCACGTGCCGAGACAGCGTGCGTTGCGACATGGCCAGCTCGTCGGCCAGCGCCTGAACGCTGGGCGGGTTGGGCAGGGCGGCCTCGATGCGTGCCACCAGCCGGGCAATCAGCGCGTTGCCGTTGGCCAGCATGGCGGGCAGCACAAACGGCGCTTGCGCGTGACGGCCATCGATCAGCAGCACACGCCCCACGGCATCGGCCAGCGCCACGCCAAAGCGCGTGCGCAGCAGATGCAGCATCAGGTCGGTCTGCGCGAAGGCGGCGCCGGCGGTGGCGATCGGGCCGTCGGTGCACACCATCCGGTCTGCATCGACCGTGCACGCGGGTTCCCATTGCTGCAGCGTCGGGGCCAGCCACCATGACGTGGTGACGCAGCGCCCGTGCAGCAAGCCGCCCGCCTGCAACAGAAACACCGCCGAGCACGATGCGGCCACCTGCCCGCCCGCTGCGACCTGCGCGGCCAGGGCGCGCGCTGCTCGCTGGGCATCATCCTGCGCCAGGCGCGTGGCAATCACGCCCGCATGGTCCAGGCCCAGGCCCGGCACGATCCAGGTGCCCCCATCGGGGCGGGGGCGCTTTGGCAGGGCGGTGGCCTCCACTTGCATACCGTTGCTCAGTTGCGCGCTGGGCGCGTCGGCTGAGAGTACGCGCCAGGTTGGACGCGGGGCCTTCACACGCGGGGCGAGTGTCGACGCGGCCTGCAGGATGTCCAGTGTTGCCGCCACGCTGGTGGCGTAAGCGCCGGAGAGTACGAGGATGGTGAAATCCGCCATGACCGAAGTTGCCCGAAAGATGTCGAAATCGACACTGCCAGTCTAGCGGCCCGAGGCGTTCAATGGGGGCATCTCCATTCCGCGCAAGGCCGACCGCATGACGCCCCCCATCCCGCAAGACGACCGCCTGGAAGACTTCACGCGCCGCCAGATCACCCTGGATGGCATCACAAAGACCGTGTATGTGGCCGGCACGGGGCCGGGGGTGATCGTCATGGCCGAGATGCCGGGCATCAGCCCGCACGTGGCGCGGTTCGCACGCTGGGTGCGCGATGCGGGGTTGACGGTCTACATGCCGTCGTTGTTCGGGCGCGATGGCGCGGTGCCCGAGGCGGATGCCGGCGCGGAGGTGTTCCGCCATGCGTGCGTGAGCGCGGAGTTCCGCGCCTTTGCGGCCAACCAGTCGAGCCCGGTCACGCAGTGGCTGCGCTGCTTGGCGCGGCTGGCCCATGCGGAGTGCGGTGGCCCCGGGGTGGGTGCCATCGGCATGTGTTTCACCGGCAATTTCGCGCTGACGATGATGCTGGAGCCGGCCATGCTGGCGCCCGTGCTGTGCCAGCCGTCCTTGCCGCTGAACGCGCCAGGTGGGATCGAGATCGCGCCGGAGGACGTCGCTGCCGTGCGCCAGCGGCTGGAGCAGGAAGACCTGACCGTGCTGGCCTACCGGTTTGAAGGCGACCGCTTCTGCCGCGCCGAGCGCTTCGCTGCGTATGCGTATGCGCTGGGCAGTCGCTTTGTGTCGCGCGTGCTGCCCGACAGCGCTGCGCACCCGAACCCGCCCCCGTTCTTTGCCCGGCATGTGCCTTGTCCGCACAGCGTGGTGACGGCCCACCTGATCGACGCGACTGGCGAGCCGACGTTGGCGGCCCGCGACGAGATCCTGGCGTTCTTCCGGCAGCGCCTGGGCTGAGTGGGGACTCACATGCGGGTGTGAGCCTGGCGCCGCCCGGTTCGGTGTAAACCCCGGGGCGCCGGCTCAGCAAATTACTTTACAACTAAACTATTCATGACTAAGGTAATACCGCATCAAACGCGGAGCCGTTGTCATGAAGATTGTCTGTATTGGTGGTGGGCCGGCCGGCCTGTACTTTGCCCTGCTGATGAAGCTGCAGGACCCGTCGCACGACATCACGGTGGTGGAGCGCAACCGCCCGTATGACACGTTCGGCTGGGGCGTGGTGTTCTCCGACCAGACGTTGGGCAACCTGCAGCGCGCCGACGCCAAGAGCGCCGCGCAGATCCTCGACGCCTTCAACCACTGGGACGACATTGAAGTCCACATCCGAGGGCAGGTCGTGCGCTCGGGCGGCCACGGCTTCTGCGGCATCGGGCGCAAGCGCCTGCTGAACATCCTGCAGGCGCGCTGTGAGGAAGAAGGCGTCAAGCTCGTCTTCGAAACCGACGTCCAGGATGACACGGTTTACGCCGATGCCGACCTCATCATCGCCAGCGACGGCCTGAACAGCCGCATCCGCACCAAGTACGCTGCCACGTATCAACCCGATATCGACACCCGCCGCTGCCGCTTTGTCTGGCTCGGCACGCACAAGCTGTTCGAGGCGTTCACGTTTGCGTTTGAAGAAACCGAGCACGGCTGGTTCCAGGCGCATGCGTACCGCTTTGATGACGAAACCTCCACCTTCATTGTCGAGGCGCCCGAAGAGGTGTGGCGCGCCGCCGGGCTGGAGACCATGGAGAAGGAAGACGCCATCGCCTATTGCGAGCGCCTCTTCGCAAAGTACCTCGACGGCAACAAGCTGATTTCCAATGCCACGCACCTGCGGGGCTCTGCGCAGTGGATTCGGTTTCCGCGCGTGGTCTGCCGACATTGGGTGCATACCAACGCGCACGGCACGCCGGTGGTGCTCATGGGCGACGCCGCACACACGGCGCACTTCTCGATTGGCTCCGGCACCAAGCTGGCGCTGGAAGATTCGATCGAACTCGCGCGCAGCATCGGCCAGCACCCGGGCGATTTGCGTGCCGCGCTTGAGCACTACGAGGCGGTGCGCAGCGTGGAAGTGCTGCGCATTCAGAACGCGGCGCGCAATTCGACGGAGTGGTTTGAAAACGTCGCTCGTTACGCCAACCTGCCGACCGAGCAGTTTGCGTATTCGCTGCTCACGCGCAGCCAGCGCATCAGCCACGAAAACCTGCGCCAGCGCGACAAGCGCTATCTCGAACAGTTTGAAGACTGGATTGCCGAGCAGGCCGGCGCCCAGCGCGGCCCGCAACACGGCCCGGTGCCGCCGATGTTCACGCCGTTCACGGTGCGTGGCGTCACGCTCAAGAACCGCGTGGTGGTGTCGCCCATGGCGCAGTACTCGTGCGAAGACGGCCAGCCGGCGGATTACCACCTTGTGCACCTGGGCGCGCGCGCCATGGGCGGTGCCGGCCTGGTGATGGCCGAGATGACCTGTGTGTCGCCCGATGCCCGCATCACCCCGGGCTGCCCGGGTTTGTGGAACACCGATCAGCGCGACGGCTGGGCGCGCATCGTGCAGTTCGTGCACGCCAACAGCGATGCGAAGCTGGGCATCCAGCTCGGCCATGCCGGCGCCAAGGGCTCGACGCGCGTGGCGTGGGAAGGCATCGATCTGCCACTGGAAGACGGGCAGAACTGGCCGCTGATTTCCGCATCGCCCCAGCAGTATCTGGATGGCGTGAGCCAGTGGTCGCGGGCCATGACGCGCGACGACATGGACCGCGTGCGTGACGACTTCGTCCATTCGGCGCGGCTCGCGGCGGAAGCCGGCTTCGACTGGCTGGAGCTGCACTGCGCGCACGGCTATCTGCTGTCGTCGTTCATCTCGCCGCTGACGAACCAGCGCAACGACGAATACGGCGGCTCACTGGAGAACCGGCTGCGTTTTCCGCTCGAAGTCTTCCACGCGGTGCGTGAGGTGTGGCCGAGCAACAAGCCGATGTCGGTGCGCATTTCCGCGCACGACTGGGTGGAGGGTGGCATCACGCCGGACGATGCGGTGGAAATTGCGCGCGTGTTCAAGGCCGCGGGCGCAGACATGATCGATTGCTCGTCGGGCCAGGTCAGCAAGAAGGAGCAGCCGGTGTACGGCCGCATGTTCCAGACGCCGTTTGCCGACCGCGTGCGCAACGAGGCGGGCATCGCCACCATCGCTGTGGGCGCCATCTCCGAGGCCGACCACGTCAACAGCATCATTGCCGCCCGCCGTGCTGACCTGTGCGCCGTGGCCCGCCCGCACTTGGCCAATCCGGCCTGGACGCTGAACGAAGCCGCCCGCATCGGTTATCTCGACATGCCGTGGCCCAAGCAATACCGCGCAGGCAAGCTGCAGCTGGAGCGCAACCTGGAGCGCGAACGCGCGATGGCGGCGCAGGCGGCGGGTTTGTCACCGCTGGAGCAGGCCAACCGCATGCAGGGGGTTTGAGATGGCGACACCTGCAATGCTCAGCGGGCACCACGCTGTCGTTACCGGCGCTGGGCGCGGGATCGGCGCGGCGATTGCCGCGCAACTCGCAGCGCAGGGCGCCACGCTCACGCTGATGGGCCGCGACGTCAACGTGCTGCAAGCCACCGCCAAGACGTTGTCCGACAGCGCCCGCGCGCAGGTCGTGACGTGTGACGTGACCGACGAGGCGAGTGTGGCAGCGGCATTCGAATCCGCACGCGCGGGGCTCGGCCCTATCTCCATCCTGGTCAACAACGCGGGCCAGGCCGAGAGTGCGCCGTTTGCCAAGACCACGCTCGATCAATGGCAGCGCATGCTGTCCGTCAACTTGACGGGCACGTTCCTGTGCACGCAGGCGGCGTTGGCCGATGTGCAGGCGTCGGGCCGCGGTCGCATCGTCAACATTGCCAGCACGGCCGGGCAGCGCGGTTATGCGTATGTGTCGGCATATGTGGCGGCCAAGCATGGCGTGATCGGGCTCACGCGCTCGCTGGCGCTGGAGCTTGCGGCGCGCGGCGTCACCGTCAACGCGGTGTGCCCGGGCTACACGGAAACGGACATCGTGCGCGAGAGCATCGACCGCATCGTCGCCCGCACCGGCCGCAGCGCAGAAGAGGCGCTGGCCGAGCTGGTGAAGGGCAACCCGCAAGGCCGGCTCATCACGCCCGACGAAGTGGCGAACGCTGTGGTGTGGCTGTGCTCCGATGGCGCGTCGTCGGTCACGGGTCAGGCCATCTCGGTATCCGGCGGGGAGGTAATGTGAACACCGAACGCACCCGGCGCAAAACCGCACTCGCCACGCGCGCCTCCGGCCATCACGCCGTCGTGCAGGCGCTGGGCGACGAACATATCGGCCTGGAAGCGCGCGCGCATGTGGACGACCACATGGACGTCAAGATATGGCTGCGCCTGCTGGCCTGCAGCACGCAGATCGAGCAGCAGATCCGCCAGCGCCTGCGCACGCGCTTCAACACCACGCTGCCGCGCTTCGACTATCTGGCACAACTCGATCGCCATCCGGACGGGCTGCGCATGAACGTGCTGTCGCGCTACCTGATGGTGACAGGCGGCAACGTTACCGGCCTGACTGACCAGTTGGAGAAGGAAGGGCTTGTCAGACGCGAGGCGGATCCGGACGATCGCCGGTCCTTTCGCGTGCTGCTGACCGACGCCGGCCGCCGCCACTTTGCCGAGATGGCCGCCGAGCACGAACGCTGGCTGATCGAGATGTTCGACGGCCTTGGCGTCGCCAACAAAGACGCGCTGTATGCGCAGCTCGGCCACCTGCGCGTCCACCTCGCGCAGCGCGAGCAAGAGCTGGACGCCCGCGAAGATCAACCCTGAACGAACCCGACCCAACCATGACCGACCCGAATCACCCTGTGGACCCGGCCCTGCTGGCCGGCAACCGCCGCCCGCTGGCGGGTTATCAAGCCAAGCATTTCCTGTGGAGCGTGGAAGGCGGTGTTGCCACCATCACGCTCAACCGGCCGGAGCGCAAGAACCCGCTCACGTTCGATTCGTATGCCGAGCTGCGCGACCTGTTCCATCAGCTCAAGTGGGCGGATGACGTCAAAGCCATCGTGCTGGCCGGTGCGGGCGACAACTTCTGCTCCGGCGGTGATGTGCACGAGATCATCGGTCCGCTCGTGCAACTGAAGGCGCCCGAACTGCTGATGTTCACGCGCATGACGGGCGAGCTGGTGAAGACGATGCGCGCGTGCCCGCAGCCGATCGTCGCTGCAATTGACGGCGTGTGTGCCGGCGCGGGCGCCATCCTGGCGATGGCTTCCGACCTGCGTCTGGGCACCGCGCGCAGCAAGACGGCGTTCCTTTTCAATCGCGTTGGCCTGGCCGGCTGCGACATGGGCGCCTGCGCGATCCTGCCGCGCATCATCGGCCAGGGCCGCGCGAGCGAGTTGCTCTACACCGGCCGCTCGATGAGCGGTGAAGAGGGCGAGCGCTGGGGCTTTTTCAACCGCCTGTGCGAACCGGCCGAGGTGCTGAGCCAAGCGCATGCCCTGGCCGCCGACCTGGCCGCCGGCCCGACATTCGCCAACGGCATCACCAAGACGATGCTGCACCAGGAATGGACGATGACGATCGAGCAGGCGATCGAGGCCGAGGCGCAGGCGCAGGCCATCTGCATGCTGACCGAAGATTTCTCGCGGGCGTATCACGCGTTCGTCGCCAAACAGAAACCGGTATTCGAGGGCAACTGAGATGAGCGACAAAGATTATTTGCAGTGGCCGTTCTTTGACGACAAGCACCGCCAGCTCGAAACCGAACTCGATGCCTGGGCCACGAAGCATATCGCGCACGACCACGGCCCCGATGTGGATGCCGAATGCCGCGCGCTGGTCAAGTCGCTCGGGCAAGCCGGCTGGCTGCGTCACGCCGTTGGCGGCACGGCGCACGGCGGCGCGGCGGAGACCATCGACACGCGCGCCATCTGCCTGATCCGTGAGACGCTGGCACGCCATTTCGGCCTGGCCGACTTTGCCTTTGCGATGCAGGGGCTGGGCTCGGGCGCCATCTCGTTGCACGGTACGCCCGAGCAGCGCGAACGCTATCTCACGAAGGTCGCGCGCGGCGAGGCCATCGCTGCATTTGCATTGTCCGAACCGGAGGCCGGCTCCGATGTAGCCGCCATGGCGTGCGCCGCGCGTGAAGACGGCACGGATTACGTGCTCGACGGCGAGAAGACATGGATTTCCAACGGCGGCATCGCCGACTTCTACATCGTGTTTGCCCGCTCCGGCGAGGCGCCGGGCTCGCGCGGCATCAGCGCGTTCATTGTCGAGGCCGGTACGCCAGGCTTTGAGATTGCAGAGCGCATCAACGTGATTGCGCCGCACCCGCTCGCGCGCCTGCGCTTTACCAATTGCCGCATTCCGGCCAGCCAGCGCGTGGGCGCGGCAGGCGAGGGCTTCAAAGTGGCGATGCGCACGCTGGATGTGTTCCGCACGTCGGTGGCTGCAGCCGCGCTGGGTTTTGCGCGCCGCGCGCTGGACGAAGCGCTGGCGCGCGCCACCACCCGCAAGATGTTCAGCGGCGTACTTGCCGATTTCCAGCTCACGCAGGCCAAGCTCGCGCAAATGGCCACCGCCATCGACAGCGCGGCGCTGCTGACGTACCGCGCCGCGTGGCAGCGCGACCAGGGCCGCAACGTGACGCGCGAGGCTGCCATGGCCAAGTTGACCGCCACCGAAAACGCGCAGCAGGTGATCGACGCCGCCGTGCAGATGTGGGGCGGCCTGGGCGTGGTGAGCGAGCAGCCGGTGGAGCGCCTGTACCGCGAGATCCGCTCGCTTCGGATCTACGAAGGCGCGACGGAAGTGCAGCAACTCATCATCGCGCGCGAACTGCTGCGCGCGGCCACGCCGTCAGCGCACTGACTCTGACATTGCCCAGCCCAGAGACGGAGAGCTCGCCATGCCCAGCGCCCATATCGACACCTTCGCCCGCGACCGGCTGCCCCCGGCGGAGCTGCAACCGGTGTATCGCTTCGACCTGCCGGCGCTGCAGTTTCCGCCGCAGCTAAACTGCGCGACCGAATTGCTCGACCGCCGCGTTGAAGCAGGCGAGGGCGGCCGCCTTTGCATCCAGGCGCCCGGCATCCGTTGGACATACGCCGATCTCCAGGAGCACGCCAACCGCATCGCCAATGTGCTGGTCAACGAGATGGGCGTGGTGCCGGGCAACCGCGTGCTGCTGCGCTCGCCCAACAGCCCGATGCTGGCCGCCTGCTGGTTTGCCGTGATGAAGGTGGGCGCCATTGCGGTGACGACCATGCCGCTGCTGCGCGCCAAAGAGCTGGGTCAGATCCTGGGCAAGGGCGAGATCGGTTTCGCGCTGTGCGACGCGCGGCTCGTCGACGAGTTGCGCGATGCCGTGGCGCAAGCGGCCAAGCCGGTGCAGATGCTGTGTTTTCACGATGACACGCCGGAAGGGCTGGAGGCCGCCATGGCACGCCAGCCGGCCGCCTTCGCCAACGTCGATACGGCGGCGGATGACACGTGCCTGCTTGCCTTTACGTCGGGCACGACAGGCGTACCGAAAGCCACGATGCATTTTCATCGCGACATCCTCGCCATTTGCGCGTGTTGGCCGCCGCACGTGCTGCAGCCGCGCGCGGACGACATCTTCATCGGCAGCCCGCCGATGGCATTTACGTTCGGGCTTGGCGGCCTGCTGCTGTTTCCGATGAGCGTGGGTGCATCGACGGTGCTGCTGGAGAAGGCATCGCCGAACGATCTGGTCGATGGCATCCGCACGTTTGGCGCGACGGTGCTGTTCACGGCGCCTACCACGTACCGCAACATCGCGGCGCGCGGAGACGAGTTGCGCGCCACGCCGCTGCGCCGCTGCGTGTCGGCGGGCGAAGCGCTGCCGGTGGCCACGCGCACGCTGTGGAAGAACGCCACCGGCATCGAGCTGATCGACGGCATTGGCGCGACCGAGATGCTCCATATCTTCATCTCCGCCGCCGACGCCGACGTGCGCCCCGGCGCCACCGGCAAGGCCGTCCCCGGATATGTCGCACAGGTTGTGGACGACGCCGGCAACCCCGTGCCGCCGGGCACCGTGGGCCGCCTGGCAGTCCAGGGCCCGACCGGCTGTCGCTACCTGTCCGACGACCGTCAGCGCGCCTACGTGCGCAACGGCTGGAACCTCACGGGCGATGCATACGTCATGGACGAGGAAGGTTACTTTCACTACCACTCGCGCACTGACGACATGATCATCTCGTCGGGCTACAACATTGCCGCGCCCGAGGTGGAAGACGCGCTGATGCAGCATCCGGCCGTAGCCGAGTGCGGCGTGATCGGCGAGCCCGATGAAGAGCGCGGGCAGATCGTCAAGGCGTTCGTTGTATTGCATCCGGGCCATTCGGCGGGGCCGGAGATGGTCAAGACGCTGCAGGACTTCGTGAAGCAGACCGTGGCCCCGTACAAGTATCCGCGTGCCATCGAATTTCGCGCGAGCCTGCCGCGCAGTGAAGTCGGTAAGCTGCTGCGCTACCGCCTGCGCGAACACGACAAATCATGAGTGACTACCACTTCGAGCGCGCCGCGCGCATCCGCTTTGCACACTGCGACCCGGCCGGCATCGTCTACTTTCCGCAATACCTCGTGCTGTTCAATGGCCTGGTCGAAGACTGGTTTACCGACGGCCTGGGCGTTTCGTATGCGCAGATGCTGGGCCCGCGCCGCATCGGCCTGCCCATCGTCAAGCTGCATTGCGAGTTCAGCGCCATCAGCCGCATGGGCGACGACGTGCAGTTCAAGCTGAAGCTGGAGCGGCTGGGCAATGCGTCGCTTACGTTGGGCCTGGATTGCTGGTCCGGCGACGAACTGCGCGTGCGCTCCCAGCAGGTGCTGGTATTTACCGATCTCAACACGCATCGCGCGATGCCGATGCCGCCCGATGTGCGGCAGGCGATCGAGGCGAGCGTTCAACAGTCCCGATAAAAGTAGAAGGAATCGCATCATGGAAGTACTCCTCCCGCCTAACTGGCCGCGCCCCAAGGGCTATGCCAACGGTGTATCCGCGCGCGGGCGCATGGTGTTCGTGGCCGGCATGATCGGCTGGGATGCGCAGGGTGTGTTCCACACGGACGACCTGGCCGGCCAAGTGCGCCAGGCACTGCAGAACATCGTCGAGGTGTTGGCCGCCGGCGACGCCAAGCCCGAGCACATCGTGCGCATGACGTGGTACGTGACCGACAAGAAAGCCTACGTGGCGGCCTACCCCGAGATCGGCAAGGCGTTCCGCGAGCTGATCGGCAGCTTCAGCATTGCGATGACGGCGGTGGAGGTGGGAGCGCTGGTCGAAGACCGCGCGAAGGTGGAGATCGAGGTGACGGCGGTGGTGCCGGATTAGGGCGATCCGCGAACTGATGGGACACAAAAGCGTCCGTACCTGTACAAAAATGTCTGTGGCAACCGCGGGGGTTTGGAGACTGTTGACGCCAGTCCGCTCAACCAACCCCGACACCCCTGTTTCACCAGGCAGAGGACGGTGACTGAATCCGGCCTCTGCCGTTCAGGCGAATCAATGGCCACTTGGCCGGGCGAGTTAGCCGGAGTCTAGAGTTGGCATCTACGCGCCACAAGAAAAAATGGCGTAAGGAGCTCCGCAACGCCCACTGTATCCGCTCCGCATACACGTTCCCTGGCCGCGGATTTACATCTCTTCAATTTGCGTCGCCCTATGCGTTCAATGAGGCTGCTCGTGGCAGGGGCACCGCGTCACCGGCACCGAGGGTATCCGAACAGCATCGAAGAGGTCGATCTTGGCCGCGAGCCAACCCATGACGTCACTGTGCAGGCTACCGCTTCGGGCTCAGTCAGATCGACGAGTTGCCCGCACGAAAACGAATCTCTGAAAAGGTTCGAGGAACGGCATGAGTCGTATCCTGACAGGCATGCCCCTCCGCCATACGGATACCATTGCGGTGGCAACACCGAGGCCCAAGAACAACCATCGTTCACTTGTCCGCCCCCACCATGAAAACTCGGTGCATCCGTACTGTCCTTCTTGTCCTGGCCGCAACGTGGCTGACGAGCGCTGCGGCCGCCCAGACCTTCACCTGGGGCGTCTGTGGGCATCCAAGCCCGAGCCAGGCACTCTGGAGCGACTACGCCACACAGTTCGCTACGCTGGAGCAGCGCGGCTTGAAGAGCTATCGCTTCGACGTGCCGCTCACGAGGGATGGCTCGGCCGCCACGCAATTGCTGCAGGCGCTGGTGCCGCTGTCCCATGCGCACCACATCACGCTGCACCCGATCCTGTACGTGCCCTTCACTTGGGGCGATGCGACCGACAACGGCCGGTATCCCGACTCAGACGCCGGGCTCGAAGCGCAGGGCTACGATCGCGTGGCGCCGATCGTCCTGCGGTTCGCTGCTGACATTCGCGACTGGGAGCTGCAGAACGAGTTGAGCCTGCGACAGGGCTTCAAGAGCGGGACGGGCACCACCGCCAGCGACTACGCGACGCCGCTGGCGCATCAATGGGCAACCGTGCTGCGCGGCATGTCGCGCGCCGTGCATGATGTCGGCACCCGTACTGGCCGGCCGCTACGCACGGTGGTCGACACGGTCTACGCAGACTTCGGCCTGATTCCATTCCTGGAAGCGCAAGGCGCGCGGGTCGACAAACTGGCGTACCACTATTACTACGGTGGCGGCACCAGCCCATACCGGGTCAGTGTTCCAGGGGGAACGATCGACGTCTTTGCCGAGATGAAAAAGATCGGTAAGCCCGTCATCATCAACGAGTTGAACGCCGCCGAAATCTACGCCCCGCTGCGGGGCCAACCGTATGACGACGCGAAGGCCCTGGTCAGCCTGAAAACGCACATCGGCTACTTGCTGAACCAGAACGACGCCAATATCGAGGGCGCCGAGTTCTACGAGTTGTATGACGAATCCGGCAAAAACGCTGCCGAGTCCAACTTCGGACTGATGAAAACGCCGGCGCAGCCCAAAACCCAGATGCTGCTGGCAACGGTGGCCACGTGCGCGATGTTCTCGGCCAGCGAACACGCAACGCTGGTCTCGCAAGGGCTATTCACCGAAGCGGACCTGGCTGCAAGGCAGGCCAGTTGCAAGACAACTACCGCTGCGCACACCCGCTAGGGACTGCTCACATTTTCAAGAAGGGCCTGACGCGCAGGCTAAGCTCAATGCTGCCGCCAGACGGCTCAATTAGCGTCCGCGCAAAACTCTAAACGTCGATACGCCATCGGAACGTTGGCATCAATAAGTTGCATTGACCCGTTGAAGGCGCACATTTGTGAAATCCCGCGGAGTTGACCGTCAGGTCGGGGCACTGACCCTTCGCGCGAAGCCTCGCGCCTCATTGACTTCCGCCCTGTGCGATATCAGCGTGGGGCCGGTTCCACCACCCGCCCCCGAGCGCCTGAAATAGCGCGGCCGTATCGGAAAATCGGTTGGCGCGTGCCGCTATCGTGGCTTGCAGGGCCGTCTGGTAGGCCTGTTCGGCGCTTAGCACGGCGAGGATGTTGACCTGACCGATGGCGCGCTGCTTGTCAGTGATGTCCAGCGTGGTGCGGGCGGCCTGCTCGGCCTTTAGCGCGGCCTTGAGCACGTCGGCATCAGCATCCAGCGCATGGAGGGTATCGGCGACGTTCTGGAAGGCGGAGATGACCGTGCCACGATACTGGGCCTCGGCCTGGTCGACGCCCGCATCGGCGGCGCGTTTCTTGGCCAGCAGCGTGCCACCGTCGAAGAAGGTCTGCGCCACGCCGCCAACCAGGCTCCAGAACACATTGCCCTGCTGGAACATTTGGCTGAATTGAGAGGCTGTTCCGCCCCGGGTTGCAGACAGAGTGAGCTGGGGCAGCATGTTCGCAATGGCCACGCCTACCTGCGCAGTGGCGGCGTGCAGTTGTTCTTCCGCAGCGCGAACATCGGGGCGCTGCCGCACCAGATCAGACGGTAGCGACAAGGGCAACTCTTGCGGCAGCGTGAAATCTGCAAATGTGAAAGTGTCCGCGATGCCGTCGCCCGGCAGCTTGCCGGCCAGCGCGGCCAGCAAGTCGCGCTGCACGGCCAGTTGCTTTTGCAAGTTCGGCAGCGCCTGCTCGGCCTGCGCCAGCGCTGATTGTGCGGCGGCCACGTCGAGACCGGTGACGGCACCCAGCCTGAACTGCTTGCGCAGGTTGCCGACCAATTGTGTGTTGATGGCCACGATGCGCTTTTGCGCATCGATCTGCGCCCGCAGCGATGCCTCTTGTACCGCTGCCGCCACGATGTTGGTGGCCAGCGTTAGATGGGCGGCCTCCAACTGGAAGTACTGCGCATCCTCTGCGGCCTTGAGCGACTCAACCTGACGCCGGTTCAAGCCGAACACGTCAGGTGCGTAGCTGACCGTAACCTGTGCCGTGTGCAGGCTATAGATCTCGGCATTCGAGGTGAGCGACGGGGCGATCGTGCCGACCGCATCGCGCTTGCGGGCACCCTGGTACGCGCCCTGCACCAACGGGAAGAACGCGCCCTGCTGCGCACTCGTCTGCTGTTGCGCTATGCGCAGCGCCGCTTGCGCTGCACTCAACGTTGGGCTGGCGGCGAAGGCATTTTCAATGGTCTTGTTCAGCTTGTCCGACTGAAACGTCTTCCACCACTGGTCGGACACCTTCATGCCCGAGACAAAGCGCTGTGCTTCACCCCCCTGCGTGGCGGCAGAAGACGTCTGCTCCGGCAACGGCTGCGGCGTATAGCCGGACACCTTGGGCGCGTCCGGCACCTTGAAATCGGGCCCGACCGCACAGGCGGTGACCAGCAGGCAGGCCACCGCCAGGGTGGTCAGGCGCAGCGAGGCAGAGGTAGAAGGTGACGTGCCAAAGGCAGTTTTGGAGGGCATGCAGGCACCCAGTCTGGACGAATGGCGGCGATTCTAGGGGAGCGGCGATTTGTTGCGAACTGTGATTCATCACAGTAGACCGATCTGCAGGCGGCCCGCATCATGCGGGCCAATTTCTATCGTCTGGGGTATTGCCGTGCAGGTCGATTACAAATCTGCCGCCATCGGTGGCGCTGTTGCCGCGCTGGTCGTTGGCTGCCTGATGTGGGGCTTGGGAGGCCAGAAACGGTCCGAAGCCTCGCCCGCTCCGTCGTCACCATCGTCATATGGGGTGGCGCCCCTGGCTTTGCCGGCAACGGCGTCGCGCGATGGCCAAGCCGTCACGTTGAGCCAGAGTCAGCTCCAGTACATCAAGGTCGCGCCGGTTGAACTACACGACTTTGCCAACCGCCGTGAAGCCGTCGGCAACATCGATTTCAACCAGGACCGTGCCGTCCAGGTCTTCACGTCGTACCAGGGCAAGATTCGCAACACCTACGCCAAGGTGGGCGATACGGTGGCCAAGGGCAAGCCGTTGTTCGACATCGACAGTCCCGACCTGGTGCAGGCGGAATCCACGTTGATCTCCACTGCGGGCACGCGTAAGTTGACCACAGCGGCGCTGGCCCGCGCACGTCAGTTGTTTGAGATTCAGGGCCTTGCGCAGAAAGACCTGGACCAGGCTATCTCCGACCAGCAGGCTGCGGAGGCCGCCTACAAAGCTGCGCGTGAAGCCCTGACCGTGTTCGGCAAGACGCCCGCACAGATGGACCAGATCGTGGAGACGCGCAAGACCGATTCGCTGCTGACGGTGGTGAGCCCGATCTCGGGCCAGGTGACTGCGCGCAGCGCACAGCCGGGCTTGCTCTTGCAGCCGGGCAACGGCACGGCGCCATTCACGGTGGCTGACGTGTCCACCATGTGGATGCAGGCATTCGTGCCGGAAGCCGACGCGCCGCTGCTGCACGTTGGCCAGCCGGTCAAAATTCACGTCATGGCATTTCCGGGCCGGATCTTCAACGGCAAGATCACCACCGTGGGCGCATCGGTCGACGCCAACACGCACCGCATCCTGGTGCGTTCGGAAATCGACGATCCGAAGCACGAACTGCGCCCCGGCATGTTCACGTCATTCGACATCACCACCGGCGCGCCCATCCAATCACCAGCGTTGGCGATGGACGGCGTGGTGCGTGAAGGCGACGGCACCATGACCGCATGGGTCACGACGGACCGCAAGCGCTTTGTGCGGCGCGTGATCAAGCTTGGCCTGGAACAGGATGGCTTTGTGCAAGTGCTCGAAGGCCTGAGCGCGGGCGAACTGGCCGCCAACGAAGGCGCGCTGTACCTGAGCACGGCGGCTGCCGGCAATTTCAACGGCGCCGACTGAGGGGAGTTCACCGTGCTCAAATCAATTCTCAAGCTATCGCTGCTGCGACGGCCGCTGATCCTGTTGTTTCTGCTGGCATTCGTGGCGGCAGGGCTGTTTGCGTATTCCAAGCTCAACATCGAGGCGTACCCCAACCCCGCACCCGTCATCCTTGAGATCACGGCACAGACGCCCGGCCTGTCGGCCGAAGAAATGGAGCGGTACTACACCGTGCCGATGGAGATCGGCCTGGCGGCGACGCCAGGCGTGGAGAACATTCGTTCTACCTCGTTCTACGGTCTGTCGTTCGTGCGCGTGACCTTCAAATATGGGATCGACTACTACTTTGCTTACACGCAGGCCGCACTTGCCCTCCAGCAGAACGTCAGCCTGCCCAACAACGTGCAACCGCAGATTCAGGCGTCCAGCCTGGTCGGCGAAGTGGTGCGCTATCAGTTGAAGGGGCCGCCGCACTTTGGTTTGACCAACCTGCGCACCCTGCAGGATTGGGTGCTGCAGCGCCGCCTGAAGACCGTACCGGGTGTGGCCCAGGTCGTCAGCTGGGGAGGCACGACCAAGGAGTATGACGTCGAGGTCGACCCAAAGAAGCTGGAAGCCTATGGCGTCACCCTGCCGCAGATGATGACGGCGCTCGGCAATGCCAACATCAACGTCGGCGGACGCACGATCAACTTTGGGCAGCAGTCGGTCAACATCCGCGGCGTGGGTCTGATCCAAGACGTGAAGGACATCGACAAGATCGTTCTTACGCAGACCAATGGAGTGCCCGTGCAGGTCAAGGATGTGGCGAAGACGAAGATCGGTTTCGCGCCCCGTCTAGGCATTGCCGGCCGTGACAACGAAAGCGACGTCGTCACCGCCATCGTGGTGATGAACCGCACCATGCAGACCAACGACGTGGTGGCGCGCGTCAAGGCAGAGCTGGACAAGATCAACACCGATGGCACGCTGCCGGCAGGCGTGAAGGTCGAGCGTTACTACGACCGCTCGGAGCTCGTCTCCGTCACCACGCACACGGTCATGCATGCGCTGCTGTTTGGCTGCCTGCTGGTGTTCTTCATCCAATGGATCTTTCTGGGTGATTTGCGCAGCGCCATCATTGTCAGCGCGAACATTCCGTTTGCGCTGTTCTTCAGCATCCTGATCCTCTTGCTGACCGGCGAATCGGCCAACCTGCTCTCAGTGGGCGCGGTGGACTTCGGGATCATCGTCGATTCCTCCGTCATCCTGGTCGAGAACATCTTCCGCAACTTCCAGATGCCGGCGGCGGAGCAGACGCGCCTGCTGATGAGTCGCGACGCGAAGGTGCTCGGCCTCCGTGTGCCGGAGCGCTTGCGCATGATTTTCGTCAGTGCGCTGCAGGTGGATCGCGCCGTGTTCTTCTCCGCCTTGATCACCGTCGCGGCGTTCGTTCCGCTGTTCACCATGCAGGGGGTGGAGGGCCAGATCTTCGGGCCGATGGCGCGTACCTATGGCTACGCGTTGGCGGGCGCGCTCATCGCCACTTTCACGGTCACGCCGGCGCTGTGCTCGTACCTGCTGCCCAAGAAGATTGAAGAGAAGGAAACCTGGCTCGTGCGCGCACTGCACAGGCTCTACCAGCCTGCGCTGAAGTGGTCCCTATCCAACCGGCGCATTGCCGTGACGATCGGCGCGGTCGTGTTGGCGGCAACCGCGGCGCTCATGCCGCTGCTGGGCACGGAGTTCCTGCCCGCGCTTGAAGAAGGCAACCTGTGGATTCGGCTCACCATGCCGCAAACGGCGTCGCTGGAATCGGGCGTGGTACCGGTCTCGCGCATGCGTCAAATCCTCCTCAAACACCCCGAGGTGCGCACGGTGGTGTCGGCCCATGGTCGCCCCGACGACGGTAGTGATGCCGCCGGCTTCTACAACGCCGAGTTCTTCGTGCCGCTTAAACCTTTCGACCAATGGTCGGCGGGGATGACCAAGGAGAAGCTGATCGCGCAGGTGCAGAAAGAGTTCACCAGTGAGTTCACCGGGGTCGGCCTGAATTTCTCGCAGTACATCCAGGACAACGTGGAAGAGGGATTGTCTGGCGTGAAGGGGGCGAATTCGGTCAAGATCATCGGCCCGGATCTGCAGGTGCTGGAGCGGCTGGCCGATCAGGTGCAAAGCGAGATGAGCCGCGTCAAAGGCATCACCGACCTGGGCATCTTCCGTGTGCTGGGTCAACCGAACCTGAACGTGCGCATCAACCGTGAGGCGGCCGCGCGCTATGGACTGAACACGGGGGATGTGAATACCGTGGTCCAAGCGGCGCTGTCGGGTTCCCAGGCCACCACCATCCTGGAAGGCGATCGGCAGTTCGCACTGACGGTGCGGCTGGCCCCGGAGTACCGCGCCACGATCGATGCGGTGCGCAACATCCGCGTCGCCTACTCGAACGCGAACGGCGGCAACGCCTACATTCCACTCTCGGCGCTGGCTGACATCACGCTGGATACGGGGGCGTCGTACATCTATCACGAGAAGAACGCCCGCTATATTCCGGTCAAGTTCAGCGTGCGCGGGCGCGACCTGGGCGGCACGGTCGAAGAAGCGCAGCAGCGCATCGCCCAGCACGTCAAGTTGCCGCAGGGCTACCGCATCGAGTGGGCAGGTGAGTTTGAAGAACTCGAACAGGCCAAGCAGCGGCTCGCGGTCATGGTGCCGATCAGCATTCTGTTGATTCTGGTGCTGCTCTATGGGTTGTTCAATTCGCTGCGCGATAGCCTGATGGCGCTGGCCGGTATTCCGTTTGCGATTACCGGTGGGGTCGCGGCCCTGTTCCTGACGGGGTTGGACTTCAGCGTCTCGGCGGCAATCGGCTTTGTCTCGTTGTTTGGGGTGTCCGTGATGGACGGCATTCTGATGATCACCTACTACAACGACTTGCGCCGAGAGCGCGACCTCCAGCCCACGGAAGCCATGTTCCATGCGGCGCAACAGCGGATGCGGCCCATGCTGATGACCGCGCTGTCAGCGTGTATCGGCCTGTTCCCGGCGGCTATTTCCACGGGCATCGGCAGCCAGGTGCAGCGGCCACTGGCCACCGTGGTTGTGGGCGGCATGCTGGTGGGCCCGTTGATGCTGCTGGTGATCGTGCCGGCCCTGCGGATGGTATTCCTCGGCAAGGAGCCGCCGCCTGAAGAGCCGACCCTTGAGGAAGCGCCGGTCTGAGTGATGGCCGCCGCTTCGTGCGGCGGCCCCTACGGTTTGATGATGCCCGAGCTGGAAGCCCTGACCACGGCTTCGATGCGCGTGGCGACGCCCAGCTTTTCGCGCGCATTGTCCATATGGAAATCGACCGTGCGCTTGGAGAGCCCAAGAATCGTGGCAATCTCACCCGATGTCTTGCCGCGCGCAGACCATGCCAGCACCTCGGCCTCGCGCTCGCTCAGTTGTACGGGCGGATGCGCGGTGTGCGTGCGCGGCCGTCTGGCGAGCCGTGTTTGCACAATGCTAATCAGGATTTCGAAGTCGACCGGTTTGGTCACATAGTCATCAGCACCCAGGCGACGCCCACGCAGTTCGGACTCGCGTTGCGCCATCGCCGTCAGAAAGACGAACGGAATTTCGGCATAACGTGGTGCGAGCGTGCGCAACTGCTCCAGCAACTCGAATCCGGTCATGCCCGGCATGCCTACGTCGCACAGCACCAGGTCCGGGGCTTCGCGCAGGATCATCGCCAGCCCGGACTCACCATCATGCGCCGTGATCACGGTGTAACCGTGTTCGGCCAGTTCTTCGGTGATCAGCTCGCCGGTTTCAACGTCGTCTTCAATGCAGAGGATCTTCGGGCTGGCTGGCTTCATGGGGATTCCGCCTGGTGGTATGGTGACTGATGCTCCGCTCACGACGTTGTCAGGGAAACTGCGCAGGACATTACCTATGCAATCGCCAAACAGGGCCCCAGCCGCGCCAGACGGGCGGCGCTTTGGAATCGAATCTCCTTCGATCCTGCGTCCCATCCGCGTCCGGTTGACGCTGGTGTTCGTGATCTTTTTGCTGCTGGTGGTCGGCGTCGGCGCTTTCAGTATCGACCAATTGGCCAGTTTCCACAGCGTATCTGCGCAGATCAGCGGGCGCTGGCTTCAAAACAGCCGGATTCTGGGCGACCTCAATAACTACATCTCGGATTATCGCGCGGCCGAAGGCGATTTTCTAATCGCTTCATCACGTGCCGATCTGCGAGCCGCAGACGAACAGGTCGCCATGCTCGACAAAGCGATTGCCACGTCCCAGGCCCGCTACGACAAGATCGAGCACGACAGCCCCGAGCGCGAGCTTTACAGCCAGTTTGTCACCCAATGGAACACGTATCGCGAGCTTGCGCGACGGCTGATGATTTCTGCCAAGGCAGGCGACGTAGCGGGTGCTACGCGGCTCTATCACACGGACTCCAAGCATGCTTTCGACTCGGCCAACGACACCTTGGGTGTGATGACCGAACGCAGTGTCGCTGGCGCCACGGCAGAAACCGAGCGAGAGGCGCAGGCCTATCACAATGCGCGGCAACTCATAGTTGGGGCGATCGTGGTGGCGGCGTGCCTGGTCGTGTTGGCCGTGATTTATCTTGTCTACGCCGTGTCGCGCCCGATTGCCGCGCTGGTGGATCGCATGCACCGCGTTGCCAACAACGATACCCAGATCGACATCCCAGGCGTGGACCGCCACGACGAGATTGGTGACATCGCGCAAGCCGTGGCGCGTTTTCGCGAAAACACAATCGAATTGGGTCGCAGCAAGGATGCATTGATCGCCCAAGCCGCCGTATTGCAGGAGACGCTCGACAAAGAGCGCCGCATGGCCGAGTTGCAACGCAATTTCGTCTCAATGGCATCGCATGAATTCCGCACGCCGCTGGGCGTGATTGACGGCCAGGCTCAGCGCCTGATCCGCATGCGTGACGCGTTGCCGCCTGAGGTGCTGGAAGAGCGCTGCGAGAAAATCCGGGCTGCCGTGCAGCGCATGACGCACCTGATGGATCACCTGCTCGACTCTTCGCACTGGCTGGATTCCACGACGCCCGCAGCGATGCGGCGCACCGATTTCCCGCTTGCAGCGCTTCTGACCGAGGTTTGCGAAATGCACTTGGAAGGCACGCCGAGCGCACGGATCGAGTTGTGCGTAGAGACTGATGAGCCGAACACATTCTTCGGCGATGCCCGGCTTCTGTTCCAGGCCTTCAGCAATCTTGTCGGCAACGCCGTTAAATACTCGCCGCCAGGCGCACCGGTCAGCGTGCGTATGCGCAGCGACGGCGACGGTGTATCAGTGACAGTGGAAGACCGGGGCCTGGGCATACCAGAGCGCGATATCGAGCGCTTGTTCGAGCGCTACGTGCGTGGGGGCAACGTTGCGGGGACGGTCGGGGCAGGTGTCGGGCTTTATTTGGTGAAGCTGGTCGTGGAATTGCACCGAGGGACGATCACCGTGACCAGCGAAGAAGGCAAAGGCTCAACATTCAACGTGTTCTTACCGCGACTCAAAGGCTAGCTTGTACCGGCTGGGAGCCCGTTTACGGGATCGACGTGGGTCATGACATTGAGAACATCACGTCTTTGCATAACGCGTCGCCTCGCTTCGAGCGCGATGTCGTGACCGACCTTCACGGTTGCGGTGCTTTCGATCTCCAAGTGCGCGTCAACCAGGATCATGTCGCCCATTTTGCGTGTCCGCACGTCATGAACGCCAAGCACGCCTGGCGTGCCGAGTATCACTTCCCGAATTTCGCTGGCTGTCTCTTGATCGACGGCTCTGTCCATGAGGTCGTGCAGGGCATTCGAGCCAAACTGCCAGCCCATTCTCGCCACCATTAACCCGACAACGAATGCGGCCACTGGATCGAGCAGGTGGAATCCAAGCAAATTGCCGACGATGCCGAGTGCAACCACCAATGAGGAGGCTGCGTCGGAGCGGGCGTGCCATGCGTTCGCTATCAGCATGCTGGAGCGTACGCGCTCCGCAACGGCCAGCATGTACCGGAACAACAGTTCTTTGCTCACCAGTGCGCCCAGTGCGACCCACAAGCCGACCAATTTCACATGTGAGATCGACTCCGGATGCTCCAGCTTGGTCACCGCACCCCAGAGCATTCCGACGCCTACGGTGAGTAGCAGCAAGCCCAATACCAGGGATGCTGCTGTCTCGAATCGAAGGTGACCATAGTGATGTTCCGCATCCGGTTCCTTCTGGCTATGGTGTCCAGCAAAGAGAACGACGAAATCCGAAACCAGGTCGGAAAGCGAGTGGATCGCGTCGGCGATCAACGCTTGTGAATGGGCAAGAACGCCGGCAACCAGCTGCGCAGCCGTTAGGGCCAAATTGACACCCACGCTGACGAGCGTGCTGCGTTTCGCCGCGCGCTTCATGGCGGGCGTTTCGCTGTCGAGATCAATCTCGGTTGGCTGTTGCATGGTCTTGTTTGTCTGATGGACGAGGACAGATCACCTTGAGGGCGAGCGCCTGAATTTGTCCGCGATCATAGGGGGAGAGCGGGCCGTGTGGGAAATAACCGGGAGCCGCAGAAAAGAATCCGCATGAGAGGCGTTCGCATTCGCTGTTGCATTGGTTGGCACAACTGCAATGCCAGGGCTCGCATGTGCATCAAGACAATTCGCTAATGCGCCAGGATCGGCTTGCCGAATAGTGACGGCAGGAAATCATCCAGGAAGAACAACACCTGAATATTTGCGCCGACACCTCGCGTCGAACCGTGGGTTGTAGGAAGGCCCGGTTCCGCGGCGACCTGCCACGTATCGCTGACATAGGGGATCCCTGGGTTGACGGTGGCGCGCGTGCGTTGCCCCCGTGGTGAGTCGAACGCGAACTCAATCAAGGGAATCCATTGGCGGAGGGGATCCTCCTTGGGGAGCACGCCTGACGCAAATCGATCCGTCAAATACAGCGTGCTGTACTCCAGCGCGAATCTCCAGTGCACCGTGGTGACATTGGCCGTCCTTACAGTGTTGAACTGCCGCGTCGTCGGGTCATAGCTCAAGTTGTTCGACGTCTTACCTGTCGGCACGGCCACGCTGACACCCGCCGTAATGCCCGCCGGCCGCAACCAAGACCCTGCGTCAGGCAAGGCGCCGAACCCCTGGGCCTATATAGAGGCTCGGGGCGATGGTCGCTGAAATGTTGGCGCCGAGCCGTTTAGCCCCGGTATGAAGCGACTGGGCCGCGTAAGTCCAGCCGCTTCCGCGAGTGAGCGATAGTGCGCATGCATCACTGAGAAAGGCTTCACCTTGTCACACGTGACAAGTCAATGGGTCTGCGCGCAACTTCCAGCGCATGGGGGTTTCCATTCCATAGTGGCATTTGCGTTGAATAGTCCGGCCAACGAGGCGCCATGCGGTTGGCCGGAATTTGTGTCTCTTGTTTGTCCGTCGACGAGTCTCCTTGGTACAGACTTTCCTTTCCGCCAAGGTGGGAGCGGCTCAATCAAATCAACGCTTTATCGACGATTTTGGTACAGCCTTTTTTGTCTGCCGTTAAAACGCCATGTGCGCTGGCGATTGCTGCCACATATCGTTATCGGCAATCCTTCGTTCCGGTCGTGCGGGGTCGGCCCGTATGCTGTGCTTTCGTTCCACCACGCAAGCATGCACGCATGGCCATTTATCTTGACGACCGACAGCGCACGGAACTGGCGCGGGCCGCCCGTCACTGGCTGTGGCGCACGGAGCTGCCGACGTGGCTGCTGATTGCCACGGTCTATGCAACCTGGTTTGGCGTTGCCACGCATGTGCGGCAACTCGGTTTGCTGCTGGCGTGTGTGCTGCTGACGTTATGCACTACGTGGTACCTGTCGTTGCAGCACGAGCTGCTGCATGGTCACCCGACACGCTTGCCGTGGCTCAATGCCTTGCTCGGCGCCGCGCCGCTGGGCATCTGGCTGCCATATGGCCTGTACCGGCGCCTGCATCTGCGGCACCACGAGGCTGAACTGACGCACCCGGACACCGATCCGGAGAGCTACTTCCTCTACGCCGTCGATTGGCATGCGGCCAGTCCGGCAATGCGCAAGCTGTATGCCGCGCGCAATACGCTGGCCGGGCGGATGTTGCTGCAACCCGCGTCCTCGATTCTCACCATTGCAGCGGATGCTTGCGCAAAGCTGCGCTCGGGCGACTGGCGCGATGCGCCCATGTGGGCGGCCCACCTGCTTGCGGTCGTGGTGCTTCTCGTCTGGCTGCAGACGGCCTGTGGCCTGCCTGCCTGGCTCATGCTGCTGGGCGTGGCTTATCCGGCGCTGTCGTTGGCGGCGATCCGCTCTTTCCAGGAGCATCGCCCGGCGGATTCCCACGCCACCCGCAGCGTCATCAACGACGCCGGCTTGATGTGGCGGTTGCTGTTTCTCAACAACAACTACCATCTGGTGCACCACGACCTGCCTTCCGTACCGTGGTTTGCATTGGCATGGGTGTACCGGCGCCGCGCCGAGGACTACCTCGTGCGCAACGGCGGCTTCCATGTGCGAGGTTATCGGGAATGGCTGATCCGCTACGCGCTGCGTGTGGCGGCGCCGGTAGCGCATCCGCTGTTCCATGGTCCTTCCGATCGGCACGTGTATGCGCCGCATTCCTATGGGGAATATCGCGAATATGGCGAAGCGTGAGCGCTGGGTGGCAGCTCTACCGATGTACAACGTCTCTGCGTCGTTGCGGGACGACTGGGCCACGCTGATCGAGCGGACAGCCCAGGCGCTGGGCCGTGGCACGTCGCCCGTGATGCTGGACCCCGTGGACCCGGGCGAGAGCCCCGACGCGCTGCACGCCTTCTGGCGGCGCGACGATGTGTTGCTGTCGCAAACCTGCGGCTACCCGTTGATTCGCGGGTTGGCATCGCGGGTACAGCTGATCGGCACCCCACGCTTTGTTGCGCCCGGCTGCCACCAGGAAGCCTATAGCAGTGCGATCGTAGTCCGCGCGAAAGATGGCCCCACCACCCTGGCCGCATGCCGGGGCGCGCGGGTGGCCTGCAACAGCCCCGACTCGCACAGCGGCATGAACGCACTGCGGCACGCCGTCGCGCCACTGGTGCGCGGCGCGCGGTTCTTCGGGGCGGTCGTGCATACGGGGTCGCACCTCAGGTCGCTGGCGGCGGTTGCCGACGACGAGGCCGACGTTGCCGCCATCGACTGCGTGACGCTGGCGTTTGCCGCAGAGCACAGGCCAGACCTGGTTGCGGGGCTACGGCAGATCGGCTCGACACGGCATGTGGCCGGCCTGCCCTTCATCGCCGCGCGCCGGGCAGACGACGCCCTGGTAAAGCGAGTGAGGAAGGCGATGTGCGAAGCCTTGCACGATGACGCCGGCCTGCGCTCCAGGCTCCGCCTGGAAGACATCGTGCCGACCACGATGGCGCACTACCGGCCCATCGCCGTGATGGCACGCGAGGCGCGCATGCGCGGGTACGGGGAACTGGGCTGAGATTTCCCGAACGTGTCCAGGCCGAGCCGGTGGAAAGCGGTCGCGCATTGCGCACCGGCATCGAAGAGTCGTGCGCGCGCCAGAAACAGCCGATGACGGGCCTTTCTGGTCCGAACGTGGGCCTCCAACAGTCATGTTCGAACCTCTGTGGCCGGAGTGCGAGCCTCGAACACTCGCCCTCCACAGTCCACGCTCGAAAATTTCGACCTCTGACTGCCGGCTTCAAGCCTCGGGCGGTGGAACGTCAGCCTCAACGGGCCAACGTCGAGTGTTTGAGGGCCATGCGCCAATGTCTGACGGTGGCGTGTCGCTCTCAGACTGTCGAGATCGAATGTTTGAGATCGATTGGTGGATGCGATTGATGCCTACGTTTCGATATCGCTCGGGGCCGCGATGTCGATCCGCAGACGCGGGACGTGTTAGCCGCCGTCACAGCCGCTCTATCGGCGTTCCAATCTCCTTAACTGTTCAAGAATGACATCGCACGGATTTACCCGCGCGCCCCAGCATTGCCGGCGCGCTTGGCGCGAGGGCCGCGCTCGGTCAGCGGATTTCCGTGTTCGTTGACCTGGGAATAGATCGCGGCCAGGGCAGGTTGAACCTTGCGCATGCGGATCCGGTAGAACATCAACGCAGCCGACATCACAGCCAGCAGGACACCTGAGGCCGGTCCGATGATGTCGGCGCGTTGCCAGCGTGGTGCATCGTCAGCCGGGCGGCGCGCGTGACCACACACCGGGTAACTCGATTTCCATCCGCATACGAGAATTAAAATAATTTCATATCGAAAGTTTTTGCGCCGCCACGATTCACAAAAGCGCAGATTTGGTGCGCGTTCATCCTCTTGGTTTTGCTCGGATGTGCCGCCAAGCCAATACTGGCGTCACGCAGCTCACGATCAGCACGGACCCCTTCCGCCGAGAGCACAGGTTTGAAGCGCGCCGCTGCCCTGGCATCGCATTCAAGATTCCTCCTGCCGTGCCGTCATTTCCCATCAAAGCAGCCTGGGCAATCTTGCGGCGCGACGGCTTTGAAGATCGGTCAACGACAGCCGCACATGTCTTCAAGATGCTCCTGCTTCAACGCATGCACCTGATTGCATCGCCAGATGGCCACGGCGATGGCGTTGCCCAGGGCATGACGTCTCTCTCTGACGCCGCTGAAACAGGAATGAAGCAAATGAGAATCTCGGATATGAAGATCGGGGTGCGCCTTGGTGCAGCGTTCGCGCTTGTGGTGGCGCTGCTGATCGGGACTGCCGCGGTGGGCATCCAACGGCTGGACGACAACAACACGAAGATGGGCCGGATCGTCAGCGAGCGCTATTCGCTGATCGCGCTGAGCAACCAGATCAAGAACAACGGTTACAAGGCCAACGGCATTCTCAGCAATCTGCTGCTGGCCACGTCGGCCGACCAGAAAGCGAAGTACATGAACGACTACGCAGCCATCCGCCAGGCCAACGGACAGGCGTATGGCCGGCTGGAGAAGATGCTGACGACCGATGCGAGCAAGGCGCTCTTCAAGGAACAGTTCGAGGCGCGCTCCGCTTACGGTGCGAGCGTGCGCAAGTTCTTTGAGCTGATCGATGCCAACAAGCCCGAAGACGCACGCGTTCTGTACCAGGGCGACATGAGCCGCCTGCAAGACCAGTACTACGTGCTGGTCGACAAGATGGTGGATCACCAGGCCAGCGAGATGGAGCACGACGTGGGCGAAGCCGCCGCACAAGGTGCCAACGCGAAGATCCAGATGATCGTACTGGCCGTGCTGGCAACGCTGCTTGCCATTGCAACAGGTGGCTTCATCACCCGCACGATCACCGGCCCGATCCACCGTGCCGTGCATCTGGCCGAAGCCGTGGCGCAGGGCGATCTGACGCATCGTCTTGAAGTTGGCGCACAAGACGAGATCGGCCGCCTGCTGGCCGCGCTCAAGCACATGACCGAGAACCTGCATGGCATCGTCGGCCGTGTGCGCGGCGGAACGGACACCATCACGCGCGCATCGCGCGAGGTGGCCAGCGGCAACATCGATCTGTCCAGCCGGACCGAACAGCAGGCCAGCTCGCTGGAAGAAACGGCGGCGGCCATGGAGCAGCTCACCTCCACCGTAAAGCAGAACGCCGACAACGCGCAGGAAGCCAGCCGCCTGGCGTCCAACGCATCGCTGGTGGCCGCCAAGGGCGGCGACGCTGTTGGCGAGGCGATCGAGACCATGAGCACCATCAATGCGTCGTCACGCAAGATCGTCGACATCATCGGCGTGATCGACAGCATTGCGTTCCAGACCAACATCCTGGCGCTGAACGCCGCAGTGGAAGCCGCGCGCGCCGGCGAGCAGGGCCGGGGCTTTGCCGTGGTGGCGGGCGAGGTGCGCAACCTCGCGCAGCGCAGTGCCGCGGCGGCCAAGGAGATCAAGGGGCTGATCGAAGATTCGGTCAACCACGTCGGCACCGGCACCGCCAAGGTGGAAGAGGCCGGCCAGATCATCCGCGACGTGGTGGCCGGTATCCAGAACGTGACGAACATCGTTGCCGAGATCAGCGCTTCGAGCCGTGAACAGAGCGAAGGCATCGAGCAGATCAACGAGGCCATCACGCAGATGGACAAGGTCACGCAGGAAAACGCCTCGCTGGTCGAGGAAAGTGCGACATCGGCGCAGGCCCTGCAGGACCAGGCCGATCAACTGGCCGAGATGGTCAGCGCCTTCAGGCTGCATGGCGACATGCCGGGCCATGCGCATGGCGTGCAGGGCGAGACGGCCACCGTGGCGCAGGCTGGCTGGGCGCGAGCACAAACACTTTCGTAATTCGTAGTCGTCGTTGTCGCAGTGATGTTGCAGTCAGCAGTCCAACGGAGGAGGCACGGGCCATCGCCAGGCGGCTCGTCACAGAAGGAATCGACGTAGCGCTTTGCTTTGGCGTTTCGAACGGTCCCGCCATTTGCCGAACAGGTGTCTGCTGCGCAACCGCTGTGCTGGTTGGAGGATTGCGCGCGCGGGTGCGCCGGAGTGCCGATGGTGGGGTCAACCCACGGTGTCTCTTATCTCCTGAACAACCATGTCTTCGCACGCTCCTCAAATGGCCGGCCCGGGTTCGGCCGCAGCGTTTGACCCGTCCAACGCGCCGGCCGGCACTGCCGCGGCGGCGCCCCCATCCACCGCTGTCACGCAGTTGATCGATGCCTATCGCGAGCATGGGCATCGGCGCGCGCGCCTGGACCCGCTCGCACGCGCGCCCCTGCCCGACGTGCCCGAGCTTCGCCTGCGGTTTCATGGCCTGGACCCTGCGCAAAAGCGCGAGCCGGCAAGCACCGTCCTGCCCACTGCGACGACGATGCAGGCGCTCGAATGGCAGCTCAAGCGGGTGTACTGCGGCACGACCGGTCTCGATTGCAGTAGCGTGCGCAAGCGGCAACGCCGCGCATGGCTCTACGCGCGCATGGAGGCAGAACTGCTGGCACCGCCGCTCGCGCCTGACCAAAAGCGCCGGCTGCTGCGCCGGCTGGTGGCGGCGGAGATGTGGGAGCGTCTTGCCGGTGGCACGTTCGCGCACGCCAAGCGGTTCTCTCTGGAGGGTTGCGAGAGCCTGGTGCCGCTGCTCGATACGCTGGTGGAGGAGGGCGCCGGCCACGGCGTGCGGCAGGTGTTTCTCGGCATGCCGCATCGCGGGCGCTTGAACGCGCTCGTCAACGTGATGGGGTTTGACGCGCGAGGCATGCTCGATCGGCTCGATCCTGATTCGGACATTGCGTTCACCCAGCGAGACCTGCCGTATCACCTCGGTGGCCGTGCGCATCGGTTGGTGGGCGACGACGAGGTGGCGCTGGAGCTGGCGCCCAATCCATCGCATCTGCAGAGCGTGTACCCGGTCGTCTGCGGTATGGCGCGCGCGCATGTGGATGAGCACCCCGGCACACCGTGCCTGCCGGTGATGGTGCATGGCGATGCTGCTTTCGCGGGGCAAGGCGTTGTCATGGAGACCCTGAACCTGACCCGCCGCAGCGGCTACACGGCAGGCGGTGTCGTGCACGTGATCGTCAATAACCAGATCGGCTTTACAACACCCAACGTGATGGACGTGCGTGCACACGACTACTGCACCGACGTGACGCGCATGGTTGATGCGCCGGTGCTGCACGTCAACGCCGACGACCCCGAAGCCGTCGTGCGTGCCGCACGGATTGCCATTGCGTACCGGATGGAGCATGGCGCCGATATCGTCATCGATCTGATCGGTTATCGCCGCCTTGGGCATTCGGAGCACGACACGCCCGCAGTGACGCAGCCCGCGCTGCACGCCGCCATTGCGGCGCACCCGACCGTCACGGAGCAATATCACGTTGCCAGTGCGGAATCGACGCGCTTGGCGGATCTGCGCGAAGCTGCCGTGCGTGACTTGCGGGCTGCCCCGGGCAAAGCGCCGCGTGCAGCTGACGTTTCGACGCTGCACAGCGCCGCGCGCCGCCAGCTTCAGCCGTTGTCATCGCAGCGCGTGCAGGCATTGACGCAGACGCTGACCACACCGCCCGACGACGTGCTCCTGCACGACGTTGTGCGCGGACTGTGCGAGCGTTGGCACGCTACGGTCTCGAGCGACGCGCATACGGTCGACTGGTGCCTGGCTGAAAACCTTGCCCATGCCACGCTGCTGGAAGACGGGCACAGCATCCGGCTGTCCGGCATGGATGTGGGGCGCGGCACGTTCATGCATCGACACGCGGTGTGGCAGTCGCAGGCGTCACTGTCCGACGACGGCGACCGGTACGTTCCGCTGCAGCACGTTGCGCCGTGCCAGGGCTCGTTCGATATCGTCAACTCGCCGTTATCGGAAGAGGCGGCGCTGGGCTTCGAATACGGCTATAGCGTGCAGACCCGAACGCGGCTGACCTTGTGGGAGGCGCAGTTCGGCGACTTCGTCAACGGCGCGCAGGTCTTCATTGACCAGTACATCGCTTCGGGGGAATACAAGTGGGGTTGCCAGTCTGCACTGGCGATGCTGCTGCCGCACGGCCACGAAGGTGTCGGGCCAGAGCATTCCAACGGATTCCTGGGGCGTTTTCTGCAGCTTTGCGCGGATGACAACATGCGCGTGGTCATGCCGTCGACGTCGGGCCAATGGTTCCACCTGTTGCGCGAGCAAGCCGCGCTGGCAACGCCCAAGCCGCTGATCGTCATGTCCCCGAAGACGCAGCTTCATGGCAACCCGCGTTCGCATTCGCCCCTGCAGGACCTGATCGACGGGCGTTTCATGCCGGTGCTGGCCGACGCCTCGGCGGTCGATCCGCAAACCGTCACGCGTGTGGTCTTGTGCAGCGGTAAGTTCTTCTACGAACTGCACGCGCAGCGCGAGCGCGAGGCCCGCGCGGATGTGGCGCTCGTCCGTGTGGAGCAGCTCTATCCGTTTCCGCAGGAGGCACTTGTGGCCGCGCTGGCGGCATTCCCTAACCTGAAGGAGATCGTCTGGGCGCAGGAGGAGGACGCCAACCAAGGCGCATGGCGCTTCGTGCGCGACGCGCTGCGGACGTGTCTGCCGGAGGGGAGCCGACTGGCCAGTGTATGCCGCAGCGCGACGCCGTCGGGCGCGCATGCGTCGGTGCGCGCGCATCAGGCGGAGCAGCGTCGCCTGGTGGCTGCTGCGTTGGGCGCGTTGTGATAGCCGGAAGCTGATGCAGGAAGCTCGACCGCGACCGCCGTTTGAGACATCGGTGGTCGCGGTATGGCCTTGTTGTTGAAACGCCGGGCCGCGATTACGGCGTGTGGCGCAGATACCCCTCCTTGCTCGGATCGGGCATGAAGTACGTCACGACGAAAGACACCGCGCACAGCGCCGTCACGTACCAGTAGAACGTCGATTCGGTACCGGCCTGCTTGAACCACAGCGCCACGTATTCCGCCGAGCCGCCGAACACCGCGTTGGCAATCGCATACGAGAGGCCCACGCCCATGGCGCGCACCTCTGGCGGGAACATCTCGGCCTTGATCAGCCCGCTGATCGACGTATAGAAGCTGACGATGGCCAGCGCCACCGTGATGAGGCCAAAGGCTGCGAGCGGGGTCGTCACCGTGGCCAGCGCCTTCATGAGCGGCACTGTGCCCAGCACCGAGAGTGCCCCGAACAGCAGCATCGAATTGCGGCGGCCGATGCGGTCGGACAGCGCGCCAAACACGGGCTGCAGCACCATGTAGACGAACAGTGCGCCCGTCATCACGTTGGAGGCGGTCTTGGTCTCCATGTGGGCCGTGTTGACGAGGTACTTCTGCATGTACGTCGTGAACGTGTAGAAGATCAGCGAGCCGCCGGCGGTAAAGCCGATCACGCGCAGGAACGCACCCTTGTGCTGCCACGCGCCGCGGATCGTGCCAGCGTGCTCCGCCTTGCGCGCCGAGGCGGTCTGCGTTTCGTGCAGTGACTTACGCAGGTACAGGGCGATCAGCGCGGTGAGTGCGCCCACCACAAATGGAATGCGCCAGCCCCAGGCTTTCAGCTCCGCGGTCGTCAGCAGTTGCTGCAGGATCACCAGCACGAGCACCGCGCACAGCTGGCCGCCAATCAGCGTCACATACTGGAACGAGGCAAAGAAGCCGCGTCGGCCCTGCAGCGCCACTTCGCTCATGTAGGTCGCGCTGGTGCCGTATTCGCCGCCAACCGACAGCCCCTGGAACAGCCGCGCCACCAGCAGCAGGAACGGCGCCAGCGCACCGATCTGCGCGTAGGTTGGCAGCACCGCGATCAGCAGCGAGCCGCCGCACATCATCAGCACCGAGATCATCATCGCCCTGCGCCGGCCGTGCTTGTCGGCAATGCGGCCGAACAGCCAGCCGCCGATCGGCCGCATCAGGAAGCCCGCCGCAAACACGCCCGCCGTGTTCAGCAGTTGCGTCGTGCGGTCGCCGCTGGGGAAGAACGCCGGCGCAAAGTACAGCGCGCTGAACGCGTAGACGTAAAAGTCGAACCATTCGACGAGGTTGCCCGACGACGCGCCGACGATGGCAAAGATGCGGCGACGTGTGTCGTGCGGGTCAACCGCGTGCGGGGTGGCAGTGCTATCCATGAGGGCGTCTCGGTGTGGTCGGTGTGGTTGTTCTGTGGGCAGTCTAAGCTGACCCTCAGAATTGTAGCGACATGTCGCAGGTTGTCGCGCCCCGGACTTGCCCCGATGGGTGAGATGGCGTGTTGCGGCAGGTGTGCAGCAGGCGTGCTTAGGTCACGCAGAAACGGGTACGCCCAACACGCGTACCCGGTCGATTTCGCTCATCGTGCGCCCTGCCGCGCGTTGAACACCACGCGCAACCCGAGCGCCACCAGCGCCGCCGCCGCGCAGAACGCCATCAATCCAGTCCAGCGCGCGCTCGTCCACGCCAGGCTCGCGCCATACGCGCCCACCGACATGCCGATGAACAGCGCCGTCATGAACACCGCGTTGATACGGCTGCGCGCTTCGGGTGCCAATGCATAAATGATGGTCTGGTGCGATACCAGCGCAGCCTGCACGCCCACGTCAAAGACGAGCGTGCCGATCACGATGGCGATGAGCGATTGCGGGAACAGTGCCATCGCGGCAAACGTCACCGCCATGAGCAACGCACCACCCGCAGCGATGTGGCCGGGCGCAACGCGGCCCGACAATCGCCCGGCAATGCTCGCGCCCAGTGCGCCCGCTGCACCGGCCAGGCCAAGCAGGCCCGCTTGACCCGTCGACAGGCCGAGCGAACTCGTCAGGTGCAATGCCACGGTCGACCAGAAGCCCGAGAACGCAATGCCGATGAACGCCTGCGTGATGGCCGCCGCGCGCAGCCGCGGGTGCTGTGCGAACAGCGTGCCCAACGAACGCAGCAGCGTGAGGTACGGCTGCCTCATGGTTGCGGGCGGTGCCACACCAAAGTGGGCGGCGCGCACGGCAATCGCCAGCCCGACAATCGCTACCGCCGATACGCCAAATGCCGCGCGCCAGCCGAAATGGTCCGCCACGATGCCGCTGAACACGCGCGAGCTGACGATGCCGATCAACAGCCCCGTCATCACCGTGCCGATGTTGCGATTGCGGTTGTGGTCGGTGCTGATGGCCGCGGCGCTGGGCACGAAGTCCTGCGCGATGGTGGCCGAGAGCCCCACCGCAAAGCCCGCTGCCGCAAGCAGTGGGAGGTTGGGCGCGAGGCAGCTGGCGATGAGCGCCAATTTGAGCAGCACCGCCTTCCAGAGGATGACGATGCGACGATCGTAGCGGTCGCCCAGCGGGCCGAAGAAAAAGATGCCGCTGGCGTATCCCGCCGCCGTGAGCGTCGGCAACACGCCCAACGCGTGCGGCGCGATGGCGAGGTCGCGGCCGATGAGGCCCAGTAGCGGGTGGTTCAGGTAAATGCACGCCACGCTGATGCCCGCGCCGGCCGTGAGCAGGCGGATCAGCCCTCGGGTGTCAGGTGCGGCAGGTGCCATGGTGGTATTGGCAGGCGTTGGGGACGCTGGCGAGGTCGACATGGGAACCTCATGAGGAGATTGCTGCATCGCAGCGAAGCGGCGATGCTAACAACTTTCCTGGGGGCCTGCTGACGGCCAATAACCTTGCTCGGGGTGGTGTCAGGCGCGCTGGCTGGCCGGGGATGCGGCCGAGGTGGGCGCCTCTTCCACGTCTTCGCTGTGACCGCCTTGTACGTCATGACCGGCGTTGTCGATCCACAGGCGGGCGCGGTCTTCGCCCACGCGCGACAGCTCCATGCGGTATTCGTAGCGGTCGGGCCGGTAGAGGCCTTGCAGCAATTGCACGGGGCGCCCGCTCATCTCGCGCACGATGCGCTGGACGGAGAGCAGCGGCGCGCCCACCGACACATCCAGATACTGCGCCGTCGCCACATCGGCCAAACGTGCCGACACCACCTGCGACGCACGATCAATCCGCACACCCGATCCCTCGATCAGCCGCAGCAGCGACTGGCCGGCCAGGCGTTCGAGCGTGAGCTTGCTCGTCACGTCCAGCGGCAGCCACGTCGTGATGAGCGCCATGGGCGTGTCTTCCAGGTGGCGCACGCGCACGAGTTTCTTGATCGGCGTGCCGGGCGCAATTTCCAGGCATTTGGCCTCGTCGGGCGGGGCCAGCACGTCTTCAAATTCGACGACGACGGCGGAGGTGCGCTCGCCCACGTCGATGATGTTCTGCAGCAGCGTCTGGGCGCCGCCGCCCATCGTCACCGGATCATCGGGCTTGACGACAAACGTGCCCATGCCGCGATGGCGGCGCACCAGACCTTCCTTGACGAGGTAGTCGAACACGCGCCGCATCGTGACGCGCGAGGCCCCGAACTGTCGGGCCAGCTCGATCTCGCCCGGCATCGGGCCGTCACTGAACCGGCCCTCAAGAATCTGTTGGCGCAGGACGACGTAGATCTGGTGGTAGAGCGGTACCACGGCATCGGGCATGGCAGTCGGGGTTCCGGGCGTGAGCAGAGAGGTACAGGGCGAAATCAGGAGGGGCAACCATCAGCCGATGGCGGCAAGGCGCGGGATGAGTTGGAAAGCCGGGTCGAACGCGGCCGTTTGCCCATTCATCCCCGACGATAGGGGGTTATGCCGGGCCTGTAAAGTTGTGTGTTACCCGTTGGCCGGCGGCGTATCAGCGGCCGTGGCGGCACGATTTTCCCCCCGTCCATAACGCGGATTGCGCTCGCGCATCGAGTTCTTGGGCGCAACGGGCTCGCCCAGCGCATTGACCAGCGCGACGTGGATCGGGGTGCCGCTTTCGCGGTCGCGCAACAACATGGGACCTTCGCCGTCCGGCGTGAGGTAACGGTCGCCCCATTGCATGAGCGCGACGATGGCAGGCAGCAGGTCCACGCCCGCCCGTGTCAGCCGGTAGGCATCGCGCACGCGGTCGCCCGGCTCCTGGTACGGCACACGGCGCAGGATGCCGTACGTCACCAGCGCCTTGAGCCGCGACGACAGGATCGCCGACGAGCACCCCGTGCGGCGCAAAAACTCATCAAACCGCGTCACGCCGGAAAACGCCTCGCGCAGCACGAGCAGCGTCCATTTCTCACCGACGATCGACACGGCGGCCGCGATCGAGCACGGCTCTTCCATCGACGTTACAAGCTCGGATGCCGCTGGGACGGGGAAAGGTTCCGGAATTCTCATGGCAAAAGCATAGTCAATTCTGACTTTACTTGCAAAAGTCAGGGTTTCTGCTAATCTAGCTTCAAATTAGAAAGTCAGGCGGTGATCCCGTGCTGGCATGCAATAACAACGATCCGTCGCGTGAGGAGATCCCCATGCTTTACACCATCCACCGTTACCCCGCCGAATGGATCGACCGCTGGACCATGCACGACGGCTCCATCGCCACCGTGCGCCCGATTCTGCCGCAAGACGCCCCGCTTGAGGCTGCCCTGGTCGAGGGGCTGTCGTCCGAGTCGCGCTATGCGCGCTTCCTCGTGGGTGGCGGCCGGCTGACCGACGAGATGCTCGCCGCCTACACGCAGATCGACTATGTGAACCACATGGCGCTGGTCGTGAGCGTGGCGCGCCCCGACGGCACCGGCGAAGACCTGATCGCCGATGGCCGCTTCGTCGTGGAAGACGGCGTGGCCGAGTTCGCCATGCTGGTGGCCGACGCGTGGCAGGGCAAGGGCGTGGGGCGACGCCTGTTTGCCACGCTGGTGCGTGCGGCACGGGTGTCCGGCGCGCGGGAAGTTTTCGGCGAGGTGTTGTCCATCAACCGCCGCATGATCAGCCTCGCGCGCGATGCGGGTTTCCGCGTGGCCAACGTGCCGGGCGACGCCACGGTCTGCACCGTGCGCTTGCCGCTGGCGCAGGCCGAAATGGCCGTGACGCCGTTCGCCTTCGCCTGATATTCGTCTTCGCGCGCCTGCACGCGATGCAGGTGCGCTTACCGTGTGTCTCTTTCGCCGCCGTTGGGCGGCTTCTTTTTTGCGTGATTCATCAAATTCAATGTTGCTCAGCGCAAAAAAACATCGCTTTTGTGCATGAGTGGATGGGCATAGACTCGTTCGCGTGGCCCGGTGCGTCAGCGGCCCCCCCGCTGCGTGCCGGAGCTGCCTGATTCCAACTCTTCCCTGCCTGCGCCCACACATGAGCAACGTCACGCCTGTGCTTGCCCCGTTCCACCTTGCTTTCCCCGTGCACGACATTGCGGCGGCGCGCGCGTTCTACGGCGGCATCCTCGGCTGCCCGGAAGGCCGCAGCTCGCCGGACTGGGTGGATTTCAACTTTTACGGCCATCAGATCGTCGCCCATCTCGCGCCGGACGAAATCGGCCACCGCAAGACCAGCGCCGTCGACGGCGACAACGTGCCCGTGCGCCACTTCGGCGTGGTACTTTCCATGCCCGAGTGGGAAGCCGCCGCCGACAAGCTGCGTGCCGCCGGCATCGAGTTCATCATCGAGCCGCATATCCGCTTCAAGGGCGAAGTGGGCGAGCAGGCCACGATGTTCTTCCTCGATCCGTCGGGCAATGCGATGGAGATCAAGGCGTTTGCCAACATGGCATCGCTGTTTGCCAAGTGAGGCGGCGCGGCGCGCGTATCCTTGCGCTTCTTCACTGATCCGCGTGCCCCATGCTTCGAGAACTCAAGACTTTCATTGCCGTCGCCCGGCACGGCACGTTTGCGGGTGCTGGCGAGCGCATCGGCCTCACGCAGTCGGCGGTGAGCGCGCAGATCCAGCGGCTGGAAGAATCGCTCGGCTTTCAACTCTTCGATCGCACGGGCCGCTCGGCCACGCTCAATGCCGCCGGGCGCGATACGTTGGCCTTGGCCGAACACATCGTCACGCTGTATGCCCGTCTGGGCGACCAGGCCGGCGGCAACGAGCAGCGCGGCCTGGTGCGCATCGGCGCCATTGCTTCGGTGCAAACCTCGTTTCTGGTGGATGCGCTGGTGCAGTTTCGCCGCGAATTCCCGCATTGCCGTGCGCGCATCGTGCCGGGTGTCTCGCTGGATCTGCTCGGCCTGGTGGATGCCGGCGAGATCGACCTTGCCGTGTTGATTCGCCCGCCCTTTGCCGTACCGGCCGACCTGGAATGGCGCACGCTGGTGGCCGAGCCTTTCGTGCTCCTGGTGCCGGCCAGTGTGCCCGGCGACGACTGGCGCGCGCTGCTCGCGCATCAACCGTTCATCCGCTATGACCGCCGCTCGTTCGGCGGCCGCCGCGTTGACCAGTTCCTGCGCGACCAGCGCATCACCCCGCACGACGTGATCGAACTCGACGAGCTGCAAGGCATGACGCAACTCGTGGCACGCGGGCAGGGCGTAGCGCTGGCCCCGCAGACCGCCGCACAAGGCACCTGGCCGCCCGGCACGCGTGCCATCAGCCTGGGCGACGACACGTTCTACCGCGAGATCGGTCTGATCGAGCGCCCGCGCCATAGCCGCCAGCCCATTGCGGGGCGGCTTGCCGATTGCGTTGACGAAGCCGCACGCGCCGAACGCACCTGACGGCCCCATGGTGAGCGCGTGATATCCGGCATTCAGGTCGCGCGTTGACCAGGCGTTATATCGACTCGTATATTACGACCGGTCATTCATCCAACTCTGGGTCTTTCATGCAACGTTTGTCGGTTCGCGCGCATGTGCGCGCCATTGGCCTGGTCGCCGCGCTGTCGCTGGGTTTTGCAGCGCCGGCATGGGCGGCGGACCTCGTTGTCTCGGCCGCAGCCAGCCTGACCAATGCCTTCAAGACGATCGCGCACCAGTACGAAGCCCTGCATCCGGACACCAAGGTCGTGCTCAACTTCGGCGCGTCCGACGTGCTGATGCAGCAGATCGTGAAGGGCGCCCCGGCCGACGTATTTGCCTCCGCCGATCAGGATGCGATGAACAAGGCCGCCGCGGAAAAGGTCATCAAGACGGAGACGCGCCGCGACTTTGTCGCCAACCAGCTGGTGCTGATCGTGCCCGCAACGGCCACGGTACCCGTGCATGCGCTGGCCGATATGGCGAGGCCCGACGTGAAGCGCGTGGCGATCGGCAATCCGGCGTCGGTGCCGGCGGGCCGTTATGCCAAGCGTGCGCTGGAAGCGGCCAAGCTGTGGGAGCCGGTGGAGGCCAAGGCGGTGCTGGCGCAGAACGTGCGCCAGGCGCTGGACTATGTGTCGCGCGGCGAGGTCGAGGCCGGCCTGGTGTTCTCGACCGATGCCGCCATCGCCGCCGACAAGGTGAAGGTGGCGAGCCCCGTGCCGCTGAATGTGCCGCTCACCTACCCGATCGCCGTGACGTCGGGCACGAAGCAGCCGCAGCAGGCGGCCGACTTTGTGGCTTACGTGCTGTCGCCCGCGGGCCAGGCGGTGCTGGCCAGGTACGGTTTCCTGAAACCTTGATTACGCGGTAGCCGGCTGACCCGCACGCTCGGCGTCCTTCTTGGGCGTGCGGTGAATGCGCAGCACCAGGAAGGCGCCCGCCACGCAGAGCCCGCCCGAAATCATGGAAGCGAGCGTGTAGTTGCCCAGCGAGGCCCGCATCATGCCTGCACCCAGCGTGGCGAATGCCGCGCCCAATTGGTGGCCCGCGACGATCCATCCGAACACGATGGGCGCGGCGGCCTTGCCGAACACGTCGTTGGTCAGGCGCACGGTGGGCGGTACGGTGGCAATCCAGTCCAGGCCGTAGAAGACGGCGAACACCGGCAGGCCGAAGAACTCGAAGCCGAACGCATACGGCAGGTAGATCAGCGACAGCCCGCGCAGCCCGTAGTACCAGAACAGCAGCACGCGGCTGTTGTAGCGGTCGGACAGCCAGCCCGACAGCGTGGTGCCGACCAGATCGAAGATCCCCATCGCAGCGAGCAGGCTCGCGCCCTTCACTTCAGAGAACCCGTGGTCTGCGCACATGGCGATGAAGTGCGTGCCGATGTAGCCGTTGGTGCTTGCGCCGCAGATGAAGAAGCTCGCGAACAGCAGCCAGAAATCGCGCTTGCGGGCCGCTTGCACCAGCGTCTGCATGGCCAGGGTGATCGGGTTGGCGCGCGGGCCTTGGGCGGCTTCCGGCGCATCGGCGGGTTCACCATAGGTGCGCAGACCGACGCTCTTGGGCGATTCCGGCAGGAGCAGCCACACGACCGGCAGCAGCACCGCAAGCACGCTGGCCACGATCAGCACCACCGGGCGCCAGCCGTAATGCTCCACCACCGCCGCCATCATCGGCAGGAACACGAGCTGCCCCGTGGCGGAGCTGGCCGTCAGGATGCCCATGGCCAGGCCGCGATGCGAAGTGAACCAGCGGTTGACCACCGTCGCGCCCAGCGTGATGGCCGCCACGCCCGTGCCGCCGCCCACCATCACGCCCCACAGCAGCACCATCTGCCACGGCGCATGCATCATCGCCGAGAGTGCCGTGCCCGCCACCAGCACCGCCAGCGCACCGAGCACCGTCGGGCGGATGCCGAAATACTGCATCGATGCCGCAGCAAACGGCCCCGTCAACCCGTACAGCGCAATCCCGATCGAGATGGCCAGCGAGATCGTGCTGCGGCTCCAGCCGAATTCGTGCTCGAGCGGCAGCATCATCACGCTGGGCGTGGCGCGCGTGCCGGCCGCGCACAGCAGGATCAGGAACACCACTGCGAGCGCGAGCCAGCTGTAGTGGAAACGTGGGGCGATGAGGCGGGCAAGTCGCTGCATGGGGTGTCCGATTTCGATTCTTGCTGGGGCGACAATGTGGCATTCGTTACCGGTCGGTAACAACGTGGTTGCGATAGTAGGTACCGCTCGGTAACATGTCAAGCAACATTCGAATGACACCGGCGCGCCTGGGGGTTTGTTGCCCGTCGCGCCCGCAGGAGCACCATCATGGCCACCGCCGCCCGTCGCGGACCTCGCGCACTTTCCACCGTTTCCACCGTTAACGCCGGTGATCAGCCCAAACCGACGCCGCGCCGCATCAGCGGTGAGGACGCGCACGCCAGCCTGCTCGAGGCGGCTCGTCAACTGTTTTACTACGAAGGCGTGCGGGCCGTCGGCGTCGAAGCGGTGGTGGAGAAGGCCGGCGTCAACAAGATGAGCCTGTACCGGCAGTTCAAGTCGAAGGACGATCTCGTCATCGCGTACCTGGAGCGCAGCGACGAGAGCTTCTGGGGTTACTTCAACGCCAGCGTGGCCAAGCACCCCGACGATGCGCGCGCGCAACTGCTGCAGTTCTTCATCGATGTCTCCGAACGCGCTTCGCGCCCCGGCTACCGGGGCTGCCCGTTTGTGAATGTGGCGGCGGAGTTTCCGGACATGACGCATCCGGCGCGGCAGTTTGTTCAGCGCAACAAGGCGCTGCTGCTCGCCCGCCTGCGTGACCGTGCCCAAGCCGCCGGCGCGACCGACCCCGATGCGCTGGCCGACGACCTGGCCTTTCTGATCGAAGGTGCCTACACCGCGAGCCAGACCTTTGGCACCGATGCGCCGCGCCTCATCAGGAGCCTGCCGCGCACGGCACGCGTGTTGCTCGATGCGGCTATTCCCGCGCGCAAACCAGACTGATGTTGTAGCGCGCTCACGCAGGCGAGACATGGACGCGCGGGTGTCGTGCGATGCCGCTACACTCGGTGGCATTGTTGCCTCGGCTGCACCTCGATGACGCCCAACCAAGCCCCGCTGTCTCCCGTTCGCACGGCACCCGCCACGCCGCTCACCTTGCCGGCCGCGCTGTCGCAGGCGCAACGCGCGCTCGATCGCATCGTGCTCGGCAAGCCGCTGCAGATCCGCCTGGCGCTGGCGTGTCTGCTCGCACGCGGGCATCTGCTGCTGGAAGATCTGCCCGGCGTGGGCAAGACCACGCTGGCGCATGCGCTGGCCCGCACGCTCGGGTTGCAGTACCAGCGGGTGCAGTTCACCAGCGATCTGCTGCCCACCGACCTGATCGGCGTGTCGATCTACGTGAAAGAGAAAGGCGCATTCGAATTCCACCCTGGGCCGCTGTTTGCGCAGGTGGTGCTGGCCGATGAGATCAACCGGGCCACGCCCAAGGCGCAAAGCGCGCTGCTCGAAGCCATGGCCGAAGGCCAGGTCACGCATGATGGGGCGACGTATCCGCTGCCCGAGCCGTTCTTCGTGATTGCAACGCAGAACCCGTTGAACCAGATCGGCACGCATCCGCTTCCGGAGTCGCAGCTGGACCGCTTCACGATGCGGCTCTCGCTCGGTTATCCCGATCAAAGCTCGGAGCGCGCGCTATACCTTGGGGGCGGGGCGCCGCAAGACATCGAACCCGTGTTGACGGCCGTGCAAGTCGTTGCGTTGCAGGCCGCCGCCGATGCCGTGCACGTGGCGCCGGCGCTCGTCGATTACGTGCTCGCGCTCGTGAATGCCACGCGCACCGATGCGCAGGTGCAGATGGGCCTGTCGCCGCGCGCTGGTCTGGCGTTGCTGGCAGCGGCGCGCGCCTGGGCGCTTATCGATGGCCGCGATGCAGTGCTGCCCGAAGACGTCCAAGCCGTATTCAAGGCCGTGGCGGCGCATCGGTTGCTGCCCACGGGCGGCACGCTGTCGGCGACCGCGCTGGCGCAGCGACTGCTCGACACGGTCGCCATTCCCTGAGCGCATAGCGCCATGGCGCGGTTCACGTCTCTGCTGCTGGCACCGCTGCGTCTGCTCGGTGCTGGCCTGGCGCTGCTGCCGGGCGTGCGCTTTGCACGGGCACGCGTGCAGCGCTTTCTGCAGCGGCCGCGCACGCCACGCGAAGGCCGCATCCGCCTGGACCGCAATCACGTCTACATCCTGCCCACTGCGGCTGGCGGCGGCTTTGCGCTGCTGCTGGTGGTGATGCTGCTCACCTCGCTCAACTACAACGTGAGCCTGGGTTTTCTGCTGACGTTCGTGCTGGCCGGTGTGGCGGCGTCCGCCATGTGGCAGACGCATCGCAACCTTGTTGATCTGGAAGTGCGCGGCGCGGCGGGCGAAGCGGTGTTTGCTGGCCATGCGTTGAACGTGGGCGTGGCGTTGGCCAACGTCACCCCGTGGGCGCGCGTGGGTGTGGATGTGAGCGCCGCGCAAGCCGCCGCGGTGGAAACATCGCTCGATGCGCAGGACGCCATCGTGGCCGCGTTGTCTTTCGCCGATCAGCCGCGCGGTTGGTTCAAGTTGCCGCGCCTGACGGTATCGACGCGTTTTCCGCTCGGCCTGTTTCGCGCGTGGAGCTATGCCGATGCACCGCTGACCTTGCTCGTCTATCCGGCCCCGGAACCTTCCGCGCCGCCGCTGCCCGCGAGCTTTGCGCCGGACCCTGGCGACGAAGACGACACGCGCGCCGCCCGCACCCACGTCGAAGAAGCCGCAGACCAGTTGCGCACTTACCGCCCCGGTGACGCGCTGCGCAGCATTGCGTGGAAGCACAGCGCGCGGCTCGACACCTGGATGAGCCGCACCGGCCAGCAAGTCCGCCACGCGCAATGCGTGCTCGCGTGGGAAGCGCTGCCACCGTCGATGAACGTTGAACAACGCCTGTCGCGCCTGTGCGCCTGGGTACTGGCGGCCGAGCACGCGCCCGCCGGCGATGAGCCCGAATACACGCTGAGCCTGCCTGGCGTTGTCATCGGACCGGCACGTGGTGTCGCGCATCGGGATGCGTGTTTGCGTGCCTTGGCGTTGTGGGGTAAGCCTGCGATGCCGGAAGCCGAAGGCGAAGTCACATGACCACTGCCACCATCGGCACCGAAGCGGCCGCCTTTGGCTCGGCCCGTGCGCTGACCCACCGCGAGCACGGCTGGCTGATCGCCCAGCTTGCCGTCGTGCTCGCGCCGCTGCTGCGTGCCCTGCCGCTGCTGACGTGCGCCGTGTTCGGTGTTCTGCTGCTCTGGCGCGCGCTGTTGTGGGTACGGCGCGCGCCGTTGCCTGGCAAATGGGTGTTGGGGCTGACGGGCGTCGCCACGCTTGTCGTGACGCTGGCACTCGCCATGCGCACCGGCGGAAACATCGGGCGGGACTTGTCGGTGGCGCTGCTGGGCGCGTTTCTCGTGCTCAAGCTGATGGAATCGCACACGGTGCGCAACGGCGTGCTGGTTACGCAGTTGTGCTGTTTCATGCTGCTCTCGCAGGTGCTGTTCGACCAGCCGCCGTGGCTGGCCGCCACCATGCTGGCAACCGTGGCGCTGCTGTTGCGCAACTGGCTGTTGCTGCTGCATCCGCAGGCGCGTGCGCGCGTGTCGCCGGCCCGCGTGCTGGCGCGTTTGGTACTCATGGGTCTGCCGTGCGCGGCCTTGCTGTTCCTGCTGTTTCCCCGGCTGGATCATCCGCTGTGGCGCCTGCCGCAAACTGCCGACACCGCCGTCAGCGGACTGTCGGACCGCATGGCGCCCGGCTCCGTGGGCCAGTTGATCCTCTCAGATGAGCTTGCCTTCCGCGTCGATTTTGCCGGCGTGCCGCCACCGCTCGATACGCTCTACTGGCGCGGCATGGTGCTGTGGCGTTTCGATGGCCAGACGTGGACGGCCGCGTCGATGCGGCAACGTCCCGCAGCTGAAAGCGTACCCAATTCTGCGGACGCAACTGGCGGCGCGCCCGGCGTGTTCGACTACAAGATCACGCTGGAACCGACGCGCCAGCGCTGGCTGTTTGCGCTCGATCGCGGCCAGTCGATCGAGGCGCGCGACGGCACCGGGCGCAGCATCGACGGGGAGTTCATCAGCACGCAACCGGTCGACCAGCGTGTGCGGTATCACGCGCGCTCGCGGCTGCCGGAGCGCAATCGCGCCGACGACGCCCGCCCGCTCGACCCCCTCACGCAGCAGATGGCGCTGGCGTTGCCGCCGGGTAACGGCCAAGCGCGCGCGCTGGCAGCGCAATGGGCTGAGCTGCCACCTGCCGATCGCGTATCGGCCGCACTCAAGCTGTTTGGCAGCGCACCGTTTGCCTACACGCTTGAGCCCGAACCGCTGCAGGATCAGCAGATCGACGATTTCCTCTTCCGCACGCACCGCGGTTTCTGCGAGCACTACGCGGGCAGCTTCGTGTTCCTGATGCGTGCCGCGGGCGTGCCCGCGCGTGTGGTGGTGGGCTACCTCGGCGGCGAGGTGAACGCCGTCAGCGGCGACATCATCGTGCGCCAGTCCGATGCACATGCCTGGGCTGAGGTGTGGCTCGACGGGGGCGGCTGGGTGCGCGTGGACCCCACCGCCGCCGTCGCGCCGCAACGCGTCGAACGTGGCCTGGCCGCCGCCGTGCCCGCGAGCGAATTCCGCTCGCGCCGCGCAGAAGAGCCTGGTTGGCTGCGCAGCGTGCGCTGGGGGCTGGATGGCCTGATCAGCGGCTGGAACAGCTGGGTGCTCGGCTACGACCGCAACCGCCAGGCGCGCCTGTTCGCGTGGTTGGGGCTCGATGCGGCGGACCCGCGCGCGGTGCTATGGGGCGTGTCGGGTTTGTTCCTGCTCGCTGCGCTGCCGCTCCTCTGGCAGCAGCGCAAGCCCAAGCCTGATCCCGTGCAGGCCCAGTGGCAGCGGTTGTGTGAGCGGCTGGCGCGACATGGTTGCGCGCGCGGCGCTGCCGAAGGCCCGATAGCCTACGCCGAGCGCGCTGCCGCTCAGTTTCCGCAAGCGGCGCAGGCCTTGCGCAATGCCGCCGCCGGCTACGTCGCCTTGCGTTACGGGCGCGACGACGGCGATGCGCAGGTGCGTGCCCAGCGGTTCACGCAATGGCGCGAAGCCGTGGCGCAAGTCCGGCTCGGCTGACGCGGCGCAGCGGTTGATCGGCTTAAACATCGCGCCCCAAAAAGCGGGCGCCCACGCGGTTGATCGAGCGCTCCGGTCATTCACTTGTGATGCTGCGTGATCGGCATTGCGCAGAGCATCGCGCTGGCGATTCGCGCCAGCCTGCGCCGCGCGAGCGTGATGGCGCGTCATCACGATCACTTCATCGACGCAGCACCGGTGCGCGGCATCGTTATCGAACGCCATCACCTTGATGCGAGCGTGCCGCAACGCGCCCCAGGGCTTTCAATGCCGTGCCCCCGTTTTTACGAATGGCTTCGAGATAACACCGGACCGTGGATTTAACTCATTTTGGGTAATTTAGAGCAACGCCTTCAAACATAATCGTCCGAGTGCGTCAGCGCGCGAAGCTTTGCGCCATGCTGGCACCGCGTCGGGCGGGGATCTTCTCACGCAGAGTGTCGTCATGACGAGGGTTTTAGGCGTTTGACAATGTTTGCAATTGACGCCGCATTGGTTAATAGACTTAATTTGATCGTGCCATCCAGTTAATCTGGAGGTGCACCGATAAAACACCGAGTAGGGCGGGGCTGCGCGCATTATCAAGCGCATATTTGAAACGGGAGGCAGACATGAAGACATTGCAACGAGGGACCCTGGTTTCGGCGGCCTTGGCCGGCCTGCTTGTACTGGGCGGTTGCGCCAGTTCGGGCTCGGGCGATATGAGCGGCACTACTGGGAGCGGCGGAAGTTCGGCCAACAATGGCGGTGGCTCCGGTTCCAACGGTTCGGGTGGCACGACGACTACCGCGTCCACCACGCCCACCGGGGACGTGGCGAACAAGGGCGGCGGCGTGCTGACGGCGACGGGCGGTGCCGTCAGCGGGCTCGGTTCGACCATCGGCGGCAGCAATCTGCCCGGGGCGTCGGGGTTGGGCAACGTGGTCGACAACGTAGGCAAAACGGTGTCGGCGCTGGGCACCGGCGTGCAGTCGGGCCTGGGCAGCATCGGTACCAACCCGAACCCGATCGGCACCACGGCATCGAGCACCGGCAACGTGGTGACGCAAGCGGGTAACACCGTTGACGCCACGGGTGCCCTTGTCAGCAGTCTCGGTTCAGGGCCGCTGCAGCCGCTTTCGCCGGTGACATCACCGGTGGGCGGGGCAGTCTCGCAGGTTGGGCAGGCGGTGGCCGGTGCGGGCGGCACGCTCGGCACGGGCTTGTCGACCGGGCCGGTGGAGCAAGTCACGCAGCAGCTCAGCTCGACCGTGGTGCCGCTCACCTCGCAGGTGACCACGGCTACGCAGACACTGGGTAACGCAACGGGCCTGGGCGCTCCGGCAACCAACCTGCTGCAGACGGTGGGCGGCGGCGTAGCGAATGTCGGCACGTCGCTGACGGCGACCAACGCCCCGGTCGTCTCCGGTTTGGGCGGTGTGGTGACCGCCACGGGCAACACGGTGGCCGCTTTGGGCGGGGTGACCTCCACGCCGGGCGGCGCAACGTCGGCCAACCCGCTGGCACCGATTACCGGCGCACTGGGCGGCGCCGCCGGGGGCGGCACGACGGCTGGGGGTGCGACTGCGCCTGTCGGCTCGCTTGTCACCACCGTCGGCACGTCGCTGACGTCCACCGGGGCGGCAACGCCGCTTGCGCCCGTCACGGGCGCTGTGGGTGGCGCACTGACCACAGTAGGCGGCGCGTTGCACCACTGAGCGGATGCAACATGGCGGGCCGGCCTGTGCGCTTGGCCCGTCATCGAGCCGTTTCCGCCGCGTGCGGAACGGCTCGTACGCATGTTCGTATGACGCGGCCCGCTGCTTTCGGCATACAGTACGTCTGACCGCGCGCTCTCCGCGCGTATCAGGAGACTTTCAATGATCCAGTACGCATTGTTCGCCCGACTCATTGCCAAACCGGGCAAGGAACAGGCAGTGGCCGATTTTCTTTCGGCCGGCCTGCAAATGGCCAACCAGGAAACCACCACCCCGATCTGGTTTGCGCTGCGCCTTGCGCCCAACGTATTCGGCATCTTCGATGCCTTCGCCAGTGAGGAAGACCGCCAAGCGCATCTGGACGGCCCGATCGCCAAGGCGCTCATGGCCAACGCGGCCGAGCTGCTGGCCTCACCGCCCGAGATTGCGTCGATCGAGGTGCTCGGCCTGAAGAACACCGGCGCAACCTGAGTTCCGAGAGAAAAAAGAAACCGCCGCATCCAGCCGTCAGCCGGATGCGGCGGTTTTGCTTTGCATGCGTGGTCAGCCTTCAGCCCGGCACGCGCACCCAGCCTTCCATCAACACGCGCGCGCTGCGGCTCATGATGGCCTTGGTGACGGTCCATTCGCCGTCAACGAGCTTGGCCTCCGCGCCCACACGCAGCGTGCCCGACGGATGCCCGAAGCGCACCGCGCCACGTTCTCCGCCGCCTGCCGCCAGGTTGACGAGCGTGCCAGGAATGGCCGCCGCCGTGCCGATGGCGACCGCTGCCGTGCCCATCATTGCGTGGTGCAGCTTGCCCATCGACAACGCACGCACCAGCAAGTCCACATCGCTTGCGCCGACTTTCTTGCCGCTCGATGCCACGTAGTCCTTCGGCGGCGCGACGAACGCCACCTTGGGCGTGTGCTGGCGCGTGGCGGCTTCTTCAATGCTCTTGATCAGCCCCATGCGCACGGCGCCGTGCGCGCGAATGGTCTCGAACATCGCCAGCGCCTTCGCATCGCCGTTGATGGCGTCCTGCAGCTCGGTGCCGGTGTAGCCGATGGCCTCTGCGTTGATGAAGATCGTCGGGATGCCCGCGTTGATCATCGTCGCCTTGAGCGTGCCCACGCCGGGCACCTCCAGGTCGTCGACGAGGTTGCCGGTGGGGAACATCGCGCCGCCCCCGTCACCGTCCTCCTCGGCAGCCGGGTCGAGGAATTCGAGCTGCACTTCCGCCGCTGGGAAGGTCACGCCATCCAGTTCAAAGTCGCCCGTCTCCTGCACCGCGCCGTTGGTGATGGGCACGTGCGCAATGATGGTCTTGCCGATGTTGGCCTGCCAGATGCGGATGATGGCGACACCGTTTTGCGGTATCCGGCTGGCATCGATTAGCCCATTGCTGATGGCGAACGGCCCGACCGCTGCGGAGAGGTTGCCGCAGTTGCCCGACCAGTCGACAAACGGCTTGTCGATGGAGACCTGACCGAACAGGTAGTCCACGTCATGGTCGGGGCGCGTGCTCTTGCTGAGGATGACCGTCTTGCTGGTGCTCGACGTGGCGCCGCCCATGCCGTCGATCTGCTTGCCGTACGGGTCGGGGCTGCCAATCACGCGCATGAGCAAGGCGTCACGAGCAGCGCCGGGCTGCTGCGCTGCCGGCGGCAGGTCCTGCAGACGGAAGAAGACGCCCTTGCTGGTGCCGCCACGCATGTAGGTCGCGGGAATCTTCACCTGTGCGGGGTGGCTCATGCGGCCTCCTTGTTCGATTCCAGGAAGTCCTGCGCAAATCGCTGCAGCACACCGCCGGCTTCGTAGATCGAGACTTCCTCATCGCTGTCCAGGCGGCACGTGACGGGCACTTCCACGCGTTCGCCGTTCTTGCGGTGGATGACGAGCGTGAGGTCGGTGCGCGGTTTGCGCTCGCCGATCACGTCAAAGGTTTCGGTGCCGTCAATGCCGAGCGTCAGGCGCGTGGTGCCGGGCTTGAACTCCAGCGGCAACACGCCCATGCCGATCAGGTTCGTGCGGTGGATGCGCTCGAAGCCTTCGGCCACGATGGCCTCCACGCCGGCCAGTCGCACGCCCTTGGCGGCCCAGTCGCGCGAGCTGCCCTGGCCGTAGTCGGCGCCCGCAATCACGATCAGCGGCTGCTTGCGGTCCATGTAGGTCTCGATGGCTTCCCACATGCGCGTGACCTTGCCTTCGGGCTCGATGCGCGTGAGCGACCCCTTCTTCACCGCGCCATCGACCACGGCCATCTCGTTGATGAGCGTCGGGTTGGCAAACGTCGCACGCTGCGCGGTCAGGTGATCGCCGCGGTGCGTAGCGTACGAGTTGAAGTCTTCTTCCGGCAGGCCCATCTTGGCGAGGTATTCACCGGCGGCGCTGCTGGCCAGAATGGCGTTGGACGGCGAGAGGTGATCGGTCGTGATGTTGTCGCCAAGCACCGCCAGCGGGCGCAAGCCCTTGAGCGTGCGCTCACCGGCCAGCGCGCCCTCCCAGTATGGCGGGCGGCGGATGTAGGTGCTCTGCGGGCGCCAGTCGTACAGCGGGCTCACGTTGGCAACGGATGCGCTGCGCTGCTCGAACATCGGGATGTACACCTTGCGGAACTGCTCCGGCTTGACCGAGGCGCGCACGATGGCGTCGATCTCTTCGTCGGTCGGCCACAGGTCCTTCAGCAGGATCGGCTTGCCGTTGGCATCGGTGCCGAAGCTGTCGCGCTCGATGTCAAAACGCACGGTGCCGGCAATCGCGTAGGCCACCACCAGCGGCGGCGAGGCGAGGAACGCCTGCTTGGCATACGGGTGGATGCGGCCGTCGAAGTTGCGGTTGCCCGATAGCACGGCCGTAGCGTACAGGTCGCGGTCGATGATCTCTTGCTGGATCTTCGGGTCCAGCGCGCCGCTCATGCCGTTGCAGGTGGTGCAGGCAAACGCGACGATGCCAAAGCCCAGCTTTTCCAGTTCGTGCTTCAGGCCGGCCTCTTCCAGATACAGCTCAACGGCCTTGGAGCCCGGCGCTAGCGAACTCTTCACCCACGGCTTGCGGGTCAGGCCCAGGCGATTGGCATTGCGCGCCAGCAGCGCCGCGGCAATCACGTTGCGCGGGTTGCTGGTGTTGGTGCAGCTCGTGATGGCGGCGATGATGACCGCGCCATCGGGCATCAGGCCCGGTGTCTCTTCCCACTTGCCGGCGATGCCCTTGGCGGCCAGGTCGGTCGTTGCCACACGCGCGTGCGGGTTGGACGGGCCGGCCATGTTGCGCACTACGCTCGACAGATCGAAGCGCAGCACGCGTTCGTATTCGGCGTTCTTGAGCGTGTCGGACCACAGGCCCGCGGTCTTGGCATACGTCTCCACCAGCTTGACCTGTTCGTCGGTGCGGCCCGTGAGGCGCAGGTAGTCGAGCGTGTTGTCGTCAATCGAGAACATTGCCGCGGTGGCGCCGTACTCGGGGGCCATGTTGGAAATGGTGGCGCGGTCGCCCAGCGTCAGCTTGGAAGCGCCTTCGCCGTAAAACTCGAGGTAGGCGCCCACCACCTTCTGCTTGCGCAGGAATTCGGTCAGCGCCAGCACGATGTCGGTGGCGGTGATGCCGGGTTGGCGCTGGCCGGTCAGCTCCACGCCCACGATGTCCGGCAGGCGCATCCACGAGGCGCGGCCGAGCATCACGTTTTCGGCTTCCAGGCCACCCACGCCGATGGCGATCACACCGAGTGCGTCGACGTGGGGCGTGTGGCTGTCGGTGCCGACGCAGGTGTCGGGGTAAGCCACGCCGTCGTGTGCCTGGATGACGGGCGACATCTTCTCCAGGTTGATCTGGTGCATGATGCCGTTGCCCGCCGGGATCACGTCGACGTTCTTGAACGCGAGCTTGGTCCAGTCGATGAAGTGGAAGCGGTCTTCGTTGCGGCGGTCTTCAATGGCGCGGTTCTTGGCGAAGGCGTCGGGGTCGAAGCCACCGCATTCCACGGCCAGCGAGTGGTCGACGATCAACTGCACCGGCACCACCGGGTTGACCTTGGCGGGGTCGCCGCCCTGGTCTGCAATGGCGTCGCGCAGGCCGGCGAGGTCGACCAGCGCGGTCTGGCCCAGGATGTCGTGGCAGACCACGCGTGCCGGGAACCAGGGGAAATCCAGATCGCGCTTGCGTTCGATGAGTTGCTTGAGCGAGTCGGTGAGGGTGGCTGGGTCGCAGCGGCGGACCAGATTCTCGGCGAGGACGCGGGAGGTGTAGGGGAGCTTGTCGTAGGCGCCCGGTTGGATGGCTTCGACGGCTTCTCTGGCGTCAAAGTAGTCGAGTGACGTGCCGGGGAGGGGTTTGCGGTGTGCTGTGTTCATGGTGTGGGTCCATCCCTTGTTTCTCCCCCTGCCGGGGGCGACTCACTTTCTTTGTCTTGCCAAAGAAAGTAAGCAAAGAAAGGCGCGCCCGAGA